>Ga0255356_1002093_pt1 | contig 11887 bp, 4 predicted proteins | sample HBST100metaG_FD_189944 | JGI IMG/M metagenome (GOLD analysis project Ga0255356, IMG submission 189944) | Peat soil microbial communities from Stordalen Mire, Sweden - H.B.S.T100 | ecosystem: Environmental > Terrestrial > Soil > Wetlands > Peat | place: Sweden: Norrbotten County, Stordalen Mire... | reverse complement strand
TGCGCGCGTCGTTGCCGGTAAAGCTCATGTCGCACTTTGCCGTGAGCGTCAGCGACGAATCAAGCGATCCCACAAAGCGCGAGAACTGCTGGTCAGCAGACTTGGGAAACTCCGGGGTCGTGGACAAATCGGCGGATTTGCCGTCGATTATCAGCGCGGGCACGCCCTGATCGGCCAACGGGAAAACGCCAGACGGCATGTTGTCGGCAGTGCCGTCCACCCAAATCGGGCCGGTCGCCGTGTCGACTACCGCAATGGCGTGGTTGAAGCGCGGCGACGGCAGGTACGGTGTGACGCCTGCGGTTCGAGGGCTGACCAATACCATGTGGCCCGTTATGCCGACAGCCTTGAGCATCGCAACCAGGAGGGCGGCCTTGTCCTTGCAGTCTCCGTACAGCTCCCGAAGGACCTGCTTTCCCTCCGTGGGCACAAACGCGCTGAGCCGAAACGGCGTCGACTGGTACTGTATCTCATGCGTCACAAACGCCGTAAGCGCCGCGATCTTTTCCGCGTCCGTCGTGCAGCCGCTTGTGAGATCGTGCGCTTTCGCGGACACGATATCGTCGGGAACGCAGCGCGAATCCGCAAGCTCCTGATACCAGGCCTCGATCTGCTTCCACGACGTGATCGACGAGATGTCGATCCACGACCCTGAGTCGCGGTTCACAAGATGGTACGGGCTGGACACATGGGCAGGGACGTCGGTTGCGCGCCATTGCGTGATTGTCCACCCTCCGGTTTGTGTGACGGTTGGCACCGGCACGTTCTGCCCATGGTCGGCCAACTTGAACGTGGTTTCAGGGGCTGTGACCAGCACAAAACGGCTCAGTTTCGTCACCGCATCGGTCGCGCTAAAGAACCAATCGGCCCAAAACTGATGTGCCAGGCCACCCGTTTCATAATCGTCCACATGGTATGCGTAGTCTATCGTGTCTCCTGGCGTGAGAGACGGGAAATCGACCTCGTCATCGGATGAATCGCCGAGACAGTCCTGCGCCTTGCCGTGAGGGTCGATGACCTTGGCGACCTCAAGAGTGAGCACCGAATGCGACGTCGGCCTGTAAAGCACCACCTTCTGATAGTCTTGGCTGCCGGAAGCATCAAGTATCTTCACGATCCGGTGAAACTTGCCTTCCGACGCACCGTCGGGATACACCACCATGCGGCACTCGTCAAGAAGCACCACAGCGGACTGGGTATCGGCACCTGGCGCCGGCGGCGTGTAGGTGGGAACAGCAGAGCCGGAGATCGCGGGCACCAGGTCCAGCACGGGCTTGGCACCGGTCAACAAGCCTACCTTGTCCCTTAGCTCGATTCTCCCGGGATCGAGGCGGATCGCCTCGCGGTAATGCGCGAGGGCGCTCTGATTCTGCCCCAAACTGTGCTCGTTGTCCGCAAGATCGGCATAGTCGTCGGCATCTTGCGGCCTGACAGCGATCAAAGACCGCAAAGCCACTACGGCGTTTTTGCTGTCCAATGCGCCAATGTACGCGTCGGCAATGTTTCGCAAAACGGCGGCGGAGTCGCCATCCACGGCAAGCAAGGTTCTGAACTGCTTGATTGCCCCAGCCGTGTCCCCATACTGCTGGAGCAGCTCGCCGTAGTTCATCAGCAAATCGCTGTTGTCGGGCATATCTTGAAGAGCGTCGACATACATGGACTTCTGCGCGGCATATTCCCCATGATCGGCAAGGATCTCCTGAAAGAGATCGACGTCCGACGCGCCATATTCGTACTTGATCGCCTGTTGCACCACATGGGTCGCTTCCGCCTGCAACCCCGCCTTGGCGTAGGCGCGCGCAAGAATCCATGCCGTGGTGCTGCTGTGCGGGAACTGACGGCTCAGATTTTTCGCCTCGGAAATCGCCTCGCTGCCGGACAGGGCGTCAATGTGATCGGTGAAATAGCCGTCCTCCACCGGTGCGATGGCGTCGGAGAGTTTGTGCGCGGCCTCGCGCTCTGCGCGCGCATCGTCGCTCCTCTCGTCGTCGTCGTACATTTTGCTCAAGTCGCTGTGCAGCATGGCACAACCAGGATACACCTTGAGCGCGTCGACTGTCGTCTTCTCGGCCGCCGTGTAGTCTTGCTCTTCCTCTTCAATGCCCGATTTGAGCTCTGTGTCCAGCAAATCGGCCCCAGATGCCTGTGGGCCGTCGAGCCAAGGGCTATGGACGACAGGAAGCACGGGCGGATCGGGCTGTGACGATGGTGCCCCGTCATCGCCGGCAACCCGGAAGGAAAAGGCACAGTCGGTGCCTTTGTCGGCGGAGACCTTCACGAGCACAACGTTCTCGCCAGGAACAAGATCGGCTGGGAACGTGAACATGTCGGCGAGAAACGACGACGTCGCGGCACGAGGGATCGAATCGGAAAAGAGGAGCTTGCCGTTGACAAACACCTTGCTCTGGCCGGTCGGGTTGAAACAGCAGATCACCCGGCGCTGCCGCGTGGAAGCGATCACGGTTTGCGCATAGAACGTTCCCGGATCGTCGGACCCAAGAGAATCCCCGACATTGCAGACACCGGTGGGAGTTACGGTCTTGAGCACGTGCCACGCCACAACGACGTCATCCTTGCCGGGATACGACGCGGTTGTTTCGGCGCTGTTTTCCGGCCCGTAGACGGCGGACAAACCGGAACGCGAATCGTTCGGGAACGGCCCGATCACATGCCAGCCCTTCACATAGCCGAGCTTCTTTGCGTAGAGCTGCGCCTGTTCGAGCTGCCCGCTGCGCGTGGCATGATCAACCAGATACGTCTCCGCCGACGCTTTAAGGTAAGAGGGCGCAGGCGTCGCATCGATTTCAAGGGCTGCCTGGGTGATAAGCTGGAGCCTGCCGCTTGATCGGGCGGCGTTGCAGAACTCGGGCCAGAGCGCTGCCGCCAAGGGACTGGCGGGTGCCAATTGATAAACAGGGGCGATATGCTCCGCACTGGCCAGCGCGTCATCTTGGATATTGTCGAGCAGCGACATGACAGCCAGAGAGCGAGTGTCTGAACGGTCGGACCGGATAGAGGCAAGGACGGTCGAGCGTGCGGTGTCAAACTGGTTGTGCGCAATGAGCGCAAGAGCCTGATTCTGATCGGCCCATGCTGCCTCCCACGGAACGAGAAGCGCAAGCAGAACAATTGAAAAAACGCCAAATCGGTTTTTTTTCATCAATCCTTGCATGTCACGATTACTACCGTGTACTCTGAGACGTCAACAAACAGAAGACGATAGCAGACGACGATCTTAATTATGGCACACACTTCGCCGTGAGACCAGCGTCCCAAACTTAGGCTATTGTAAGGAAACAATGCTCGGCAGGTATGGGAACTTTCGGATGATGCCGGTAAAGTGCGGTTCGAGATCAGGCGGCAAACAAAAAGGGCAAAATGAAAGCGTCCGCGACCGGGGGTGTGCCGGACGCGGACGAATTGCGGACGCGTTACTAACGTTGGGTTGACGCCCTAGCCTGGCACAAAGCCGGCGTCGATCACTTGGCCGCCCACGGTTTGGCGGCAATGCACTGCGATCACGTTCTTGCCTGGCTTGATCGATGCGCGTGCGGCGTCGGACATTGGCAGTGTCACATACTCGCCGTTGAAGCCCGATGCCGATGCGGCGAGGACGCCGTTGACATACACCTCAGCATCCTCGTCATGCAGCAACTTCACGTTCAGCTTCGCCGGCAGGCTCGCGGGAAGGTTCGCCACGCGCCGTATCCATATGTCGCCTGGCGTGTCGGTCCAAGGCGTGTTGACCGTGTATCCCTGTCCAAACGGCGCTGGGCCGGTCTTCCACGCGGAAGAATCGAAGTCTGGCTGGCTCCAGTTGTCGGCAGGCTTGACGTCGGTGTAGCTCCAGATTTGCGGGATAGTCTCGGACGTGGCAAGCGGGTCGGGGTTCACCGGCACGGGAGGCGGCGGCGGCTCTGTGCCAAGCGGCAGGATTTTGCCCTTGTTCGCCGCCGCGATGATAGCCAGATCGGGCTTTACCACGGCACGGTCGTAGGTCATGATGCCGTTGCTCTCCTGCTCCACATCGGTCAACTGCGTATAGATAAAGGCCGATGTCCCCTGCGTGTCTGCCAATTTGTACGCGGTCTTGAGCAAATCCTGGTACCGCTGGGTCACATGCCAGGTGTCACCCAACGTCTTCCCGTAACCAAACACGTTGTGTGTCCACATGTGACCGGGCACGCGCATGGTGACTCCGCCAAACTCGCCGTTGATCGCGGCGCGGCTGTCTTCCGGCTTCCCAGACCACGGCCCAGGGTACGCATGCGTGTCGGCAATGTCGCCCACATGCATGTCGGTCCAACCGCTCGCATTGTCCACCAGGCGGGTCGGGTCGAGCTGCTTTGTCAGCGCCACGATGGCTTCGGTGTCGTGCTGTCCCCATCCCTCATTGAACGTCGTCCACGCAACGATGCTGGGGTGGTTGTAATGCTGGGCGATCTCGTTCTTCCACTCGACCAGCCACTGCTTTGACGCATCGTCATTCAGTGTGCCAAACGCCTGTGGCATGTCCTGCCACACCACCATGCCCAGCTTGTCGGTCCAGTAATACCATCGCTCCGGCTCGACCTTGGCGTGCTTGCGAAGGATGTTGTAACCGAACTTCTTAGCCATCTGGATATCGTATCGCAACGCATCGTCGGTAGGCGCGGTGTACACGCCGTCCGGCCAGTATCCTTGATCAAGGGCACCGACCAGCAGCGTGAACTTGTTGTTGAGAAAGACGCGAAGCCTACCCTGATCGTCCTTTCCAAGGCTGATCTTGCGCATCGCAAAGTAGCTGCCCACGCTGTCGACAGGCTTGTTGCCCTGCGTAAGCGTCACCATGAGATCGTAGAGATGCGGATCATCGGGAGACCACGCATGCGGCGTCGGAATGGCAAGTTTGATGTCCGCTCCTGGTGCTCCGGTGCCTGACGCCACGACTTTTCCCTTGTCCGTCGCCACAAGGCGCACCTGGGCATCCGCTGATGCGCCATCCGCGCTCGCCGCCACAGTCACACTGCTATCGTCCAGGTTCGGCGTGATCTTTAGTGACGACACATGGCCCGCAGGAGCAGGCTCGAGCCAAACGGTCTGCCAAATGCCCGTGACACCGGTATAGAAGATGCCGCTTGGATGAAGACGCTGCTTTCCCAGCACCTGCGCGTCTGGAACGTCCGCGTTCAGGGGGTTCCACGCAGACACCACGATATCGTTTGCGCCGGGTTTGACTGCGGCCGTGATGTCGTAGTCGAAACCGTCGTATCCCCCGACATGAGAGCCGAGCGATTGGCCGTTGACCGCAACGTTGCTGCTGTAGTTGACTGCACCGAAGTGAAGAAGAATTCGCTGTCCCTTCCACGCGGCGGGGATTGTGAACGAGCGGTGGTACCAGAGACGTTGATCGGGAATGCTCGGCTTGCCGATTCCGGACAGCGACGATTCGTAGCAGTAGGGCACAAGGATCTTGCCCGTGTACGAGGCCGGCGCATCGGTCGCCGACGGATCCGTCAGGGCGTAATCCCAAAGACCGTTCAGATTCTGCCAGGCCTTGCGCACCATTTGCGGCCGAGGATACTCGACCAAGGCGTTGGTCGGTGAAACGGCCTTGTCCCACTGCGTCGTCAACGGGCATGTGGCCTGCGCCCATCCACCCGCATTGCCTTGGGCCAGGGCACCACTCCCGGTTGCCACAAGCAGAAACGCCATGACAACACAAGCGGTTAGAAAATGGCGACGAAGAAGGACATAATTTGACATGAGGCGAACTCCAGAGACACAAATGACACTTAAAACGATCGGTTTACTGTAAGATCGGCGAAAACCCAGACGAGGCTAACCCTACAGTTGAGAAACGCTGTTGCGCGTCTCTTTCGACGTCTGTGTTCGATTATCCTTTGTGCGTGCGTGCAAACGGAATGGGCATCTCCGCAATATGCACGCCACCGGTAAACCAATAAAGCACTGATGATCTGTTAGACCGATGCCCGGAAAGCTGAATAATTATCGTGTGCAAACTAAATGGAGATGCGAGCAGCGTGGCTGCAGGCATTCCTACGCTCCGGTCGAACGGCAAGGCGGTGCAACTGGAAGCAGACGGAAAGCCGTATCTTGTGCTGGGCGGCGAGGTACACAACTCAAGCTCGTCAAGCCTTGCGTACATGGCGCCCGTATGGCCGCATATGGTGAGCCTCAATCTCAACACAGTTCTTGTGCCCGTATCTTGGGAGCTGGTAGAGCCTGTCGAGGGCACGTTCGATTTCACGCTTGTGGACGGATTGATCCTCGCAGCGCGCGACCATAACCTCCGTTTGGTGATCTTGTGGTTCGGGAGCTGGAAGAACGGCATGTCGAGCTATGCCCCGCTCTGGGTAAAGGCAGACTGCCAGCGATTTCCCCTGGTGCGCCGAAAGGACGGCAGCCCTGTGCGCGTGATGAGCACGCTGTGCGACGCCAATAGGCAGGCCGACGCCAATGCGTTCGCAAGCCTGATGCGGCATTTGCGCGAGTTTGACGGCCAGGAACACACCGTGCTGATGATCCAGGTGGAAAACGAGGTGGGTGTGCTCGGCGATTCGAGAGACCGATCCGACGTCGCGAACCGGGCATTCGCGGGGCCCGTTCCGCCGAAGCTCATGGAGCACCTGGCAAAAGCCGGAGAGAGCCTCGTTCCACAGTTGGAAAGCATATGGGCAAGTGCGGGCAAGAGATCTTCGGGCACCTGGGAGACCGTATTCGGTGAGGGGCCGCAAACTGACGAGATCTTCATGGCCTGGAACTACGCGCAGTATGTGGACAACGTCGTCGCCGCAGGGAAGGCCCAGCACCCGATTCCAATGTTTGTGAACGCCTGGCTCAACGAACCGGGATCTGTTCCCGGCAACTATCCGAGCGGCGGCCCGTTGGCGCATGTCATCGACGTCTGGCAGGCGGGCGCACCGCATATCGACCTTCTCGCGCCCGATATTTACGCGGCCAATTTCCAACAGCGCTGCTCAGATTTCACGCAACGCGGCAACACTCTCTTCATCCCGGAAATGCCAAAGAGCGTCGGTGGGGCGCGGAACATGTTTTACGCCATTGGGAACCACAACGCTCTTGGGACGTCGCCTTTCGGCATCGACAACGACAGGGAGGACGCGCCGGTTGCGGCCACATACGACATTTTGCGCCAGATCGTGCCAGAGATCCTGCAGGGGCAACAGGACGGTGCGATTGTGGGCTTTGTTGTGGACTCCGAGCAGCCCCAGGTATCTCGGACCCTCGGGGAATATGAGCTGACCATATCGACCGACTCGCTCTTTGGACGAATGGCATCAGAAGGTGCAGGCATTGTGATCGCCACTGGCCCCAACGAGTTTCTCGGCGCCGGAAGCGGCTTTCGAATCGCGTTTCGGCCGCTCACGCCAGGCGCGTCCCACGCCGGAATCGGCATTGTGGAAGAAGGCGTGTTCCAAAACGGAAAATGGACTCCCGGGCGGATACTCAACGGCGATGAAACCGAGGGCGGGAACGCCTGGCGGTTCAACGGCACACGGCTCGCCATCGAAAAATGCAGGGTTTTTCGCTATGAGTAGGACGGATCGCTGAGCGACGCAGCTTGGATTGCCGTCTGGCTCGGCGAGAAGCGCATCTGTGGGTGCGTCCTACGGAAAGCGGGGTTGGCCGGCACACTGCCAGCCAACCCCGCTTTTCCTAGCTCCGCCTACTGTGCGACGTCAAACGATGGAGGAACGGCGTTTGGAGACGTCGCCCACGTTGACGGAGTGCGGCCCAGTGTGAAGGTCACCATGCCACCGTTGGCAAGTGTTTCCCACGGAATCCACAGCTTGTTGCACGGCCTGCCGTTGACCGCGAGAGATTGTACATACGGGCTGGCTGGCTCGGCATTGAGCCCGCTAATCACGATTGCATGGTTGTTTTCCAGGTTTACCGTGACCTTTGTGAAATAAGGGCTGCCCACGACAAAGCCTGCAAGACCGGGAATATCGGGATAGAGGCCAAGGCAGGAGAGGACGTACCACGACGAAATCGCGCCAGCATCGTCGTTGCCAGGCAGACCGTCTTCGGTGGGGTTGAAAAGCTGGGTTTGTATGCGGCGCACCGTGTTTTGCGATTTGGACGGCGTGCCGACCCAATCGTAAACAAATGGCGTTTCCTCGCACGGCTCGTTGCCCATGTAGGCATGGGAAGATCCGAATCCGCCGTTAAGCTCTGTGAAGAACTCGTCAAGCCTCGGCCCAACGACGTCATTTCCCCCAAGGGCTTTGATCAATCCGGCATAGTTAAAGGGCACAAGCCATGTGTACTGCTCGGACGTCCCCTCCGTGAACCCGCTGCGGGCGTCCCCCCATGTGCCGTCAACAGTGCGCGTGGTCATTTTCTTGGTGTCCGGATTCAGAAGGTTGCGCCAGTTCTGCGCTTGCTTCAGGAAATGAGCCGCATCGTCGTTCTTCCCAAGGTCGTGTGCAAAGCGGCTAATGGCAAAATCGTCGCTGTCATATTCCAACGTCACCGATGCGGATGCGCCGTCATCGGTTTTCGCGAGATATCCGAGCTTCAAGTAGTCTGCCATGCCGCCCCGCTCGTTGTGACCGTCGGATTTGACGTCGGCAACGCTCCCCGCGCGTCTCATAATGTCCAACGCGCCGGACGTGTCAAACTCTCGGGCACCGAACGCATACGCGTCGGCGATCATCACATCGTCGCCATCTCCCGTCATTCCCCCCGAGTTGCGGTTGGCCTGCTCCCACCGAGGAAACCCGCCGCCGTTAATTGGCCGCGCAACGGCATCCTGATGGGCATCGTCGACCAACGATTGCGCGATGTCGTTCATTTCGCGTGATCTGATGATCGCGAGGAGAACCGTCTCCGACCTGTACGCGTCCCATGCCGTGATGTTCTCATAATGATCGTGACCGGGAGGGCACTGATGCAAGTTGCCGTCAAAACCCACATAATGGCCATCCGCATCGTCAAACACGTTGGGATGGAAGAAGCAGTGATAGAGCGCGGAGTAGAAAGTGCGAATTCCCTCCAAGCTTCCGCCTGTGACAACGATGCTGCTCAGAGCGCTGTTCCACGCATCGTTCGAAGCGCTACGGATTGCATCAAAAGACTGTTCCCCGCTTTCAGCCCGCAGATTGGCTTTCGCGCCGTCGGCACTGACGAACGAGAGGCCGACATGGACGAGCACTGCGGGATCTTGCGCGGTATTGAACGTCACATACACGCCACCGCCCGAAACCGTGGCTGCCCCAGGCGTGACCGTCGCTCCGACATAGGTTCCGGACGACGCAAACGGCCTTGCGAATTGTGCGTCGAAGTAAACGGTGTACGTCTCGCGACCACATCCCACCTTGGCAGTTTCAGAGCCGCTGATCTCTTTGTTGCCCACCACAGTGATGCTGTCGTTCTTGCCGATGAGCAGCGTGGACGTGGGAACGCTCGGGAATGTGAACCGCGCAACCCCTGTCCGCTTCGTCACCGTCAACTCGGTCTGAACGCCATTGTCTTCTTTGACCCGATAGTATCCAGGCACGGCGGTCTCGTTCGCATGAGAGAACGTGGAAACATAGCTCTTCCAGTTTGCGCCCGGCGAATCTGCGAGCGGGCCGGCAACGGGCAAGAAGGGAAAGTTTTGGTAGACGTTGCATCCGCGCCCGCTAAAGTGGGTCAGGCTGAAACCAAGGATCTGATTGTCACTGTACAGATATCCTCCCGGCCTGTTCCCCGGCGTGTCGGGGCTCCATGAGAACATGCCCATCGGATAGGCCGCGCCAGGAAACGTGTCCCCTTCCTGATCGTTGCCAGCCCCCTTCGCGTACGGCGCCGCCGCCGTTCCCACAAACGGGTTGACATACTGCGCGACGTCGGCTGCGCGAGCGGACGAAGAGGCCGCGCCAAACGGCGCGATGCAGGCAAAAAGGGCCGCTAGAAAAAGCGCAGGGCGACCGAGCAAGTTTAGATTATTCATTATGTTGTTGCCTCAAAACAGAAAATCTTTACCGTGCACGAGCATGGAACGGGATGCTGCGCCGACAAGATGGCGATAACACCGAAAAGCACCGACAAACGATGAAGCCATGCTGATTTCATAATGTCGGAATCGCCATGGTAGAGCCGCGAATAACCAGCGGCGCAGGAACAAGCACCATTTTGCTAGGAACGTCCTCGCCGTGCATCTGCGCGACCAGCATTTTCACGGCCGCTTCGGCCATCCCCGCCATGGGGTTCTGCACCGTGGTAAGAGCCGGTCTGGCGGTGGTGGCACGCAGGTCGTTGTCGTAGCCGACCAATGAAATATCGCCGGGAACGGTAAGCCCGGCGTCATGAATCAGATCGAGCGCCGTGATCGCAACGGCGTCCATATACGCAAAAAATGCCGTCGGGCGATCCTTGCGCAGGATGACGCGCATGAACTGGTCGGGCGACGACACGATCGGGCTCGCGTCCTCCGCTATTCCCGCCTCATTCATGGCCGCGCGGAACGTGGCTGCCCGAATACCTGCCGCGTAGTTTTCCTTGGGGCCCTTCCAATGGCCAATCCGTCGATGGCCGATCGACACCAAGTACTCCACAATGTCTTTGACCGCCCGAACAGTGTCCTGATGCACCTGATAGGGTCCCCATGTCGAGCCGATCTCCACGCACGGCATGCCGCTCTCGTTGACGGCCCGCACCCAGTCGCCAGCCTCGTACTGCGCGAAGAATATAACCCCGTCCACAGTGCCGTCCAACAGCCCATCGAGCTTGAGCGGCATCTCCAACGAGTCGACAAAGGTGTTTGCGCCCATTCCTGCATGGGCGGCGGCAAGACTAAGCTCCAGGAACAAGTATCGCAGGTAGTTCGCGCTCAAGTCGGCCATGACCGGGCTTCTGCCTATCGCCGAAATCAACCCGATGGAATTGGTGCGACCGGTACGCAGGGCGGTCGCCACCGAGTTGCCACGGTAGCCCAGCTCCTCGGCGACGCGACGGATACGCTCTCGCGTCGCCTCTGAGATCCGAGCACCTGGTTTTCCGTTGAGCACATAGGAGACGGCAGCTCGAGAGACGCCGCTGCGAAGTGCGATATCAGCCGTAGTTACAAGTTCTCTTCGCATTGTTTCAATTCTCACGCCGCCCGAAGCAGGAGCGCAGCTATCTTGACGTCAAACAACAAGCCAACTTGCCAACACAGTGATTACACGAGTAACCCTAACGTAGTATACAGCGATTATTTCAGCGTGTCAAATGTTGGCATGATCTGGGGTTTTCTCGCTTTTCAGGACGATGCCGGCAGGGTGCCGGCGCTGGACGAAAAAAGCCCCTGCATTGCAGGGGCTGGAGAACGCATTTCGCAAAAGGAAGTGTTCGGGCCGGATCGGAGCAGTGACGCCCCGATCCGGCGCTGTGCTATTTGGCTTTCGGCCTTCCGATTTTCAAGACAATGCAACCGTGTGACGGCACAGTGTCCGTGTAGGACGAATCGTGTGCGCCCATGTCCTTGTGCATCCAGAGATCGCGCACGGGCTGCGCGCCTTTGACGCCAATGTCGGACCAGTTAACTGTGACGGGCTGCGCCTCGTCGCCGGTGTTGACCAACGCCACGGCCTTAGTGCCATCAAACAGCGTCCGCGCCCAAACGTCGGCATCGTTGCTTTGGGTAATCCGTTCAGCAGGCTTGCCGAGAGGATCTTGGTTGATGTCCAGCAGCTCGTCGTTGGAAAGAACCGCGTACGTGAACGGGTCGAGCTTGGTCATGTCGCAACCTATGAGGAGCGGCGCGGACAGCATGCACCACATCGAAATGTGGAGAATCTGCTCGTTTTGTGTCAGGCGCGACGGATGCGTCGTCCCCCATCCGAGAACTCCCACGATCAGCATGTCCGGGTCGTTCCAATGGCCAGGGCCGGCATAA
>Ga0255356_1002090_pt1 | contig 11895 bp, 9 predicted proteins | sample HBST100metaG_FD_189944 | JGI IMG/M metagenome (GOLD analysis project Ga0255356, IMG submission 189944) | Peat soil microbial communities from Stordalen Mire, Sweden - H.B.S.T100 | ecosystem: Environmental > Terrestrial > Soil > Wetlands > Peat | place: Sweden: Norrbotten County, Stordalen Mire... | reverse complement strand
CGATGATCGTGCAGCCGATGGCCAGCCCGTCCAGGCCGTCGGTCAGGTTGACGGCATTCGACGAACCCATCAGCACAAAAATGATAAAGACAACGAAGGGCAGAAACGCCAGCAGGCCCAGGTGCGGGATGGAGCCAAGCCAGTGCCATTGCAGATCGGGGTGCAGCGTCTTGAAAAACGGCACGGTCAACTGCGTGGAGAAGAGCTTGAACTGCTGAAGAACCACCAGCGCAATTGCCACGGCTGTCCCGGCCAGTCCCTGCCATAGGAGCTTGGCGCGCGCCGTGAGGCCCAGGCTCCGCCGCTGGACGACTTTGATGTAGTCGTCAGCAAAGCCGATGGCGCCAAAGGCAAGTGTGGAGAAGACGGTAATCCAGACGAAGGGGTTGGCGGGATCAGACCAGAGGACCGTGGGCAGCAAAATCGCAATCAGGATGAGCACGCCGCCCATCGTCGGAGTGCCCGACTTTTTCAGATGCGACTGCGGCCCGTCTTCGCGGATGTACTGGCCGATCTGGAACTCGCGCAGCTTCTGGATCACCCAGGGCCCAATAAACAACGCGATCAGCAGCGCCGTGAGCGAGGCAAAGGCGGTGCGGAACGTCAGGTAGCGAAAGATGCGGAACGGGTGAAAGAACGGAAACAGCTTTTCGTAGAGCAGCCAGTAAAGCAAGGGGCCTCCCAAGCCGGAATGAGGCTGGTTTCAGGTTGATTTTACTAGGTTGAGGGTGCAAATGGCTTTGGAAGTGCGTGGATTTAGTTTGGTTCCTGCGGTCGCGTGAGTACATCGATGGCCCGCTCCAGGTGAACCCCGCGCGAGCCTTTCACCAGAACTACGTCGCCGGGCTGGAGATTTTGCTGGAGCCAGCGGCCGGCGGCTTCCGCGTCGGGCAAAAAGAGCGAAGCAACGCCGCCCGTGCAGGCGGCGGCGGCCAGGTATTCAGCGTTGCCTTGTACGCCCGCAACCAAGTCGAGGCCGGCTTCAGCGGCGGCGTGTCCGCAGGCGGCGTGGAGCGCGGGGCCTTGCTCGCCCATCTCAAGCATCTCGCCCGCCACCAGAATCCTGCGCTTGGCGGGGCGCGTGGCCAGGGTGCGAATCATCGAACGCAGCGCCTCGGGATTGGAGTTGTAGCAGTCGTTCAGAATTGTCGCGCCACATAGCTTGATGACTTCGCCGCGATTGTCGCCAGCGGTGAGCGACTCCAGCGCGGCAACGGCCTCATCCAGATCGACGCCGGCTTCTAGCGCGACCGCCAAACCGGCCAGGGCATTCAATGCGTTGTGCGCGCCCAGCAGGTTGAGGGTGAATTGGCCCTCGCGCTCCCCAGCGCGATAGCTTACGTGCAATCCGGCGAGGTCTTCGGTGGCTCCCAGGAGCCGCGGATTGGCGCAGGGGCCAGCGCCAAAGTAAACCGCGCGGCCATGAAAATCGCGGCCAAATTGCGAGACATAAGGGTCGTCGCAATTGAGGAAGACAACTCCGTTGGTCGGCAGCGCATCCACCAGTTCGAGCTTGGCGCGGGCGATGCCGGCCTGACCGTCAGCAAAGTTCTCGATGTGCGCGGTGCCCACGTTGGTGACCAGCCCCCAGTCGGGAGCAGCGATACGGGCCAAGGCGGCGATCTCGCCGGGATGGTTCATGCCCATCTCGATGACCGCGACCTCGTGTTCCGGCTGAAGGCACAGCAGTTGCAAGGGCAGGCCGAAGCCGTTGTTGAGATTGCCATGCGACTTGAGGACGTTGAATTTTGCCCCCAGCGCGGCGGCAATGGCTTCCTTGGTGGTGGTTTTTCCAGCCGAGCCGGTCACGGCCACTACGCGGCGACCCCACTGGCGGCGGACATGCGCGGCCAGGGCCTGGAGGGCAATAAGCGGATCCTCGGTGATCAGCAGCGGCACGGCCAGCGCGGCGTCAGGCAGCGTGGCAACCCGTGCGCGAGAGACCACCGCAGCCACGGCTCCTCGCGCCAGGGCGGCGGCAACAAAGTCGTGGCCGTCAAGCCGCTCGCCGCGTACGGCGAAAAAGAGCTCGCCGGGGGCCATGGTGCGCGAGTCAATCGAGTAGCCACTTGCCACCAGCGCTCCGGCGTTTGCCACGCTGGCCGGCATCTCCAGTACCGCACCCGCGCCGATGGCTGCTTCTGCAAGCGTGAGTTTCATTGCACTCCACCATAACCCATTTCGCCCAGAGCCGAAAGAGCAATCTCGACGTCGGCGAAAGGAATCGTGGTGAAGCCAATAATCTGCACTTTCTCATGTCCCTTGCCGGCGATCAGAACCACGTCGCCGGGTCTGGCCTCATGGAGCACCAGACGAATGGCGGCGGCTCGGTCCGGCTCGACGGTATAACGGACGCCGCTCGACTTGAGACTTGGCTCGATCTCGGCCAGAATCGCCAGCGGCTCCTCAGAGCGGGGATTGTCGCTGGTGGCAACGACGAAGTCGCTTCCCTCGCCCGCCGCCTGCCCCATCTTGGGCCGCTTGGTCCGGTCGCGGTCGCCGCCGCAGCCAAAGAGCGTGAGGACGCGGCCTCCGGTGGGAGCAGTGATCTGGCGAGCCAGTGCGGTCAAGTTGCGCAAGGCATCGTCGGTGTGGGCGTAGTCCACGATCACGGTGAAGGGCTGGCCTGCATCGACGGATTGAAAGCGGCCGGGAACGGGCTTGAGCTGGGGAACGGCCTCGATCAAATCGGCAAACGCAACGCCGCGCGCGTGGCCAGCCGTAAAGGCAGCCAGCAGGTTGAGGATGTTCACCTCGCCCGCCAGGCGGGAAACGACTTTGGCCGCGCCCGCCGGAGTTTCGAGTTCCAGGACGGCGCCTGACGGAGTGAGTTTGTAGCTTGCGGCGCGCCAGTCGCCCTGACCAATGCCATAGGTGCGAATCTCTGCCCCGGCCTTGCGCGCGGCCTCGGCCAACTGTTCACTGCGCGGGTCGTGCGCGTTGATCACGGCAACGCGGGGAGCGGGATAGACCGTGCCGTCGAAGAGCAGGCGCTTGGCGGCGAAATAATTGTCCATCGTCTGGTGGTAGTCGAGGTGGTCGCGGGTGAGGTTGGTGAAGACGGCGACGTCGAAGTTGACTCCGGTTGCGCGGCCCTGGTCGAGGGCGTGGCTGGAGACTTCGGTAACCAGTTCCGTGGCTCCGCGGGCAACGCCCTCGGCCATCAACTCAAACAAGTCTCTTGATTCCGGCGTGGTATGCAGCGACGGACGCACTTCGCCGGCGACGTGATACTCGATGGTGCCGACGAGAACCGTCTTGCGGGCCGCCGCGTTGAGCAGCGCCTCGGCGAGGTAGGCCGTGGTGGTCTTGCCGTTGGTGCCGGTGATGCCGATAGCCGCCAGCTTGCGCTCCGGGTGGCCAAAGAAAGCCGCTGAAGCCTGGGCCAGCGCGCGGCGGCCGTGCTCGACCTCCAGTACCGGAAGACCCGCCTCGAAGACCAGCAGATGGTCGAACTCCTGCGAAGAGTCGGTAATGACTCCCAGTGCGCCCGCGGCAATGGCTTTCTCGACATAGCGGTTGCCGTCGGTCGAGCCGCCCTTCATGGCGACAAAAACGGCGCCGGGCCGCACACGCCGCGAGTCGTACTCCACGCCGGTCACCGGCTCGTCCGAGCCGCCGCCAGCCCCAACAGCCGCGACTTCGTTGATCAGTTCTATCCAGTTCATCACGACTTTAATTGTAGATGGTTGCGGGACGGTATCTTCGGATTGGCTGTAATTTGCTTTCATGGATTTTGAGCGATCCCCTGACAGAATACGAATTGGAGAATAAGACTGATGGCTGAATCTCAATTTGTTTACGTGATCTACATTCGCACCACGGCGGAGAAGCTGTGGCAGGCGCTGACGGAGCCGGAATTCACCCGCCGGTATTGGATGGCAACGACGCAGGAATCCGAATGGAAACCGGGCGCATCGTGGCGGATTGTCTTTGCTGACGAGCGCACAGCCGACTCGGGCGAAATCGTCGAGATCGAGCCGCCGTGGCGGCTGGTCCAAACATGGCGGCATGAGATCATTCCTGCGATGACCGCCGAGGGTTACTCGCGCATGACCTACGAACTCGAACAACAAGGCGAGGCCGTCAAGGTCATCCTCACGCATGAGATGGACGTGAAGGATTCAAAGTTCATCAAGGCGGTCTCGGGCGGATGGCCGATGATTCTCTTCAGCCTCAAGAGTCTGCTGGAGACGGGTGAAGCGCTGGAACCCACACGGCAGTGGCCGAAGGGGATGTGATGAAGGCAGTGATTAGTGGGTAGTGGTCAGTGACTGGAAAGCGGCGGGGGGAGATGCGTTTTACTATTCCCTCTTTGCGCCAGAAGAAACGCACAAGGATGAAGCATCCGGGGACAGGCCATTATGACACTTTTTCCAAAACCTGCTTACCGCTTCTGCAGCGCGTCGATGACTCCGCTCAACTTCCGCTCGAAATATCTCGGTTTGTATGTGGCCCGATAATCGGGCTGGCCCTTTAAGAGTTCGGGAAGTGGGGCCAGGGGTTTGAAAGTTGTCTCAGGTATAGTCGTGACCCCGTTCGCACCTGCCCGCTGGATGAGCCACGTCAACTCATTGAGATGGATCAAAAAATCGGGTGACACCAGTTGGGTGCGGTTGTCGCTAATTGCGCGTGCCATTTCTGCTATGCCAAGCAGCTTGTCTTGAGCGTAAACTTCACGCCGACGCAGCCAACTGATGAATTTGTGCTTTGGAGATCGTCCAACGCCTCGCTCTGCCTCAACGGCAAAGGACTTCCAACGGCGCACCAATCGGAGCCTTCGACCGCCTGCGCCGAAGAGCCTGCCCAACAACGGTTGGGTTCGCACCGTGTAAGCTTTACGCGCGCCCAAACTTACTCGCGAGAATCTTTCTAGATATACAGGAGTTTGATCGTGAAAAATATTGTCTGCACTGATCTCTCCCTCTTCCCCTATGATACGGAACCTGTGATCTCGCGGCGCGACCCAAGAACAGGTGATGCGAGCTACCACGCCGTTTTCAAAATTCAGACAAGCAACCGAATAATCCGGCGTGTCGGATGGGCGAAGTGGGGTGTCCGTTTTGTGTGCGATAAGCAGCTTCGAAAACGCGGTAACCGATTTCACTGGGCCGAAAATGGCGCAAATCCACGCCAGGTGATAGCCAACATGTTCGACTGTGCAGCCTTCCTGAAACTCCTCGACATAAGGAAACGGAGCGCCGGTGGGGCTTTCCTTCTTCTCCAAATTCGTGAGATGGGCTGGGTTTTCGTCAAGTTCGGCATATATCAGCACCGGTTTACCGACAGCACCGTCGAGCACAGCCTTCCACAAAGTGCTGACGGCATCGCAATAAAGATTGCATGGTGCACAGGTCAGTACGCACCCATGGCTTTCTGCCAAAGCAAAAAGCTCGCGTGCCATTTGGAGGTCGGTGGTTACCGGCTTTTCAGAATAGACGTGTTTACCTGCCTCGAGTGCTCGCTTCGTGACTTCGTAGTGTGACCTGATGGTTGTCAGGTTAATCACTATTTCGACGTTTTGATCCGACAAGAGAGCATCGTAGCTCGGATAGACGTGAAACCCATAATGCCTTGCAACAACGTTCGACCGTGCGATGTCAATGTCATAGACGCCGCAGATTTCCATCTCCGGATACGCCCATTTCGTGCGCATATAAACATCGAACACGTAACCGCACCCTACGAAGGCGACCCTCATAAGTTTCCTTTCCAGGGTTTTCGGTTGTGAAAGAATCCCGAGCCGAGTTTAAAGAAGGCTACTTGCGACTGTCAAGACTGACTGGACTTGCCGGGGGCTGCCGCAGGAGCGCTTGGTTTGAATCACCGCCCGCAGCGAACCACAATCTTGGTTCCCGGTGGCACCATCGTACCGGGCGCGGGTGCCTGTTCGCGGACGGTTCCGTTGCCGGAGATTTCGACTTCAAGCCCGGCAGCGGCGGCCTGCTCGATCACTTTGCGCACCGGCAGGCCAATCAGCGAGGGAACACGCAGGGCGTTTCCGCTGGAGACGATGACGGTGGTCGGTGCCGGCTGCTGTGGAGCGATGGGCTTGGCGTTTCCGGCTCCGCCCGGAGGTTGAGCATTGGTTTGCGACTGGCCCGTGGCGGAAGCCTGGGCAACGGCGGCACGCAGCGGATCGTCATTGGGCAGATCGTTGGCCGCGGCGTAGAGCGCGCCAATGTTGCCGGTATACTGGGGAGCGTCGTCTTCCGTCACGCGCAAGTCGGCCTTGGATAGAATGTGGGGGCGGCGAACGCTGATGTCATGAGGCACGGCGAGATATTCGAGAACCTGCTGCGCCACCTCGGCAAAGACCGGCGCTGAGATGGCAGCGCCGTAGTATGCGCCCTTAGGTGAATCGATAATCACGGCCACGGCGATGATTGGATTGTTGACCGGGGCGATGCCGGCAAACGACGCGATGTGCATGGTCTTCGAGTAGAGGTGGGTAGCCGGATCGATCTTTTGCGCCGTGCCGGTCTTGCCGCCGGAAGAGTAGCCATTGAGCTGCGCCTGCCTGCCGGTGCCGAACAAGACCACGCCCTCCATCATCTTGCGCATCTGGGCGGCGGTGAGCGTGGAGAGGACGCGGTGCGCGCCGGGGGGCAGCGGATTGGGCAGGTCGCCGCCGGGCTTGAAAGGCGTTGGACCGCGTGGCGCGGCGGACTGCTGGCCTGTTGACGTGCCATCGACCTGCCCCGGCATCAGCACCCGCGGCGGCAGATAAACCCCTCCGTTGGCGATGGTCGAAACCATTGAAACCAGTTGCAGCGGCGTGACGCCTACCTCCTGGCCCATGGCGATGGAGCCGATGGACGAGGATTCCCATTTGTTCACCGGCCGCAACAGGCCGCGGGTTTCGCCGGGCAGCTCGGCGCCCGTGCGCGCGCCGAAGCCGAAATCGCGAATGTACTGGTAAAAACGGTCTTGGCCGACCTTCATCGCCAGCTTGATGGCAGCCACGTCGCTGGAGTGCTCCAGCGCCTCATGGACCGTGATGCGGCCGAAGTGTTCGCCCTGGTTGTCGTGAATCGTGCGGCCGGCGATGGTAATCTGGCCGCCCTGGCAGTCGATGATGTCGTCGGGCGCGGCAACATGCTGGTCCAGCGCAGCCGAATAGGCGACCAGCTTGAAAACCGAGCCCGGTTCGTAGACATCGCTCACGGCGTGATTGCGCAACAGTTCCGGCGTGGCGCGGCGGAAGAGGTTGGGGTTGAAAGTGGGGCGGATGGCCAGCGCCAGAATCTGGCCGGTATGCACGTCCTGGACAACCACCGTGGCATTGGCCGCCTGGGTGCGCTCTATCGCGTGATCCAGCGCCCGTTCGGCCATGAACTGAATGTTCTCGTCGATGGTGAGCGTCAGGTTTCTGCCCGGCTCGGGCTCGCGCTCAGTGGAACCGAGAACATGGCGGCGCGCATCCATGGCCGTATACATACGGCCGGGAACGCCGTGCAATAGCGGTTCGAACTTCTGCTCCAAGCCGCCCAGGCCGGCGTCGTCCAGGCCCACATAACCCAGCACCTGCGCGGCGATTTCGTTGTCCGGGTAAAATCGCTGAAACTCTTTCTGGAAGTAGATGCCCTTCACGGCTCCGGACTTGACGAGTTCTTTGACGCGGGCCGACGTCTCTGCGGTCACGCGCCGCGCCACCCAGGCAAAGCTGTGTCCGGCCTCAAGGCGGGCGGCAATCTGTTCCTCGGTGGTCAGGGCATCGTCGGGATCAGTGTGAACGATTGCGGCCAGAGCATGGGCGGCGGCCTGTTTGTCTACAATTTCGGTGGGTACGGCGAAGACGGAGTCCACCTGCACGGTCATAGCCAGCTCGTGCAGATTGCGGTCATAGAGCACGCCACGGCGCGGAGCCACCTCGAAGGTGCGCTGCTGCTGCCTCTGAGCACGCTCCACGTACTCTTGGTGGCGCACCACCTGGAGCCAGAAGAGGCGCAAGACAATCAGGATGGCCCAAACCAGAAAGAACAGGCAGATAAGCCAGAAGCGCGCCAGCTTGAGAGGCATGGCGCGCGTCGCGGTGTTGCGGTTTCTGCTGGGTCGAACGGGTGACAACATGGAAAATCGCTCAGATGATAAAACAGCGCCGGATTATTGCACGGCGGAAGCTGGAGGAACCATCTGGCCCGGCTGCGGCTCGGCAAAACCCAACTCGCGGGCCATTCTGTCAATGCGGTTCGGCTCGGTGAGCTGGGCCTCCGACAAGCGCAATTGGCGATTCTCTTCGCGCAACTGCTCACGCACCTGCTTCTCCGACTCGACGCGATAGCCGCCCTCGATGGCGCTGAAGTGCTGTAGCCCATAGACCATGGTCAGCAGGAAGAGAACAGTGATGGCCTTGGAAAACAGGCTGATCTGGCGAGCCCGCACCGGATCGGGCGTCTTGACCAGGCGGCTGTTGTCAAAGTGCTTGGGAAAGGCAAACTCCGGCGTGCGCATACCCCGCCGCCGTAAAGCCTGCTGGGCCATCATCTCGGCGTTGCGCTCGGCAACCCGCGCGCCCCAGCTTCTGCCCGCCTCGAAATAGGTTGTTGTGCATGCCGCCATGGTAGTTCTCCCTAGCTGTTGGCTAACCTCTCCGCCGCTCTCAGTTTTGCGCTCCGCGAACGCGGGTTGCGCTCCAACTCTTCTTCGCCAGCCGTAACCGGCTTCCTGGTGACAATCTCCCAGATTCCCTGCCGTGCGCCTTCGCGCAGGCTGTCCTTGACGATGCGATCTTCCAGCGAGTGAAAGCTGATGACGGCCAGCCTTGCAGAGGACTTGAGCAACCCGGGTGCGGCCTCCAGCAAACTCCGAATCTCATCCAACTCGCGATTTACATGAATACGAAGTGCCTGAAAGGTTCTGGTCGCCGGATTGATTCGCTCTTGTTTCATTGGCCGGGCGGCTGAGGTTACAAGACGGGCCAACTGCCCCGTGGTTGTCACCGGCCGCCCGCGCACAATGGCTCTGGCGATTCTCCGCGACCTCCTTTCCTCTCCGTACTCGTAAATAAGGTCGGCAAGCTCTCGCTCGCTCGCCTCGTTTACCACCTGTGCTGCGGTTGGCCCGGAGCGCGTATCCATGCGCATATCCAGCGGCCCATCCGCCATAAAACTGAAACCTCGCCCAGCCTCGTCCAGTTGCAGGCTGCTCACTCCAAAATCTGCGAGCAGGCCATCCACTGAAGCCGGCTGCAAATGCCTGGGCGCCGAGCTGAAAGCCTCGCACACCAGAGTTACTTTCGGCGCCTGGCTGCCTAGCTCCTGGCAAACCCTGTCCAGCTTCTCCTTGGCCAGCGCCAGCGCTTCGGGGTCTCGGTCAAAACCGATCAGATGCCCTTCTGCTCCAAGCAACTTGGCAATCCCTGCGGCGTGCCCGGCCAAACCCAGCGTGCAATCCACCACCGTGGCCCCCGGACGCACCCGGAGAAGATCAATCGCTTCCTGAAAAAGAACCGGCGCATGTCTTTCAGTCGATTTCGTCATGCGCTCCCCCTGGGGGGTTGGGGCGGTCAACTCCGCCGCTTGAGAATCGCCGCCAGCGACTGGCGGTCCTCGGCCGTCAATGCATTGGCCTGCAGGCTTTGTTCAAAGACTTCGAGGTTATGAACCTCCAAGTAGTGCAGCTTTCCCAGTACGGCAACTTCCGCGTCGAGCTTGGCCGTCCCGCGCAGAATCTGCGGCAGCAAGACCCGGCCCTCTTTATCCATCTCCACCTGCTGACCGTAATAGCTGGTCAGGTTCAGGTACTTCTCCACGGCGTCGTCCATGGTGCTGGATTCCGCCAGTTGCGCTTCCTGCTTGGCCCACTCCGCCAGGGGCCAGACTTCCGCCTTCTTGCCGTCGGTCGAGGTGATGTAGAACTGGGTAACCTCCGCTTCGTCCACCAGCTCCTTGAACCCGGAGGGGAGCTTCAGCCGCCCCTTGGGGTCCACCTTCGCCGGATGGTTTCCGCGAAATACCGCCATGCCTACCTGCCTCTCGCGGCTGATTTCACATCCCCTGCCGCGCCTGATTCCCTGCCCTTTGCTGCCGTTCCCCGGGTTAGCTAAGCTGATTCCCCGACCGGAACGGGCATCAATTTCTATGGACCGAGGGGGAAATCAGCTAATCTGTTCTTGAAACCTGCCGATCTGATCCACAACGGTTCACAACAGGCCACTTTCGGCCACTCACAAAGCGATAGTACCCCCAATTCCTGCTCACGCCAAGCAGAAAATAGGAAAAATGTCACTGAGGTGGAAGTTCCTGTGGAAATTTCGCCTAATAGATAACTAAACTCCTACTCCCACAATATCTAGTGTTTACCGCTTGTGTTCCAGCCCTGGACAGCGCAAGCAGTTCGTGTTAGAGAACAAAAAGCGAAACTCAAAGAGTTTTTCGTTCCTGTCCGAGAAAAATACGGCGTTCTAGAAAAACCAGAGTTGCTATACCCAGAGGCAATGTCCTCAAGTGGCTTTTTTGTCAAGAAAAGCGTATTCACTTTGGTTTTGCTCTACCCATCCAATTCGCTTCCCTTTGGAATCTGCGCACTTTTTCCGCGGGCTATCACTATCTTGAGCAGATAGAAAAAGACCAGGGCGTTGACCCCGAGCAGGCCAATGCGGACCAGCGTGAGCCGGCGGCAGACCTCGAAGATTTCCAAGGGCAGGAAAGACGCAGTGATGGCCAGGGTTAGGTACTCGGCCCAAACCTTTTCGAGGTATAGGCCGATTCCCTCAATCAGATCAAGGCCTGCGTAGATGAAGACCGCCTCGCCGATCCGCCTGAGCAGCCGGTCGTCGATCAGCGCGGCTTTTTCGAGAACGAAATTGATGAAGCGCGATTCGGGGTTGAAGCGCAGGTGTTCGGCCGCGGCGGTCAGCAAATCGCCGATGTCCTTGTGGAGCAGCTTCAGCGCTCCCACGCCAATCACTACAAACAGAAGGGCCTGAGCCAGCTTGAAGGCCGCAATGAGGATGAGCCATTGATTGTGGCGCTTCGGCTTGGAAAACGAGTGCGATGGGGAATCGGTCATGGCCTCGGGGGAACCTGCATGAAACTGCCTGCTAGAGCAAAACCAGAGTGAATATGCCCTTTTTGAGAGTTTGCGAGGTGGCTTTTTCTTGAGAAAAAAGCCACTTGAGGATATTGCCTCAGGATATAGCAACTCTGGTTTTGCTCTACCTCTTACGTTAACCGATGCGCGGCGGTTTCGCCGCTCCTCCCCGGACCGGAAAGCTGTGAAATCGCCGCAAGTGCTTCAGTACTTTGATTTCAGCAGTTTCTCGCGGTCGATCACATTGCCGTTCATGATGAGTCCGGAAATGCGACGGGCGTTCCAGATGCTCGCTGTGGGATCACCGTCGAGAACGAGGATGTCGGCGCGGCGGCCGGGGGCGATCTGGCCCAGTTCGTGCCAGCCGAACTGGAGGCTGTAGTTGTTGGTGGCGGCAGCCAGGGCCTCGCGCGGGGAAAGCCCCAGGCGGACCAGTAGTTCAAGCTCAGTGTGCATGGAAATGCCGGGTAGAGAACCATGGACCGCCGCGCCCGAGGCAGCCAGGTAGTGCGGATAGGCGGAAAACAGAGCCTCGTTGATGTGCCATAGCCGCAGGGCCGACTGGTCGGCCTTCTTGCGCTGGCTCTCTTCCATCCATCGCTGGGTAGAGGCGGGCAGGCGGCGGGTCCAGGGAGCAAGCGAATAGTTCATTTCGCCGCTGGCGCGATCGGCGGGTTCGAAGATGCGGGCGGGATTGAGCAGTGCGGCGGCCGGCTCCCGCCACAGGTTGCGATGAGACGGCAACTGCGCATAGAAGAGGCTGAAGGTGGGCATGAGCGCTGCGTGGTGGGTGGCCAAAAAACGGGCATAGCGGCGCAGGTGCAAGTCGGTGGGAGGCAAGCGCTCGGCGTAGTCGTAGGC
>Ga0255356_1002088_pt1 | contig 11899 bp, 6 predicted proteins | sample HBST100metaG_FD_189944 | JGI IMG/M metagenome (GOLD analysis project Ga0255356, IMG submission 189944) | Peat soil microbial communities from Stordalen Mire, Sweden - H.B.S.T100 | ecosystem: Environmental > Terrestrial > Soil > Wetlands > Peat | place: Sweden: Norrbotten County, Stordalen Mire... | reverse complement strand
CAGACTGATCAATCGTCGCTTAAACCTGCCCAGGCTGCTGCTCGCTCTGTTCTCGAAAAGCAAAAACAACGACAAAAACAAACCCACAGAATTGCGGAGTTGACACGGTCACTCCATATCAGCCCAAACCACTCATCCACCGCATGTTAGCGGCTAAAAGTGCCGGGTTCAGTAGACGGGTCCCGGGAAACGCCCATCGATCCATTAAAGTTCCAGTTCGAGTGCCATGCGGATCCGCCGACGGGCCGTCCATCCCACCAGCGGAACCGGTCTGCCGGTGTCCTTGTTAGAGTTCTGTCCGTTTTCTGTCCGTGAACTGCTGCCGACAGCAGCCAAAGCGAACCGACAGCGCGGCGGGATTCGTCAGTATTTTCTTGGGCTTGATTGGTTAGAGTTGTTCTGCGTTGCCAGCGGATTTCCCCTGTTAACCGAAGGGTTGTAGGTTCGAGTCCTACCTGAGGGCCAATATATATTTTATCAACAACTTAGAAGAGATGCAGCGATAGATACCCCAACTTGTACCCCAATAATTTCACAGTGACTAAAGATTTTTTTGGCGAGATTGTGTCCTGAGAGTGCCGTTTGTGCTCACTCTACTCTGCCGCACTACTGGAGAGCCTACCGAAACACCCCCACACACCTAGCAGCCTTCCGGCGAAGCGCGGGGATACCGCTCCGAATCCCCTGAGATCAAATTCAAGAATGGGGCAGCCGGATGGCGAAACGCGCTTCGATCAGATCGCTGACCGCCGTGCGGGTCCCGCAAAACATATTCCACTCATGCGTAAACGAAATCGGCCGGTAGCGCGTCTAGCTAAGTGAGCACCTTTGCCGGCGAAGGTGCTCACCAGAGGAGCATCCCATCATGATTGAATTTGTATCCGTCGTTTCTCGTATGCGGCGCGCGCTGCTGATCGCCAGCATCCTGAGCGCCTGTTGTTGTGCCCTTGGCACACAGGCCAATGCGCAGGGACGCGGCGGGATGCACCATGGCGGTGGAGGCGTAGACCGGGAGTTGAACCAACTTACCCAGGTTCTATCGCTGACCAGCGATCAGCAAACGCAGGTAAAGCCCTTGCTGATTGCACAGAGGGAGAAGATGGAGCCCTTGCGCAGCCCTGCCGCCGGCCGCGACCCGGCCGCGCAGCCAATCCATGAGCAAATCGAAGCGATCCGCAAAGACACCGACGCCAAGATTGCAGCGCTGTTGAACGACGACCAGAAGGCGAAGTTCGCCGCTTGGCAACAGCAGCGCAGAGAGCGTCGCGGCCAGGGCGGGGACGGCTCTGCGGTTCCGAATACAACTTCTCCCGGTGCTTAAGGCATCGCTCCTCCAGGGACGCCAAACCGTACTAATTCAAAAAATTGATTCACAATGAGGTCGGCTCTGGAGCACTCCAACGGTGCTGTTGGTTTCATTTTCCATGGGTCAGCAACACCTCTGGATCGCTCGCATGGTAAATAGCACGTAGCATAACCTGAGCGTGGATTGATGCCGCTAATCCCTGTCAAATATTACATCAACTCATGCATTCGAAATTGCGCCCCAGCGTTTGGCTTGTACTATCGTCTGTTGCCGACGTTCTTATCATCTCAACACTGGCGGTTTCGAGGAATCAACATGGCGCCAATACCCATCGCGGTTATCGCTTACAAGTTTGCCGCTGCGATCGCATTTGGTGCGGTTCTGGATGTGGCGAAGATTCCCGTACTTACCCGTCTGCGCATCTCATGAATTTCTTGTGAGAGATCGCAGGAGATGATCGTACTTGTTACGCGGAGTGACTGTTCTCACAATCTAATGCTGAATCGCGGTCTCCGGCTTTGAAGGCTTCTGCGTGACCTGTGCCGGCGTAGGCAACTGCGATCGGTCCCAACCTCCGCCGAGAGATTCAATCAGTTGAACTGACGCAGTCATTTGCAGAACATCGAGAGTCGCCAGAGACTGTTGATTGGCGAGCAATGTGGTTTGCGCTGTGACCACGTCGATATAAGGATCGATGCCGTTGTCGTAGCGTCCCTGCTCGAGATTGAGAAACGACTGGGATGATGCGACGGCTTCCTGCTGACGACGAATCTGTTGCGACAGTATGCGGACCGCCGCAAGCGAGTCTTCCACCTGTTGAAACGCCGTAAGCACGGATTGGCGATACGCGGCGACGTTCGCATTGTATGTAGCGATGTACTGATTTACAGTCGCACGGCGCAGCCCCCCATCATAAACCGTCTCAGAGATGGATGGGCCGACAGACCAGAAGCGGCTAGGCCATTCCAGAAGGTTCTTGATGGCCGAACTCTCCATGCCGCCGGTAACCGAGAGCTTCAGGGCGGGATAAAAGGCGGCATAGGCAACCCCGATCTGCGCATTGGCGGCGGCCATATTTCGTTCCGCCGCAGCGACGTCCGGCCGCCGTTCGAGCAGTTGCGAGGGCAAGCCGGCAGGTATAACAGGAGGAACACTCGTTCTGGGTTCCACCGGGATGGAAAATGCTGAAGCCGGCTTGCCGATGAGTGTCGCAATCGCGTGTTCATACTGCGCCCGCGCAATTCCAAGATTGATTGCCGCTGATTGCGCGCTCTCTAGCGTTGTCTGAGCTTCGACAACGGAGATTTGGTCTCCCACGCCAGTGTCATAGGCGGCCCGCACAACTTCAACTGCTTTCTTGTCGGCTTTTACTGTATCATCGAGAATTTGTTGCAGTGTGTCTTGGCCGCGAATCTCAAAAAAGTATTGGGCAAGGCTGGCTTGTTCCGTTAGCCGCTCATTCTCTAAATCAGCCGCAGTCAGTTGGGCAGTATATTGGCTGGCGCGCACTGTGTTGCGGACTTTATCCCAGAGATCGGGTTCCCACGAAAGATCGGCCGGAAGAGAAAACACCTGCGACTGTTGACCACCCGTTGTGCCGCTGCCGGCCGCTGATCCAAGGTTGGAAGATGTCCGCGATCGGGTGTAGGAGCCGCCAACACTGACCGTGGGAAAATACTGAGAGCGCGCCTCGCGCACCAAGGCTCGCGCTTCCATGAAGTTCTCGAAGGCCTGGCGGATACTCTGGTTGTCGATATTGAGTTGTTCTTCAAGCTCATTCAATTCCGGCTCATTGTAGATCTCCCACCACTTGCCGCGAAGCGCCGCATCCTGGGGCTGCGCGGCAGTCCATCCATCGGCTTCCTTGAACTGTGTTGGAGACTCCTTGAAAGCCGCAGGCGCCATCATCGCGGGTGGAAGATACTTAGGCCCGACGTTGCATCCAGCCAGCACCGCACAGAACAGAGCTGCATTGAGCGCGCATAGAGCTGCCGATGCTTGCCGGGATTGCAGGATCGACTTTTTCATGATCGACACTCCATAAGGATTCATCGCTAGGAAGCCTCCGCGGTTCCAGGGTTGAGAGTAACTGGCTGCTTGCCACGGAAGCGCAGGCGCAGGCTGTCGAAGAAGAGATAGACGACGGGCGTGGTGTAAAGAGTCAGCATCTGGCTGACGATAAGTCCGCCTACGATAGTGATGCCCAGCGGACGTCTTAGTTCGGAGCCGGTGCCGGTGCCAAAGGCCAGCGGCACTGCGCCAAACAACGCGGCCATGGTTGTCATCAGGATTGGACGGAAGCGAAGCTGGCAGGCTTCAAAGATGGCTTCGGTTGTGCTCTTGCCATGTTCCCGTTCCGCAACCAGGGCAAAGTCGATCATCATGATCGCGTTCTTTTTCACGATGCCGATCAGCAGGATGATGCCGATGATCGAGATCACGTTGAGGTCGATCTTGAAGAGCATGAGCGCGAGCATGGCTCCCACGCTTGCCGAGGGCAAGGTGGAGATGATGGTGAGAGGATGCACCAAGCTCTCATACAAAATGCCGAGAACTATGTAGACCGCGAGTAGCGCCGTGCCAATGAGAAGAGGCTCGCTGGCCAGCGAGGTTTGATACGCGGAGGCCGTCCCGGCAAAGAAGCCGCGAACGGTTTGCGGCATATTCAACTGCTCCTGCATCTGGGTAACCATGCGGGTGGCGTCGCTCAACGACATATTCGATGCCAGGTTGAAAGACACGGTGACGGATGGAAATGAGCTGGTGTGATTGATGACCAGCGGCGTTGTGCTTGTCTGCGCCGAGGTGACCGTGGAAAGCGGAACGATGCCGCTGCCCGTGGTGTTGAGGTAGATATTCTTCAATCCGTCGGGATTCTGCCAGTACTGCGGCGCTACCTCCAGCACCACGTAATACTGGTTCAACTGTGTGTAGATGATGGAGACTTCCGACTGCCCGAAGGCGCTGTAGAGGGACTGATCCAAAGATTGCGGAGTAATGCCAAGCCGCGCCGCGGTGGGGCGATCATAGCTGATTAGCTCCTGCAGGCCGCTATTCTGCGCATCGCTGCTCACATCCTGGAAGCCGGGAAGCTTCTGCATCCCTGCAAGCAGAATAGGCCCCCAATGCGCCAGATCCCCTATACTGTCCGACTGAATGGTGTATTGATACATAGCATTGCTAGATCGTCCTCCGATGCGCAAGTCCTGGGCAGCTTGGAGGAAGGCCGAAGCAACAGGAAGCCGGTTGAGCTTGGGCCGCAGACGATCAATAATCGCCGGCGCTCCCACTTTGCGTTCATCGAGTGGTTTCAGCGCAATATAAATTGTGCCGGTGTTGGATGCGCCGCCGCCGCCCGTATGGGCAATGACATTGCCGACTGCCGGATCAGCCTTGATGACGTTCACCAATTGCAATATCGAGTTATTCATCACCGGAAACGAAGCGTCCTGCGGTCCTCGCGCGCTGCCGGTGATGGCTCCCGTATCCTGCTGCGGAAAGAAACCCTTGGGAATGATGTCGATGAGATAGAAGTTCAGTGCAATGGTGAGCAGCAGGAGGGTCAACATGGGAGCGGGGTGCTTAAGCACCCACGTCAGAGAACGGCTGTACGAGGAAAGCATCCACGTAAATCCACGCTCAGTTATACGATATGCACTGCCGTGCTTGATCGTCCTCTCATCCCGGAGCAGATAGGCGCACATCATGGGCGTAGTGGTCAGCGAGATTAGCATCGAAACAACAATGGCCGTCGACAGCGTGATGGCAAACTCGCGGAAGAGCCTGCCGACGATGCCGGCCATGAGAAGAATCGGAATGAATACCGCGATCAGCGAAAGGGTGATGGAAATAATGGTGAATCCTATTTCCTTGGAACCTTGAAAGGCGGCCTTCATGGGCGGCATGCCGCCTTCACGGAGACGGGAGATGTTTTCCATCACCACGATTGCATCGTCGACCACGAAGCCTGTCGAGATCGTCAATGCCATCAGCGAGAGATTGTCGATGCTGAAGCCGAACAGATACATGACGGCGAAGGTGCCGATGAGCGAAGCGGGAACGGCTACGGTAGGAATGAGCGTGGCTCGCCAGTTGCGCAGGAAGACGAAGACGACAAGAATCACCAGGATGACAGAAAGGATGAGAGTGCTCTCCACATCGCTGACTGAAGCGCGGATGGTGGTGGTGCGGTCAAGAACGATGGTGGTCTTGATGCCTTGCGGAATGGAGGCTTCAATCGACGGCAATTCCGCGCGGACGCGATCAACAGTATCGATGATGTTGGCGCCCGGCTGGCGGAAGATCATCACGGTGATCGAGGGTGTGCCGTTCAGGTACCCCGCCGTGCGAATGTTCTGCGCTCCATTCGATACGTCGGCTACCTCGACGAGCCTGACTGCGGCTCCTTTGTTGTAGCCGATGATGAGCGGCTTGAATTGGTCCGCACGGGAGATCTGGTCGTTGGTAACGATGTCCGCAGTGGTGGTTCCGTCTGAGATCTGGCCTGCCGGCTCATGGGCATTCTGCTGGCTCAATACGGACTTGATATTCTGAAGTGTGAGCCCATGGCTGTTGAGCAGTGTAGGATTCACTTCAACGCGCACAGAAGGGCCGGCGCCTCCGCCCACCACCACTTGTCCCACACCCTGAATCTGTGAGAGCTTTTGCGCGATGACCGACGACGCTTCGTCATAGAGCGTCGGCTTGTCGTACTTATCCGAGGTTAGCCCCAGAATGATGATCGGTGCATCCGCGGGGTTAACTTTGCGATAAGTCGGATTGGCAGGCAGATTCGCGGGCAGGTAAGTGCGCGCGGCATTGATGGCCGCCTCCACGTCCCGCGCCGCGCCGTCGATGTCGCGGCTCAGATCGAACTGCAGTGTGATCGAGGTGCTGCCCAGCGAACTCGACGAGGTCATTTCTGTGACGCCGGCGATGTGGCTGAACTGACGCTCGAGCGGAGTTGCAATTGCGGAGGCAGTGATCTCGGGGCTTGCGCCGGGCAAGCTGGCGGAAACCGAGATCGTCGGGAAATCCACTTGCGGCAAAGGAGAGACCGGCAGGACCGTGAACGCAATGACCCCCACGAGGATGATGCCCGCTGTCAGCAGTGTAGTAGCTACCGGCCGGCGGATGAAGGGGGCGGAGATGTTCATCTTCCCTCCGCCGGGAGCGGTTCATTGCCTGCATCGACGCTCTTGGGCACACGGTTGAAGCTATGGCCGATGCGATCGAAAAAGATGTAAATGACAGGGGTTGTGTACAGCGTGAGCACCTGGCTCAGCAGCAGTCCGCCAACCATGGCAATGCCCAAGGGACGCCGCAGCTCCGAACCCATTCCTTGACCCAGAGCCAGCGGAAGACCCGCCAGCAGCGCTGCCATGGTGGTCATCATGATGGGGCGGAAGCGCAGTAGGCAGGCGTCATAGATGGCATCTGTTGCACTCTTGCCGTGCTCGCGTTCTCCTTCCATCGCGAAGTCGACCATCATGATTCCGTTCTTCTTGACAATGCCGATCAGCAGGATGATGCCGATGATCGCGACGACGCTGAGATCCTGCTTGAATAGGATCAGGGCCAGCAATGCGCCCACGCCCGCGGACGGCAGCGTGGAGAGAATCGTGATGGGGTGAATGAAGCTCTCGTAGAGGACGCCGAGCACAATATAAACCGCTGCCAGCGCGGCCAGAATCAGCAGTCCTTCATTGGAGAGCGATCCTTGGAATGAAGCCGCGGTCCCCTGGAATCCATACTGGACGCTGGCCGGCATCTTCAGATCCTTTTGCGCTTTTTCGATGGCCGTGATTGCGCCTCCCAGCGCGGCGTTGGGAGCAAGGTTGAACGATACGGTCACTGCCGGGAACTGCCCCTGGTGATTGATGGAGAGCGGCTCTGCAACATTTTCAATGTGAGTGAACGCACTGAGCGGCACGGCACTGGAAGCCGCTGTGGTGGTGACTGCATTCGACGTTGAAGAAGTACTGCTGGCGCCCACATTGGATCGAATCGCATTCGACGGTGCGCTGAGTGCAGCCGAGGAGGGAGTGTAGGCCACGGTAGTCGTCGTCGCATTCGAGCCGGCGGACGATGATCCCGACGATGCGAAGGACGAGGAAGCCCCCGGACCGCTGCCGCCCGCTGAGGTGTTGGTCTGAATATACAAATCCTGGAGTTTGTCGGGGCTTTGCTGATCGCTTGGAGCAGTTTCAAGAATCACGTGATACTGATTCAACTGCGTGTACATGGTGCTGATCTGACGCTGCCCATATGCGTCATAGAGGGTGCTGTCGATGGTGGACGGCGCAATGCCGAGGCGCGAGGCGGTCACGCGATCGATCATCAGCGATACCGCCAGGCCTCCGGCCTGCTGGTCCGTCGCCACATCCGCGAGTTGCGGCAGCTTCTTCATCTTGTCGACAAGCCTGCCTGTCCACAAATTCAGCTCGTTCGGGTCGGGATCCTCCAGCGTGTATTGATACTGGGTGCGGCTGACCCGGTCGTCCACGGTAATATCCTGCACGGGCTCCATGAAGAGCTCGATGCCCTCGACCGGTTTCAGGCTTGCTTGCAGCCTGCGAATCACGTCGGAGGCGCTCAGTTTGCGTACGCCGATCGGCTTCAGGTTGATGGACATTCGTCCGCTGTTCAGCGTGGTATTGGTCCCATCCGCGCCGATGAAGGAAGATAAACTCTCGACCGCTGGGTCTTTCAGGACGATGGCTGCCAGTTGCTGCTGCTTCTGCTTCATGGCCGCAAAGGAGATGGTCGCCGGCGCCTGCGAGATGCCCTGAATCTCGCCTGTATCTTGAACAGGAAAGAATCCCTTGGGGATGACAATGTAGAGAACGAAGGTGAGCACCAGAGTGGCGGCAGCTATGAGCAATGTGATGGTCTGGTAACCCAGAACGATCTTGAGTGTGCGGGCGTAAAACGCGATGACGCGTTCGAAGACACGCTCGGAAGCCTTGTAAAAGCGCCCCTGCTCTTCTTTGGGAGTGCGGCGCAGAATGCGCGAGCACATCATGGGCGTGAGCGTCAACGACACGACGGCGGAAAGGATGATGGTGACGGCCAGGGTGACCGCAAACTCACGAAAGAGACGGCCCACAACATCGCCCATGAAGAGCAGCGGGATCAGCACCGCGATCAGCGAGACGGTAAGAGAAATGATGGTAAAGCCGATCTGCTCCGCGCCTTTCATCGCCGCTTGCATGGGCGTGTCCCCGGCCTCGAGATAGCGCGTTATGTTCTCGATCATCACGATCGCGTCGTCCACCACAAAGCCCGTCGAGATGGTGAGCGCCATCAGCGAAAGATTGTCGAGGCTATAACCCAGCGCATACATGGCACCAAAGGTGCCCACCAAGGAGACAGGTACGGCAATGCTGGGGATGATGGTGGCGTACAGGTTGCGCAGAAAGAGAAAGATGACCATGACAACCAGAGCAACCGTGAGCATCAACTCGAACTCGACATCGGATACGGAGGCGTTGATAGCTGTGGTGAGATCGGTCAGCGGAGTAACCTTGATGGATGCCGGAAGGTTTACCTCAAGCTGGGGCAGGATCGCCTTGACGGCCTTCACCACGCTGATGGTGTTGGCGCCAGGCTGCCTCTGAATGTTGACGATGACCGCCGGCGTCTCGTTCATCCACGCTGCCTGCTTGTTGTTCTCGATGTCGTCCACCACCTGCGCAACATTGCTTAGCAGGATGGGCGCGCCGTTGCGGTAGGCAACCACGACCTTGCGATAGTCGCCGCTGGTCACCAACTGATCGTTGGCATTGATCTGGTAATCCTGATGAGGCCCGTCGAAGTTGCCCTTGGCGGCATTGACGCTGGTCTGCGCAAGCGCCGTGCGCAGGTCTTCAAGGTTGAGTCCATAGGACGACAGCGCGGCTGGATTGGCCTGAATGCGCACCGCCGGCTTTTGCCCGCCGCTGATGCTCACCAGGCCAACCCCGCTCAATTGCGAGAGCTTGGGCGCAAGGCGCGTATCCACCAGATCCTCAACCTGCGAGAGCGGAATGGAGTCGGATGTGATGGCCAGCGTCAGCACCGGAGCATCCGCTGGATTGGTCTTGCTATAAACCGGCGGCGAGGGAAGGTCCGAAGGCAGAAAACTCTGCGCCGCATTGATCGAGGACTGAACCTCTTCCTCGGCGATGTCGATGTTCAGACTGAGGGCAAACTGCAGCACAATGACCGAGGAACCGCCGGAGCTAGTCGAGGTCATCTGGCTCAGCCCTTGCAGTTGGCCGAACTGACGTTCCAGCGGAGCGGTCACCGTGGTGGCCATCACATCCGGGCTAGCGCCGGGATAGAAGGTCAATACCTGGATGGTGGGATAATCGACCTGCGGCAAGGCGGAGACCGGCAATTGGGTATACGCAACGATACCCACCAGCAGGATTGCGGCCATCAGCAGCGCAGTAGCGACAGGACGCTGGATGAAAGGCCTGGATGGATTCACGGAGTATTGCCTTCAGCAGGATTTTTTGCGGGCGCTTGCTTTGCCACCGCCGCAGGACTTCCGTTTTGCAGCTTGTCGAAGCTGCTCGTCGCCACAACCTCGCCGGGATTGATTCCCGTAACCGAGGTCATGCCGCCGTCGGCTACGCCCGCCGTGATATTACGTACTCTCGCTACACCATTCGCAATCACATAGAGAAACGCAACTTGTCCGTTGTGCTGGACAGCAGCAGTGGGAACCAGCGTGACGCCGTCGAGCGTATTCACCAACAACCTTGTGTTGACGAACTGGTTGGGGAAGAGAGCCCCGTTCTTGTTATCGAAGAGGGCGCGCAGTTTTACCGTGCCCGTCGTGGTGTCGATCTGGTTGTCGATGGTCTGCAACTTGCCCGATGCGATCTGGGTGGTCTGGGAGCGATCCCACGCCTCGACGGGCAGCGTGTGCATGAGCCGCATGCGCGCCTGCACCTGTCCCAGGCTGTCTTCCGGCATGGTAAAGATCACGGTAATGGGTTGCACCTGGGTGAGGACCACCAGCACGGTGGTTGCGCCTGCCTGCACCACGTTCCCGGGGTCCACTAATCGAAGACCGACCCGGCCGGCAAGGGGCGCGGTAATGTGGCAATAGTTGAGTTGAACCTGGTCGTAATTCACGGCGCCCTGATCGTTTTTGACCGTTCCCTGGTCTTGCAACACGATCTTTTCCTGGTCGTCCAGCAATTGTTTCTGAATCCCGTTTCGCGCCCACGCCGCGCGATAGCGGTCCAAATCCATCTGGGCCTGCGCCAGAATATTGATGTCGCGCTCCAGCGTACCCTGGGCTTGCAGAAGCTGTGCCTGGTAGGGCCGCGGATCGATGTCGATCAGCGCATTCCCTTTCTGAACGAATTGACCCTCGCGGTAATGCACCGAGGTCAAGATTCCGCTGGCCTGCGCCATAATGGAGGCGGTATAGACCGGAGTCACCGTGCCGATAGCATCGAGGTAGATGCCGATCTCACCTTTCGTTGCAGTGGCAGCCGTGACAGCAACGGATGGCTTCACGGCAGACAGCGCGCGCTTGGCGGCCGCTGCCTTGGCGTTGTTCTCATGGATGACCGCGACCACGATCAAAACCAGAAGCAGCAGGAGAAGCAGGCTAGTCCACAGGATCCAGCGCTTCCGATACCAGGGGACCGGCGGAGACAATTGGTGAGCCGCTCCGATGCGCCGAATATCCGGTTTGTCTTCGTACTCCGACATGCAGGACTCCGCGCCCACGCACAGTTGGCAATGTGCTCTTCGCAGAATCGCTGAATTCCGGGTCGATTGTATGCTCCGTTTTGCTCACATTCGGATGATTGGCGAGAACGTCGCGGACGACCTCAACAGAAGTGCTGCGAGGGCTGCGTATATTGCTAACCATGTTCGCAGTCCAGCTCCAGCCACAGGACTTGCGCTAATAGTTACGAGCGAGGCTGCCGCGCATGTAAATATCCACCGGCAGAGCCGGGGGATCTCTTTTGGCCTTTAGGGCTATCCATCCTTCATGATGATCTGAGGATGAGGAACCAATGTGCCTGGGCGACCGTGCGCAAAGCCACCAGAATCTTCGGGCTTCCAGATCGTCTTGCTCGACATCATAGGGCGATGATATTATTTTTCTGCACACGTGTGCATTCATTGGAGGATGCATGTCTCAGGTTGAAGCGCAGCGGCAGTACAAAAGTCCACTTTTTCAAATGACGCAGACCACCCCCACCTGCCTGTGGAACGATTCGGCGTCCATCGAGGAGCTGACCTATTCGATTGAAAACGGGGCCGTGGGAGCCACCTGCAACCCATCGATCGCCGTTTCCGTGCTCAAGAAGGAGATGCCGCTCTGGAAGAGCCGCATTCAGGCGCTAGCGGTCGAGCACCTGCAGGCCACCGAGGACGAGATCAGCTGGATGATCGTGGAAGAGATGTCAGCCAATGCGGCGCGGCTGCTCAAGCCGATCTTTGACCGGGAGAAGGGGCGCAATGGCCGTCTTTCCATCCAGACCGATCCGCGGACGTATCGCAATCCCGAGGCGATTGTGGCGCAGGCCGTTCGCTTCAGCCAACTGGCTCCGAACATGATTGTGAAGATCGCGGCCACGC
>Ga0255356_1002087_pt1 | contig 11907 bp, 7 predicted proteins | sample HBST100metaG_FD_189944 | JGI IMG/M metagenome (GOLD analysis project Ga0255356, IMG submission 189944) | Peat soil microbial communities from Stordalen Mire, Sweden - H.B.S.T100 | ecosystem: Environmental > Terrestrial > Soil > Wetlands > Peat | place: Sweden: Norrbotten County, Stordalen Mire... | reverse complement strand
GCCGTGATCGCCATGGGCCCGGACACGCACGAAGGCAGCAAGGACAACCTGCTTGGCCCAAATCCATCCCCCGATTTGGTAAAGCTGCTTTCAAACGAGGAGCAGGTCACGCCACAAACGCCGCCGTGCTTTATCTGGGCAACCTGGGAAGATCCCGTTGTCAAGGTTGAAAACAGCTTGATGTTTGCGGAAGCACTGCGCAAGAACGGCGTCAAGTTCGATCTGCACGTCTATCAGCAAGGCGGACACGGAATCGGGCTTGGCGACGACCAGCCGCCGTTCGCACATTTGCACCCGTGGGTGGCAGACCTTGCTTACTGGCTGAGGCTGCAGGGGTTCATGGACAAAAAGGCATAAACTGCATGCGTCGCCCCCTCAGAGCGTTGGTACTCAGCCAGCTTATGCCCGATGGCGAACGGGTCGATGCCACATGATCTGCGTCCAGCAGGATTCCGCCCCGCGTTTGTGCAACAATAGCTCAATGTATGTGCGCGGCGGCGGTCCACTTTACCAGGTAAATCGGCTTTTTGGCAGTTCACGGGCACCGGTAACGGCCGTGATCGTTGCGTTGAACGCGATTCTGTTTATCGTGGATTTCTTCACGAGAAGCGCACTTGAGCCGTTGTTGAACACCGTGGCGCCGGTGGACGCCATCCGTGAGCCGTGGACGCTGTTGACTTATACGTTGCTGACGCCAGGGTACATGTCTCTCCTGCTCATTGAGATTCCGTCCGTTCTATTCGCGGCAATCTGGTTCTACTGGGTCGGGGCGAGCCTTGAGCGCAGTTGGGGCTCCGCGCGATTTGCAGTTTTCTTTACGGCCGTCACACTTGCGACGTCGCTGGGATACCTCGGCGGAGAGATCTTGCTGAGAACGAGCTATCCTCAAGGAATTGACGGGCTCTGGGTGCCCACTATTGCATGCACGGTGGCGTGGGCAGCGCTGAACCCGATGGAACGCATCCTGTTTTGGGGCGTTTTTCCCATGGAGGCCAGGTGGCTGGCGCTGTTGCTGGTCGGCATTTTCTTATTTGTGGGATTTCGGCCCGCGCCTTTTCTTGGCGTCTTCGCCCTTCTCGGCTGTCTCGTCGCCCTTATGTGGATACGCTACGGCTGGGCGTACAGCGGTCTTTCGGATCTTTTCGATCGTCCCAAGTTGCGTAGCAGCAACAGGCGGTTTACAATCGAGGACCGCCCAACCGGCATAACAGGATGGTGGAGAGAGCGACAGGAACGTAAACGCCTCGAGCGTCTGCTCGGCGACAAGCGCGACGACCACTGGGGCGACCATTGAGAACATGCCCGAATTATCGTTGAAAAGGACGCATGTTCGCGGCAAGCCGCCACGCAATTGTGAACTACTTATTTTGAGGTCTGGATCACTCTGAACAGAGAGGTTTTGTTGATGAGTTATCGTATTTTTCTGCCGGCCACGTTGGCCATCATATCACTATCATTCTTTGGCTGGTGCCAAGCGTCCCGTGCGCAGGACGCAGGCGGGGCAGGTGCCGTTGCGCCAGCAGCCGCGCCGGCAACGGCACCTGCTGCAACTGCTTCGCCGTACCAGAACATCTCGATCTACCGAAACGGTGTCGATCACACGGGAAACTACGATACTGATCTGTCGCCTAAACTGGCGGTTGCCTGGCAAACGACCAACGAGGGCAGCACAAACAACATTTCATCCCCGGTCATTCACGACGGCATTCTCTATTTCGGCGCGGGAAAGCATGTTTGGGCCGTGTCGGCGGACGACGGCCATGTGATATGGAGCTACCCGCTTGCCACAAGCGACACAGATGCCGACGCACCTACTGTTGGTGCGTTCGACAGCCCGCCGACATACGACGCAGGGAAGATCTATATCGGGAACGACGACAACAAGCTTTACGTGCTCGACGCGAAAACTGGCGACAATCTGTGGCAGTTCGCGACGAAGGGCGGTATCCGCTCAGCTCCCATCGTGAACGACGGCGTCGTCTATTTCGGCTCTTACGACAATACGCTGTATGCCCTCAATATCGATACCCAGCGCCCGGTTTGGGGCGGAAACTTCAAAACTGCGGGCGGAGTGATCGGATCGGTGGCGCTTTCGGGCCGGATGATTTACTTCTCGGACAGCTCGCAAACTGTTTACGGAGTCAACTTGAGCAACGGGCAAATTCTCTGGTCCCAGATACTCGATTCGCCTATCACTGGGGGGACGCCGGTGTTCGACCGCAACCTCCTCTATTTTTCGTGCGGGACGTCGATTATCCCGCTCAATTACCGAGTTGGAACAGGACAAAATCCGATCACTTTTCCAGATGACGTGACGTCGCCCGTTGCAATTGGCGGGCCGAGCGATCTGCTGTTTGCCGCAACTCTGGAACCCAAGCTCTATGCCGTGGATCGCCGCGGAAACGTTAGGTGGACATTTCAGCTTGACGATATTGTGCGGGCCGCTCCCATCGTCACGAACACGATGGTGATTGCATGTACCGAAAGCGGCACCGTGTACGGCCTCGATGTAAATAACGGCAAACTTGTCTGGTCCTACACGGTACTGGCACAGGGAAGGACGTTGAAGGACGACAGGACCCAAATAAACGCCTCTCCTGTAGCGTCGGGCGGTCACCTCTTCGTGCTGAGCGACGACGGGACCATCACGGCCTTTTCGCCGGACGCACCGAATGACGTTGCGCCAACATTGACACCCAAGATGCCAACCACCACCGATGATTCCATCGGCGCGCCGATCCAGTATTCGATCGAAGCGACCGATATTGGAAGCGGCATTAATCCGACAACGGTCAGCTTGACCGTAGACGGCAAAGACGTCCCGGTAGAGTTCGACCCACGGAGCGCCACCATTCGCGTGAAGAGAGCGTTGCCCGATCCAAACGCAGTCAAGCCTGTGCCGGTGACCCTGCCAACATTGACGTCAGGGTCGCACACCGCCGTGGTGTCGGCTGCAGACTGGCACGGCAACAAGGCGACAAAGACTTGGATCTTTACTGTTGACAACAAGCTGAACGATCCAGGAACGCCGCCGCCCCCATAGGATGAAATCGGCATAAGGCAGTATTTTTGACACATGATTATGGATGACGACCTTCAACTTGAGGCGTGGCTTCGCGTGGCGGCAGCCGATATCGCGCCCAAAAAGCTTCGCCAGCTTGCAGAGGCATTTGAATTCGACGCGCGACGTCTTCTAGACGCGGGGCGTAAAGCGTGGGGCGATGCGTGCCCAGACCTCATGCTAAAGCAGGCGGGCCGGCTTGAGGACAGCGCGAAAATTGACGTCACCGAAGGGATGGCGACGGCGAGACGTTTGCAAGCGAACGTCATCACCTTCGCCGATCCCGCTTATCCCGCCAATCTGCGCCCGTTGGCGGACGCACCTGCTGTGCTGTTTGTGCGCGGCGAGCTCGTTGCCGATGATCGGTACGCCATAGCGATCGTCGGGAGCCGCCGCGCCAGCACGTACGGTTTGGCAATATCCGACCGGTTCTCGCGCGAGCTTGCGGCGCGCGGCCTTACCATCGTATCCGGAGGGGCGCGAGGCATCGACACGCGCGCTCACGCCGGCGCTCTCAATGCAGGAGGACGTACGGTTGCATTTATCGGGAGCGGTTTGGACATTTCGTACCCTGCGGAAAACCGCAAGCTGTTCGAGCGCATCGCGACCAGCGGGCAAGGCGCGGTTGTCAGCGAATATGGCTTTGGGTCGACTCCGGAGCCATGGCGATTTCCCGCACGCAACCGACTGATCAGCGGAATGACCATGGGCACTCTTGTAATCGAATCTCCGATCGATTCAGGGGCCATTCTCACCGCCAATAACGCAGCGGCGCAGGGCCGCGACGTCTTTGCCGTGCCCGGTCCTATTGAAACTGGGCGAAACACAGGAAGCCACAAGCTGATACAGGAAGGCGCCAAGCTCGTTCAATCCCCGCAGGACATCCTCGATGAGCTTGGACTCCTCACGCTGACGTCCACCGATGGCTCCGTCGCATCTGCCAGCCTTCCCCCTGCCCCATCCAACCTCGATCCCGAACAACGCCGCATATTGGACATGCTGAACCTCCAAGCCCGATCCGTAGACTCCCTCATCGTGGAAAGCACCTACGCCGCGCCGATGGTGGTGGGCATTTTGACGATGCTCGAACTAAAGGGCCTGGCACGACGAGTGCCGGGAAACTCGTTTGTGCGCGTGCTGTGACAGCCCGAAACTAACGGTTACCCATTCTGGGTTCCGAGGATCTCGACAGTGTCTCCGACATGGATTTGCTTGCCGGATTCGGATTGCGGAACCTGCGTGTTGACGCATAGCCGATAGAAATGGTCGAACTGTGAGCGGTTCGACCAAGGCGGGAGGGTTTCTTCACGCTTGGCCATAAATATCTTGGCGAAGTCTGGATAGCTTTCCCCGCCAATCGGCCGCAGTGCTGGCACAGCACACCGTTTGCACGGGTTTGTGCCGAAAAACACAACGTCCCCGATTCTAAAGCGAACGACCTCTTCAGTGCCCGCAAAGAGATGGTCCTCCCAGAAGGGCTGATCGCAGGCGATCTCAATGTTAGCGCGGAACCGCTTGCGAATCTCGTCTACCGGAAGACCGTCGTACCATGTCGCCACTTCATTGCACGTCGCATCTGAGACAATCGTCGGACCGGGTGCCGCAGGGTCGTCGGGAAAGCCGCCGCCTTGACTTTGGCGCCAACTGATCGACTGGTCAAAGTAGCCTGACACCCACGCCTGCAAGGCGTCTATTTCACGAAGCAAGTGAAACGCGACCGGCGGGCGGATCGAGTCGAGGGCTTTGAACGAGACCGTCGCGTCTTTCCAGTCGACAGCCGCCGCCAACTGATGCACCTTCGGGTTCCGTTTGCCGTTGACATACTTCCCATTGGCGTCAAACAGCGCGAATTCTCGGTCATGCTCAAGTCCGCCGCCGTCGCTGATCTGGGACGTCGTCACTTGGGCAGGGCCAAAGGACTTTATGGGATATATCGAAATGCTGGCTACGTGTGGCATCGGCACACTTCTTTGAACGCGATTTTCGCCATTAGTTTGGTTTTCGCCAATTGTGACACGAACAGACTGTACAATGCCTGCATGTTGCAACGTTCTTGCGCTCGCGCTAGCAGGTATCAAAAATATGAAGCCCACCACAATACTCATCCACATCGCCGTTGCCGCGCTGGCATTGTTGCCGTCGTTCGGACCTATCGGCGTTTTTGCAGCGGACAAGCGCCAGGCACCTTTGATCACCATTGTCCCATCGGTTGACAACAGCTTGCTGATTAACCCTGGCAAAGGGTTTGTGCAGTACGGTGGCACCAACGACGCATACACCCCAAATTACATCGGCGTAGGCTATACGCGCATCAACTGGTCGGACATGGAGCCACAGGATAATGTGTTCAATTGGAAGCCTGTGGACGACTTCATTGCCGACTTTGCGAAGTACCACCGGAAAATTGCTTTTGGGGTGATGACCGTCAGTACCGGAATAGGGCACGAGTATGTCACTCCCAAATGGGTGTTTGACGAAGGCGCGGTGCCTCTTGTGATCCCGGACGACTCAACCCCGACACATACGCAGACGATACCGAAAAACTGGGACGACCCTGTGTTTCTTGACAAAATGCATGCGTTTGTCAAGGCGCTCGGACAACGTTATGACGGCAATCCCAATGTCGAGTATGTCGACGTTCGGTCGTTCGGCAACTGGGGTGAAGGCCATATCGGCATGCTCGGGCCGAATGTGGTAATGGCACAGCCCGACAATCTGCAGAACAACTACTTCCTGCCATATTTCGCCGCCTTCCCGCACACCCAGTTGATCATCCCATGGGGGAGCGATTACTACGCCACCGTCTATGATTGGGCCGTTTCAAAAGGCGCTGGAATGCGCCGCGACGGTATTTTGAGCCAGTGGTCAAAAGATGGGTCGGAGTGTCTCCGGGCCTACGGCCATGCCCCGGCGGTTTTCGAGTACTGCGACTCGTACGCCACCACCAAGAAAAACGGATACTGGAGCACGAGCTCCTTGATGAACTATGTCAATCATGGCAAGCCCAGCTTCATGCAGTGGGACAACCAGATTTTTAAGGAAAACACAGATTTCATTCTGACTCTCGGCAACAAGATCGGCTATCATTTCGTGCTGCAGAAAGCCGTCGTTCCCGCAAGACTGCACAGGTCCGCGCTATTTCACGTTCAGTTCGAATGGCTCAACGATGGCGTCGCCCCCCTCTATAAACCGTGCTTTGTTTCACTTGCCCTTCTCGATCAGAACGACATCGTCATCCAGAAGCAATGGTTGGATGAAAGCCATCCGGGCAATTGGGCGCCAGGCCAGCCCGCCAGCGAAAACGTCGGCTCGACATTCACCGCTCCACCTGGCGATTACAAGCTCGCAATCGGCCTGTTCCTCGACAAAAGCAACGAGACGCCGGATTACCGCCTGGGAATCCAGGGACGAACGGCCGCTGGCTGGTATGTCATCGACGCCCATGAGCCAGTTGTCCGATAGTTCGCACCCTAACCGCACACCTGGGCATGCCTACGGTCGAACCGTCATATTCTTGGTCAACGTGTTGTTGGCCTTATCGCTCTCGCGTATCCTGCTGATATCGTCCACAATCGCGGTTACCGTGTGATCTCCAGCCACGGCGAGCCACGTGGGCGTGCCCGTGCCGCCGTTGTTGGCGGAGAGGACACGGGATTCGCCGGGCGCAAGGCTGTCCTTTGAAATGTCCGACCAGTTCACATTGTGCCCATCGATCTGGAAGGCCACTCCATGTATCACGTTTCCAGGCGTAGCCGCCACCCCCTGGTTCTTGATTGTCGCAGTGAACAAAACGGCGTCCCCGGCCTTTGGTGCCGCAGGCGACCATGTGAGATCGCTCACCACGAGGTCTGGATACGCTTGCGGCGTGGTCGATACCGCCGCAGTTTCAGGTGAAACACCACCGGCCTTCGTGTACGCGCTAACGCCGTAGTTGTAGCCAATACCAGGCAGCGCCGTAGAATCTGTGAACGACAGCGTGTTCGTTCGGCCGCACACAACCCCCATCCTGCTCACGAAATAGCCCTTTGCGTTGGGAACAGGCGACCATTTCAGGGACACGCTCGACCCGTTGTCCGCCGTCGCCGTCACATTGGCCGGTGCGGCACAAGTTGTTAGAGCATGCCTCTGTGGCACAAGCCGGACGACCATAACTTCGTCCGGCACGTCGAGATTGAGTGTCTTCGGCTGTTTGAACGAGCCTGCTGCCGCTGTCGATTCGCCGGGAAGGTACGTTTCAGCCAGTGCAATCGGCGTCCCATAGCCCGGCTCTGTTTGAAAATCCACAGCTACATGTGCGGGAGGGTTCGCAATGTCCCGCTTTTGCACTGTGTCGAATGACGGCACCTCGTTCCACAGCACCAGATAGTAATCTCCATTGGTCTTCTGAAGCAGCAGGTGATGCACATGAGGCGCATTCCCGGCAAGCGTGTAAAACAGCGCCGAGGGCTGAAACGACGGCGTGTTCCAAGCCATTTTTGCCGGATTCCACGTTGCCTCTCGAAGCAGCGCGATCAGGTTCTTGACCGCGTAGTACGCCGGCTTGGGCGTTAAATCGTGCCGGATCATGCCGAAGCATGCCTCTGCGTTCGTCCCTTGCCGCTCGTCCGTGTCGTAGTCCTTGAACTCGTCTATAAACTCATAGCTGAAGTCTCGAACGATGCCGTGGTTGAAATACTCGCAAAACTGACGTGGAAGGTACTTTGCCTGCGCTTTTTCCGAAACGCCGGGTTGGACGCCGGCGATCACTCCACTGCCACCGAGGGCTGTGTGGTAGCCGCTTTCCGTTACCACCACCGGTTTGATCAAGTTTCCCGGACCAACATATCGGTTTGCCCGATCGATCGCGTTTCCGTTCTGGCTCTCAAGGCTCAATGAGGGCATACCGCCGCCCGCGTACGAATGCATCACCTCGTAATCGAAATCCGTCTCGGGCGCCACTTTCTCAGGCTCGGCAAGTGCGATGGAAAACGAGATCACCGGCGTCTGCGCAAATTCCGGATCACCCTTTACGGCCGCATAAAGATCATGCTGATAGTTTTTGGGCCCGGTCGGAAAGCCTTGGCCGTTGTACTGTGCGCTGCTGTGGAACAGATCGACCTCGTTCGGCCCTTCGATCATCGATATGAGATCGGAATGGCCGGCTATGGTCTTGATCTGCACTGACGGTGCACCGCGGTCTGGCCCAAAGATCACAGTGGACTTGATACCGAACGCTTTGTAGAGATCCACCTCGTGCGCATGAAACCCGTCCCGCAGATTCCGAATGCCGGAATCGCCCAAGAGCTTTGAAACCCTGTCGAACTGGCCGTACGGAGTGTCGTAGTAGCTCCAATGGGTACACACTCCGATGCTATTTACAAAGTCGTCGGCACGATGAGACGCCTCAACCACCGGCGCCGGAACGCGTTGCGGAAAAGTTATGCCAGATTGCGCTCTTGCCAACCCGCCAACACACGTCAAGCCCACTAGCACCAGCACGACACTCTTCAAATTCATAGTGCAAAAGCCCCAAAAGCCCCTCGCTCATGCCAACCTGTCAGTCATGCTCATCTTCGCTACCCCCTCCTTGAATCCTCTATGGATAAGCCGCTAATCGGGGATGCAACGCCCGAACATATTTCAAAATCGGCCAATCCGCGTAGAACATATCGAACCGGCATCCGATATTCGGTGTTATAATAGCTTCTCCCGAAACCGGGGTAGTAAGAACCATGGCAAAGTCTCTCATCATTGTTGAATCGCCCGCTAAAACCAAGACCCTCAAGGGCTTTCTCGGACCTGACTATCAGGTTGAAGCCTCAATGGGGCACATCCGCGACCTGCCCGAGAGCAAGCTGGCCGTAGCAGTGGACAAAGATTTCGAACCGTCGTACGTGATCATTCCCGAGCGTAAGGACGTTCTTGGCAAGCTGAAGACTGCGGTCAAGGGTGCGGACGTTGTGTATCTTGCATCCGACCCGGACCGCGAGGGAGAGGCCATTTCCTGGCATCTTGCCGAGGCGCTCGGCTTGAAGAACGCCAGCCGAATACAGTTCAACGAGATCACACGGGACGCGGTGCGAGAGGCGCTTGCCCATCCGCGGCAGATCGACATGAACAAGGTGAACGCGCAACAGGCGCGTCGCGTCCTTGACCGGCTTGTAGGCTACGAAATCAGCCCCTTGCTCTGGCGCAAAGTCAAGAAGGGCCTGAGCGCAGGACGTGTGCAGAGCGTCGCCGTACGCCTCATTACCGACCGCGAGCGCGAAATCGAGGCGTTTGTTCCCGTCGAATACTGGAGCCTGACGGCGACGGTCACCCCAGGCGCACAAAAGAACAAGTTTGACACCGCCCTGATCGAGCACAACGGCAAGAAGATCGAGCTCGTGAGCGGAGAGCAGACCGACAAAGTGCTTGCCGATCTTGACGGTGCCGAGTACAAGGTCAGCCGCCTCAAGAAAAGCGAGAAGCGGCGCAACGCCGCGCCACCTTTTATAACGTCCACGCTGCAGCAGGAAGCGTCCCGCAAACTTGGCTTCACGGCACGCCGAACCATGCGCGCGGCACAGAGCCTTTACGAGGGCGTCGAGATCCAGGGCGAGGGCCATGTAGGTCTGATCACCTACATGCGCACCGACTCCACACGCGTGGCCGCCGAGGCGCAGGAAGCATCGCGCCAGTTTATCGGTCAAACTTACGGCGATCAATACCTGCCACCTGCGGCAAAGCAGTTTAAGAAGGGCGCGTCGGCGCAGGACGCACACGAGGCGATACGCCCGACATCGGTCTTTCGGACGCCGGAGCAAGTCGAGAAGTTTCTGCCGCCCGAGCAAGCCAAGCTCTATCGATTAATCTGGCAGCGCTTTGTGGCTTCCCAAATGGCGCCTGCGGTGTTTGACGTGGTAACGGTGGACGTCGCGGCGCGGGAATACACGTTCCGTGCCACTGGATCGACCGTCCGCTTCGACGGATTCCTGCGGATCTACAGCGAGGGAAAGGACGAGGCCAAGGTTGCCGACGAAGAGAGGCCACCGCTGCCCCCGCTGATCGAAGGGCAGACGGTGACTCTGCTCGCCCTTCTGCCAAAGCAGCACTTTACCGAGCCGCCGGCCCGCTATACGGAAGCGACATTGGTGAAGGCGCTCGAAGAAAAGGGCATCGGCCGGCCTAGCACGTACGCTGCCATCATCTCAACAATTCAGGAACGAAAGTACGTCGACCTCACGGAGAAGAAGTTTCATCCGACGGAGCTTGGCAAGGGCGTCACCGATCTCCTGGTAAAGCACTTTCCAACCGTTCTCGACATTGCCTTCACAGCGGAGATGGAGATGAAGCTGGACCATGTCGAAGAGGGCAACGAAGACTGGGTGGCCATGATGCGCTCGTTCTACGGCCCCTTCCACGAAAGCGTCGAAAAAGCCGGCAGCGAGATGGAGCGCGTGAAGATCGAGCCGAAGATGACGGACGAGATCTGCCCCAACTGTGGCAAACCAATGGTTATCCGCTCGTCCCGCTACGGCGAGTTCATGGGGTGTTCGGGGTATCCCGAGTGTAAGACCATCATCCGCCCCCAAGCCGCCACAGTTGACGTCCCATGCCCGAAGTGCGGCGGCGAAGTTCAGCAAAAGAGGTCAAAGAAGGGCGCCATATTCTATGGTTGCGCCAACTTCCCAACGTGCGATTTCGTTGCTTGGGGAAAGCCTATCGGCAGGGCCTGCCCGGATTGTGGCAACCCTCTGGTTGAAAACACGTTCAAAGGTCGCGTCATCGGCATTCGATGCTCAAGCAAGGACTGTGCGCACAAAGAACCGCTTGCCCGTAAGGCCAAGGGCGATGAGCCCGAACCTTCGCCGGAACTTGCCGTGGCAGCCTAAGGGCCCACGCACTTGCGCAAGCCCCTCATGGCGCCATTTTGTTCCCCCGTCCGTCAAATGCTTGGCGGACGGGGGATAAAACCGCAGTCTTAGTGCTTGTCCTTGTCTCCAGGCTGCCCAGGCGCAGAATGTGCTCCAGAATTGCCGCTTGGACGAGGTGCCGTCCCTCCACTTGGTCGCGCTCCCGAGTTGCCGGTTGGATGCGATCCGCCGCCAAAGCTCGATCCTCCTGAACGCATCGGCGCCGCATGCGTCGGTGCCGGGTTAGAGTGCGTCCCGCCGCCAAACGAGCTGTGGCTCGGAGCGGAGCGTTGCGCGGTGCCACCAAACGAGCTGTGGCTGGGCGTAGCGTGCTGCATGGTGCCGCCAGACGAGCTGCGCATCGGCGTGGCGTGCGTCGTGCCACCGAACGAGCTGTGGCTCGGCGTGGCGTATGTCGTGCCATGGCTAGGTGTCGAGCCCTTGAATGTGCGGGTCGGTGCCATGGTGGTCGTGTGCTTGACGCCGGTGCCACGGGTAGTGGTCGGTGTCGCGCCTTTGAACGTGTGGCTCGGTGCCATGGTGGTCGTGTGCTTGACGCCGGTGCCATGGGTAGTGGCCGGTGTCGCGCCTTTGAACGTGCGGCCCGGTGCAACGTGCGCTGTGCCGCCGGGGCCATGCCCTGACGTCGCTACAGTGCCGTGCCCGGAACCGGCCTTGCCCGGCCCAGCAGTGAACGTCTTTGCCCCAACGGCAGAACGAGCGGGGCCAGCGGGCGCCGACGCACGCTGGATCGTCTTAGCGATAAATGTCTTGCGGGCAACAGGCGCGATCTTGTACACCGGATGGGCGCTTGTAGTGAACGTCGGGCCGGCGTACCGCGGATGGAGAGCGGCCGCGCCCTGTCCGTGGCCTACAAAATGCGGGCGGGACGCGACAGGATGTTGCGCCCAGCTATAGACGTTCTGTTGATAGTACGTCGTGTGGTACGGAGCGGGATGGACATGATAGTAG
>Ga0255356_1002086_pt1 | contig 11912 bp, 9 predicted proteins | sample HBST100metaG_FD_189944 | JGI IMG/M metagenome (GOLD analysis project Ga0255356, IMG submission 189944) | Peat soil microbial communities from Stordalen Mire, Sweden - H.B.S.T100 | ecosystem: Environmental > Terrestrial > Soil > Wetlands > Peat | place: Sweden: Norrbotten County, Stordalen Mire... | reverse complement strand
CAGGAGTTGGTAACCTCTGGCAGCGATAACCGCTGGCGCGCAGAATGGCCTCGATGAGGCGCTCATGCTTCCAGGTGAAGCCGCCGAAGAGGATCGTCACCTTGTCCCGCTCCTCGGCAGTGAAGGGGCGCTCCACGGGTCGGTGATAATGGCTTGTCTTGCGATGCTGGGCCGAGGCCTCAATCGGCTGGCGAGGCTCGGCACAGCCCCTCGGAATCGTTTCTTCCAACGATGAAAGCGCTGAACCCGCGAAGTTGTGATCGACTCTCACCGATGAAAAACCTCATGCCCGCAAGGCGAATCCGCGCCCATCCCAAGCGAGTAGCTTACCCTTTCAAGTGTAAAGCAACGCCGGATACTCGGTCAGAACGCTCTTCATGGGACGAATTTATGGAACCTCTGGTTAAGTCAATGTTTTGAAAGGGCACGGCTTCAGCCGTGCCGCAAGAGCCGCAAAATGAACCTGGGCTTTAGCCCCTGAGGGAATGTGGACTCGAAAACAAACTTGTTCAGAGGGTCCTTAGATATTTGTTGACTTGCCAGGCGCAGGAATTATCATAAATGCGTCTCCCAGAACGCGGTTTGATACTCCCGTGCCAAGTTGAAAGGAAATACCCATGAAACGCGTATTGGCTTTTTTGCTGCTCACGCTGTCCACTCTTGCGCTCGCTCAGGCACCAGTGATCAAGAGTGGATCGACAGTCTATATCGAACCGGCAAACGGGTTTGGAGATTTTTTAACCACTGCGATGATTGATTACAACGTTCCTTTAGCAGTAGTAGTAGACAAGGATAAGGCGGATTACATCATTAGAAGCAGTTCGCAACAAATTCAGCAAGCCGGTTGGACCTCTTCCTATACATATGTCAGCGCTGCTTTTAGTGTAATAGATTCTCGAACTTCCCAAATAGTGTTTGCTGGCTCAACCTTAAAGAACTACAATCCTCAAGCCGCTGCGCATAAGTGTGTTGAGCAAATTGCGAAATACATGAAAAAACACAAGAAATAAGTTTGCAACGCGTTGAAAAGGACCATGCAAACAGCGGACTGCTGGATCATCGAAAACTACGCCTACCGCCGCTGCCCGTCTCCCGCGCGAGAGTTCAGTTTCGCGGTCTCGCCGCACAATCACTCCGACCACTCGATTGAGAATATGTCTTTTCTTAACGAAGTGGTCAAGCTGCGCTTCATGCGGCCTTTTCGCGGTCTGCTGCAGGCGGCCTTCGGATTGGCCGGCATGGCGGATTTGAACTATGCCGACATTTATTACCGCTCCCCATTGACGGCCGAGGATGTGCTCCTGGCCGAGTCCGCCAGCGCAGAGACCCTCGGCTTCGCGGGGGTCCATCTGGGAATTACCGACCACGACGAAATCGCCGGCAGCCTGGAGTTGCAACGCGCGCATCCTGAAGAGGCGCATCGCAATCCGCTCGGCGAGGAGATTTCCATCCACTTCGATGATTACCTCTTCCACATCGGTGTGACGGGAATGCCCGCCACGGGGGTCGAGCAGTTCCATCATGAATTGCAGTTGGCATCCAAGGAGTGCCGCCTGGACGATCTGTTTGAGATGTTGCACGCGAGCGGCGCACTGGTGATCTTCAATCATCCGCTGGTTCCCTGGGGCAAGGATCCCGGACGCAAGATTCCCGCCGAGGCGCTGCTCAGCCGCTACGGTTGGGCGATTCATGCGCTGGAGTACAACGGGATGCGCGGCAAGAAAGAGAATGACAGCGTTTTGCAGTTGGCCCGGCACGTGGGCAAGCCGGTGGTCGGCGGCGGCGACAGCCATCTGCTGCTGGCCAGCTCGGTCCTCTCGCTGACGCAAGCCGCGAGCTATCAGGAGTTTGCCGAAGAGGTCAAAGAGGGCCGCGCCGTATCGCTGATCCTGCCCACATTCTTTGCGCCCCTGAGCTGGAAGATCTTTTTGCGCGTACTTTATTTCATCGCCCATTACCGGCGCATCGGCCACTTCCGCGGCCAGCCGGTCAGCGAGCTGCTGCGCGGCAGAACCGTGCTTCTGGACCCGGTCGGATTTGTCTCGCGCGGTTTTCTGAGTGCAACCTCGGCGCTGGGATTGATGCGTTAAAGTCCTTAGAATTTGTCCACAAATCGAGAGTCTCAGAGTTTTTTGCGGATTGCGGAGAATTTCCCCTCTTGGATGCACACTGATGAGTGGCAGAGCTATGGGCCACGCGAGAGCAAGTGCTTGGCCGTCCCGTAACTCCTTTTATTGGACGATTTTGCGCGTAAGTCGTTTGCTGAGAGGATTTTGCAGCGCACACCATGGCCTAACTCTAAGCAGCAGAGGATCTTACGTCCAAAATAGGGGTGGGGGTATCCTGAGTCCGTACGCCCCTGTTTGCCTCTCGTTCGGCACGCCGGAGGATGCACCCTTGCAAAATCGCTAGTTGATGGACAGATTCTTAAGCGTCGATCAGATTTTCGCAGCATTCTGTGTGCCGCGGAGAAACTCCGCAATCCGTTCGCGCGCATCCATTGTGCCGCGCAGGCTGAAGCAAAGATCCGCACGCAGTTCCGCAAGAGCTCTTTGTTCAACACTGGAAACGGGAAATCGCTCCGCGTACCCGCAGAGCAGTTCCACGCAGGTTTGCGACGCGCGCGACGCGGCGCGTCCCGACGCAAGAACGCTCAGATCGCGGAAGATGGCCGCATATTCCTTACCCTGCGAGCGACGCTCCATTTCTAGAACATCCAAAGCCAGTGAACGCGCCGCCAGCAGTCCGCAAAGCGCATCCGCCATGGCAAAAGTCACGCCCTGGCGCGCATCGCAAAAGAGTCTGGCGCCGCGCGCATCGGTATGTTGCCGCAGCCGCTCCAGAGTCCAGTGCCAGAGCCGCATTCCCGCCGCGAGACTGTGCATTTCCTCCCTTGGCAGGCGCTTCGCTAGCTCGTCGATTGCCGTCGTCCACTCTTGAAACTCGGCCAGAAAGCGGGCGTCGGTCATGGCGGCTGAAACCATGCGGCGTTGCAGCGCCGAGGGCCCCATATACATATCCTCGATCTGCGCATCAATTAGACGGGAGTGCAGCGCGATGGTGGCCGGCGCATCGGACTCGCTCCACGCGGCCACTCGCCGCAGCGACTCGGCAACGTGGCTGCTGCTGAAAAGTTTTGCCGCCGGAGAGAAAAGCGCGGCCAGCCTTGCATTGGCAGTACGATCCTTTGCCCCGTCCAGTTCGTCGTTGAGTCGCGCCGCGCAAAAGCCCAGCGCGGCCGCGGCCTCACCCGTCGCCCACAGATCGGCCAAGTCGAGCCGGAACTCCGCGCCGGAGCTTTTCTGTCCCGGTGAATCAAACCAGTCTTGAACGGTGGAGAGCGCCTTGGCAGCGGTCATCAGGCCGAGCAGGGCGCGCATCCGGCACAGGGCCGGCTCCAGCAAGGTGCGATGGGTAAAGCGCGGAACAAGCGCTTCATGCTCCATCAGGTAGCCCCCGACGATGCGCGAGGCCGGCACTTGGAGGCGAAAGACTGGATTGGTGGTCGAAGCAAAGCGGTGCCCTAGCTTGCGCACCGGCGCGCCACGCTCGAAGTCGCCTGCGTCCCCGGGTTCGAGAATCACCAGACCGCTGCCGCGCACGCCATCGCGGCCCTCGACGGCAACCACCACAAACTCCGCAAAGTCCATGTGGCTGATGAAGCGTCCGCGCTTGTGAATCTCCAGCAGAGGTTCGCCGTCCGCGTTCGCGCCGGCCTGCGTCATGCGGCCGGCAAGAGAAATCGCATCCGCTCCCGCGCCGGGAAGCGGTTCGGTCAGGCAAAGAGCGCCGTGGCGCAGGTCAGTTGATCCCAGATAGCGATTGCGCTGCTGCTCTGTTCCAAAGTCGTGGATAGGCATCTGCGCAAGGCTTCCCGAAAGGCTGCACGTGGCCACGCCGGCGTCAACGCTTGCCAGTTCCCAAACCGCCAGCGCCAGCCGCAAAGTGAGTCTGTTGTGCGCGGAGGCCAGGATTCCGGTGATTCCCTGGGCATCCAATGCGCGGAGGACACGCTCTTTTTCGCCGGTCCATTCGCTGGTTGCGCAAACCTGCGCGAGCAATGGCGCCACCGTTTCACGCGCGGTCTGCCGGGCTTTGTTGCGCACCTCCAGCAGTTCCGCGCTACCGGCGATCCGCCAAAGTGTTTCGTGCGCCTCGTCCCACCAGCGGAAATCCATCACGGGTCCTATTCAGAGTCCTTGGGAATGCTGTATTCGGCCAGATAACGCGGATTGACGAGCAAAACTCTCAAAATGAATTCACTCTATCCTCTCAGGCTGGAGACAAATCGAAGCGATCTGAAAGGCTTTATGTCATCTTAGAGGGCGGTCCGCAGGGCCGTAAAGCGCATTATTGCGAAATGAATGTCGTACTCCTATGCCGATAAACGTTCCATTGCGAGTATCTTGCGATTTGAAGCCGATGCTAAAATGTAGTCCCTGTTGCAAAGGTTCATTTGGGGTCTCGGAAGGATTGATATGGCGCGGTCAGCGCTTTTTATCCTGTTGTTTTGTGCCACCAACGCCTCGCTGGCGCTGCTTTATCCTTTTTCTCTTGCGCGCCTGCTGCTTGTGACCACCATTTATGCGCTGAGCACGGGAGTGATGCTTTTCCTGCTGTTTCATCCACGCAATCAGTGGCTGGTTGCCAACCGTTCGCAAGTGGAACAGGATGGCTGCGTTGCCCTGACCTTCGACGATGGTCCCGATCCCGTGGATACGCCCCGGCTGCTCGACCTGCTGCGGGATAAGAACGTGAAAGCTACCTTCTTTGTTGTGGGCCAGCGCGCTGATCAGTATCCGGAGATCGTACGCAGGGCCTGGGAAGAAGGACACCTGATCGCCAACCACACGTGGTCGCATCGGCCGTTATTCTGCTTTCTCTCTCCGCGACGCCTACGATCCGAGATCGAACGCACCTCAGCGTGCATCAACCGCATCTGCGGGACAAGACCACGCTATTTCCGTTCCCCGGTCGCTCTGCGTCATCCCCTGCTGCGCTCTGAGCTTCAAAAAGCTGGAATGGAGTTCATCTCCTGGCGCGTGCGGAGCTATGATACGGTTATTCGAAATCCCAGTGTGCTTGCCCGCCGCATTCTGAGCAAAGTGGCCAATCGGGACATCATCCTGATGCATGATCGACTGCCGAAAGGCACACAAGTCATGCAGGAGATTCTGCCTGGAATGATTGACGAATTGAGGAAACGCGGCTTCGAGTTTGTACTGGTCGGCGCGCGCGAATCCGTTCCCGGTCCAACCAAATGATGAGAATTTGCGCACTGATTCCCGCATTCAATGAAGCCGCCCACATTGCCCAAGTGGTCGAGGGCGCCAGAGAGCATGTCGAATCGGTCATTGTGATCGACGATGGATCGAGCGACGGCACGGCGGAGCTGGCCCGGAGTGCCGGGGCGTTCTGCATTGAATTGCCATCGAACGGTGGAAAGGCTGCCGCCCTGCGCCGCGGCTTCACCTATGCTTGCGCGCAGGACTTTACCCACGCCATCACCATGGATGGCGATGGCCAGCATCTGCCGCAGGATATTCCCGTTCTGTTGCGCGCAGCCCAGGAGACGAAAGCGGACCTAGTCATTGGCTCCCGTCCTTTCGATCGCGCTTTGATGCCGCGCGTGCGCTACTACTCCAACACCATTGGCAACCGCTTGACCTCGGCGCTGGTGGGACGCGAGATCAAGGACAGCCAGAGCGGCTTCCGGCTCTTTCGCCTCGAAAGCCTGAACCACATCAAACTGCGCAGCCGGCGCTACGAACTCGAGATGGAAGCGCTCATCAAGCTGGGCCGCGCGGGTTGCACCATTGCCTACGCGCCCATTCACATGGTTTACGACAACGCCCAGGCGCGGTCCAAGATGAAGCCAGTGCGCGATACGGTGCGCATCTGCCTGTGGTCGCTCGCGTTTCGCTTTTTAGGAGCCTGAGATGAGTCTGCGCCGCCGAGTTTGCTGCATTGTAGCATTTTTGATGCTGCCGCCCCTGTTGGTAGCGCAATCCGACGATCTGCTGATGCGCGTCTGGAATGGCGTGCAGCAAGCGCAGGGAAAGTTCACGACAGGATGCGGCAGCGTGGTGGAAACCCGCACTTCCCGGCTGATGGTGAAACCGATGGTGCTGCGCGGAAAATTCTGCGCCGAGGGTATGACGCGCTTCTCGCTGGAGTATTTTGCTCCCAACGCCCTGCGTATCCGCTTCAATACCAACTACCTCAACGTGACCAGCGCCGACGGAAAAACCGAAGTCTTGGATATCGGCAGCGGCGTTCGTCGCGCCCAGTCGGCCTTCAGCCGTGCAACCTCCATCGAGAAGCTGAAAAAGGACTTCACCATTACCGTGCAGGAAGACAGCCGGGAATACGAGATGAGGTTTGTGCCGCGCAGCGATGCCTTTCGTCGCCGCCTGAATTATCTGGTGGTCAAGCTCAACAAGCGCGACTTTCTGCCGCGCTCACTGGAAGTGGACGGCAAAAGCGGGGTCAACAGCGTCTTCCTCATCAACTTCACTACACTGAATACGAAGCTGCCCGCGGAGACCTTTGAGGTGTACAAGCCAAAGTGATGGAACGAACCGAAATCGAGAAGATCATCCCCCATCGCCCGCCCTTTCTATGGATCGACCGGGTGGAGGAACTGGAGCCAGGCCTTCGTTGCGTCGCGTGGCTCACGGTCGATGAGGAAAACCCCATCTTTGCCGGGCATTTTCCTGCGCGGCCGATCCTGCCCGGGGTGCTGCTGATCGAAGCGGTGGCGCAAACGGCGGCGGTGATGATGGGATCGGCCACTCCCATGGGGACCATGGGCTCGGCATTGCTGGCAGCCGTCAATCGCTTCAAGTTTTTCAAGCCTGTGCTGCCCGGAACGCAGTTGCGCATCGAAACCGCCAAGCTGACCCAGGCCGGAACCATGGCTTGCATTGAAGGCACGGTCAGCGCGCTGGGGGAAAAGGTGGCGAGCGGCGAGTTGTCGGTTGTCTCCGGACGGTAAATGCATTCTCAAGAAAAGGTCCAGCGGTGTTCCGAAGGTTGAACGCTCCTATTCGCAAATTCGCAACCACCCTGCTGACCGAGCGGCTTGATCCTGCTCCGGCCGCGGCGGCCGTCTTTTGGGGTATCTTCATTGGCATCGTGCCGATCTATGGCTTGCAGACCCTGGCCGCTCTGGGCGTGGCCTTTTTGCTGCGGCTGAACAAGCCCCTGATCCTGGCTGCCACCTTCATCAACAATCCGCTGCTGCTGCCGCCTATCGTGGCCGCGTCGGTGGAGCTGGGGGGCTTTCTGCGCCATGGATCGTTCGTTGCCTGGCATCTGACGGCGTTTTCCGGCGCTCAATTGAAAGAGCAGCTTTTTTCGTGGGTGCTGGGAAGCCTGGCGTTGGGCTTGCTGGTGGGCGGAATATTGGCCATCGTCACCGCGGCTGTGGTCTATTGGACCGCACCTTCTCAGCGTGGCCTGCGCGAGCGCATTCGCTATGTCAATCGAGCCTTTGCCGAAAGCGCCCAGTACGACCGCATCTTTGTTCGCTGGAAGATGCGGCTGGACCGTATATTTTCCCTGCTGGCCGCCGAAGAACTGGGGTCGGGAACGGTAGTGGATCTGGGCTGCGGCTACGGCATGGCGTTGTGCTTTGCGGCCTTCCGCGATAGCGGTCGGCGTCTCGTGGGCTGCGACTTGAATGCCCATCGGATTGCCGTGGCCCGGCAGGCGCTCCACGCTTTGAATGCGAAGCCGAGCGTGCAGGACGTGCGCCATTTTGCGCTGCCCCCCGCCGGCCTGATTCTTATCCTGGATGTGCTGCAATATTTGCCTGCCGAGGAGCAGTTGGCGCTGCTGAAGCGCTGCTGCGCCGCGCTGGAACCCGGCGGGCGGCTGATCTTCCGGGTGCCTGACCGCGAACGCGGGCTGTGGAGCGCCCTCACGGTGGGCCTGGACCGGCTGCTGTTTTCTTCCGAGCACGTCGGCGCCCGCCCCACGATTCTCTCCCCCCCGCAGTATCAGAACGCATTGCAGGAGGCTGGCATGCAGGTCGAATCGCGCCGCTTCCGCAACCGTCTTCCCCTGGTTCACATCCTCTTTCTTGCCCGCCGTCCGGCCGCGGAGAGCGCGTTATGATGGTTCGCTTCATGTGCGGTTTGGGACGGCTGGTGATCGACCATCCGGGATTGGTGGCGGGGCTTGCGTTCATCCTGACCCTGTTTCTCTATGCCAACATCCACAACCTGCGCACCGGAACCGAGCTGACCGACATGTTCGGCGCCCGCGATCCACAATGGCGGGCCGCCAGCCAGATTGGCAAGGAACTGGGCTACGGAAACCAGCTCTTTGTGATGGTCCAGGCCCCGGAGGGTGAACAAGACAGCAGCGAAGCGATGGAAGCGATGGCCGATCGGCTCACCGCCGAGATGTCTGCCAGCGGGCTTTTCAAACAGGAGCGCAGCGGTCTGCAGGAAAAGGAGCTGCTCAATCTGGTGCGGCTCTTTTCCTGGAACTTTCCCTCGTACGCTTTGCCCGGTCAGAGCGCGGCTCTGGCGCAACGTCTGGATCCACAGCAGATTCATCAAAATGTGCGCCGCGCCGCCACCGAACTGGTTACGCCGTTTTCCAGCCTGGGCGCGGATTACTTTGTCGCCGATCCGCTGGGCCTGATGAGCGTGACAGCAGGCAACGGCTTCTCGCAGTACTCCGGCTTCGACCTCTCTTGGGGATCGGGAAACCGCTTCTTCAGCAGGGATCACAAGGCGTTGCTGATTATCGCCGAGCCGCGTGAATCTGCGGTGGACTACAAATATGCCGAGCAGATCATGCAATGGATGCGCACGCACATCCAGAGCACTGAGGCCGACTCCGAAATGCGCACCGCCAGCGTGCGCGCCATTCCGGCCGGCGCCTATGTGTACGCGGAGCAGGATCACAAATTCATCGAGCGGAATATTCGCCGTGTTTCGCTGGTCTCGATCGTCGGCAGTCTGGCGCTGTGCTTGCTGGTCTATCCCAGTGTTCCGCTGCTGATCTTGTCGCTGCTTCCCACCAGCCTGGGCATTTTGTGGACGACGGGCATCGCCAGCTTTTATCCCGGCGAAGTGAATCTGATCAGCCTGTCGTTCATCGCTATTCTGGCCGGCCTGGGCGACGATCAAGTGGTGCATTTCTTCAACCGCTCGCCGCAGGAGTGGGCCAAGGGTGGCAACTTCAACGCCGCCATGCTGCGCACCTATGAAACAACCGGCGTGAGTATCGTTCTCTGCATTCTGACCTCCGCCTCCGCCACAGCCGCGCTGGCCACCTCCAGTTTCAAGGCGCTGGCGGAGTTTGGCTTTATCCTCACCGTCGGCATGTTCATGATGATGATTCACACACTGCTGACTGTGCCCGCGCTGATGCAGTTGTGGAATCGCCACATCCGGCCCTTCGCGCCCGAGGGCATCACTTTTCGCTTTCTACCCGCGCTGGCGCGCGGCTCGCTCAACTTTGTGGGTCGGCATGCCCGCTGGGTCGTGGCTGTTGCCGCCGGTCTCTTCTTGTTCTCCGTCTTTTTGTTGCCCACGATCAAAATGGGCGGGAGCTTTGCCATTACGGGAGACGCCAACAGCCCGGCAGTGGTTGGGCAGAACCTGCTTTCCGCAAGATTTGGCATCGAGGGCAGTCCCACGCTGCTGCTGATTACCGGCAATCAGGAAGAGGTCCTGCGCCGCGCCGAGAATCTGACCGCCGGCCTGGAATCCTATCGGCGGAGCGGCGCCCTCAAATCCATTTTCTCTCCCACGCAGTTGCTTCCTTCCGTCCAGGCGCAAAGGCAACGGACCGCTTCGCTGGCTTCTGTCGACATGAAGGCTTCGGCCCGCGCGCTGGAGGACGCCTTGCGCGAAAACGGTTTGAGCACAGAGCCTCACCAACCCTACATCGAGCAATTGCGCAAGCTGGGAGAACACGCGGAGCCGATCACGCTGGAATCCTCCTCTGCTTACATTCCAGCCGGCCTGCTTGACAACAGCCTGCGCAAGACCGCAGACGGCAGCTACGTCGCAGCCATCGCCTTCTATGCCACCAACCCCAATGCGCATGAGGTGATTCCCGATGCGGTACTCAACTCATGGAACAAGCAGTACGGTCCCTTTGTGGAGTTTTCTTTCGACAAGATCAATCGCGACTTGCAGAGCCAGATCCTGCGCGACAGCCGGCGAGCTTTGCTGTGGACCGCGGCAGCCATTGTGTTGATTGTCTATCTCACCTTCCGCAAGTGGCGCATCACTCTCCTGGTGCTGATGCCGATCGTCTTCGCCATCGTTGTCACGTTTGGCCTGCTGCGGCTCATGGGGCATTCTTTCAGCTTTATGTCTGTTACGGCGATTCCACTCATTATCGGCATCGGCATCGATAATGGAATTCATCTGGTGCGCCGCTACCTGGAAACTGTGCCCAACAGCATTCTGGATGTGGCCAAGGCCTCGGGCGCGGCGCTGATTCAGTCCAATCTTACGACCATCATCGGTTTTGGCGCGTTGCTGGCCGCAACCTTTCCGCCGCTGGCCGAAATGGGTCTGGTCACTTCCCTGGGCGTTGCCCTCACCCTAGCCGGTGGCTTGTGGATCATTCCCGCCGTGATCCTGATCGGAGGCGAAGGAGAAGCAAAATAGACCGCATACCACACTGTTGTGCGCACGGATTGATCTTCGCTCTTTCTTCCCCGCGCGGGCCCGTAGATTCGCGATATTCGCGCTGGCTTCAGAGCCTTCGTGTAAACTTTACAAACGAAGACTTAGCATTGGAAGGCATACATTGAATGCGCTTGTAGGCGATGTAACAATTGATACCGTCTCTTCCCTGTGCCCTCGCTGCGGCAAGCCATCCCTTTCGACAATATTCGACCGCGATGGAAAGGTCTACCAGCGCACGGAGTGCTCCTGCCATGCGCCCAGCAATGATTTGATCTTCTCTGACACGGCGCTATACCGCAAACTGGAAGAGTGGAACAAACTGATCTTTCCCGAGGCCGGCGCAGCACAGACGCCGTCTTCTCAAGGCTGCTGCGGCACCGGGATGGGAAGCCAGAACGAGCCATGCCTGGCCGTGATTGACCTTACCAATAACTGCAATTTCAAGTGCCCGATATGCTTTGCCGAGGCCAAGGGCGAAGGTAGCCACTATTTTCTGGAGATGGAAGTGGTGGTCAAGATGCTCAAGGCTCTGCTAAATCGGCCCATCCCCTGCCGCAGCGTCCAATTCTCCGGCGGCGAGCCCACGCTGCACCCGGACTTTCCAAAGATCCTCCGCGCCGCCCGCGATCTTGGCTTTACCCATCTTCAAGTGGCGACGAACGGCAGCCGTTTCGTCGACCCGGACTATGCCAAACTCTGCGAAGAGTCGGGCCTGCACACGCTCTATCTGCAGTTCGACGGCATGAATGACGATGTCTATCTCAAGATGCGCGGCCAGAGGTTGCTGGACAAGAAGTTAGCCGCCGTGCGAAGCATCGAACAGACGAATATGCGACTGGTATTAGTGCCGACCATCATGAGCTCGGTCAATGTCGACCAGATCGGTCCTATCTTTCAGTTTGCGTTGGAACACAACAAGTTCGTCACCGGCATCAGCGTTCAGCCGGTCGCGGATGTAGGCCGCATCGCGGTTGCCGACGGTGGCACTGAACCCTTCAACCTAGCCACCATGGCGAAGGCCTTTGGCGAACAAACCGGATTGACCCGCTTTCCCGACGACTGGTTTCCGCTCAACTCCATTTCGCTGCTCAGCCGCGCCATCGAGCGCACCCGCCATGCTAAGGTGCATGCGCCCCTTAGCGATGCACATTGTTCCATCGGCACCTTCTTCTACGTGGATGACAACAACAAGGCCTCCTGCCTGAGCAGCTTTTTCGATCTTGACCGCTTTCTGCGCGGCATGGCGAA
>Ga0255356_1002083_pt1 | contig 11926 bp, 12 predicted proteins | sample HBST100metaG_FD_189944 | JGI IMG/M metagenome (GOLD analysis project Ga0255356, IMG submission 189944) | Peat soil microbial communities from Stordalen Mire, Sweden - H.B.S.T100 | ecosystem: Environmental > Terrestrial > Soil > Wetlands > Peat | place: Sweden: Norrbotten County, Stordalen Mire... | reverse complement strand
CGGTCCAGTCGCCGTCCTGTCGGCCTGGGCCAGATCTTGTGTCAGGCGCGCCTCAGCAGCTTGTAACAACTCACTGGTGGTCGGCTTCGGTGGGCGGGTAAGATCCTCAGCCGGAGGCTTGCCACCTTTGGGGTCGGGCTTGTCCTGTGTCTTGGTTTGGCTCTTAGCTTGAGCCTCGTTCTTGACTTCATCCGGAGTTTGAGACTTCACGAGCAGCGCGCGCAACCAGTCATAGCGCACCAACCGTTGCTCCGCGCCGAGCGCGTTGCTGAGCGGCACACGGTCGTCCAGACCCGCCAACGCGGGGTCGCAACTCTTTGTGTTCCGCGCCTTGGCGCAAGCCTCGACAGCGGCCTTTAGCTCAACCAAGTGTTGCCGGTACTGGCCTAGCGAAACCTCGTGCCCCGCAGGCTGAGCGACGGCAGCACCGCCAGCCAGCGAAGCTCCGAGTATTGCGAGAAGAGCCGCAGACAACGCTACACCAGCAAGTTGGTCTCGAAGGGTCACACCTGATGCTCTCCGGTTTGGCATGGATCGGGCAAGAGGCCCTCTTTGCGCAGCCGCTGGTCGTGGTAAAGGACGGCCAGAGTGGTCGTGAAGACCGCATAGGAAAACAGGCAGGAAGCAACCAGAATCAGGAGATAGCCCAGAACGGCGAGACCTATCAGCATAATGAAAACAGGCGAACCTTGAGTTAGGTGAGCCAGGATCGCTACAAGGGCTACTAACGCGCCAACCGCAAAGAAGATGGCGATGCACACCATACTTACAAGATAGGTGAGTGCATAGACAACAAGCAGCACAAGGAATATCCGCCCCTTTGCGCCTTTCGTAAGCTGGACGCTTCTCTGCAGGGAGGCCCAAGCGGGCAACTCCTCCACAACGCAGACGGAATATGCGAGCGAGAAGCGCAAAAGAATCAGGACGGAATACACAGTGGCCGCAATATACAGCAATACTCCCAGCGGGATTAGCAGGAACGCCACGGAAGAATCAGGACTTACGCCTATCGTGACGTGCAGCAGGACTCCGCCCAGGACGATTACCAATACACACGTCATCACCGGCACAATGATGCAAAGAACGCCAAGAATCATCAGCCAGAGGTAGCGCCCGAATCGATGCCAGCCCACGTCGTACGCTTCGCGAAGGGTGACCGCGATGCCAAGGTCGGCCTGCGCAGCGGCGTAGCTTGCCGCCGGCATATAAAGCGCATAAATCACCGGGAATACCAGGTTGCCGAGCAAGATGAAGATTCCCGCAAGAACTGAGGGGAATGGCGCAGGTGGGCTTGCTTGCCCGCGCAATTGTGGACCAACGGCGACCAGCATGAAGCCGATCACCGGCAGGAAGACCATGAGAAGGGCAGCAGCGGGGACAGAGGCAATGTCCAGAAAGAGTCGGAGGTTGGTGCGCATGAGCCGGTAGATGCGGTCGAGAATCTCTCCGAAGGTCATGGGACGGGAATACCGCTGTCCAATTGCTGCATGCATGGATGATGAAGGGAAGTCAGTTTCGCTCATAGCAATTTTTCCGATGCTCGTGGCAGGTCTGAAGATTGTTGCAAATGGTCAGTCTGAGGACGTTCGAGCTGCGTCGCAGGCGTAGATCCCGACAAGACCTCAGCCGCAACGGGGCCGGGCGCAGCCTTGTCGTCGGTAGTCATCAAACACGGTCCGACCTCTGGCGTGAGCGGAGGTGGTGCGAAGTGCGCATCGAGAGCAGGCTGTGGTTCGATGACGGCGGAATCCTGACCAGTAATAGTCTGCAACTCTGTTGCTGGTTCTGGCACGGTCAGCCCGGCGCCGCGCATCATCCACTCAATGTCGTAACCTTCCTTGCGCACCCGCTGGTCAAAATAGAAGAGGGTGATGCCGGTGGCCAAAATCGGCCCCAGAAATGTATTGGTGAAGAACGCAATAATCTGCGAGATTGCGCTCAATCCCGGCCCGATCTGACCGTGGCTCTTAAAGGCCGACACAACGACGAAGGCTTGGGCAAATCCAACCAATCCCATCTTGATGACACCAACCAGCAGCACCAGAAGGAAGATACGTCCCCACGACCCTTTTGCCAGATCGATGCTGCGGCGGATCGCCTGACGGGCCTTCATCTCCTCCACCACGCATGCCGGAATCGCCAGCGAATAACGCAAGCTCATCAGGATGGTGTAGATGCCGACGGGGATCAGCAGTAGAAAGAAGGCTACCGAAGCGACGATGATGGCCACCGTTGCCTGCGGGTTGGTCGCCGCAGTCTGCTGGGCGGTTGCGCCCGCGTGTGCGCCGAGGCCCTTGGGACCGTAGAAGAGGATGGTTCCCAAGAAGCCTCCGTAAAGCAATACAACCGGCGTCCAGACCCTGAAGGCGGTGATGGTCATGAGCCATAGATAGCGGCCCAGATGCGGCAGGACGCTCTGGTATGCTCCGCGAATGGTCGCCGGTTCGCCCAGATGGACCCAAGCCACAGCGCGGCTGATGGCGGCGATGACTGCTCCAAACAAGAGGAAGATGACCAGAAGGTTGAAGCCTCCCAGAGCCACGTTCCCCCAAATTAACGTCCCAGGCACGTGCTGAGACTTCAGCAACGCCAGCAGACCGATCTGCGCGAGGTTCAGCACCAGCACCACGCCGGCATACACGGCAAAAATCCCAGAAAAAAGCAGAAAATTCGTGCGATAAAGTTCGGCCGTACGGTCCAGAATCTCACCGAGAGTGAGTGGACGGAGGTTGTTTTCCATGTGCAGCTCCCCAGAAATGCAGTGTTTTCGCTTGCCGGGATACTAGCACAGCCGGAATCAGCCGTGCCGTGCGCTCTGGGGAACCCGTGACAGGTTGCGGAAAATGCATTCCAGTCAGCATGAAGCGTCATAGCAAGACTTCTGGAGCAGTTTTGCTTTTACTGTAGACCGGTTTTGAAAGGGCACGGCTTCAGCCGTGCCGAAAATGCCAATAAAATCAATGGGCTTTAGCCTCTGAGGGATGTCTTTTGCTAACGCCGCCGAAATTAGGTCTCTTTCCGCAGCCTGTTGAGCGCGCCCAGTCCCTATTTCAGGTTCTGAATCTCGGTTCCAGTAGGAATCTTGATCTGGAATTGGTCGTCAGTGAGCGGCGGATCTTTTTGGTTCTCCTTCACACTCTCGACGGTCAAAACGATCTGGTACTCCTCAAGCGGACGCTTGATGGTGATCTTGGTTGGGTACATGACGGAATCGAAATCCCTGTAATTTGCATAGTCGACCAGGGTTTCCAGGTTGCCATCGCTGTCATACAAGTCCTGCTGATACGGCAGCAGATCGTCGCGATGGAAGGTCACAACGCGCACCGGCGTCAGCTGCTGGCTGCCCAGTGTGTGGCGACTGATGCTGAGGATGTACTCCGGGACGGTGAAGAGGTGCTTCCTCGCAACATCTTCCACTGTTTCAGTGTCGGCCACCACTCCATACCAATCGTCCGGCTGTAGCCCGCGCACCACCATGGCGTCGAAGAAGAAGGCCGGCCGCATGTTCTCCATCAGGCTTGCCGATTTCTTTTTCAAGGTATTGGAGCCCTTGTAAGCCTTGCTATAGTGCGGGATGTAGAGTGTGAAATCCTTGCCGTCGCTGGCCAGGTCGAAGGCTCGCGTACCGAGCACCGGAACCTGCCCCAGCACTCGCAACATCTCCGGCTTGCGCATCAGGATGTGACCGCGAATCGTGGTGTAGTCCGTGGCTATGCCTTGCTTGCTCTTGAGCACGCTGGCCTGGATTTCGACGGTGGCGTTCAAGCTGTCGAGTGAAGCCCACCGCTGGTTGAGCTGCGCCACAAGCTCATCCGGCGTAACGGTGTGCACGATGGAGGGCGCCTTGGGGACGGGCAGCTTGCGCCTGGTCCACAGGCAACCGGAAAGCAGCGTTACCGGAAAAAGGAGAGCAGCTGCGGTCGCACATCGATAGCTCCTCTTCATTGACCACCTGTCTTCTTTACAGCATTCCGATAGCCGGCCACATTGCGCGTGTGCTCTTCAAGCGTGCTGGAAAACAGTGACCGCCCCTGGGGATTGGCCCCGGCAGCCACAAAGTAGAGATAGTCCGTCCTGGCGGGCTCCATGACTGCGCGCAGCGATCTCAGCCCAGGATTGGCCACCGGCCCCGGCGGCAGACCAGCGTGCAGATAGGTGTTGTAAGGGGTGTCAAACTTCAGGTCGCTCACGTGAATCGCCCCTCTCCACCGTCCATCAAGTTCCAGGCCATAAATGACAGCCGGATCGGTCATCAGCGGCATCTTCTTGGCCAACCGGTTTTGAAAAACGCTGGCCACCAGCGGGCGCTCTGTGTCCAGCGCGGTCTCGCGTTCCACCAGCGAAGCCATCGTCACCACTTGATGCACATTTCTCTTCAACCCCAGCTGGCTGGCTTCCGCACGGAAGCGCCTGACCATCGCCGCGCAAATCTGTGGCGGGCCAAACTTACGGGGAAAATGATAAGTATCGGGAAACAGATAGCCCTCCAGGCTCTTTGCTCCGGGGTCCAGGTCGGCCACCAGACCCACCTGCTTTGCTGCTCCATCCAGAAAATCCTGCTGGGCGCCAAATCCTGCTTGCTCCAGCCGGGCAGCGATTTCAAAAAGGCTTGAGCCCTCCGGAAAGGTCACCGACCTGGTGAAAACATCCCCTCGAGCGATGCGCGCATAGACTTCAGTAACAGCGACTGGGTGATCGAACCGGTACTCGCCGGCCTTGAGCGTTCCCCGCTTCCACCAACGCGCAAAATCGAAAGCGTACTGGCTGCGAATCACGCCCGCCGCTTCTAGTTCCCTGCCCATCTGCAGCGTGGAAGAACGCGGAGCCAGCTCGACGAAGGTCTCTTTCTCCGGCCCGAAGGGCGCAAAAACCAGCCATGCCGCCGCACCTGCCGCAGCAAGTACTACGAAAAACAGCACCAGCAAGGTTCCCGCCGCGCCAAAACCTTTCTTTCTTCTACTCGACCGTCTGCGGCGCACCATTCTTTTGTAGTCGACCCTTCTCTAGGTAAAGACGCAGGAAACCCCTCCCGGGACTCCCTATCTTTAGATTGTAATGGGCATGAGGCCCAGTCTGGGCATTTCTTCCCTTGGCGAGGGGCGTTAAGCTGAAAGCCAGGAGCTAGAAGCTGGAAGCCGCACCTCACCCCCGCTATCTCGGTCTCGATGTCGGCAACCGCCGCATCGGCGTGGCTGTCTCCGATGAGTTGGGGCTGACGGCACAGCCGGTTATGACGCTTGAGCGGCAGCACAACCAGCGAGAAGATCTGCGCCGTCTGGCACGGCTGGCGCGTAGGTTTGAGGTAGTCGGAATTGTGGTCGGAAACCCCGTGCATCTCTCCGGTGATGTGAGCCCGCAGGCCGCCAAAACCCAAGCCTTTGCCGCAGAATTAGGTGAGCTGACCGGCCTGCCCATTCACCTGTGGGACGAGCGGCTGACCTCCCGCGAGGCCCACCAGATTCTCTACGAAGCCGGCCACGCCCGCCAGGAGCACCGAAAAGTGGTGGACCAAGTGGCCGCCACGCTAATTCTGCAGTCCTACATGGAGCAGAGTGCAGAGAACAGAGATCGGGCTGCAGAACCACTCGCTGATTGAGTGAAGCCCTACAAGCGCCGAAGGCGGGACCTTCTAGTACCGTGACCGCGTGATTTGGTAATTGCATGAATGTAGCGCCGGCCTCCCGGCCGGCTGTAGTGCGGGCGTCCCCGCCCGCGCTTGTCCGTCACTAATTACCAATTCATGCAGTCATGACACTAGTGCATCCAAAGTCGAGATTCCGTGCGAGTGTATGCTTGTTCTCTGCTCTCTACCCCCCTGTTCTTCTCCCCGCGTATAATGAGAAGTCAAGTTCTTTACCTCTCGCGGATTGGGCTAACTTGCTCGCCGCTATGGAATATGGATGCCCGAGCACATAAAAAAACAGCTTCTTGCCGAGATCGAGCTTCTTGAGTACGAACTCAACCACGAGCTTCCCGCCGAAATCAAGAAGGCGGTAGCCATGGGAGACTTGTCTGAGAACGCCGAGTATCACATGGCCAAGCAGCGCCAGACCTTCGTGGATGCGCGCCTGGGCCAGCTCAAGAGGCGCATGGCCGAGCTCTCCCTGGTCAATCTGACCAACATTCCCAAAGACAGAACAGGCTTTGGTTCAACGGTAGTAGTCTTCGACTCCACCAAAGATGAAGAGATCGTCTACCGGCTCGTAACCAGCGAGGAGTCGGATGTCTCCAAAGGCCTGATCTCGACCACCTCGCCAATCGGTCGCGGCTTGGTGGGCAAGCGAGTGGGAGACATTGCCACCATCATCACGCCCAACGGCAAGCGCGAATTGGAGATTCTGAAACTGACCACCATTCACGATGAAGCCGAAGCGGCCAAAGCAGCAAACGACGCAGAGCAGAAATCGGAGCAGAAGTAGGAACGATGGCAATGACCTGGACCAGCGCTTTCGGGCGCGCCTGCGGATGGCTTCTCGACAAGATTGTTCACGGGCTTGCGCTGACCCGCATCTCTCCCAATGCGCTTACCTTCATCGGTCTGGTCATCAACATCATCGCCGCGTTTCTCTTTGGCCATGCCAACGCGACAAACGCCGGCATCATGTTTTTTTATGCGGGCATGGTGATCTTCGGTGCCGGTCTATTCGACATGGTGGACGGCCGAGTGGCGCGGCGCAACAACCAGGTCACCGTCTTCGGCTCGTTCTTTGACTCGGTGATCGACCGCTACTCCGACGTTGTCCTGTTCTTCGGACTACTGGTCTACTACGGCCGCATTAACAGGTTTCGCTATGTAGTGCTGGTGGCCTTTGTCATGGTCACATCCTTGATGGTCAGCTACACGCGCGCCCGCGCCGAGGCACTAATCGGCCAATGCAAAGTAGGCTTCATGGAGCGGCCTGAGCGGATTGTGCTGGTGATTCTAGGAGCCCTGTTCAATCACTGGGGCGTGATGGCCCCGGCATTGTGGGTACTGGCCGTGCTCTCCACCATCACCGTTGCACATCGCATCATCTATACCTACCAGAACACCAAACATCTGGCGCCGCTAGGCTGAGCAGCGGCCCAACGGCTGGCTCATTGCTGCGTCTGTCTAATACCGTGGCCGCGTGATTTGGTAATTGCATGAATGTAGCGCCGGCCTCCCGGCCGGCTGTAGTGCGGGCGTCCCCGCCCGCGCTTGTCCGTCGCTAATTTCCAATTCATGCAGTCATGACACGAGTTGTTTCATAACCTCGTTTTGAAGGCACAGAGCTTTAGGCCCTGAGGGAAAGCGTGAATACGACGAGCATTCGGTTACGAAACGCTTCTTAGCAATTCACCATTGCTGTGGCTCTCGTGCTCACGGCTTCCATTGCAACAGAAAAGCAGTCAGAGCCGAGGATTGCAGATGGCGCATATCCTCGAACTCGCCACTCTTCTGGCTATAGAGCAGCTTCCCTTGATCACTGAGGATGGCGAGGGCCGGAACGCCCTTGTTCAGCGGAACGTCATACTGCTGAGCGATCTCCTGATTGGCGTCCATCCTTCCGATGTTCACATGAACCAGGACGTAGTTCGCCTCCATAATGGGCCGGTTGGCCGCGTCGTGGAAGTAAATATCCAGCACTTGGCAATCGGGGCACCAGTTGCCGCCAAAGTCCAGTAGGACGCGCTTGTGCGTGACGGCGGCGGACTTGAGTGCGGCGGCCAGGTCGGCTTTCGCCTGCGACGGGTCGGGATAGATCTCGCGGTTGGCAGAGCGGGCACTGACGCCACCGATGGTTAGCAGGACGGCAAGGACAAGAAACTTGATGGTCTTCAACGGGAAATCCTCCACAACTTATCCCAGTCTGCCACAAATTCGAGAGGCCAGGCCATTTTCATCCTGTCTCGCTGCACCTGTTCTCACGATGGCGCGTGGGCTTATACTTTTGTGACTGGATGAGAAATTCTACCGATTTGCGCAAACGGCTTGAAGCGTCGGTCTTCCCCGACCTGGGGGCGATGATGGATGGCTATGCGCGAGCCGCGGCGGAGCTGGGCGGCAGGGAGTTCAAGCAGAAGCTGGATTTCAGTGCGGACTCCATTGATGCGCTGGACGAGATTCTGGTGCTGGTGAGCGAGAGTCCGGAGCTGGATCTGGACTTCGAAGTGCGGCTTTGGGGCAGCTATCTGGGCGAAGTGCTGCGGCGGCGCTATGCCGGCGGTTGGGAGATGACGCAGTATCCCGGCGGTGTGATGGCGGTTCCAGCCATCGAGGTGCGCGGCTCGCGGCTCTTTCCGCTCATGAAGGTTTATCGTCGGCTGACCGTAGGTGACGAGGAAGACCTGAGCGCCTTTTATGCAATGGTAACCGAGAGGCTGGGCAAGCCGGCGCAGGTGAACTGAACCACCTCTGGCGCGCCTCCTGCGCGGGCATCTGGCTTTGTGCGACAATAACCATTGAGGATGTACGCCCGCGAGAGTGCGGCGTGCGGAGGGTGAAACGATGGGCGATCTATTGCAGCCATGGCATATCTTGGTGATAGGCGTAGTGGCATTCCTGCTCTTTGGCGCCAAACGGCTGCCGGAGTTGGGCAAGGGATTGGGTGAAGGCTTGAAGGGATTCAAAGAAGGGCTTAAAGGTGTGAGTGAGCCTCCGGCTCCCGCGCCACCAGTGCAGCAGCAAAATGCAGCTCCCGCACCCCCGCCCTCGACGCCGATAGAGCCCAAGTAAGACACAAGCGCGCCAAAGAGGCTCGGGGCAGGATTTGCCTCGGTGGCCTCGGCCAGAGCCGCGTGTCCAGTGCCGCGAGTGTGAATTGGTTCAAAGAGAAAGGCCTGTGCAACCGCACAGGCCTTTTGTATTTCTACCGTCCAACTAGTACCTTGACCGCGTGATTTGGTAATTGCATGAATGTAGCGCCGGCCTCCCGGCCGGCTGTCGTGCGGGCGTCCCCGCCCGCGCTTGTCCATAGCGAATTACCAATCTATGAGTCATGACACCAGCAGACTGCCAGCTCTCTAGCGGGCATCCTGTCCCGAGGGGTAATAGCCTTGCTTGGCGCTTACCTCAAAGCCGGGCCGCTCCAGTCGCACTTCGACCTTGCGGAACTTGCCGTCGATGATCGGCTGATGGCTATAGTAGCCCAGCGTGTATTGGTTGCGCGCCTCTTCGGCGATCTTGGCATAGCTCTTTTCAATGCCGTCCACGCCGCGCTCAAAGTCTGGCGTGCCCCCGGTGGCAAGAATATATTTGGTCAGAATATTGTCGTACATGGTAAAGGGCAGGTGGATGCGGCTGACGTAGCCCTCGCCCCAGCGGGCTGAGTCACCCACCAGCGTCCCATACACGGCGACCTTGTTGGTCTCGAGGTAGCGCAGCACCTCTTTGTAGGTGGCCTTGCTGCCGTATTCCTTTCCGTCAGAGATGACGAAAATAACGCGCCGGCGGCCCTTGGGGCGTGTAGACAGCTCCTTGGCGGCGGCAAGGATGGCGTCGTTGAGGGTGTGAATCTCCTTGGGGATGGTCATGACGCCGCTGTTGCTGCCTGCCGAGCGTCCGGGCTGCAGGTTGGGGTCAACGCAACTGCCGTTTTGGCGGATGCTGCAACCGGACATCGGACCTTGGTTGACGGGCACCAGGATTTCCTCGCCGGCAGCCTTGGTCATCGAGAGTACGAAAGGAACCCGAGCGCTCTGCGCCCCGGTAAAGCCGCCCGAGCGGTTCTGCGCGCCATTGTTGTAAGAGAATACTGCAATTTCGTCATAGGGCGTGAGCGCACCCTGGATGGCGCCGAGGGAGTTGTTCACCTTGGCCATCACGTCGGAGGTCAGGCTCTGGTCGATAACGAAGGCGACCGAAAGCGGGAAGGAATCCGTAGTAAAAAAGGCAATCGGCTGACGGGTTTCGTTCTCAAAGATCTTGAAGTCGCGGTAGGTGAGCCCGGCCACCAGCTTCCCCTTCGGGTCCTTGACGGTCACCGGAACTTCGACAAAGTTCACGTTCATATGAATCAACGTGGCAGTCTTCTCAACGCCCTCGCCTGCCGCTGGCATCTCAGGCGGCGCAGTCTGGATCTGGTCCTTGCCTTGGCTGGAGGGTGCCTCATTGGCTGGCGCGGCCTGCCGCTGAGTCGCCGGGTTAGAGGATGAGGAGGGCCCAGCGGGGGTCTCTCCGGCACCCTTGCCGGGAGTAATCGGGCCATCCACGTCTGACAGCGGCCGGGGCGCCTGGGGCGTCGGTGCGTCAGGTACAGTGGATTGCTGTTGGGCCAGAGCGGCCGGACTCAAATTCAAGCTCGCACTCAGGAGTGCGGTCAGCGCAATTGCGGTAAAACCAAGCTTCACAGGTATTCTCCAGTGGTCAGTTGTCGGTTTTCAGTGGTCAGTTACAAAACGATCCCTGATCGCTGATGAATCTACCGCTGCCAGTGGTCGGCTGTCTGTCTTCTGTTGTTCGCGAAAACCGGCTGCGGGCCTCCGGCAACTGAAAACTGACCACTGGCAACTGACCACTGAAAGCCAACAGGGCTGTACTCGTCAGAGTATCAGACGCGCCAGAGCCGCGCAGGTTGTTCCAGACGAGAAACTCTTCCGGTATGCTGTCTTCTCAGGTGGAAATTCGTCTAAGACCCAAGGACGCGAAGTAGATGCGAAATAGATGGGGAGTAGCCGCTTTGTTATTTGGCCTGCCGGTGCTGGTTCCGGCCGGATGGGCCCAGCTTGCCCCGTCGCCCGACGCGCCTCCGGTCAGTACCGCGCCCGAGCAGGCTGTCGAGGACGTGCCCGTGACGACGCTCAAGCTGAGCGTCAACCTGGTGGATGTCTTCTTCACCGTCAAAGACAAGGCCGGCAACCTGGTTCCTCACCTGAACAAGGATGACTGCACCATCTCCGAAGACAAGCAGCCGCAGACGCTCAAGAGCTTTGTGGCTGAGACGCACCAGCCCTTGACCCTGGGAATATTGTTAGACACCTCCGGCAGTCAAGAGCGCGTGCTCCCGTTGGAACAGGATGTGGGCAGCCAGTTTCTCAATCGGGTCATCAAGCAGAAGGACGAGGCATTTCTGCTCTCCTTCGATGTGAACGTCGACCTGCTGCAGGACTACACCAACAACCCTCGTCTGCTTGCGCGCGCCATGAGCAAGGCTGAGATCAACACTGCTGGAGGCAATGGCGCGGCGGGCATTCCCGGTGCCGGCGGAGGAACCATTCCGACCATCGGAGCGCCCAAGGGAACCCTGCTCTACGACGCGGTCTACCTTGCCGCCAACCAGAAGATGAACCAGGAATCGGGCCGCAAGGCAATGATCCTGCTGACTGACGGCGAAGACGAGGGCAGCCGCACCAAGATCAACGAGGCGATTGCCGCGGCGCAGAAGTCCAACGTCATCGTTTACACCATTCTGATTGCTGACCGCGGTTTCTATGGGGGCTTTGGCTACAGCGGCTATTCGGCGATGAAGAAGCTGACCGAGGAGACCGGCGGCCGGCTGATTGACGTGGGCAATAACGGCAAGAAGCTTGAGGCCGCCTTCCAGCAGATTGAGGACGAGCTGCGCACCCAGTACGTGGCCACTTATACGCCCAGCAACACCAAACTCGACGGCGGCTTCCGCAAGCTAGCCGTAGAGTGCCGTGGCGACGGCATGAAGGTGCAGGTCCGCAAGGGCTACTTTGCGACTGTCCCGCAAAACTATTGATCCGGAAACAAAATACTGTCTGGGTGCCCCATCCATGTCGCAGCTTCATCGCGGCATGGGTGGGAGAGCACAACTTCACGCGGTCAAAGACCTGGTGCCATGACCGCGCAATTTGGTACTCGCATGAACGTAGCGCCGGCCTCCCGGCCGGCTGTAGTGCGGGCGTCCCCGCCCGCGCTTATCCACAGCGAATTACCAAATCAAGCAGTCATCACCCTTGGGAACCTCCGAATAAGTGGCAATTGAAGGGAATGGCCTTC
>Ga0255356_1002080_pt1 | contig 11946 bp, 12 predicted proteins | sample HBST100metaG_FD_189944 | JGI IMG/M metagenome (GOLD analysis project Ga0255356, IMG submission 189944) | Peat soil microbial communities from Stordalen Mire, Sweden - H.B.S.T100 | ecosystem: Environmental > Terrestrial > Soil > Wetlands > Peat | place: Sweden: Norrbotten County, Stordalen Mire... | reverse complement strand
GAGAGAGCTATCGGGCCGGAATACATCGCGTCGAACTGAAGGCTCTGCCCGGGCGCAAGCGGCTTGTCGAGCGAGATCAGGGCTTCGTGCAATTTGCCGGAATGGTCGGCGTCGGAGTTGAGCGTCGCCACCGGGAAGTCGAGGGGCTTGGTTGGGCCTTCGGAAGCGGTGAGACGAATGCTCTCCCAGTTGAGCGAGGAGGAGATTTGCAACGGGATGCGGGCGAGCGGGGCTTTGCTGTCGTTGCGGACGGTAACGAGAGCGCGAACGGCAATCTGCTGGTCGGCCGGGTGGAGGTGAACGTCGAGGTCGAAGGCGGTGAAGGTGACGGCCTTGCGCTCGGCGTCATCGGCGGCCACCGGCACCTTCGTCGCGGCGGTGGGCTGGGCGATGGGCGTAGTGGTGGTGGTCTGTCCGTTCTCGTCGGTGGAGCGGGAGAAGATGACCTTTCCCTGGTGCGGCTGCTCCTGCGGAGTGGCGGGAGTGGATTGTGCAGCGCAGGGGAGAGTTGCCAGGAAAAGGGCTGCCATGGCCGTGCGGGCGAGATCGAACTTCATGAACCCAAGCCTTTCTGCTTCTTTGGCTTAGACGCGACTGGCGCTGCGATGGGGCCATCTGCGCCTTCGGCGCGGCGGGCGGCCAGACGGCGCTGGCGGAAGGCTTCATAGAGGACGACTGCTCCGGCGGCGGAGACGTTGAGGGAGCTGACACCGCCAGCCATAGGAATGCGCAGCAGGTGGTCGCAGGTTCGGCGGACCAGATCGTGAAGCCCTGCACCTTCGCGGCCCAGAACGAGAACGCAGTCGCCGGTGAGGTCGAATTGGTCGTAGTCCGATGTGCCGCGCTCGTCGAGTCCGACGATCCAGAGGTTGTGGCGCTTGAGCTCTTCGAGAGAACGGACCAGATTAACTACTCGCGCGATTCGTAAGTGCTCGGTGGCACCGGCGCTGGCCTTGACGGCAACGGGGCTCAAGGGAGCGGCACGACGCTCGGTTAGCAGGACACCGTCCACACCGGCTCCATCGGCCACGCGCAGGAGGGCGCCGAGATTCTGCGGGTCTTCGACGCCATCGAGAGCCAGCAGCAGGCGGGCAGTGCCGGGGGTTGCCGGGGCGGGCGAGAAGAGGTCCTCAATGGTGAGGAATTCCTGAGGGCGGACGAGGGCTACAACGCCCTGATGGGCTGGAGTTTGGGCGAGCTGCGTTAGCTGGTCGCGGGATTTCTGACGAACACGAACGCCAGCTTCGCGGCAGAGCGTGACAAGGCGCTCCAAGCGCTCGTCGTGCCGCTCCTGGGCGACCAATACGTGGTCAAAATGCCGTCGGCCGGCCTTGACGGCCTCTTCGACCGGATGCAATCCATAGAGAACTTCCATAAGAGATAGTGTAGAAGATCGCTGATGACGGAAATTTTCTGGAACCTCGATCCAAGTTCGCGCGTAGTTCCTCAACATGAGCGTAACCACCTTTGAACGGCCGCGACTGCCCGCACTGACCTCGATCCGGTTTTTTGCGGCATTGTGGGTCGCTCTCTTCCACATGCAGGCGATGAAGGCCTTCTACTTCGGCGCGGCGGCGGTGCGGCAATTCGCGTCGATCGGTTACAGCGGAGTGAGTTTCTTCTTCGTGCTCTCGGGATTCATCCTTGTCTACACTTACTCCGGGCGTGCAACCAGCTTGAGAGCCTTCTGGCAGTCTCGCTTTGCTCGTATTTATCCTGCGCTCGCCTTCTGCCTTTTGATAACCGCTCCAGGATTTTTCTATTGCTGCGTCCATATGAAGGCGCACGATCCGCATCTGTTTGTCCCGGAGTGGGCCTGGATCGCGCAACACATGTGGCTCTCAGCCGGGCTTAGTGTGACATTGCTACAAGGCTGGCTTCCACAGACCGCTCTGGCCTGGAACATGCCCAACTGGAGTCTCTCGGTGGAGGCGTTTTTCTACTTCATCTTTCCCTTTCTGCTGCCGCGGTTGACGCAGCTCTCGCGCAAGCAGTTGGTGGCAATTGTGCCGGCGGGATGGCTGTTTGCCCTTGCCTGCGCTGTCGCCTACACGTACTTTCATCCGGATGGCCCAGGCGCGGTCGATATGAAAACCATCGGCCCATGGATCAACGCGCTCAAGTTTCACCCGTTGATGCGCTTGCCGGAGTTTCTGATGGGCATGGCGAGTGGGCTGCTCTTCCTGCGCAGTGAGCGAAACCAAAAATTTGCCTGGCCGCTGGTCCTCACGGGGATGGCCGCCATTGCTTTGGTGGTCGTGTTGTCGCCCTGGATTCCTTACTTGGTGATCCATACCGCCTTGCTTGCGCCGGCCTTTGCCGTGCTCATTTTCGGAGTTGCACTTGGCCCAGCGGGTGTAGGTGTGCTGGAAAACCGAGTAATGGAGGCGTTAGGCGAAGCCAGCTATCCCTTCTACCTGCTGCACTCGACGGTGATCAGCAGCGTCTTCATGGACTGGAGAACGGGAACCACCAGGCATCAGACTCTGCTTGGCTTCCTCGCGTGGCTGCTGATCGCAGTCGCCATCGCATTGTTGGTCGATCGCTTCATTGAGCGACCCCTTCGCCGGCTGCTGCGGCCGAGGAGAAAAATGATCGAAGCGAGTCCGCTGGCGGTTCCTGTAGAGGCGTAAACGGTTTGATTCAACACGGCCCAGTTCGGAGGAAATGAAGAGACTGTGCTTCCGCCTACTCGCAAATCTTTCACCGCCGTGCTGGAACCCGACCGGACACGTCTCCGGTGGGTGATTGCCCGCATTCCGTTCGACGTTGCCAAGGCATGGCCGGAGCGCCGAGGGCTGCGGGTATGCGGTGAGATCACATCAGTGAACAACAAATCCGGGGGGTTTGCCTTTCGCACATCGCTGTTTCCCGACCCGTCAGGCAAAGGGCACATCTTGCTGGTGAACAAAAAGATGCAGGCGGCATCGGAGACCACAATTGGCTCGTCGGTGCGGATTTGGCTGCAGCCGGACCTGGAGGAGCGGACGGCGGTCATTCCGCCGGAGTTGGCTCATGCACTTAAGGGCGACCGCCGGTTGCCAAAATGGTTCTCCGGGTTGAGCTACTCGATGCGCAAGGAGATTGGTGCCCGGGTCATCGAACCGAAGAGTGCTGAGGCACGTGTTCAACGAGCCGAGCGGATGGTTGAGTGGCTCCTGCTTACGCTGGAAGGCGAGACTGAGTTGCCTCCCATTCTGCACGCGGCCTTCCTACGCCAACCCTTGGCTCGCAAAGGATGGGAGGCGATGACGCCAACGCAGCGGCGCGGCCATCTGTTGGGGATTTTCCACTACCAAAGCGTCGAAAGCCGGGAGCGCCGTGCCGCCAAAGTGGTCGAGGAGGCACTGTCGGTAGCCAGGAGGAGCCGTGGCGTGGAGAAGTGAGCACTTTTCTGTGCGGTTTTGCAATAAAGTGACGAAGGTTACGGTGATCAGGAAAGGACTCCCATTTTTAGGAGGCCACGGAGGGTCTTGTGTCGTCTAATTGAACAAGATGACTACAGCTGCGTTTGTTCGCCCTTTTTTCGGTTCTAGTTCTACCACCGCTCAAGACGAGCAAGTGCGACAGGAGAACCTTGCCGTATCCGAGGGATTGAAGCGCCAGGACGCCGGTCTGCTCGACGAGTTGATCGTTCTCTACCAGCACCGGCTGATGCGCTATCTGCTTTATTTGACTGGTAGCCGGGAGATGGCCGAGGATCTCTTCCAGGAAGTTTGGATGCGAGTTCTGGTGCGGGGAGCGCAGTTCAACGGCAAGGCACGCTTCGGTACATGGCTGTTTACCATCGCCCGCAATCTTGTGATTGACCAGCGGCGCAAGCGGACGATGTCGAGCCTGGATGAGCTCTTTGAGGGCGGCAGTGAGGATGACCGGCCAATGACCTTCGAGGTTGCCGGGGATGAGCCAACGCCGTTTGATCGCTTCGCCAACATGGAAGATCGGGAGCGAATTGCGGGGGCGTTGATGGAGTTGGACACGCTCTACCGCGAAGTGCTGGTACTCAGATTCCATGAAGAGCTCTCACTGGACGAGATATCCAAAGTGACTCGATCTCCGCTCTCTACAGTTAAATCAAGACTTTACCGCGGTTTGGCTGCGATCAAGCCCAAGCTGGGGCCCAATCGCTTGCGCCTGCTTGCAACTGTGGCGCGGCCACAGGCTGCGGCGCCTGCTTCGCTGCCAGAGATGGCGAATGTGATGCTGAGGGAAGTATGAAGCCAGCTGAAAGCTCCGATGATGACCGCGATCTGCTTTCAGCGCTGTGCGGAAAACAGGCTAATCGGGAGTGTGCTGTGGCCTATCGCACACGCCGTGTGGTGATCGCCTCGCAGGGCGTGATGCAGGAGCAGAAGGCCGGGCAGCGGCGGTGCCGCGCCGTGGCGTTGGCGGCCGTGCTGGTGGTGGTTCTTGTCCTGGGTCCGCTGGCTTGGTCGATCGCTGATACTTTTATTGAAGAAGAGCACTTGAGCCTTACGGGGCAGTTCAGCTTGTGGATTATGTTTTTGAGTGCTGCGTTGCTGGCCTCGGTATTACTGGCTGGCTGGACGCGACGCAAGTCCTGAGCGCAAGATAGCTAACAAAACGACACCAGCAGCCAAGTAGCCGCAACTTACCGATTCCCTTCCCCGTCCATTCAAAAAGAGGTTAAGCTATGTTTAAACCTCCCGAAAGGCCTTTGAGATAGGGTTCGCCTATGCGCAATCCACAATTCATTGCCGTTAACGACGATACACGTCTGGTTCCGATGTGGTCCGTGGTGGTTGCCGGCGTAGCATTTGCGCTGGTGGAGTACTACTGCTGGGTCGTTTTGCCCCGAGGGCGCACCCATGCGCCACCGCCGCTCGGCTTCCGCGTCTACTTCAATCTTTCTTGGGGTCTACTGGCCACGCTTTACTTCCTTATGGTGGGTTACATAAGCAAGGACGCTCCGCGGAGGGCGATGAGTTTGCGCTTCTGGATCGCAATCTGCTTTGTGATGCCGGGTGGAATTGGCGCGGTGCTTTACTTCCTGCTGCGCCAGCCGGAGGTGTCAGCTTGCCCGGCCTGCTCGACGCAGGTGCAGAGCGACTTCCACTTCTGTCCGCAGTGCAACTACCAGCTCACCGCCAACTGCGGCAACTGCTTCCGGACGGTGCGCTCGACTGACCAGTTCTGCACGCGGTGCGGCCATGAGTTGGCGAGGGACCACATGCCGGCGCGACTGCGCGTGCTGGGGGAATAGTGCACCCGCGCCCAGTTTGCAGAGCCCGGTTTGGCCTGCGGCACAATTGACTGGGCTGTGCTGCCTTCCTACAATCAAGCTTCGTTTCTCTTCCGGTTTGTATGACCCTCTCCGCGCTCATTATCGACGACGAACAACTGGCCCGCGAGGAGCTGAAGTACCTGCTTGAGCAGGTGGGCGGCGTGGATGTGCTGGCGCAGGGAGCCAACGGCATCGAGGCTGTGGATCTGATCGAGGAGCACCATCCTGACCTGGTCTTTCTGGATGTGCAGATGCCGGGACTGGATGGCTTTGCAGTGATTCAGCGGTTGATGGACGGCAGAGCGAAGGTGGCTTTGGGCGCGAATGGAGAGGTTGAGGCGCTGCCGCAGATTGTTTTTGCCACGGCTTATGACCAATACGCGGTGCGCGCCTTCGACGTGAATGCGGTGGATTACCTACTGAAGCCGTTTGATCTTACCCGCGTTGAGCAGGCGGTGGAGCGGGTACGAGGACGCCTCGCTTCTGCCGGAAGCATGCCGGGCTCGCTGCCGGAGTCGCAGCTTGATGCCCTGTTGCGGCTGCTGAACCGTCCGCAGGCCGGACAGCAGCCAGCCAAATTGATTGTGCAGGCGCAGAACCGGCTGCTCTTGATCGACCAGGCCGATATCTGCTTTGCGGCCATTGATGAGGGTGTGATTCGCGTGGCGACGCAGAGCTTCGAGGGAAGCTCAAAGTGCCGCACGCTTGAGGAACTTCTAGACCTGCTGGACCCGGCTGTCTTCTGGCGCGCTCATCGCGGCTTTGTGGTGAATATCAACCACATCCGCGAGGTGGTGCCGTGGTTCAAATCCAGTTATCAGTTGCGCATGAACGACAAGCGGCAAACCGAGATACCTGTGAGCCGCGCGCAGACTCGGCGGCTCCGAGAGTTGTTCAATCTGTAGTTTTCCTACTTTTCCACCATCAATCGTAGCGCTCAAAGACAATCTGCTTGCGGTGCCAGCCGAAGCCGGTCAGTAGCTCGCGGACGCCGGAGACCATGCTGTTGAGGCCGCAGATGTAGGTGTAGATGTCGAAGTTCAGTTCGGACCGTAACAAGCTTGGATCGACCGGCGGCACGGGCAGCGCGAGGCCCAGGCGCGTGGCGCGCTCCTCGACGATGCGGGCGACGTGCTCCTGAACGTAACCGCGCAGCCCGGTCCAGCTCTCAGTGGCGCGGCTCAGTGTGGGCAGGTAGTGGAAGTTGGGATGGCGGGCGGCTAGGGCCTCGAGCTCCTCATGATAGTAGAGTTCGCTCTCGTGGCGAGTGCCGAAGACCAGCCAGATCTGCCTGCCTTGGCTACGGTCAAGCTCCGCATCGGGGCCGTCGTGGGGAAAGAGCCACTGCAGGAAGCTGCGCATTGGGGCAATGCCACTGCCGGTGGCCACCAGGATTGAATCGGTGATCGGCTCGTGGAGAAAGAAGTGTCCGTGCGGGCCATGGATCTGGATGGTGCTGCCGATGGGCAGATCGGGCAGGTCGGCCAGATGGTTGGAGAAGAAGCCCTCTTCGACTCGGTTCACACACAGCTCAAAGCGGTTGCCTTTGGCCGCCGAGGCCAGCGAGTAGGCACGGGTCTGGAGCTTGCCCTTGTCATCTGGAGCTACGGCAGAGACGAATTGGCCGGCGACAAAGGGGAAGTTCTCCAGCTCATCGAGGACGAACTTGAAGTGATAGCACTGCGCGGATTCGGAGATGCACTCTTTGCTTTCAAGACGGGCGGTAAGAAGCTCACGATCCATAACTTTCACGCTCTTGGAAGAGATGCCCGCGGAGGCTGGCTCATTTCTTCGATGAAGCGGGCGGGAAAAAGGCGCAAGTGGCAGCGGGTCAATTTGAAGTCGTAGGCCGAGTCAGCTGTTTTCCAAGAGCGATCTCTCATCGCAGACCGGGCTTGGCTAAGCGCGTTTCGCTGCCGCCAACCTGACGCCAAAGCCAACGAAGACGCAACCGGTGAGCCGATCCAGGTTCCGCACAACGTGCGGCCTGGACAGGAAGCGGCCAAGAGGGATAGTGAGAGCAATCAGAACCGCGAACCATACCAGGGTTATCAGCACATGGATACTCGCAAGCAGCAGCGAAAAACATGCAACATTCATGCCATGCGGGATGAATTGCGGAAGAAAAGTCACATAAAACACGCCAACCTTGGGGTTAAGTATGTTGCTCAGAAAACCTCTATAAAATGCGCCATTCTTTTCCTTGCTTTTCAGCGGGCTTTCGAGCGATGTCTTGTCCGTTGATAAGGAGATACGCTGCCTCATCAGGAGCTTGACGCCGAGATAGACAAGGTAAGCGGCACCGGCCCATTTCACGATCTCAAAAGCGACCTCGGAGGCTGCCAAGAGTGCCGTCAAACCGAAGGCTGCGCTCATACCCCAAGCTAGTAATCCCAGGCAGATGCCGAAAGCGGCTGCGGCCCCATCGCGCGGTCCGCAGGAGGTCGAGGTTCTCAATACCATGGCGGTATCCACGCCGGGCGTGATTGTCAGCAGAGTAGCGGCAAGGATAAACAGAAGCATGAGCTGAATCATGAACTTCGCCCTCCTGAATCGAGAATAACCCAGAGCCTGTGGATTCGAACCGATTCATCACCGCAATCCGGTCATGGCGGCCTCCGCCTATAATTGTCAAGGAGCCGCAGGAGAGCCCGGAGGGCCTTTTCGGCTGCGAATGCTTGGTTTTTTGAGGGATCCATGGCCGCACAGATTGAAGCGATTACCGTAAAGCGCAAGATGTACTTCGAATTTGAGAACACCCCGTATTACTGCATGGACGCTGAGGTTTCAACACCCACGGCGCGAGGCGGCCAGACGCTGGTTCGGCTGAAGATGCGCAACCTGCTTACGCGCGCGGTCTTCGACAAGACCTTCAAGGCCGGCGAACGCTTCAAGGAACCGGATCTGGAGCTGGTCGAGGCCACTTACCTTTATAGCGACGGCGAGGGTTCGCACTTCATGGACCAGGAAACCTTTGAGACGCTCACGCTTTCTGAAGATATGATGGGTAACGCGTTGGAACTCCTGGTCGACGGCGTGCTGATCCAAGTGCATAAGTTCAACGGCAATCCCATCGGCTTGCAGCTGCCGGAAAAGGTCGAGCTGGAAGTGGAATACACCGAACCCGGCGCGCGCGGCGATACCAGCGGCAATGTGACCAAACTTGCCCGTCTCGAGACTGGCCTTGAGATTAAGGCCCCCCTCTACATTCAAGTGGGCGAAAAGGTGAAGGTCTTCACCGAGACGCGCGAGTTCGCGGGAAGAGCCTAAATCCGAAGATACTCATTGGCTATTCGGACTTCGGCGAGATCCGGGGATCCTTCTCGCGTTCGACATACTCTGTCGAGGATGGACCATAACCGGTAATCTGAACTACGACTGCAGTGTCTCCAGTCTCTGCAAAATGTGCGACTCCTGGTGGTTCGGTGTAATAGCTTCCCGGGGGCAGGGCTTTGAGCTTTGTCTCGTCGAACTGTTCCCCGTAGCCGATGTGCCATGTGCCCGAAATTACCGTGGCGACTCTGTCATCACGGTGCGAGTGGGCTGCAATCCGCGTATGCGCCGGTACGCGAAGCATGATGGTGTAGACCCCCGCCTGATTCGGGTCGCCCTTAAGGACGACAGTCCGAATGTCGCTCACTCCGGAGCTTCCGGTACCCGGATTTCCTTGCTCGGGGAACTTGTACTCCGCTGAAGCGATCCTCTCCTCAGGCGAGGCGTCGAGAAATTGACGAAGCAGCCGCACGGTTTCGGTGGGGCGTTCTTCCATTAACCAATGGCCTGAGCCTGCGATGACCGCCTCCTGGACGTCGGTGGCGACATGACGCATGATTACAGCCTGGAGCGGCCCGAAGGACTTCTCTCCACCAACTGCCAGGACTGGCATGGTGAGCTTCACCTGCTCAAAGGTTTGATTGTCCTTTGCATCCTGGGGAAATGCGGCAAATTGCGCAAAGCCGGCTCTCATCCCTCTCGGCCTTGTATAGCTCTCCGCGAAGAAATTTCTGGTAGCCTCGTCGGGCCTGCTTCGGTCGCCCGTGAAATCATTCCAGATTCGATCAAAGTAGATGCGTTCACGGCCTTCCACTAGCCGTTCTGCATCGGGACCGTGAAAGTTGAAGTGCCACACTCCAGGGTTCTGTAGAATCTCGGTCCACGGATCGATTCCAGGAATTGGCGCATCCATTACCACCAGTCTTGAGACCTTTTCTGGATAGGTGGCGGCATAGGCATACGCGACCATGTTTCCAATGTCGTGGGCGACGACAGATGTCCGGTCAAAGCCGAGCGCAGTGACCACGGCACGAACGTCTGTGGCCTGCGTCTTCTTGTCATAGCCATCCGGCGGGATAGAAGAACGGCCGATGCCGCGAAGGTCGGGAACAACGACAGTATGATCCTTCATCAAGTCTTCGGCCAACGGAGCCCAGGAATCACTGTTTTCCGCGTATCCATGCAGAAGAACGACGACCGGCCCGACTCCACCGTAGCGCACGAAGATCTCCGCGCCCGCCGGACTGTGAATGGTCTTTGCCTGAAAACTGGCAGGGAGAGACGGTTGGGAATGCCCTGAAGAAACTCCAGCGGCGAAAAGACAAGCAACGAGGAGATTGCAAATGCAGTCTGCACGTCGAAACATTGGTCCTCCGGGGAAGAGAGCACCATGCTCCGCAGAGGAAAGCGGCGCACAAGCGCAATTGGAACAACCATGGGCTATATTTATCGAACATCGCGAAATACTTCAAGTAGAAAATCGAGATTGGAAGAAATCCAATTGGCGAGAACAGGCAATGAGCTCATTGACCTAGGGGTGAGCGGCATTCCGAGGTTCGGTCCCCGAAAACGCCGCAGGGTGGAGGATTTTGGTTGTGCCTGCGCTGGTCGGCAAACCGGAGGTTGGCATTCAGGCAAGGCTTCTCAGGGGCTACAGTCCTCGGTTTTATTGGCTATTTTATGCATGGCCTAAAGGCTGTACCCCTCAAAAGCTACTTATTCAGAGGTTCCCTAAAGCTAAAGCCGCGCCCTTTCAAAACCTGGTTAACGCAACTAGTGTCACGACTGCATAAATTGGTAATTTGCCATGGACAAGTGCGGGCGGGGACGCCCGCACTACAGCCGGCCGGGAGGCCGGCGCTACATTCATGCAATTACCAAATCGCGCGGTCACGGTACTAACTCTAGAATGCTCCGTCCGGCCGTTACTGCAGATTGTGGTTGGTGGCGTCGAGTAAGTAGGCATATGCGGCAATGAAAATCGCTTCGACTTTGAAAATCATTTCGACTTTGACGCGGCTTTGCCGGAGCGCTTCAGTTCTTGCCAGTCCTTCTCGGTTTGGTCGGCGTAGAGGGAGCCGAACTTGGCCAGAGCTTCGGCAAAGCCATCGCCGGAGCCAATATATCCTGCCAGAACCAGGGGGTCGCCGGAACGGGCGTGGCCGCGGGCCAGCAGTTCGCCGCAGACTTCGGCGTAAGCCTCAAGGCCGCCGCCGGAGAGGTCCTCTAACTCGATGGAACCCTTGTGGTCGTTGAGCTGGCGGACTAGATAGTCGCGCCCGGCAAAGTGAGTCCAGCCGAGGAAGGGGTCGCTCTGCACCTGCATTGACTTCTGGCCTTCGGCAGTGCGCTGGCCGTTGTGGTGGGGCGGTTGCGCGTCGGGCAGATACGGCGCATAGCTGGAGGCCGGCTCCTCTTTGATCTGCAAAAATAACGGATCGTCGGGCCCGTTGCCCTCGAAATAAATGCAGTAATCACGCAGGCCCACCGAGCCGGTGCCGACGATCTTGAAAGCCACGTCCACCGGGCGATAGAGGGATAAGAGGTGCTGCCGCTGCGGCTCCAGCATCTGACTGTAGGTGGTGAGGGATGCCAGAACGGCCGCTGCCTGTGCGCCGGTGACGTGGGTGAGGGTGGGCTTCAACTCGTTAAAGCGGCGCTCCGTGATTCGATCGCCGCGCCCGGACTTGATGGGAGCAGGCTGAGTGAGCTGGTCGAGCGTGTGCTTGGCGGTGGCACGCTCGGCCTTCATCAACGCCTGGTGGATGGGCGCTACTTGTCCCATGCGGTGGACCTGGAAGCGGCCCACTTCGAGCGAGGGCATCTGGGCAAAGGCACGCATCTGTACGGCGTAGCGCTCAATACATTTTTCGACGGCTTGACGAGCCGAGGCCTCCTTGTGGCCGGAGCCACGACCGGCAAGCACCAGCGATGCCGCCATCCGCTTCAGATCCCACTCGAAGGGGCCGCGAATCGTTTCGTCGAAGTCGTTGATGTCAAAGACCAGACGGCCGTCGGGAGCTGCAAAGGCGCCGAGGTTGCGCACATGGGCGTCTCCGCAGAGCTGGCAAACGATGCCGGCGTTGGGCAGCAGGGCCAGGTCGGCGGCCATTACCGGCACCGCGCCACGGAAGTAACCGAAGGGCGAGTCAGTCATGAGCCTGTACTTGAGCTTGATGAGAGCGGGGATGCGGCCGCGCATTGACCGGGCGAGTAAATCGAGGGCGGGCGTCTTTCGCGCCTTGGGGTTGATCTCGTTATGTTGCTGGCGGCCAATCTGCTTGCGCCGCGCCTGACCTAAACTGCGCCGTTCCTTAGGAGTTGCCCATTGCATGAGCCGAAAGTACACCACCGGCCTGTACGGCGCAAGTTGTTATGTAACTGCAGTTGCGATAAACGCGCATCGCCACTCGCAGGGGGTGCGGAGT
>Ga0255356_1002079_pt1 | contig 11946 bp, 7 predicted proteins | sample HBST100metaG_FD_189944 | JGI IMG/M metagenome (GOLD analysis project Ga0255356, IMG submission 189944) | Peat soil microbial communities from Stordalen Mire, Sweden - H.B.S.T100 | ecosystem: Environmental > Terrestrial > Soil > Wetlands > Peat | place: Sweden: Norrbotten County, Stordalen Mire... | reverse complement strand
CGCGCGGGCGATTGCGCGACGGCTCACGGTGGTCATGACTTTCGTCATCAACCTCGCCGTGCCGCCGCTCTTGTTCGTCCAGGTGCTTTATGGCCGCGCGATCTACACCAGCAGCGTGTTGATCGGCCTCTACTGGATCGCGATCATCGGCCTCCTCTCGCTCGCCTACTGGCTGCTCTACCGCTTCACAGCGCGTCTTGAGGCAGGCAAATCGGCTTGGTGGGTTGGTCTCTCCGCGTGGCTGCTGGCCGGCGGCATCGCCCGGCTGCTCTCCACCAACATGACACTCATGCTGCGCCCCGAAGTCTGGCGCCATATGTACTCCGCCTCGGCCATGGGCGCTTATCTGCCCACCGGCGATCCCACCCTCACGCCGCGCTGGCTGCTGATGATGGCCGGCGGCCTGTTCATCGGTGGGCTGTGGCTGCTGTATCTGGCGGGCCGCTCGACCTTCACTGCGGAGGAAAAGCGCTTTGTCGCCGGTCTCGGCGGCAAGGTGGCCGCGGCCTTCGGCCTCGTCTATCTTGCGGCCGGCCTGTGGGCTGCCAGCGTCCAGCCTGAAATCGTCAAGGCTGGCCTCGCAACTCATCCGCTTTATAAATTCTCAGGCTTTGCCGGTTATGGCTGGGTGACCCTGGTTGTAGTAGCCATTCTGGTGGCCGCCATCGCCGGATTCGGCGAGCTCTCCTCGCGCTGGGTGAGCATGACCGTCGTTCACCTTGCCTTGCTCATCGAGATCACTCTGGTCGTCTACCGCGACGGCATTCGCGACCTCACGCTGCTCAGCAAGGGCTACAACGTCTGGGATCGCGCCGTTGAAACCAACTGGTGGGTTGTGGGCCTCTTTCTGGTCCTCTTTGTCGCCGGACTTGGTGTCATCGGCTGGCTCATCTCCGTGGTGGCGCGCGGCAAAAAAGTGATGGAGGGCGCGGCCTAACCTTCCGCGAAGAGATTGCCATGACCGAACAAACTCATCTCGAACCGATCGTCGAGGAAACCGGCGAAAAGACGACCCGCCGCGCCTTTCTGGCGGCTGCCGGCATCGCGGGGCTGGCGTATACCGCGGCCCTGGCTTATCCCATCTACCGCTACCTGGCCTCGCCTGAGGAGATGGCGCTGAATGCTTCCGCCGTCACGGAGGTCACGCTTAAGGATGCGCAAAAACTTCCCGCTGGCTCGGTGCTGATGTTCAAGTTCGGCGCCGCTCCGGCCATGCTCATCCATCACCAGGATGGCCGCTGGATTTCCATGACCGCCGTATGCACTCACCTCGGTTGCACAGTGCAGTACGAGCCTCAGGCCGACCGTATTCATTGCGCCTGCCACGGCGGCGTTTATAACCCGTATACCGGCGCCAACGTCAGCGGGCCGCCGCCCAAGCCGCTCAAGCTCTTCAAGGTAACCGTCAACGACACCGGCGTGGAAGTCTCCCGTGCGTAGCGCAACGCGCACGCAGGATGTAAGAGGACAAAAGGCATGACTTCAAAGGCAATTTACGATTGGGTTGATGAGCGCCTGGGCCTCAGCGAGTTGGCCGCCTTTGCGCGCCACAAGACCGTCCCCGTCCACTCCCAATCCTTCTGGTACTACTGGGGTGGCATCTCGCTTTTCCTTTTCTTGGTGCAGTGCTTCACCGGCGTTTTGCTGCTCGTCTACTACCGGCCCGGCGCGGAGGCCTACGAATCGGTCCGCCAGATCACTTTTGTGATGCACTTCGGTTGGCTCATCCGCTCGGCGCACGCCTGGAGCGCCAGCTTGATGATCTTCTCCATCCTGGTGCACATGTTCTCAGTCTTCTTCATGAAGGCCTACCGCAAGCCGCGCGAGTTCGGCTGGCTCAGCGGCATGGCCCTGCTTGGTATCGCCTCGGTCTTCGGCTTCTCTGGCTATCTGCTGCCCATGGATGAGTTGAGTTACTTCGCCACCAAGGTCGGATTGCAGATTCCGGCGGCGATTCCGTGGGTGGGCTCTGCCGTCGCCAATATGCTGCGCGGCGGACCGGACGTAAGCGAGTTCACTGTCCAGCGTTTCTTTGCACTTCATGTTGTGGTGCTCCCTGCCATCTTTCTTCCCCTGCTCGGCTTCCATCTTTGGCTGGTCCAGCGCCACGGCAACGCCGCCCCGCCCAGCGAAGAAGCCAAGCCCGCCAGCGAGCGCAAGACCATGCCCTTCGTGCCCAACTTCCTGCGCAAGGATCTGGCCATGTGGCTTATCTCGCTTAACATTCTCGCGTTGTTGGCTTCGGTTTTTCCCTGGTCGCTGGGCAAGCCGTTTGATCCGCTGGCGCCCGCTCCCTTGGGCATTCATCCCGAGTGGTATTTCATGAGTCCCTTCGAGATGCTCAAGCTGCTGGGTAGCGTCCTGCCCGGCGAGGCGGGCGAGATTGCGGGCATTCTGCTCTTCACGCTCGGCATCGTGCTCTGGATCCTCATTCCTTTCTACGACACGAAAAAGGAATCCGGACGGCGCGCCCGTGCCACAAATTACTTCGGCCTGCTGGTGGTCTTCCACCTGCTCGTCACCACCGTCATTGGTTACTGGCTCATTCAATAAGGGGCGAGAGAAAGAAAAGATGAACTATCCATTCTGGGACATTCCAATTCTCGGCTCGGGCTGGGTGATCGGCATCATCGCCATCTTCCACGTCATGATCTCGCAGTTTGCTGTCGGCGGCGGCCTCTATCTGCCGATGGCTGAACGCAAGGCCATGCGTATGCCCGAAGGCCAACTCCGCACCGATTGGCTCAAGCAACTGGCCACCTACTCGAAGTTTTTCCTCGTTCTTACCGCCGTATTCGGTACCGTCAGCGGGGTGGGCATCTGGTTCGCCATCGGCCTCACGCATCCTGAAGGCACCAGCACGCTGATTCATAACTTCGTCTTCGGCTGGGCCATGGAGTGGGTTTTCTTCCTCGTCGAGCTGACCACCATCGCGGTCTACTATTCCACCTGGGACAAGATCGACCCCAAACTGCATCTAACCGTCGGCTGGGTCTATGCTGGCGCTTCCGCCTTCACGCTCATCATCATCAACGGCATTCTTACCTTCATGCTTACGCCGGGTGACACGTGGCTCGGCGTGGCCGGAACGGGCCACGAGGCCAGCAAGTTCTGGTACGCCTTCTTCAATCCCACTTACTGGCCCAGCCTCTTTCTGCGCACCTGCGTTTGCTGCGCGCTGGCTGGCATTTGGGCGCTCATCACCGCCAGCCGCATTGATGGCGACAAGCAGCCCGAGTTGAAAACCAGCCTGGTCCAGTGGAGCGTCAAGTGGCTCGTGCCCTCCTTTGTAGCCACGCCCTTCCTGCTCATTTGGTACCTCTGGATGGTTCCCGCGTCGCAGCAGGCGTTGCTCTCCCTGGGCATTGACACCATCGGCTCCGGAACCTTCTCGATCATCACGCGCATCGCTCTGCTCATCATCGTCACCTCGGCCACCATCGTGGGCGTTGCATACTTCCTCGCCTATCGCAATCCGCGAGACTTCAATCTCTCGCACGCTATTGCCATCCTGCTGCTGGCGCTCATCGCCACTGGTGCGGGCGAATACTCCCGCGAGATGCTACGCAAGCCTTACGTCATCGGCCGCTGGATGTACTCCAACGGCGTCCGCGTTCCCTATGTCAACCGCATCAATCAGGAAGGCTACCTGGCCCACTCCAACTGGATTTGGAATGACTCGAATTCCAGTTACTCGCGCGGCGAAGCCATCTACCGTGGCGAGTGCGGCTCCTGCCACACGTTAGGCGGCTATCGCCCGCTGAAAACCTTGCTTGCCGGCCGTGATCGCGCCAACATCGCCAGCTTCATTACCATGCTGCACGACTACAAGCCCGACTCGCCCTACCGCCGCTTCATGCCGCCCATGACCGGCACCGGGCAGGACATCGAAGACTTAACCGACTTCCTCAACGCCCAGGTCAATCCGCCGCGGAAGCCCGTGCAAACAGCGCAGAAATAGTTTTCTTCACTCGTTCATCATGAGCCATGGAAACTCCGTGCCCCATCCTTCCGCGCATTTTGCGGAAGGTTGGGAAACCACGGCATTCCATTCGCCAAAAGAATCCCTCAATCCTGCATCACCGGTAGCCGCACAATGGCGCGCGCGCCTTCGCCGTCGTCGCGGTTGACGAGGCTGATCTCGCCGCCGTGCGCGTGGGCGATCTGCTGGGCCAGCGCCAAGCCCACGCCGCTTCCCGCCGGCTTGGTGGTATAGAACGGCACGAAAAGATTCTCTGCGTTGGCAATGCCCAGACCGCGGTCTTCGATCATGACCAGTACGGACTCGTCGGCAAGCCGCCAGCTTGCGCTCACCAGTTGCGCTCCATTCGCCAGCGAGGCATCCACGGCGTTTGCCAGCAGGTTGATGAACATCTGCTCCAATTGGTCGGGATCAACGCGAAGCGTAATCAGAGGGCCGGGATCAAGCTGAACCGGCAGGCGCTGCTCTAACTGCACAACCCTCTCCAGCAGCGGCCCCAGCGGTACCGGCCTGAGCTGCGGCGGAGGAAGTTGGGCGAGTTGCCGATACGATTGCACAAAGCGATGCAGCGCGTCGGCGCGGCTCTCGATCACTCCCAGACCGCGGCGAAAGTCGCTCAGCGCGGCATTGTCTCCCAGATTATCTACTCGCGCCAACAGGCTGCCTGCGATGGACTTGATGGGAGCCAGCGAGTTCGATAACTCGTGGCCAAGAACGCGAATCAGCCGCTTCCAGGCCATTTGCTCCTCTTCCTGGAGCGGGAGGCTGACGTCGGCCAAAAGCAGCATCGTGTGGGGCGCGCCGTCCTGGCGGAAGGCCGCCTTGCGCAGCAGCCAGCGCGAGGGTTTCGCGCCGAAAGAGTGCGTCGTCTGGTCCGGCGCGGCCAGCAAGCCTTCCAGGCCCAACTCGTGCGCGCTGCGGCCAAAGCAGCGTGCATAAGGCATCCCCAGTAATCGCGCACCGGCGTCGTTGACCAATTGCAGCCGGTCGTTGCGGTCAAAGGCAAACAGAGGCGAGTGCATCACTTCCAGAATGCGCGCCAGCAGGGCCGTGGCTTCCAGCGACCGGACCCTCTGCTTTTGCAGCAGGTCGGCCAGCGCGTTCACCTCCCACGCCAGTTCGCTGAACGCATCCCGATTTTCATCTTCGCGCAAGCCGGCCCCGCGCGCGCGGAAAGAATAATCGCCCTCGCGCAGCGACGCAATGACGTTCGAAAGCGTCTGCAAGGGGCGCATCACGCCTTCAATCAGCGCGGCTGCCACCAGCGCGAGGTACAGCAGAAGGCAGCCGCCCAACAGCAGAGCTGGCGCGAGAGAAACTTGTTGCCAGTAAAAAAGAAGGCCGGCGAAGACCAGGGCGGGCAACGCCAGCAATAGGCAAAACAGCCACGCCCGGCGAACGGCCGAGCGGCGGCGGCGCACACCTTTTTCATCGCCCATATTTTTCGATGCGCCGATAGAGCGCGGCGCGACTCAATCCGAGAGACTCTGCGGCCTGCGAGATGTTCCCATCGCAACGGCGCATCACCTTGCGAATCAGCAGGGCCTCGACTTCGTCGATGCTCATGTTTTCAAACGACGGTGTGGTCGAGCGCGCGGCGGCGATGCCCAGGTCCGCCGACTCAATCTCTTCGCCGCGGCAGAGCAGAACTGCGCGCTCCACCGTGTGCTCCAGTTCGCGCACGTTGCCCGGCCAGTCATACTGCATCATCTGCTGCATGGCGACCGGCGAAAAGCCATTGACCTGCTTGCGATAGCGGGCGCGTGTAAGACCCAGAAAGTGCTGCGCCAAAAGCGGAATGTCCTCGCGCCGGTCGCGCAGCGCGGGCAGGTGAATCTCCACTGTGTTGAGGCGAAAGAGCAGGTCCTCGCGGAAGTTGCCGGCCTTGGCCTCCTCGGCGATCAAGGCATTGGTGGCGGAGAGAATCCGCACATCCACGCGCCGGGTTTGCGACGAGCCTACGCGCTCCAGCTCGCCGGTTTCCAACACGCGCAGCAGCTTGGCTTGCTGACGCAGCGGAACATTGGCGATCTCGTCCAGAAAAAGTGTTCCGCCATTGGCCAGCTCGAACCGTCCGATGCGGTCGTTGCGGGCATCCGTAAAAGCGCCTTTGACGTGGCCAAAGATCTCGCTCTCGAAAGTTCCTTCGGGCAGCCCGCCTGCGTTCACTGCGACCAGCGGCATCCGAGCGCGCGGCGAGGCCGCATGAAGCAGCTTGGCAACGATTTCTTTTCCTGTCCCGTGCTCGCCGGTGATAAGTACGTTGGCGTCCGAAGGCCCAACCTGCGCAATCAACTCCAGCACCGGCCGCATCGCGGGCGCGCTGGCCACAAACTCCGGCATCCCTTCGGCGCGAAGCAAGCGGTTTTCCAGTTCAAGTTGCCGCGCGCGGCGCAACGCCTGGTGCAACTCGGCGTGAACGCGGATGAGAGAAAGAAGGCGGTCGTTCTCCCACGGCTTCTGAATAAAATCGCGGGCGCCGCGCTTGATTGACTCAACGGCCAGATCGATGTTGCCCCAGGCGGTCATCACGATCACCGGCAGGCGCGCGTCGAACTCCTGGATGCGAGCCAGCAGGTCAAGCCCCTCTTGGCCAGAGGTGGTGTCGCGCGTGTAGTTCAGGTCGATGAGCAGCACATCGTAGTCGCAGTCGCTCAACGCCTCCATCAGCAACTGGGGCGAGCGCACGCAGTCCACGTCGATGCCCTGCGGCCGGAGCAACAGCTCGACAGCCTCCAGGATGTGCGGCTGATCGTCGGCAACCAAAACCCGGATTGGCTCTTCTTTATTGGAGATGACTCACCTCCACCGCGCCGGCTTGAGCGTCGGAGATCGATATACCGTACCCTTCGAGAACACTGCCCGTGGCGCGCCTCACCTCGATGCGTGCCTTCTCGTAAGCGGTCTCGGCGGTCACCAGCGCCGACTCGGCCAGGGCCAGATCGTGCTCGGCCGCCAGCGTCTGCTGATTCGATCCCGCGCCCAGCTTCTGCTCTTTCTGCATGATGTCCATCGTGCGTTGCGCCAGGTCGCGGGCCTTGCGGGCCGCCTCCACGCGACTGGCCCCTTGTTCCAAAGCATAACGCGCGTTGCGCACTTCGATCCGAATCCGCTTCTTCGACTCCTCAAGATAAACCTGCGACTGCCGGTATTCCAGTTCAGTGCGCGCCTGGTCCGCCTTGGCGATGCGGTTGCGCAGAGGAACGCTCAACTGGAAACCCACACGATACTCAGGCGCGGTGTTATCCAGCGCGCTTTTCAGAGCGCCGCCGTAACTATCCGGAAGGTTAGAGGTCTCCATGCCTGTATATTCTGGATTCCTCGTTCCGGCCGCTCCCGTGCCGACATAGGCGCCATAAAGATTGAGCGAAGGCAGCAAGGCATTGCGGGCGGTCTTGCGGCTCAGTTCTCGGTTTTGCAAATCCAGGCTCGACTCCAGTAACTCGGTGCGGTTCTTGAGAGCTGCGGCAATCATATCCTGCACCGGCTCGGTAATCGGATCAATCTGGCTGGCAATGTGATCGGTGGGCACCACGGGCATCTCCTCCAGGGTCGGATCATCGAGAGTGCGCGTGATGGCGTTCTTCATGTAAAGCTCTTGCAATTCAAGATTGGTGCGCGCCACAGTGAGATCCTGCTCGCGGATGGCCAGTTCCCCTTCCGCCTTGAGTACGTCCATCTCTGGAATCGCCTGTAGCTCGAGTTGCTTGCGGCTGGTATTCAGCGTCTCCGTGGCGAAGACCACCGAACGCTCACCCACTTGCTCATTATCATAGGCGCTCACCAGGTCCCAGTACAGATCGCAAATCTGGGTTACAGTGGCAATGGCCTGCGCGCGGAAGGCGATATCGGAAATCTTCTGATTGGTGCGGGCGATGCGCAGAAAGCGCAGGTTTGGCCCTAGACCGAAACCGGCCAGCAACGGCTGCTGAACGACCACTTCCATCGACGAAGAATACGATGGGCTGAAGTAATCGTAGATGCCGTTGGAAGTCAGGCGGTTATTGTTCCACACCACCTCCAGGCTGCTGCCTGTTGCAAAGGATTGGTTATAGGTGATGTTGGCCACTGAGGTGTTGTTCTTGTAAATGGGAACACCCTCCACCTGAAGGTTGGTCAACTGCTGGGAGGAATGATCGGTATAGATGTTGGCGCCGAGAATAGGATCGTAGCCTGAGACCGAGGTTCCGGTTCCCAGAGTGGAGGAGACAATGCCGGAAGCGCCTGCGCCCGCGCCACCCGCACCGCTCGATGTGCCGCCCGCGCCGGTCCCTGCGCCGGTCCCGCCCGCGCCGCCGCCGGGTGTGCCGGTCACGACGCCGGTGTTGACGCCGCGCACTGATCCGCCCGCCTTGGTGCGCTGAACGTCCATCTGCGCAATGGGTATGTTATAGCGCGCAATGACCAGATCAAGATTGTTCTCAAGCGCCAGGTCGATGGCGTCGCGCAGTGACAGATAGAGCTTGCCGTCGCGCACCAGCGTATTCAGGCGTGCGGAGTTGGCCATGCTGGGCGGAGGCACGGAATGGCCACGATAGGCGTTGATAGGATTGCGCGAGGGACGCAACAATTGGTCAAAGGGAATGTTGCTTCGAGCAGCCTGCGCGGGCGCGGGAGTTTCGACGGAAGCCGTCACGGACGCTGGTTCGTCAGCCGAGGACAGGTTTGCCTGCAAGAGCAGTATTACGGCTAGATAAATTGCGCGATGACTCCGTTGAGTCAGAAAATTCTTCGCCGCCTGTAATACCTGAATGCCTTTGGCCGGATTTGTCTCCATAAAATTCACTTGGCGATGACCTCCATTGCTTTTGCATCAAGCGTTTCATCGCGTGTCATCCAGCCGTCTCGCAGCTCGATGATGCGCTTTCCGTAGCGCGCGTTCTCCTCCGAATGTGTTACTTGCACAATGGTCGTGCCAGCGCGGTTCAGCTCGCAGAATAATTCCATAATCTCCCGCGCCTGTGTGGAATGCAGGTTGCCGGTTGGCTCGTCGGCCAGCAGCAAAGCAGGAGCGTGGACCACGGCGCGCGCAATGCCTACCAATTGCTGCTGTCCGCCGGAGAGCTGCGAGGGATACAAATCCTTCTTGGCGACAATCTGGAAACGATCCAGAATGTCGGCCACCATCCCTTGCCTTTCTTGGGCGGGCAGGTTCTTGTAAGAGAGCGGAAGGTCGATATTCTCGGCGACGGTAAGATCGTCCAGCAGGTGATAACTCTGGAAGACCATGCCAATGCGCTCGCGGGCCAGGTCGGCGCGCTGCTTGCGGTTCAGTTTATGCGCAGGCGTTTCACCGAACCAATACTCACCCTTCCAGCCATCGTCCAGCAGCGCCAGCACGTTGAGCAGCGACGATTTCCCCGCGCCAGACGGGCCCATCACGGTGACAAACTCGCCTTCGTTGATGGTAAGTCCAATGCGGCGCAGAACCCAGGTTTCGGTAGGTCCTGTCTTATAACTGCGTTCTACATTTTTCAGTTCGATCATGATAATGAGTAACTCCAATCTTGATGGCGGCTTTGCGGTTGAAATTATTCTGTCCGCAAAGCTTGCATGGGTTCAACGGCCGCGGCGCGGCGCGCGGGCAGGGCTGCGGCCAGCGTGACCATCACCGCGGTCAGAAGCGCAGCTCCAGCCAAAGTGAGCGGATCAAAGGTGGTGACGCCATAGAGCTGACTGCGGAAGAGCCGGGCCAGGGCAACGACGGACGGCAGCGCGACGGCGATGGCGATGGCCGCGATGATGGCCATCTCGCGCACCACAAGCACCATCACGCCTGAGCGCTGCGCGCCCAGGGCCAGCCGCACGCCAATTTCGCGCGTGCGCTGCTCGGTGGAGTAAGCCAGCACTCCATAGAGGCCGACGGCTGCCAGCAACATGGCTAATGCGGAAAAGCCGATGGCGAGGGTGGCCAGCGCGCGCTCATTCGAGGCACTGCGGTCTATTTGCGCTTCCATCGTGCGCGGACTGTCGACAACCAGCATGGGGTCGAGTTGGTGTATCGCTTGCCGGATTGACGCTACAACCGCCTCCGGCCGTTGCGTGGTCCGCGCGTAGATCTGCATCCCCCCCGGATGCTTCATTTGCAGATAAGGCGCATAGACCGCGGGCCCCATGTCCGTGCGCAGATTGGCGTGCTTCACATCGCCAACCACTCCAACGATGGTCGTGTTGGGATGCACATTATCGCCCGAGCCAGGAGCCAGCAAACGGCCCAGGGCATTTTGCGGCGATCCGAAAAATCGTTTTGCAAAATCCAAATTGACGATAGCAACCTTGGGCGTTCCCTGCACATCCGCCGGAGTGAACTCCCGTCCCGCTAGCAGCGGTTGCTTGAGCGTGGCAAAGTAACCGGGTGTGATCCGCGGGGATTCAAAGGTCATGTCTTCATCCTCCGTCGCTTTATGGCCTTCGACGGTGAAGTTGGAATAACTGGTGTCTCCCGATACCTCTGGGTCGGTCGTGGCGCCGGTATTGGTAATGCCGGGAATTCTGCGAATTGCTTCCTGCGTATTGGTTACAATCTGCGCGGCGCGCTCTTCACCGTAGCCGGAGATTGTTGGATCAAGGTTGAAGGTGGCAAGGTGAGTGGTGTCAAAGCCCACCGGCTGATGGCGCAGATTGTCGAGCGTGCGCACGAACAACCCCGCGCCTCCCAGCAAAAGAACACTGAGTGCAATCTGCACGCCCACGGCCACTTTGCGGAATCGCTGCGAATTCTTCGATGCGGTTCCGGCATTCTGGCGCAGTGCCTGGGCCAGATCGGGACGCAGGAAGTGAAGCACTGGAGCAATGCTGAACAGCAGACTCACGACAAGAGAAATCCCCAGCATGAACAACAGCACGCGCCCATCGATAGCAACCGAATACGGTTCTTCACCGGGGTCGGCGTTGGTGATCAAGCGCACCAGCGTGGTGCCCACTACCGGTGCCAGAGCAAGACCCGCGGCCGCTCCTGCCAATCCCAGTAATCCGCCTTCGACCAGCAACTGCAATACGATGCGGCTGCGCTTTGCGCCGAGTGCATAGCGCATTGACATTTCACGCGAACGACCGGCGGCGCGCAACAGCAGCAGCGTGGCCACGTTGATGGCGCACATCGCAATCAGCAGGCCAGCCATGCTCATCAGGATGATAAGCGGCGTCTTCAGTTCCTTGCGATCAGGAGAAAAACCGATGGAGTCATCGAGAACCTTGAGGCGCGAGTTATCCAGGAAGCCCGCCTTGAATCGCGGCGTAGCGGACTTGTAAAGCGTCAATTCATAGGCCCGCAACGAGTGCCACAGCGGCCCCATTCCGGCCTCGGCTTGGGAGTTGCTCACTCCCGGCTTGAGCCGCGCCACTAGCGTGAGCCAAAGGGACTGATGGTTGTTTAAGTTGTCGCGTTGAGCCGTCCACGGCATGGCGACTTCGCTCATGCTGATCGGCAGAAAAACTCGCGGTCTGAAACCGCCGAGAGCGGAGTGAAAGTTTTCCGGCGCAACGCCAAGAATAGTGAAGGAATGTCCGTTGATGAGAACCGATTGCCCAACGACATCGTGCGCAGCGGCGAAGTGCGTCTTCCAATAGTCATAGCTAAGCACCGCAACGGGATTGGCATTCTTGGCGGTGTCATCCTGCGGAGTCAGCAAGCGGCCCAGCGCGGGCTTGAGGCCCAACACTTGAAAATAATTTCCGCTTACAACTTCGGCAGCTTCATCTTGGGCCTGATTGCGCCAACTGACGCCGACACCTGTGCGAACACTGGCCAGCATCCCCTGAAAGACCTGGTTCTGATCGCGCAGGTCTTTATACATTGGATAGGAAAAATAATCTCCGTTGTCTCCGCCGGACATACTGACCGACCCATCGAAGAAGCCAGTCCAGTCGAAGCGCACCAACTCTTTGGGCCGCTCCACCGGAAGCATGCGCAGCAGTACCTGGTCGAAGAGCGTGAAGACCGCCGCGTTGGCGCCCAGCCCCAG
>Ga0255356_1002078_pt1 | contig 11950 bp, 5 predicted proteins | sample HBST100metaG_FD_189944 | JGI IMG/M metagenome (GOLD analysis project Ga0255356, IMG submission 189944) | Peat soil microbial communities from Stordalen Mire, Sweden - H.B.S.T100 | ecosystem: Environmental > Terrestrial > Soil > Wetlands > Peat | place: Sweden: Norrbotten County, Stordalen Mire... | reverse complement strand
AACCGGGAGCGCCCATACGGATGTGCCCCCCAATGCTCCGTACAAACAGGCACATCTTCCCATTGAGGAACGCGTCAAGGATCTGCTATCCCGCATGACCCTTGAAGAGAAGGCCCGGCAATTGGATATGTATGCAGGCGTCTTCCGTTCTGTGCATGAGTTCCATGATGACATCAATGCCCTGAAGAAGAACGGATTTAAACCGGAGCAGGCTCGACAACTTTGGGGAGACACCGGTGTTGGCGGTATCCATGACCTCTATCCCTCGCCGGAACTCTCCAATGCAATTCAGAAATGGGTTATTAAGAATACGCGGCTCGGGATTCCAGTCATGTTTATTGAAGAGGGGCTGCACGGATATCCAGGTGGAACAATCTTTCCCGCGCCGATCAATCTCGGGGCAACATTCAACCCTGAGATTGCGAGGAAAACTGGGGCGGCGATCGCAGCCGAAGCGCGGGCAAATGGTGTCGTGATGATCTTGGCACCGGTTTTGGATTTGGCGCGTGAACCGCGCTGGGGTAGGGTTGCGGAGAACCTGGGGGAGGACCCCTATCTGACCGGACAACTCGGACTGGCTTACGTCCAGGGGGCGCAAGGAGATTCGCTCAACACAGACCACACATTGGTCGCCGAGCCGAAGCATTTTGTCGGTCACGGTTCGCCGGAGAGCGGAAAGAATACCTCGCCCGTTCACATTGGAGAACGTGAGCTCCGCATGGTCATGCTGAAGTCGTTTGAGCCAGCGATCCGCGAGGGCCATGCGAAGGCGGTGATGGTCGGATACCACGAGATTGACGGCATTCCGATGACTGCTAGCCCGCTAATCTTAATTAAGATACTGCGCCACGAATGGGGCTTCCAGGGCTTTACCATCTCTGATCTGGGCGCTATCCGCCGGCTGAATGAAGATCACCGGGTTACATCATCGCCGAAAGAATCAGTTTGGCTTGCGCTCAACTCCGGCGTCGATATGCAGTTCTACGACTTTGATCACGACGTGTTTCAAGGCGCCATTATCAGTGGGATGCATGACGGCAAACTTTCGGCGGCGGCACTTGACCGCGCGGTCTCGGCGGTTCTCCGTGTCAAGTTTGAGCTAGGACTCTTCGATCGGCCAACTGTCGACCCAAGTCTTGACGCCAAGGTTCGCCGGTCGCAGGCTCACCTGGACCTCTCTTTGGAGTCAGCCCGCCAGTCGATGACGCTATTAAAGAACGAGGGTCGTCTCCTACCGCTTTCCAAGTCCCTGAAAAGGATCGCCGTGATCGGGCCGAACGCCGATGTCGCACGATATGGGGACTATGCAGATGAAGATGCAGGCGCGAAGATTAGCATGCTCCGCGGGATAACGGAAATTGTGCCGGGTGCCACAATTCTCTTCGACGAAGGCAAGGAAATACCCGCCGCGGTCGCCAAAGCCAAAGATGCAGAGGTCGTGATCCTTGGACTTGGAGAATGGACGGAAATTTCAGGAGAGGGCAAAGATCGTTCGAACCTCGACCTCCCCGGCAATCAGGAGGCTTTGCTGGAGGCCATAATAGCCACTGGAAATCCGGTCGTCCTTGTCTTGCAGAATGGGCGTCCATTGACCATCCCATGGGCGAGTCGCCACGTTCCGGCAATCCTCGAAGCCTGGTTCCCTGCAGAGTTCGGTGGAACTGCAATCGCAGAAACGCTCTTCGGAGACAACAACCCGGCGGGTCGTCTTGCCGTTTCCTTCCCGAAAACCGTCGGCCAACTCCCTGATTTTTACAACTATGACCCATCCAAAGAGGAGGAGTATGTCGACGGAGATATCAAGCCCCTTTACCCATTCGGTTTTGGACTGAGTTACACGACATTCGGCTATGACAACCTCGTAGTCAAGCCCCCGAAAGCACACAGCAAAGACGATATCGTCATCTCCGTCGACGTTCGCAACACCGGAACAGTCGCCGGAGACGAGGTGGTCCAGCTCTATGTGCGCGAACACGTGACAACGGTGGAGACTCCCGTCAAGTCATTGAAGGGATTTTCTCGTATTCATCTTGTCCCGGGGGAAGTTCGAACGGCTACGTTCCACTTGCCGCAAGATCAGCTTGCCGTCTGGAATGAATGGCAGCGCTGGGTAGTTGAACCAGGCGAAATCACTGTATGGGTAGGCGGCTCTTCTGACGCCACATTGAGTGCCGATCTTGTGCTGAAGGCGTAGTTCACGGCTCTCATGATTCATTTTGAGGTTCATCCGGAGAGATCCGAGAACCTCGGCCGGCCGAAACGGAGATCTTGGTCAACTCTTCTCCGTGACCAAATTACGCGTTGAAGCGCTAAGAATCAATTCTCTTTTGGAGGACGCTCATGTTATACGATGGCAACCTTCCCACGTCCGCGTCCGAATCTACGGATCAGTGGGGACGCGGGCTATTCGATCAAACAGGACCTCGCCGGAAAACTGGATCGGTTAATACGCAAAGCCGCGACGGCATCGCTCCACTAGTACACCGGTTTCTGCTGTGGTTTCTCCAGCCTTCGAAGATGGAGGTATGACTCTGTGAAAGAGACCTCAGAGAAGGTGCTTCTGCAAGGCACATATCGAAGCAGCGACTGGGATGGTCATGATGTAACCCGGCTGGAAAACGGACTGGTCGAATTGACTGTCCTCGCTAACGGCGGGCACCTGGCAGACTTCCGGTTCGCTGAGTCAAGTGTCGCTTTGTCGCGAAATGTGCTGTGGGAATCGCCGTGGAGGTATGAAAAGGCGAGCGAAAGGCGCCCCGAAGATCTGACACAGACTGCGGGATTTACCGGACACGCCCTTTGCCTTGACTATTTTGGCGCGCCATCGGCCACAGAAGCGGCAACTGGACTCACTTTGCATGGCGAAGCCTCAACCAAGCGCTGGGTTGTTACGACGCCTGAAAATCAGGAAGGAGCCGCGTGCCAGTGGAATGTCCGTTTGCCCATCGCCCATCTGGACTTCGAACGAAAGATCCAGCTCGGCAAGATGGAGAGCGTCGCCTACATCGAAGAGACAGTGAAGAATCAACGCGGCATCGATCACGTATGCGACTGGGTACAGCATGCGACGTTTGGGCCGCCGTTTGTGAATCAGAAGGAAGCGACCTTCGTTGCCTCGGCCGTGCATGGGCTCACCGCGCCGAGCGGCTACGGAGACGATTCCCTGGTGGCGAATGACGAGCAATTCAGCTGGCCATATGTACCTCTTCAGCAACCACAGAATGGCGTGGCCGATCTCCGGCAGCCGTTCGCAGTTCGTGGAAAGGGCGTTACTGCCGCGGTTCTGCTCGATCCTGGGCGTCAGGTGGAGTACATACTTGCCGTGAATGGGAAGTGGCGCATCGGCGTGGGATACTGTTTCCGCCGCGGAGATTTTCCATGGATGATGGTCTGGGAAGAAAATTGCGTGCGCACGGATCGGCCTTGGAATGGTACGACCCAGGCGCGGGGAATGGAATTTGGCACGACGCCCCTTCCCATAGGACGCGAGGAGACTTTACGTCGTGGACGACTGTTTGACACACCCAGTTGGTGTGTTATTCCGGGCAATGGAGCAAAGACGGCGCGGTATTTGATGTTCCTGTTCAAGCTACCTGATCGGGTAAGCTCAGTTCGTGGTGTCGAGGTTAATGGAGACGCACTCAACTTCTATGGAACAGATGCCCGACAGGCTTTTTCGATTCCGGCGCGTGGATGCGAGAGCTTTCTCTCAGCCGGCAGTCAATAGAGAACAAGCGGCCGCAAGCAATGCGCGCACGAGGATTTTTGAAGGTTGCTTAAGGAGCATTTCGTGAAACTTCCGGGTAAGTTCGTCGGCCTTTTGTGCTATGCGGTGCTTCTCGTTGATCTCCATGGTGTCACGGCGCAATCGGCTCCAGCGGAACCTTATCGCTTCTCCCCCAGGGGACGAGCAGTTCTGGAGCGCCTAGGCGCGATCGAAATCATTCCGGCGACCCATTGGCAATACCATCTCGGCGATATTGAGAATGGCGAGCGCACTGACCTCAATAGCAATGGTTGGCAAACGGCTGAGCTTCCTTTCCAGGCACCGGACAAACCAATTTGGTTGCGCAGTTGGCTGACGGTGCCTCAGAATCTGGACGGCTATGACCTAAGCGGAGCCAGAGTGTGGTTCAAACTGTCACTTGCCAGTCAAGGCCCAGGGCCCGAATATGCGTATCAGGTTGTCTACTTCAACGGCATTCGCATCGCGGAGGGTCAGCATCTGGAGCGCCAACTGTTGTTTGAAAGCGCAAAGCCGGGACAGAAGGTACTCATTGCAGTAAAGCTGCTGGCAACTCAACTTGGGAAGAGCATAAACGGTGCGGAGTTGACGATCGATCCCACTGCAGCCAGGCCCGATCCAGACGACCTACGGACCGAACTGTTATCGGCCGCGGAAATACTTCCCGCAATCACCAAGGATCAAACAGAGCTGGGGACACAAGAAGAGGTTCTCGAGTCCACGGTCGAAGCCATCGACATTGCTGCGCTTGACACGAACAATCAGGCAGCCTTCGATGCCTCGCTTCTGAAAGCACAGGCCAACCTCGAACCGCTTCGGCCCACCCTAAAACATTACCTGATTCACATGACCGGGAATGCGCACATCGACGCAGCGTGGCTGTGGACATGGACAGAGACCGTGGATCAGGTCCATTTCACCTTTGCCAATGCGCTCCGGCTCATGAATGAATATCCTGATTACGCGTTCGCACAATCCGCGTCTCAGTATAGCGATTGGATGGAAACCAAGTTTCCTGGTACGTTTCACGATATCCAGGAGCGCGTCAAAGAGGGCCGTTGGGAGCTTGTGGGAGGCATGTGGATCGAGCCAGATTTGAACATGCCGGATGGTGAGTCGGAGGTGCGGCAGTTGCTCGTCGGCACCCGTTATCTTCACAGCAAATTCGGCGTCGACGTGCATGTTGGGTGGAACCCTGATTCGTTTGGCTATAACTGGCAGTTGCCGCAGGTGTACAAGAAGTCCGGGATCAGCTACTTCCTTACCCAGAAGATGGTGGAGAACGAGGTCAACCAGCTGCCACTGAAGTTGTTCTGGTGGCAGGCGCCGGACGGCAGTCGCGTGCTGACGTATATTCCGCACGACTACGTCTTGGAAATTGAACCCACGGAAATTGCCGGCGACCTTGCGCGTGCGGTGACATTGAATCCCGGTGAGAGCGAAATGCTGCACCTCTTCGGCCCCAGCTACGGCCGGCTCGCAATCGGGACGGCGCGAGAGGTCCTCGACAGCGGAGTACATTGGGAGCAATCAGAGAGAGTCTTTCCAAAAACGCAGTTCGGAACTGCTGAATCCTTCTTCACCGGCGCAGCTGCGAAGATCGCGTCCGATTCTCCGACATGGAATTACGGCATCGCGGCGAGAGGGGATCTTTCCTTGCCGGCGCCGGCTCCAGGCAAGATAACCGTTCCAACATGGAGCGATGAGTTGTATCTTGAGCATCACCGGGGCACGTACACGACGCAGGCTCAACAGAAGCGGAACATGCGCGAGAGCGAGGAGTGGTTGCTGAACGCGGAGAAGTACTCGTCGCTGGGCTGGTTGTACAGCAGGCCTTATCCTGGAGTTGAACTGACGGAGGCCTGGAAGAAGGCACTGTTCAACGATTTTCATGACGTGGCCGCAGGCTCCAGCCTGGGCATCATCTACAAGGACGCCCAGCGGGATTACGATCAGGTACGCTGGGCAACAGAGGAGGCATCCTCGCAGGCGCTCGAGGCCATCGATGCGCGCATCGATACGCGGGGAACCGGTGTGCCGATTCTGGTCTGGAATCCGCTTGGCTGGAGCCGCAGCGGAGTGGCCAGCGTCGAGGTGCAGATGCCGCAGGCTTCTGAAAGCGGCATCTCCGTGATCGACGCGCAAGGTAAGCCTGTCGTGTTGCAGGTGCTGGCCAAGGACAACGCAACCGGAACCTACACGTTATTGGTCGAGTCATTGAGCGTGCCGTCGATGGGTTACACCGTGCTGCATGCCGTGGCAGGCGAGCGGGCCTTTGCGAGCGATCTTCGGGCCAGCGGAATGACGCTGGAAAACACATTTCTGAAAGTGACTGTGGACCCGCGAAGCGGATGCATCACCAGCCTGTATGACAAGAAGGCGCAGTTCGAGACTCTGGCTGCGGCCGGCTGCGGCAATCAGTTGCAGGCCTTTCAGGATATACCCAGGACCGACGATGCATGGAACATCGATCCGGGAACGTTGGACCATTTCACGCCTCTTACCCTGGCTGACTCTGTACAGCTGATCGAGACCGGGCCGCTTCGCGCGGTGATCCGCGTGTCGCGCCAGTGGCAGAGCTCGAAGTTCGTTCAGGACATCACGCTCTATGCCAACTCCGACCATGTTGAAGTGGCCAACGACATCGATTGGCACGAGACCCATGTGCTGTTGAAGGCGGCATTTCCTCTTGCGGCATCGAGCAACAAGGCCACCTACGAGATTCCCTACGGGACGATCGAGCGTCCGACGACGAGGAACAACAGTTGGGAGCAGGCCAAGTTCGAAGTGCCGGCGCTGCGCTGGGCGGACCTGGGCGATGACAAGCATGGTTTTTCGCTAATCAATGAATCGAAGTACGGATACGATTGCCGCGGCAACGTGCTGCGGCTTTCGCTGCTTCGCTCCGCCATCTGGCCGGATCCGAACGCGGACAAGGGCCGCCACCAATTCAGTTATGCGCTCTATCCCCATGGCGGAGATTGGAAGGCCGCGCTCACGGTTCGCCACGGGTATGAGTACAACTACAAGCTGCAGGCAATGCAGGTGGAGTCGCACGGCGGGCGGTTGCCGGCGAGCCACTCGTTCGTGCAGGTGGAGCCGGAGAACCTGGTGCTGACCGCGCTGAAGAAAGCTGAAGACGGCGATGGCCTGATTCTGCGCTTTTATGAATGGGCGGGAAAGAAGACTGATGCGCAGATCGAGGTACCAGCCGGCGCTACCTCCGCCACTTCCACAAACCTGATGGAAAAGCCCGAAGGACCTGCTCTCCAAATCACAGAATCAAATCGCATCTCCGTACCCGTCACACCCTACTCCATCAATACAATTCGAATCGACTATGGCGCGGTTACGGCGCGAAGTATGAACTGAGAGGGAGATGGAATGAGGACTCGTTTTGCCAATCGAGGAATGAATGGCGTCCAACGACTCGAAGCGAAGCGCCTCAAGCATCGATTGACTATTTCCGTGGTGAATTGAAACTGCTATTTGACCGGCAGCCACAGGACTCGCGAACAATCAGTTCAGTCTCCAGCCACCGAACACCTGAACTGTCGGCCCCATTCGTCATCTTGGACGAGCTTTGATGTTTGAGTGTCAATTGCTCAAAGAGCAATTCCGCCGCCATCTTCCCCATCAGTTCCATCTCTTGCTTTACGACCGTGATGCTGGGGTTAACCGTCGAGGCTAGCTGAAAGTCGTCAAAGCCTACCAGAGCCACCTTCTTCGGGATCCTTACCCGCAACTTATGCAGAGCTTCAAATATATAGATGGTTAAAAGGTTCCTGATAGCAAAGATAGCATCTGGCGGATTGACTCCATAGAGATATGCTTTCAGTGCTAGCTCCGCCGACTCGTAGTTGTTAATGGACACGTCGACCTTTGGCGGCAGATTTGCCTCTTGCATTGCCGTACGATATCCGCGGATTCGTTCCTTATTCGTATAAAGAGAATCCTCGCCTTTCATCCCCAGACAAACGATGCGTTTGTAACCGTGAGATATCAGGTGCCGTGTTGCTTCTTTAGCCCCTTTAAAGTTGGTGCTAACAACACTCGGGATTAAGGAATCATGGATGGGGCGGTCGAAGCTGACTACCGGTATCGATGCCCTGTTGAGTATTTGAACCAGTTCCTCGTTGCGGGAGGCTGCCGGAGCAAGCAGGAGCCCGTCAACCCGGCGTTGAACCAGCTTGTTGAGGTTCTCCAGCTCGACCCGAGGATCGTTGTTTGAGCATGTCACAATCAGGAGAAAGCCGTGCGATCGCGAGGTTTCCTGGGCAGCTTCTGCGCAAATGGCAAAGAATGGGTCTGCGACACTCGGAACAATCAGGCCGATTGTCTTTGTCCGCTCGCCTTTTAGTATCCGTGCCGCGTCGTTCGGCTGATAGTCAAGTTTCCTAATGACGGCGCGGACGCGCTCCAATGTATCCGGGCTAACTCGGGCTCCGCCTCTGATAACCCGCGAGACGGTACTTGTTCCTACACGTGCTTCACGTGCGACATCAGCCAACGTGGCATGCGGAGTTTTCTTCATTTATTTAGATCAGTAGAATACACCATGGCCTCCATGACAAACACTGTCAAGAAACGAAATATGCTACCGCCGCACCTAGAACTGCCGGCAGCCAGACTTGAATTGACTGCCGCTTGATTTCGTCCACGATCTTCGCATGATGTAGCGCTACACGGCTGAGAATCTGTAACTACCGGATTCAATCCGAAATGCAACGCACCCCTCGCGCAGTCCCAGTGGGCTTACGCCCGCCGCCTTGGCAACGGGCAGCCCGGATTCATAAATCCTCGATCCACTTGTGCTTGGCAAAATGACGGTGGCCGTACAATTGCCTGGAATCGTCAGGTTCAAATGGAATCCCTCTTCGTTCTTCACCCAGGAACTGCCGATTTCACCATGTACGGAGCGGTATCTGGCTTCCGCGTGAGAGAGATTGCCCAGTGGATACGGTCGAATCACAATATGCCTGAATCCAGGAACTTCAGGATCAGGGTTGATGCCAGCTAGAGCCTGGTAGAACCATTGGCACACGCCTCCAAACATGGCATGGTTGTGCGAACTCTCTCCGTTCCAGTTTTCCCAAAGGGTCGTAGCTCCCTGCGCGATCTGCCAGCCGAAACTTGGCTGCGTCTGTTGATTCATCATGTCATATGCCAGGTCTCCCCATCCGCCCGCTGTCAAAACGCCCAGAACCAGGCGTGTGGCAAAGATGCCTGTATCGAAATGACTGTGATTGTCATTGACAATGATCTCCACCAGTCGGTCAAAGACGGCCTTCCTATGTTCTGGCGGAACCAGGCCAAAAGCCAGAGGAAATACATTCGCGCCTTGCCGCCCTTCCCAGTACTGCCCGCGCTTCTCATCAAAGAACCTTTGATTGACTGCTGTTGCTGCCGCATCCGCCAAGCTCTTGAAGTAAGCAATATCCGCGTCCTTCCCCAACAGGCCCGCACACTTCGCCATCAGTTGAGCAACATGCGCGTAGTAGCAGGTACTGACCAGGGCCGGCGGAATTTCAATCCGAGTTGGAGTTGCCCACTCGCCAAGGTCCCAGTCTCCGGGCTCTTCTCGAACCACGATTCCATCTTTGTCGGTTCTTGTCTTTAGGTACTCAACCCAGCGTTTCATTCCGGTGTAATGTTCTTCCATCACGCGCCGGTCTGCGTAATACAAATGCAGGAGCCAAGGCAGAGTCACGAATGCCGAACCCCAAGGAGGACCGCCGCCGCCGCCCTCGTAGGGAGCGCTATGCGGGACATACCCCGTATCGAAGTTCTGTGCATCGCTGATGTCATTGATCCATTTCGTATAGAAGCGCGACATATCGAAGTTGAAGATTGCAGCTTCGGCGCTGACATGTCCCCAATCACCTGTGTATCCCACCCGTTCGCGGTGAGGGCAGTCACTTGGAACGCCGCAGTGCATGTTACTGTGCTGGCTCCATCGGCAGTTATGCAGAATCCGATTGAATAATTCATTCGAGCATTGAAACGTACCAGTATCTTCAACATCTGTGTGGACAACGCGGGCTTCCACACGTATACGGTTCCTCAGCTCAGAGGTTCCCACCACATCCATGAACCTGAAGCCGTGCCAGGTGAAGCGCGGCTCATAGATTTCTTCGCCCCCGCCCTTTAGTACGTAACAGTCCGACTGCGCGTATGCGCGGTCGTTGTCCTCAGCAAACTGCATTGGCACGCTTGTGCCCCTGGCACCTTCAACCCTGATCCGGGCCCAGCCAGCGAGGTTTTGTCCGAAATCAAAACGAGTAACTTCCGGCGCCTCCAGGATGGATGTGACGGACGCAATCGTTCCGACAACGCGATCCGGCAAGGAATATTGCGCCGTAAGGCGGCCGGAGGGAGCTGGCATGAGTATCGCCGGAAGCCATGTTGCTGCATCGAACCCAGGGGACGACCAGCTATCCATCTCCAGCCTGGCATCGTAACGCTCGCCGGTAAAGAGGCCGTTGTGGATGATCGGTCCAGCATCCGAGACACTCCACGTCTCATCGCTCCATAACGCCTGACGAGTTCCATCCGCGAACTTGATCTCAAGCTGAACAATCAGTCTCGGCGATCCGTACCACATATCGCCTTCAGCAAGGCGATCACGCTGGTTATACCATCCATTCCCAAGAATTGCTCCAATTGCATTCTTGCCGGCAATCAGGGAGTTAGTAACATCAAACGTAAGGTAATCGACCCGCTGTGCCGTCTTGTCATCAAAGGGATAGGCAAGCTGATCAAGATCTCTGAGATCGTAGTTGGTCTGGTTGGGCGACAGAACATGGTCGCCAACCTTCGCGCCATTGATATAGAGCTCATAGAACCCCAAGCCGCAGACATAAACCCGCGCTGAAGACACTGTCTTCGGAACTTCAAACACTTTGCGAAAGAAAGGAGACGGTGGCGTGTATGTCCGGCTTTCCGGGTCGAACGCGGGAGTTCCTATCCATTTTGCCTGCCAGTCAGCAGGATCGAGCAGGGCCATTTCCCACTGGGCAGCATAGCTCCAATCCGAAGGAACGCCGTTTCCATCCCAGATGCGTACTTTCCAGCAACAGTACTGACGGGACCGCGGCTCCAAGCCGTTATAGACAATTTGAGATGAGTCAGCGCTCATAACTCGTCCCGAATCCCAAAGGTCGCCTTTGTTCGCCAGCAGCATTTCAGTGCCACTCGATACCAACACCTGGTAGCCCGTCTGACTCGCAGCGCGATGTGTCGATTCAAGCACCCAACTCAGTCTTGGACGCCTGATGTCAATGCCTAAAGGGTTTTCAGCGTATTCGCATTTCAAATGGGAAAACATTAGCGAGCCAGGCACGCTGGGGACTGAGGGCAGGTGCCGTTGTGCAAAAAGAGCGGCTGAACCACCTAGAAATTGGCGACGTGTTATCTCTGTCATACTCCTCACAATGATGCGGTCACAAGCCCTTGTCCCGATAGATTGCAGCGACGTCTCGGACCGCTTGGACTGGAAATAGTAAAGCAACCTCGTGCATCTTGGCTACGGCAGCAAATGCTCCCCTTCCCGTCTCTGCTGCGCGAACGCGAGAAGGCCGCCCGCAAAGAGGCTTAGCTGATATTGCCTTATTACGATTGGAATGATCACGCCGACTACGTTCAGAATGCTCCCGAACGCAAAGTAGGACGCAAACATCACCCAGAGCAACTGACTTGTCCGCCGCGGTTCGCTCTTCCCTGTTGTATCTGCTAAATCAATCGGCACTGCCGTCACCCCCATGCGCTTCTTTCTCAATCCCCACTGGTAGAGACAACGATCTCGTCATCCATCATAGTGAATCGTATTCTTCAAGACAGCAGAGCCACTGAGATGGCGCTGTTGCGCGGCTTACCCTCATAAACACCCGCCTTTCTTCCTGAGGGCGTTGTCCTGCTTGATTGCATGCCTTGGTGGCGCTTCGATGTCAATGGAGCACATTGAAATGTCAGCGTGATTCTTTCAGCGCAACTGCAATTCCACCATCTCGCAAATCGTGTGCAACATGAATTTATGGCCCTCCTGGATACGTGCTGTCACGTCACTAAGCACAAGCAATTCGATATCGGCGAGCCCCGTGCATTGCCCTCCATCCCGGCCCAGGAATGCGATGGTCTTTACACTCAATTCCTTTGCTGCTATCAGGGCGCGGCGAACATTTTCACTGCGGCCGCTCGTTGTAAAGG
>Ga0255356_1002074_pt1 | contig 11967 bp, 15 predicted proteins | sample HBST100metaG_FD_189944 | JGI IMG/M metagenome (GOLD analysis project Ga0255356, IMG submission 189944) | Peat soil microbial communities from Stordalen Mire, Sweden - H.B.S.T100 | ecosystem: Environmental > Terrestrial > Soil > Wetlands > Peat | place: Sweden: Norrbotten County, Stordalen Mire... | reverse complement strand
GCAGTGAATAGAGAATGGCTATCGGAACCAGCCAACGAGGTCTCATAGGGATTCACCTCCTGTGGAATGAGCTTGCAGCGAGCTTGCGTGCCACATAATGACGCCGAACCGCCTCGACGTAAGCGATGACATCCGGGTTGTTGTAGTCGAGTTGCCGCTTGCCGACCCATCGATCCCCGGCATAATAGGCAGCGGCAACAAGCCTCAGATCGCCGTGGAACTCCCACATCAGCGTGGTCACGTAGCGCGTTCCCGCCGCAATGTTCTGCTCTGGATCGAAGGGTTGGTATGCGCCAAAGCGCCGCGCCGTCTCTGGCATCAGTTGCATAAGACCGAGAGCACCCTTGCTGGACACGGCGCGCGGATTCCACCGCGACTCGACATCGATCAGTGCGGTAACCAACTCCACAGGCACGCCGTAGCGGATGGCGTAGTGTCGCACGTAACCTTCGGCGAGAGCCGTGTTCATCTGTCCCCAGCCAGTCGCTGGAGTAAGCAGAAGAAATGCAAAGAACCATTTCATAGCGCGGCACCTCCTGAATGATCGAGATCCTGCGCATACCGCGCCGCATCGACCAGCAGGCTTTGAAACCCTTCGCGCAGAAGCAGATGGCGACGGTCCTTTTCCGTCTTGGCCAAGAAGGGAAGCAGTACATCCCGCTGCTCTTCTGTCACATGATTGGCGCCCATCAACCCCAGCGCATTGGCGAAGTCGATCATCTCCGAGACTGAAGGCGGCTTCTCCAGCGAATAATTGCGGAAGGATCGCGCAATCCCAGCAATCTCGCGGTGGAACTCCACACCGGCTCCCGGTGTGCGGCTGGCAATGATCTCCGCTTCGCGCTCCGGAGTCGGATGCTCGACCCGCACGTACAAGCTGCGCCTACGGATCGGGTCGCCCAAGCGCCTCTCTTCGTTACTCGTGAGCACTACGAACGGAATGCTCTTGGCTTCGACCGTCCCGAACTCAGGAATGGAGAGCTGCCACGCCGATAGAATCTCCAGCAGCAGAGCCTCAAATCCTTCATCCACCTTGTCGAGTTCGTCGATCAACAGCACACAAGGCTTTTCGCATTCGAGCGCCCGCATTAGCGGACCCGGCCGAAAGAAATCGCGCCCCTTGAGGTTGGCCTGCAACTCGCGCCAGCTCCCGCTCTCTCCGTTTCCCTTCGAGAACTCCATGTAAAGCCGCTGAAGGCTCTCGTCGAAGTGCCCGATGGCCTTGTCCTCAGTGACCCCGCGGTAGCATTGCAACCGCTCAATATGCGTCCCAGCCGCCTGCGCAACCGAGACGGCGAGCTGCGTTTTGCCGCTCCCCGCAGGTCCCTCAAGCAGCAACGGCTTCTGCAATTTGGCCGCCAGAAAGACAATCCTGGTCATCACCGGGTCGATAAAGTACCCGGTCGCAGCTAGCTTGGTGGAGAGGTCTTCGAGCGAATCGAACATCAGTCTCCTTCCTCCAGGCTGACAGGTATGGCGGAATCAGGCGTCTGGTCAGAGTGTCTGCAATGCCGGCTCTTCAGAAGATTGGCGGCCACATGAAGCCATAAATTCGCCGCCGAGGCGACCAACAGTCCAAGGAGAAGAAGCAGGGCGGCTCTGGTGCAAAGTGAGCGGCCCCAGAGTTGCCATATCACTCCGGCGTAACTGTTGAGAACAACAAGATCGAGAAAAGTGACGACAACCGCGACGGGTAGTTGCTTTGTCGGCCCTGTCATTGGCCCTCCTCTGAACGCGGATGAAGAATGCGTGTGTTCCGGCATTGAGTCAAATTCGTAGGTGTATCGCGGAGCTTGGCGCCCTCGGGTACGAATCAGGGGATACTCTGGAGGCGTCTGTGGACCCGCTGAGCGACGCGTTCCGGAATTCTCAGAGAGATGTACCCCCGCCTCAACTTCGTTCGCTGATGGGTGATGGTGATGACTCCCGGCTCCTTGATAAAGAGACGCCGGATCGTGCTTTCGCTGAAAAACCAAAGCTTCGATAGATGGGCTACGGTGTAGTGCCTCTCAAATGCCTGGAGACCTACCGGCTTCTGCTGGAGTTCTGGGTTGGTAGAAGGGTTCTGGGCTGCCTCTCGGAGTTCCATGAGCAATCTCTCCTGGTTGAATACCGTCGATCGGAGCACGCGCGCCAACGAATGGATCGGGCCGGAATCGGCGCACCTCGTCAGAGTCCCGCCCCAATTACGTGTAGACCGGGTCCGAAATTGCGTCAAATCAGCCCACACACCGACCTCAAATGAGAAATCGATCATGTTCAAATATGGCGGCGGGAGAAAGCGCAGAAAGAGCCGGAGAGAGTCATGGCGAGAGTTTCGTAGAATCAAGGTGAGCCGATTGGCCAAGAGTTCAGGAGATTGCCGGTTGGAAAACAGTTCAACAACGCGCCTGCCAAACACTTTGGGATTCAAGCGCAGTCCTGAACGTCAACTGCTAATGCGTCGAGCTGACGCCTTGCGAGAAAGCGAAGCACGAACCCGGATCGCTGCCTTGCTCCGCGAAGAGGACGCCAGCCTCGAGTTTATTTACGCCTTCGAGAAAACCGGATACCTGGTAATGAGCCAGACCCGTGATGAATGGAATGCTACGCAGTTGAAGGAATGGGACGGCTGGGTGCGTGAATATCGTCGGCGAGTAGCCATGGAAGGACGCCTCATCGATCTCTGCTTTACATTGGGCCACGAACGGGGTCACCTGGAGCTCAGCAAGCAGAGGCGACTGGCAGCCTCCGAATTCGGGATTGCGGTGCTTTCCGCTCACGAGCGGGAAATCAGTTCATTCTCTGTGGAGCAGATTTTCCGGGAGGTGTGGCTCGATGCCGTGGCAAGGCGGCCGCCCGGGAGCGAATGGGATCCGACAGATCATCTTCGCTTCGATCATCTCGATATCGCTCCGATGCGGAATCTCCTAAATCAGGTCCACAAGCGGCTGATGAAAGACAGCCGGAACGTCTCGCTGCCGGCGGTGATCGAGAAGCGCATCGGGAAAATCCAATCTGCGCGCGCAACCGCCGACACCTGGTTCGGAAGACCGCCCACTCCAGCGAAGGAGGGAGACAGCCAGAGGCTATTTGTCGTTGAAGAGGTCCACCACGCGATCTCCCATTGCGAACAAGGCGACGTGCCGCAGGATGTGATCGAGTCGATGCTGCTCCGTTCCTGGGTTCGTATGCTGGTCTTCAACGAACAGAGAGACGAGCGGTTCTTTCATATCCTCGATCAACACTGGAGCGAGGTTCACGCGGCGTTCCAGCTTTACATGATGGCCAACTCCGGTCTTCTCATTCAGTAGCTGTCAGGAGATCCGGCGTTTCCGGATGGCATTGCCGTTGAACTCTCCTTCGTTTTGTTCGCCGGCAGAGTGCGATGTCTCAGGCGCGTTCCTGTCCATGCCTTCGCCTCTCCCGCCGCCGATCTTCCATGCGGCGCGAACGCTGGCCTGAAGCTGCAGTTGTCTCGCCTTGACGAACGGCGCGTAGTGGCGCTCGGTCACCTTGACCGACGAGTGCCCGAGAAGCGTCGAAACCTGGTCAATGGGTACACCGGCAAGCAGCATCTCCACCGCAAAGGTATCGCGGAACATGTGGGGATGGCATCGCTTCTTTTTTCCATCGAGTTTGCGGATGTCGGCCAGTTCAAAGAGGCGGCGGTAACTGCGCTGCCAGTCTGCGACAGCGCTCTTGGCCAGGCCATTGCCGCTCCAGAAGATAAAGCGGGGATTCGGCTTGGGGCCATCCGGTATGGTTCTGAGAGCCTCCACTAGTTCCGGAGGAAGGGGGACATAGACTGGCTGCCCGGTCTTGGCCTGATAGAGCAGGAGGCTGTCGCCCTCCAGACGGTGGCACTCGAGCGTGACGGCGTCGCGGATGCGAAGCCCGCTCCAGCGCATTAGAAGCGTCAGTGTGCGCAGCCGGGTACGGGTGTCCTCGATGGGGATATAGCCGCCGCGAGGGTCGCCGTAGATGCGCGTCGCATCCAGGATTCTGTCGAACTCGTCGCGGGGGAAATAGTCCGTCGGGATGTGTTTCGGTCTGATCTTGCTCAGCGACAGAGCGGGATTCTGGGTAATGAAGTTGCGGCGGAAGGACTCCCAGAAGAAACCGATCATGCGGTCCTGCTTCTTCGCCTTGACCACGGCACCTTCGGTCCAGGTGCTTCGGAAGGAGATGAGCGCATCGAGGTCGACCTCATCGAGAAACTCAAGGCCCTCGGTCCTGGTCCAGGGGAGGAACTGCTTCTCGAAAATCCTTTCGAGCTTCTTGACGGTGTCCGTCTGGAGCCCGCGGCTGCGGGCGTCGGTCATGTAGGCATCGACCGCTTTCTGGACGGTGACCCTGGGCTTGTTCCGGCCGCCAGGAGAAACTTCGATCTGTGCTGGCATGTGCAGCTGAATCGGCGGCGCCGGGAGAGAGGACGGGACAGCTTCGATGATTGGAGGCGCGGGCAGGGTTGGTGGCGAGAGGACGGACGGCGAAGACAACGCCGTCGCAGGAGTCTCCGCTGGCACGGAGTCCGCATTCAGGCTCGATAGGGGAAGCCCCTGGGTCAGGGCCTGCTCGAGTTTCAGCCGGAATTGCTCGGCCTCGTCCCACAGGCGGGTCGCAGCGCTTTTGCGAATGCGTTCCCGATTGAACCTGCCTTCGACCCACTTGGGGCAGTTGCATCGGCGGTATAGGCGATCCCGTTTGAACTTGCAATCGGGGGTGTGGCGGGCGAAAACGAACGAATCCATTTCGGGTCTCCCACTTCAGTGGTGGAGTGTTGCCCGAATGGTGAAATGGGTCAAATTATCGGGAGGCTTTTGCCTCAGCGGCCGTTTGGTCACAAAACGGTCACAATCTGGTCACAAAATCTGCCCCGATATTTGCCGTGAACTGGTAAGCTGCTGAGGAATAAGCAGTTTAAGTATGGTGGAGGCGGCGGGAGTCGAACCCGACATCAGTGTTGAAAATACGCAACTTACTGATTCCGGGAACGCCAGCTTTTCATGGAATACCATGATTTCCAAATCTTCCGTACAAATCACGTACAAAGATTTCCCAGAACTCCAAAACTTCCAAACCTCTCCTGCGCTCGCCCAACACGCCGAAGTGTTCTTCTATATTTATACATCGCTCACGAGCAGGAAATATTTCAGCGACATAGAACTTCAGACAGAGATAGTGATTGCAATAGATTGATGCTTCCGTGTCATGAAGTAAGGGAAATCGCAAATTTTAGACGGTACAGTACTTGCGAATCGGCATCCCGATTCGCCCTCTCGATGTGCATTACGATGGAACGCACGAATGATCACTCCCTTTTATGGAAATACGGTAAATCCAGATAAGCGTGCAACTGGCCTTTGGCCAGACAGGACGCGAAGGAAAGTGAGTCGCGCGATCATTGTCGGTGCTGGTCTCTCCGAGGTTCCGATGCCGGCGACCAATGAACTCGTCTGGACGCTCGGCATCGTCTTCTTTGTCGGTGCATCACTAATTAGGCTTGCTAAAAAACCTTTCCATGGCCAAATTCCAAGTTTTGTCGGCAAACTTGCATTGGATTCAGGCAGAATCTCCTCACAAGACCACAAGCCCGCCGGATGGAAGCTCGCTTACTGTGACGAGGTTTCGTCCGCTGTTTTTGGAACGGTACATGGCCTGATCGCAACGGTGGAAAAGCTCCTCCGGCGTTTCATCCGGATGACTTTGCGCCACTCCGATACTGATTGTGATCTGTGCTCCGCCGGGCCAACCAGTGAGATCTGCAATCTCTGTACGAAGCCGCTCAGCGATCTCTTCCGCTTGCATCGTAGTGGCATCCCGTAGCAGGGCGACGAACTCCTCGCCGCCGACGCGGGAGAGTGCGTCGGATGGCCGCAGGCCCTTTTGCAACGTGTTGCTCACTTGCCGGATCACTCTGTCACCGGCTAAATGGCCCCATGTATCGTTCACTACTTTGAATCGATCGATGTCCAGCAACAGGAGCACAAGAGATTTCCCATTGTGTTTTACCCTTTGAAGCTCTCTCGCTAGCATTTCCTCGAAAGCGCGCCGGTTCAACAACCCCGTGAGACTATCGGTTCGCGCGATTCTCTGTAGATCCTGGCGGTGGCCGCACAGCGCTAACCAAATCAGTCCGCATCCGGTGCCGAGGTTGAGCATCATGCTTGCGTAGCTGAATCCAAGTTGAATGAGGTCGATGTGAGCGAAGTTGCCCGGTGGATACAGCACTGTCAATACACAGCGAAGGATGTGTTGAGCTGCTGTAAGCACTTGCAGCCATGCCAACGCCATTGTCGGAAATTGCAGCGTGGCCACCAGCCCCGCCAAATCCGTCTGCGCCTCTTCATATTGGAAGAGGAGCGCCGCCGTGGCAACAGCGTACAGGGCACAAGTTCCACTGCTATTAAGAATGCGCGCTGTCAACGAAGGATGGAAGTAAGTAAAATAGCCATTCACTGTAAAGGCGATTGCCAACAGCCAGATTCCCCATGACCGGAAGTCCGTCCGAATGGCCAGCACGTCCGCTGCGGCGCAATAGAGAAGGAGTGAACTGACAAAAAGCGCCTCATTGGCCGCCAGAATGGTCATCCATGCGGGTGCAAAAGGGCGTATGGCCAAAAGCAGAACGCCCGCCAGCGCGAAAAATAGTGCCCAGCTTAGCCAGTTCACTCCGCGAAGTCCAGGAACGCATCGCACGACTACGCGGCAGCCTGCCAACACAAGAGCCAGAGTCGCGGCATATCCACACATCAGATACGACATGTACAGACTGGTCAGCGTTATTCCTCCAACAGTCAGTTCTTCGAAGTGAAGCATATGCGAACTGAGGAGCAGCGGGACACTGGCCCTCTGCAACGGATCTCGCCTCATACAGTCCACGGGCTGTAATCGCAACCGATTATGCTGAAGGCGTAGCGGAAGAGTTGCTCTCATCGTTAAATAGCGCTTCGAACGCCTTCCGCCCAGTCAGGCCGGCAACCGACACACGCGGACGCTTCACGATAGGCTGTGCCGCCTTTTCACGCGCCTTTCGTACTTCTTCAGCCGAAACCACCACCACTCTGGAGGGGGCCGAGCCGCTGATCGTATTCATTGGTTTTGCTTGTTCCAAAGTCGTAACTTGCTCCTGACGGCCACTCTGCTGACGCCCGGCATACTCTGTTCGAGTCCGTCCAGCAGAGAGCCGCGTATCTTTCTCGATTGGCGATAGCGGTGACGCGGCTTCCGGTTGGAACGACACATCCTGAGCCGCCGTTGTCGTATCAGGCACAACAACCAGATCGGCAGCCTTGTTCGCTGCATTCGTTGTCTGTTGTACAACTTTTTGTCGTACCTTGGCTTGTTGGATGCGCGCCACTGGAGAGGGGGCTGAAATTGCTTCCGTGACTCTAGTCGCAACTCGCTTGCGCGAGGCATGGCGCTGTCCGGCGACTTTCTCTGAACCGGCAAGCAACTCGCGGGCCTGCCGCAGCCGAAAGAGATATGCGTCGATCTCAGCGACAATTCTGGAAATGGACATCTGCACTAATCTTATATCCAAGAAGCAGGCGTGTGGCGATACGATCACGAACGCTCTCAGGCACAAAAAACGGTCCACAAATCCGAAAACTGCGGGACGCTTGGGAGTTCGGCATGACCGATTGTCCCAAACGGTGGCCCAGGTTACGCGCCGGCGTGAGCATGAACGGGCCGTCGGGTCGCATTACCTGAGAAGGTAGAGCAGCATCCATATACTCCGCATCGATACCACGGGTTCCGGTGATGTCGCTAGAATCGCTATTCGTTTGTAGAATACATTATGACAATATACGCATTGTCATAACTTTCACTTAAGACAATATAAAACTTGTCAAACAGCGCAATTGTGGCTATATTTATCTTGTCGTCAGAAAATACCATCATGCGCAAAGAGTTCAGGAATCTTCGGTTGAATCAGTTGGATCGCAGCTTGGAGCCATACCAGACGGCGCGGAAAATCCCGCGCCCATCGAAGGGATGGATACACTCGGTCCGACAGGCGCTGGGCGTCTCGTCGGGTGAAATCGCGCGTAGGCTGGGGACGAGCCGCCAACTCCCGCTGCAACTGGAAAAGGGAGAGGCTGAAGATCGCATCACCTTGAAGAGCCTGCGCGCTGTAGCCAATGCGCTCGACTGCGATCTGGTGTATGCCCTTGTCCCGCGAGCTGGCAGCATGCAGGAGTTGATCGAGAACCGCGTGCGCGCCGAGGCAAAAAAACAGGTTCTCGGAGTAGAACACTCAATGGCATTGGAAAACCAGGCTGTCGGCCGGATCGACGATGCGGTTGAGATGGAGACACGTCGCCTGGTCAGAAAGCGCGCATCCCGATGAGCATCTTCACAACGGGGGACGGCAATACTCCGCTGTCTCCCGAAGAGCAAGACGACCTCATCCCTGACCTCTCAACGAAAGAAGAATTGAATGAGTGGGAGCGCCAGAACATCCTCGAAGCCTACGGGTGGGCGCTCGACCTGAAAAACCTCCGTCTACAGAACCCGCTCACTGAACCCTACGTGAGAGAGTTGCACCTGCGCATGTTTGACCAGACCTGGAAATGGGCAGGTATTTACAGGTCAACAGAAAAGAACATTGGCATTCCCCACTACCAAATCCGTGAAGCACTGGCGGCGTTGTTGGGAGATGCCCGCTACTGGGTCGAGCATCAAACCTTCGAAGCGGACGAACTCGCTGTCCGGTTCCATCATCGTCTCGTCTCAATCCACCCGTTTGCGAATGGCAATGGCCGCCATTCGCGACTCATAGCGGATGTCCTGGTGCAGAGACAGGGCAGGCCGGTGTTTACATGGGGCGGTGCAGATATTGTGCGGGCGGGCGACTTCCGGCGCAGCTATATTGACGCTCTTCGTGCTGCCGACAAAAACAACATGCAGCCACTTCTCACTTTCGCTCGCTCATAGCAATGGATGAGGCATCGAGCGAAACAACGCCGGATCGACATGTTGTTGTTGAATCGCGTCGTTCGCAAGGTTGGGAAAGATTTCACGTTGGTTCATCACGGGACCAGCTCGGGGATTCCGCAGGTTCTCGCTACGGGGGCTGATCAAGGTAAAGGGCGAATGGGCTTTGGTGTGCCTCACGCACAACATCTTGAAGATGCACCGAATGTGCTACGCCTAAGGCCAGGGAAGCCATGCGGCGAGGCCCAAAAAGCAGAGGAAAGTCCGGACGATTTCACCGCATCTTCCCGTGGAATACGCCGGCTGGGGGCGCTTTTGAACCGCTGCGATGCTGCATGCCTGAAAATGAAACCCAATTAGATCCGAGCCAGCATGCTCGGAGCTTTCTCGGACACGCTCCTAGACACACGTAAGAAATGGCGATAAGAAGTATGACGACGAGTGTCTCGAAGATCATGATGTCTTTGCTTTCAGTGTTGGTTGCGCAAATGTTTGAACCTAAAAACGGCAGTCACCCGGCCAACAGGGCACAGGTTTCGAGCAACTTCTGGGGTCTGCGGGGGATGATTTTGGCCACGATATAGTCCAGCAAGGTCTTCCACCTGTCTGCTGTCGGGGACTGCTCCGCAACTCTTCTCACATGGCTCAAGGCAGCTCGGATATTGGCGATCAACAGCATGAGGGTTGTCTTGGCCGCGTGCATCGGGGTCAGGTAGAGCGTCGTTTGACCTGCATGCTTGGTGGCTCTTCCCACAGCGGCCAGCAGCAGCGCCCGGCTGGTGATAGCTTCCATCCTGGCCTCCGGCTTGGCTGCGCGGCAGTACCAACTCCACCAGTTGTAAACCAATGCCACGGCGCGAGCGCTGGTCTGGCAACGTTCGATGTCTTGGGTAGTAAAACCGCCCCAGCCCCACTGGTTCTTCAACTCGTCGAAGCCGTTCTCCGCGTCGGCGCGGTCGCGGTATAACTGCGCCATCGACTCCAGCGCGTAGCCGCTGTTGGTCACCAGCACCGCATAGTCCCACAGTTCCACATCCTGATCAGGAAGCAGTAACTCCATCTGGCCGTCGGCGCAGTTCCTGCTCAGTGCCACATCGGACTTGGACTTCCGGCGCAGGATTACGACCCGCCTCGACATATCCCACCCAGCCAGTCGTAAGGTATCTTCCACCGCGCTCCAGCCCTGATCGCTGGGGCCGGGCGTCGTCCAGTCCTTGCGGGCAAACTGGCGCATCAACAGCTTCTTGACGCCGCCGGTCTGGCGCAGCTTGAACAGATATGGCTGGCCGCGGGTCTCCAATTCGGCGATGAACGGCTCGTTGCCAAAGCCGCAGTCGCCGCGTACCAAGGCAGGCTGTTGCTCCTGCGTCAGACGGTCCAGAATGTCGCTCAATCCAGGCCGTGCGTGGGCCGCTGCATGCTGCTTGCCGGGACTGACAACTACATCGAGGACCATGCGCAAGTTACTTACAAAGTAAGTGTGAAAGGCATGGCTGGGACGGCCCGGCTTGTGCGGGTTGTAACTGACCTCGGCCCCGCTCTGCTGGCCGAATAGCGTCTTGATGGTAGTGTCGATATCCAGGATCCACGGCGAGTCGAGCGCCGCCCGTACGCTGGTCAGCAACTGCGGCCTCAGCCAGTCCCGGCTCTGCTCCGTGCTCATCCGCGCCAGCGCCCGGCGCAGCGTGTCCTCGCTGACCATCTTGCTCATGCCGAGAATCTGCGGGCTGACCCCGTCGCCGCGCAGCGCGGTGATATGCGCGTAGCGACGCTGGCCGGCCAAGATCGACAAGAACCAGGTTCCCAGCACGTCGCGCTTATCGGATGCGTTGCCGCTGCCGTAAGTGAGCGGGAAACTGTTCACCCAAGACTCATACACTCCGGTGGTGGCCAGAAACTCGGCGAAAAAGGCCAATTGCGCGTTCGGCGTGGCGCTGGCTTCAAAATCCCACCGGATCTGGATCCGACCGCCTGGCGTCTCCACCGAAAACGACTCCAACTCCGAACCAAAAACGGAAATCTTTGCCCCCGCCGACTCACCCATCGGGTGACACCCCCATCGAATAGAAAAGCCGCTACCAGTCTACCGTTCGTGGCATTTTCGGCAGGTCAACTGCCGGAAAGGGGATCAATACATCGATGGTCGAGTAGACACCCAGCCCTTGGGAGATTCTTGCAACATGGGTTCTCCACGGTAGGCCAGTTCTTACAGCGAGGACAATCATTCCGACAAAAAGCTCGCTCATGCAGACAGAAGAGAAGAAGGTTCCTTTGATCACAAGGACCTGCATCCAAAGCCTGGCACGCGGCGTCGCGAGCCATGTCAGTCCTGCCGCCACGACAACGCTGACGGCAATTAACCATACGAGCGCGCCACGCAAGTCATCTGCCCATCCACCACGCGGGCGAAACGTCAGGGAGTACATTTCGTAAACCACGGAGAGTTGCAACAACGTGTCCAGTATGGCCAGGGACCAGTATGTATAGAAGTAGCTGGCCTTGGTCCCGTAGAGTTCGACTAAGCCTAGTGCGACCGTTCTTCCGATGTTCGAGACCACGAATGCCGTGAAGATCGGAAAAACCAAGAAGCGACGGCGGATCAGGAGTACGGCGAGGAGTATGAAATGTGCGCCAAGGCCAGCTGCCCAAAACAGAAGATCGAGACCAGTCAGATGCATCTACGTCCCTCCGGTTGGGCAGCTGCCTGTGGGTATTATGCCTTGGATTTTACGCCAGATTGATTAGTGTCAGAATCAAACTCACGACGTCCGGTTCGATCGGCTCTGGATCGGTTCCAGTCACTCCGTTCGCGGTTACGGATGGAGGATTGGTGGACGTTGAGGTCGAGCTAGTACCCGAGGCGAAACCCCGGTCAACGGGACCTGCCAATAGTACGATGAGTAGTGCGAACGCCAGTTTGCGAGCTTTGAACTTGAGCATGGATAGTCTCCTTGTGCGCCGGTAAAACCGGCGAGGTGTAGTGAATGAAAGTTTCATACAGTGAAGGTTTAGCGAACCACACTGGCTCCGAGTCATGCGGAGTCG
>Ga0255356_1002073_pt1 | contig 11968 bp, 14 predicted proteins | sample HBST100metaG_FD_189944 | JGI IMG/M metagenome (GOLD analysis project Ga0255356, IMG submission 189944) | Peat soil microbial communities from Stordalen Mire, Sweden - H.B.S.T100 | ecosystem: Environmental > Terrestrial > Soil > Wetlands > Peat | place: Sweden: Norrbotten County, Stordalen Mire... | reverse complement strand
AGCTGTCTACCGTGCCGGTTTCCAGCCCTGCCTCGCAAACTCTGCAGCCAGCGCCGGCCCCGGAAGCACCAGCGGCCATTGCCCCGGCTGCTCCCGCGGTTCCGCCGCCTGCAGTGGCAGCCCGAAAGGTCGCCGAAGCTTCAAAGGCTGTCCAAACTCGCAGCATTCGCGAGGAGGATCTGAAGCAGCTCCTGGTAGGCAAGGCGCTCTACCTGCGCGGCGGCTACCAGGACAACAGCCTCAGCTTCGACGAGCACGGCCACATCATTGGCAACCCACCGCAGGGCTCCTACACACTCAGCGCTATACAGATCGACAAGGTGCGCCTCATGAAGCACAAGGTCGAGCTGGAGGGCGCACGCTACGGGTTGCACTTCGTGGGTCAGTTGGCCTATGAAGACCCCTCCAAGTCCGTCGACCGAGTCAGGATCACGCCAAAGAAAAAGGTAGTCAGAATCACCATTGACCGAGAGATCGTGGTGAAACTCAAGAAGGTGAAAGAGTCCAAGGCCGACAAGAAAAAGGAGAAGATGGCCAAGAGCGCGGCCACTGATCCGTCTGCGACAACCGCTGAAGTGAGCGAAGCCGACCAACTGAAGGCCTACATCGCTGCTGCACCAGAGGCCGAGCGTCCGGGTGACCCAGGCAGCGTAACCACAACCACCTCGCCAGCTCATGCCGCCGAGTTGCTGAGGGACGCCCTCGACCAGATCTTCGCGCAAGGCCTCGACGAGCGCATGATGGCCGCAATGCCTGAGTTTTGGAAGCTCTATTACGAGTCCGCGACGGAAAAGGTGGACTACCGGCCAAAAGATCCGGCGATCCTGCGCCAGAACATGGTGGACCAGAAGGCGCGCCTTTTGACCACCTTCGAGCCGGAATCGAATGAATCTGCGCAGGCCAATGGCGTGGCCGGAATGGCTCTTTATCACGCCGTCGTCGGGCCTGACGGCAAGGCGGGAGAGATCGTCGTCGGGCGGCCGATTGGTTTCGGCCTGGACGAGAACGCCGTCTCGGCCATCCGCAAGGCCAGCTTTCAGCCAGCCGTAAAAGATGGCAAGCCGGTCGCCGTATTACTGGACCTGGTGGTGCAGTTCCGCATCTTCTCCAACCGCACAGCCGCGGCGAGCCCGGCCGAGGCGGGAGAGAAGCCAGCCGAGCTGGTGCTTCCCGGTCCCTACAGCGTGCCTCAGCCGTAGGGCAGTTTGGGGTGAGCGTGGAGACTGTCCGACGTGGGGAGGCAGATGTTTTACGCGCGCACTACGGATGTATGACAGCCGTCCGACAGGGATTCGTGGCTGTAAGACAACCGTATGACGGCGTAAGACAAAGCCTGTTTTTCGGCCAAAATGCCGCGTTGCGCCTTGTCTTACTGTCTTACGCCGAGCAAATCCGCCCCATCTGCGACCAGCAAATCACTCCGCTGGCGCTGGCTGCCACAACTCGACCCGATTGCCTTCGGGATCCCATATCCAGGCAAAGCGTCCGTAGCTGAAGTCCTCGCGATGGGGATCGATGCGCACGCCGGCAGATGCCAACTGGACCAGAAGCTGGTCTAGGTCGTCCACGCGAAAGTTCACCATGGACTGCTGCGGCGAGTCACCGAAGTAAGTCGTGTCTTGGGGGAAGTGCGCAAGAACCGTCACTCCGACTGACTCAGGACCCTCAAATTCCAAGGACCCGGCCTCCCCCGGCTTGATACCGAGATGGGCGGCATACCAGGTTGAGAGGGACTGAGGCTCACGCGCTCTTAAAAAAACTCCGCCTACGCCTACTGCTTTGGCCATCGTTACTCCTCCTGCCGAAGAATCTCTTCGAGCTTGGGTTTATGCTTGGTCGCGCGACCGGTGCGCGGCTCCGATGAAATGACATGAACCGGCTTGGGCTGGCCCACGCGCTCTCGGGCATTGGCCTTCACCGCCTTGGTAGCAGAAAACTTTCCCGGCTTGCGTTTCGTCATGGCAAGGATGAGTATGGAATAGAATCGTGGCGTTTGGCCAGTTGGATATCGTTTTTTGCCGCCTGCAGTGTAAGAGTTTTGTCTTGCGGCATGAGAGATTGTCTGTACCAACTGAAGGTGTCTGCGCCTGAGCGGGAGAGCCGGGAGAGCAATGGAAGAGCGGGATTTTTTTAATGAGACTACGGAGCAACGAACGCACACACTGACCTGCCCCAAGTGCGGTCAGCCAGGCGAATACCAGGTGACGTGGGTGGTCAGGCGCAAGCGGGCGCAACTACCCAGAGGCGCAGACGAGCGTGATCGCGCCAAATTCGCCAAGGCGCAGTCTTACATGGTAAGACGCGACGAGAAACTGGCTTGCGTCAACATTCGCTGCCGGAAGCCGTTCGAGATCAGCATGTTGCAGTCGGTGGCGTTTCTCAACGAGTAGCCCTGAGGAGCCATGCGCTTTTCCATTTTTCTCACTTTAAGGCGGTGGGCCTGCCTGCTTGCATTCGTCGCCCTGCCATGGAGCGTGCAGCTCGCAGGCTGTCACCGACAGGGCGTTGCGCGAGTTCTAGCCGCCGAGCTAAAGCCAATCCAGCTTCCGAAACCCGAAATCACCGCCGGAATGCCCTTGATGCAGACTTTGGCCCAGCGTAGAACAACGCGCGCATTTCTGGACAAACCGCTACCATTGCAAACCCTTTCGAATCTCCTATGGGCAGCTTTTGGGGTCAACCGGCCGCGCGACGTAAAGGCGGGACTAGGCCGCACGGCACCCTCGGCCATGAACAGGCAAGATGTCGAGATCGACACAGTGCTGGCCGGCTGGGTCTACGTCTACGATGCCGAGGCGAATCTTCTGAGGCCAGTCGTGGCCGGCGACCTGCGAGGAAAAATCAATTCGGCGGCAGCATCCCATGCGGCGGTTACCCTTGTTTATGTGGCTGACGCCAAAGATGAGTTCGCGCAGGTTGACACAGGCTTTATCGGCCAGAACGTTTATCTGTTTGCGGCCTCAGAGGGGCTGAATGCTTGGTTTTATACGATCCACGGGCAGGATGTGGCCGCGGCTTTGAAACTGCCTGAAGGCCGGAAGCCTCTGTACGCACAATCAGTCGGTTACCCGCCTCAATAAAGCGTTAATCAGCCGCGCCCTTTCAAAACGCCGACTTCATCGGAAAATCCTCAGGAGTCAACTCGTTCCGGCTCCCACTCATCGACGGGTTCGCGGTCGAGCCTGTCTTCGTGGTTCTCCCGCTCTTCCTGTTCGCGGCGCTTTTCACGTTCTTCGCGCTCTTCGCGGCCATCGCTCATCGCTCCGTCCTCTTATCTAGTGTAAGGGAATCGAGGAACAGCGCCGTTCTTTGAGAAAACATGGCCTCTGTGGCTAAAGCCTAGTGCCTTTTGCTGCATTTATTGCAGGACTAAAGTCGCGCCCTTTCAAAATCCCCAGTCTAATCAGACAATTCCGACATAAACAGTCGAACTTGCAAGTCATGCTTGCAAGTTCGACTGTTTATATGTAGGATGGAATTGTTATGACACAAAAAGTGCATGATGCAGAAGTAATCGAGTTTACTCAGGCTGTCGGACTGTTGCTGCGCCGCGTGCGCTCGACAACGGCTCCGCACGAGGTTTCATTGACCGAATTTGCCGTTCTGGCGCGCCTTGCCAACGACGGGCCGGCAACGACCGCCGACCTGGCGCGCGCGGAAGGCATGAGACCTCAGTCGATGGGAACCACTGTCGCGGCACTTGAGGAGACGGGCATGGTCGAGCGCAAACCGCATCCGACCGACGGGCGCCAAGTGAATATCGCTTTAACCGCCAAGGGCGCCGCTGTGAGAAAGAGCGCCAAGGATGCGAAGCGAACATGGCTGGCGCAAGCCATTGGCCAACTCGACAAGAAGGAACGGGAGACGCTGATGGCGGCCGGCAAGATCATCAAACGTTTGGCAGAACTGTGACAACGCCCGCAACAACTTCGAATACGCGGCAGAGTTCTCCCTCTGGAAGTTCGATCTCGCATGCGTGGCGAGCTTTGCGGAACCGCAACTTTAAGCTGTTTTTCGCGGGTCAGGGCATCTCGGTAATTGGCACCTGGATGACACGTCTGGCAACGAGCTGGTTGGTCTATCGTCTGACCCAATCGGCATTATTGCTCGGTATCGTCAGCTTCGCGGGGTTGTTTGTTTCCTTTGCGCTGGGGCCATTTGCAGGCGTCTGGGTGGAGCGCCTTGAACGGCGCAAGCTGCTCATTTGGACACAAGCGGCGGCCGCGATCCAATCCCTCGTCATGGCTGCGCTCACACTCACTCACATTATTACGCTCTGGGAGATCATCGCTCTCTCTGTTGTCCAGGGCCTGGTAAATGCCTTTGACATGCCTGGACGGCAATCGTTCCTCGTCAAGATGGTCGATGATCGCAACGACCTGAGCAATGCCATCGCCATCAACTCTTCGATGGCCAACGGCGCGCGGCTGATTGGCCCAGCCATTGCGGGAATAGTGATTGCGGCCGTCGGAGAAGGCTGGTGCTTTCTGATCGACGGAGTTAGCTATCTTGCCGTAATCGCATCGCTGATGATGATGCACGTCAAGCCCATGGAAGCCCACAACAACACAGCTGGGATGTTCGAGCAGATACGCGAAGGCTGGGAGTACGTGACCACATTTCCTCCGATACGCACCATCCTTGTACTCATCGCGCTAATCAGTCTGATGGGCTATCCCTACGCCGTGTTGTTGCCAATCTTCGCCGGTCAGGTGTTGCACGGCGGTCCGTATACGCTGGGCTGGCTGACTGGAGCGTCAGGAGCCGGTGCGCTTCTGTCGGCATTGTCCCTTGCGGTCCGCAAGTCTGTTGTCGGGCTCACGCGCATGGTTCAGTTCGGAGCCATTATGCTCGGAGGCGGTTTGATTCTCTTTGGCCTCTCCCATACGCTGTGGCTGTCGCTGCTTCTGATGGTCGTGGTCGGCTTCGGCTTGATGCAGTGCGCGGCTGCCAGCAATACGATCATCCAGTCGCTGGTGCCAGAGGACAAGCGAGCCCGCGTTATGAGCTATTACACGATGGCCTTTTTCGGTGCTGCTCCGTTCGGCAGCCTTCTGGCCGGCGTTTTGGCTCACCGATGCGGAGCTCCGCACACTGTCATCATCACCGGCGCGCTCTGCATTGCTGGCGCGCTCTGGTTCACGCTCCGTCTACCAAACATCAATAAGCTTATGCGGCCCATCTACCGGGAGATGGGCCTGCTGCCTGTGCGCAACCCCGATCTGGTCTACAGCAAGCCCGAATCCGCACTATGAACCTCCCCATGAGGTTCAACCAAAAGGAGAGACTCTATGAATTGGTATGACTACATCAGTTGCTTCTTCGCGGGAATGATTCTCGCGAATGCCGTACCTCATTTTGTGAAAGGCATTTCCGGCGACCGTTTCCCGACGCCATTCGCCAAGCCACCCGGAAGGGGTTTGTCCTCGCCGACGGTGAACGTTCTCTGGTCACTCCTGAATCTGCTCATCGGATACACGCTTTTCAGGATTGGAAAGGTTTTTAACGGCGGCGACGCAGCTCTGGTTCCCTTCTTCGCAGGAATCGCCATAATCAGCACCTTTTCGAGCATGCGATTTGCAGGAAAAGAAACTGAGTAGTGACCCGGGCAAATGCCGCACACGCGCTCTTCAACTGAAAGGAAACTCCATGCCGCTCACAAAGCTCGATACCATTCCCGCCCTGGTCGTGATTGACCTGCAAAAAGGGATTGTTGCTTCGCCTGCTGTCCACCCCATCAGCGAGATTGTAGAACGCACTGCCCAACTTGCACGCGCCTTCCGCGAGCGTGCCCTGCCGGTGGTTCTCGTCAACGTCATAGCCGCAGCTCCGGGTCGAACCGACGCCGGAGCTCGCAACTTGTCTTCGTTACCAGCCGATTGGTCCGAGCTTGTTCCTGAACTGGAGCAGCAGCCTGGCGATCACCTTGTGAGCAAGCAACGAGTCGGCGCGTTCATCGGCACGGATTTGGATGATTATTTGCGGCAAAGGGGCGTGACTCAGGTTGTCTTGACTGGCGTTTCGACGAGCGCCGGCGTGGAGGCGACTGCGCGCAGTGCCTACGATTATGGTTACAACGTTGTGCTTGTTCTGGATGCGATGACTGACAGGAACGCCGATGCCCACCGTCATAGCACGGAGACGATTTTTCCCAGGCTGGGGGAAACGACCACGACCGACAATGTGCTGAAGCTGCTCAAGCAGAGACCGCCTCAGTGAGCGGGCTTGAGAGGGCTGCACCACTAGCAAAGGCCCTGCAACTTGTGATTGAATCGAGAGTGTGAGCGGCCGGGCCAGGAGGCGGTCAGGTAATGGCGCGGCTCGCCTGGGCGAGTTCTTCCCGCCCAAAGACTGGAGAGACAAAAATGGCAAATACCCTGCTTCCCCCCGAAGAACGTAACCTCACGCCCGATCAGGTGGAGGCGCTAGATAAACGACGCGACTTGGGCCATACGTTACTGGTGATCGCCGGGCAGTTTGCGGTAATCGCCACCATCCTACTGTTGTGGGTGGGCCAGGATCTTAGCTATTCGCCGGGTTGGGCGCATCCTATCGCCTACTACTTCGCCGTGGCGCTGGCAATCATCGCTGGTTGCGGCGTGGTCGGGGTTCTGCTCCGCCGAGGCGCTCCGCGGCTCGACTGAGCGCTGGCGAACTGCTGGTTATACAACCTTTGAAGAACGAGCAGGCTCTTAGTTAAAGGGCCGAAAGTGTTCCTCAAGGCTAAAGCCAGGGCTGACTCTAACTGGCATTCATGGTCGGGGTTAGAACACTGGCCTACCGGTTCCGTCGTACCGTCCGAATGAGTTCTCCCGCAGTTCCTGTTGCCGAGATCCAGAATCGCGTATGAAAGTACGGTATTTGGGAGTTGCCGATGGTAGCTGCTTCCTTGAACCCGGTCAGGACTTCGTCGACAGCTCGGCTGACCGACAGCTTGGGCCGCGTCATTCACGATCTTCGCGTCTCGATCACCGACCGCTGCAACTACAAATGCGTCTACTGCCGGACGGGCGAAGTTGGCGCACAATATCCCGAACTCTCAATTGACGAGTACCTACGGCTGATCCGGGTTTTTGTGGACCTGGGCATCACCAAGGTGCGACTCACGGGCGGCGAGCCGCTGTTGCGGCGCGGGTTGGTGGAGCTGATCCAGGAACTGGCGCGCCTGCGCACGCTGAGCGGAGATCCGCTGGAGCTGGCGCTGACCACCAATGGCCACCTGCTGGACGGGCTGGCCGCGCCGCTCAAAGCGGCGGGCTTGCAACGAGTTACGGTGAGCATGGATGCGGTGGACGCAACCACCTTTGAGCGCATCACCCGAGTTCCAGGCAGCTTTGAGGCCGTTCTGGGGGGAATTCGCGCCGCGCGCGACGCCGGACTGACGCCGATCAAGATCAATTGCGTTCTGCTGCGTGGCTTCAACGACGATCAGATAGAAGGTTTCGCCGAATTTGCGCGCCGGGAAGACGTGGTGGTGCGGTTTATCGAGTTCATGCCGCTGGAGGAGGGCCGACTTTGGTCGCCGGAGATCGTGGTTCCGTTTAAGGAGATTGTGGAACGGATCGGGCGGGTTTTGCCGCTGGTCAAACTGGCGCCACGCGAGGCCAGCGAGACGGCCCGACGCTATACCTTTGCCGATGGTGTGGGTGAGATCGGCATCATTGCGCCAGTCTCCCAAGCCTTTTGCGGAGCATGCAGCCGGGTGCGGATGACCTCGGACGGCAAGATTCGCACATGTCTGTTTTCGCAGGTGGAGCACGACCTGTATGGACGCTTGCGCGCTGGAGCCAGCGACACGGAACTGGTTGACTACATTGTCCGTACAATACAGGGCAAGGAAGCGCGTCATCACATCGGCGAGCCGGGATTTCTGAAACCCTCCCGCTCGATGGTCCACATTGGCGGCTAGCGGAGTCCCTGATGGGAAGAGAAGGCTTTTACAGGGTTCGTGATGGCCCTGTGAAGGTATGAGAATTGCAGCCTAACCACTCCCCCGGAAAAGCTGAAGAGTCCGTTCACTGAACGGCTGGCGGCAACTATGCGTATTTTGTCACCGCCTGACAACGCCGTGTGAAAGAATTGCGAAAAGACTCCTCAGACTGGGCCCCGAATGAATAGCAAGACGGAAAGCCGCATCCCTCTCGACGACCTTCTGGTCTTCCACCAGGTTGCGCGCTCGCTGACCTCAAGCTTCGACCTGGAAACTATCCTGCGCACCATCATCGAGCACATGGAACGATTCATCGAGGCGGATCTGTGGACGCTTCTGATGCTGGACGAGGCGCGCCAGGATCTCTACTACGCAATTGCCGCGGGCGGAGAAGGGGACTCGCTGCTCGATCTGCGTGTGAAGGTAGGCGAAGGTGTAGCCGGCTGGGTGGTCGAACACGGCGAGACGCTGCTTGTTCCCGAGGCCCAGGACGATCCGCGAGTCATGGATGCGCACGGTGTTAAGCCAAGTACTGTGCGCTCTGTCATCGCACTTCCCTTGCGCGGTCGCAAAGGAACACACGGCGCCATCGAGATCTTCAACCCGCGCGCCGACCAGCTCACCGACTACTCCATAGCTTTTCTGCACATCCTGGCCGACCACGCGGCCATCGCCATCGAAAACGCGCACGACGTGGCCCGCATTCAGCAGTTGACCATCACCGACGACACCACAGGCCTCTACAATGTGCGCTATCTCTACGAAGTGCTGGACCGGGAGATGGAACAATGTAGCCCGAAGCGGCCTGTAAGCCTGGCATTCCTTGACCTGGACCGCTTCAAGATGGTGAATGACGTGCACGGCCACCAGGTGGGCAGCGAGTTGCTGGCGAGCGCAGGGCAGCGGATCAAAGAGCTAAGTCGCAAGCAGGACCGGTGCTTCCGCTACGGCGGCGACGAGTTTGTGATCCTGATGCCGGAGACCGGCGCCGATGCCGCGCTGACGCATATCTCCAAGCTGCACCACGCACTGATGAAGACCGAATTCCGAATGAAGAGCGGGCAGGAATTGTTTGTAAGTGCCAGCGTGGGAGTGGCAACCGCGCCAACCGACGGGGCAACCGTTCACGCCCTCATAGGCACCGCCGACCAGCGCATGTATGCGGTGAAGGCACGCGGGCGTGGGGCGGTCAGGGAGAGTAGGGACGCGCGGCCTGAAACAATCTGCGGCGCCGTCGTCGGAAACAGCAGCCTAGACATATTCAACGGATTCTGGAGTACCAACCCTATTTGTCTTCGCCCTCAGGCTTTTCGGTGATCTGATCGCCAGCTAGCTTTTCCAACTGGTTGCGCCAATCGAGAGATTCCACGAAACTCTTCGACTCGCGCCAGCCGGGTTCTACAATGACGTGCAGTTCAAGATAAACGCGGGTGCCGATCAGGGACTCGATCTGGCGGCGAGCGCTGGTGCCGATCTCCTTCAGCTTAGAGCCGCCTTTACCGATCAAGATTGCCTTCTGACCGTCACGCTCACAGTAGATAGCCGCTGCGATGCGGGTGAGCGGCAGACGAGCCGGAGCTTGCCCCTTCTTGCGCGGCGGAGCTGGCGGTTCGGCCTCCTCGAAGCGCTCGATAACGACGGCAGAGGCGTAAGGGACTTCTTCGCCGGTTTCGACCAGGATGCTCTCGCGGATCAGTTCGGCGACCATGAAGCGCTGCGGCTGATCCGTGTATTGGTCTTTGGGATAGTAGCGCTCGCCGGTGGGCAGGGCTTCGACGATCTTGTTGAGCAGGATGTCCATGCCATCGCGCTTGCGGGCGCTGATGGGAATGACTTGCGCGAAGCCGAAGTGGTGGGTGAGCGTGTCGATCAAGGGCAGAAGCTGATCCTTGGCGACGAGATCGATCTTGGTGAGTACGAGGAAGACCGGGCAGTCGACCTTGCGGATAAGGCCAAAGAGGAACTCATCTTCGCTGGCCCAGTTGGTGCGCTCGTGCTTGGGAGAAGTGGCTGGAATTGCTCTCTGAGAAGCCGTAGAGCCGGGCTCCTCAACTCCCGATTCTGGGACCTGGGGTTCGATAGCATCCCCAACCTCGGGAGCAGGTTTTGCGGCCGCTTCCAGTTGAACGCGACGGGTAGCATCCATCAGGACCAGCACCAGATCGCGAGTCTCCAGAGCTTCGTAGACCTCCTGCAACATGCGACGGTCAAGATGCGAACCGGGCTTGTGGACGCCTGGCGTATCAACAAAGACGATTTGCGCCGCCGGATGCACACCTTTGCGTGCAGGGACCTCGACCACTCCGGCGATGCGGTTGCGGGTGGTTTGCGGCTTGGCGGATACGATGGCTACCTTTTCGCCGGTAAGGGCGTTGAGCAGCGTGCTTTTGCCGGCGTTCGGCCGGCCCAGAATGGCGACAAATCCAGATTTCAAAGGGGGTAATGCTCCTGACTGAGTTTACGGCATTTTGGAATGGCCCGGAAATGTTCGTGGTTGCACCCCCTTTCGCAATCTGCGCGAAGGCATGGAACACCGAGCCTCAGTGCTGACTATTCAGACTTAGTTAGCTCGGCTTCAGCAGGCGGGAAGACGCGCAGGCGCTCGACGCGGCGGTCGGTGGAGGAGACGACTTCCATCCTCATGCCGACGGATTCGAGCAGGACGACTTCGCCGGGAAGCGGGATGCGGCCTTCGATCTCGCTGACCAGGCCGCCGAGTGTGGTGGCTTCGTAGGTCTCGTCCAAATCAGCCGACTCGCCGAAGAGGTCTGGCAACTGGTCGACGGGAAAGTTGCCGGGAACCAGCCACACGCCGCCGGGCTCGCGCTGCGGTGTCTCGATGGGTATTTCGACCTCGTGCTCGTCGCGGATGTTACCGACGATCTGTTCCAATAAATCTTCGATGGTGACCAGACCAGAGACGCCGCCGTACTCATCGATGACGATGCGCATGTGCTGCTTTTCTCGCTGCATCTCGCGCAGCAGCTCGTAGCCGCGCTTGGTTTCAGGAACGAAGACCGCCGGATGCTGGATGCTGGCTACGGTGCGTGTGCGGGCTTCTTCGTCGGTGATTTGCAACAGATCGTGGGCGAAGGCGATGCCGGAGACGTTGTCGATGGAGCCGGTATAAACCGGGACACGGGAGAAGTTGTGCTCGCGCAGCAGTTCGAGAAACTTCTCGAGAGTTGTGGTTTCAGGTACGGCAAAAACTTCAGGCCGCGGGGTCATGACCTCTCGCACCAGCTTGTCACCAAACTCGACGGCGGAACGGACCAGATCGCGGTCGCTCTCCTCAAGAATTCCTTCCTCCTCGCCAGCTTCGAGCAGTGCCTCGACATCGCCTGCGGTCTCTTCCTCGGAAGTAGCTGGCTCCTCGGCCAGCGAGGCCACGGAAAAGAAGAAGCGGACAAAGACGGTGATGGGGGTGACAAGCCAGAGCAGTAAACGGATGGGCCAAACCAGCCGAGCAGCCCAGCGGCCACGGGTGCGATTGAAGAGCAGGGTGGGCAGGAGCTGGTTGCAGAAGACCACAACAAGCACCACGGCAAGAATGGCCTGGGCGATCTCGGCGGGAGTGGGCCGGGCCAGAAGCGGAGCGCGATCGAAGAGGACGGCACCGAACTCGAGGGCAATGACGCCCAGAGCAAGCTGTTGCAGAACTGCGGCGGAGATGGCGGCGTGTTCGCGGCTCAGGCCCAATTGCGGCTCGACCAACTCCTCCCAGGCGTCTAGGTTGTCTTCGATTTCGCCGGAGAGAATCTTGCCGAATTCAGCGTAGACGCGGCTGATGTAAGAGGCCAGCGTCTCAACTGAGGCCAAGAAAGCGATAAAAAGAATGAAGAGCGGGGTCATGGCTTGCCTCCCCGTGCACGAGTTGAAGTCTGAGGTCTCCCAGCCGGTTTGCCGACGGACGGCACAGGCTTGGCAGCGCGCTCAATCAACCCTTGCGGCAGAGCGAGCCGGGCGCGGAGCAGGCGCTCGCGGCGAGCCATCTGGCCGATGTCTGCCTCGTGGTCGTAGCCGGCCAGATGGAGTAAG
>Ga0255356_1002072_pt1 | contig 11973 bp, 11 predicted proteins | sample HBST100metaG_FD_189944 | JGI IMG/M metagenome (GOLD analysis project Ga0255356, IMG submission 189944) | Peat soil microbial communities from Stordalen Mire, Sweden - H.B.S.T100 | ecosystem: Environmental > Terrestrial > Soil > Wetlands > Peat | place: Sweden: Norrbotten County, Stordalen Mire... | reverse complement strand
TCGTAGAGATTCGGCGGCAGGGCGCGGGCGACCTGGACGGCGGCCAGCGCCACCTGGTCGAGCGGGAAGTCGTGATAGACGATGCGCAGCTTGCCCGGCTCGATCAACTCCTTGTGAATCCGCGGCCCGACGTCGAGGGCGAAGCGGGCGCAGTGCGGGCAGGTGAGGGAGTAGAACTCCAGCACCGTCACCGGCGCGTCCGGTCTGCCCACGGCGCGCTCGCTCAGGCGTGGGTCGTCCGCCGCCTGGGCGAGACCGGGGGCGAGCGCCGCCGCGGGCAGCGCGGTGAGCAGGAAGCGGCGGGAAATCGGCATAGGAACCTCGACTCTGGATGAGTGGCAACGGGCGGGCGGCCGAATCGTGCATACCAGCACAGCCGCAAAGAGGACAAAGCCAAAGGGGACAAAACCTAGCGTGGCGTCAAGACGGCCCGACCGAGCCCCTCCAGCGCGTCGCGCAGCTCGCCCGGCGGTAGCCCCGCGACCGCCTCGCTGGCGGCGGCGATAACTGGCGGCTTCGGGCGCGGCGGTCGCGGGGCTGGCGGCGGGGCGAGGTCCTGCAGCAAGCGCAGTCGGGTGACGGCGACCGTACCCAGGTGCGCGTTGATGCGGTCCATCAGCGGCTCCGACAGGTGTTGCAGTTCCATCGCCATGGGGCCGTTGCAGCCGATGGTGAGGCAGCCGGCGGACAGTCGGCGCGGCATGGTGACGGCGGCGATGGCCGGACCGACGATCGCCTCCCAGTCCGCCACGATCAGCACCGTGGCCGCGGAACGGCGGCGGAACGCCGGGCGGATCAGTCCGGGCACCAGCGCACCGACCGGGCGGGGACCGTAGATGTAGCGTGGGTCCGGCTCGGTCGTGGGCGTGCCGCTGGGCTTGTCGGAGGCCGCTTCACTCGTCATACCGCGTAGGTGTCCTCCGTGTCCGACCTGCTTCTCTGGTACCATCGTCATCGTCGGCGCTTGCCCTGGCGCGCCCTGCCGGGCGAGACGGCGGACCCGTACCGCGTCTGGCTCAGCGAAATCATGCTGCAACAGACCACCGTGGCGGCAGTGGTACCCTACTATGAAACTTTCCTCACACGATTTCCTGACGTGCAGGCGCTGGCCGCGGCCGACGAGGCGGCGGTGATGCACGCCTGGGCGGGGCTGGGTTACTACGCCCGCGCCCGCAACCTGCACGCCTGCGCCAGGCAGGTGGCGGCGCTCGGCGGCTTCCCGTGCCAAGTGGCGGCGCTCAGGGCGTTGCCTGGCGTCGGCGCTTACACCGCGGCGGCGGTGGCCGCGATTGCCTTCGACCAGCCGGCGGTGCCGGTGGACGGCAATGTCGAGCGAGTCGTCGCCCGTCTCGCCGCCATCGATGCGCCGCTGCCGGGGGCGAAGCGGCGCATCGCCGAGGCGGCGGCGCGATTCGGCGCCGACCCGGCGGCACGCGCCCGTCCGTCCGACTTCGCCCAGGCGCTGTTCGACCTCGGCGCCACCATCTGCACGCCGGCCCGCCCGGCCTGCGGACTGTGTCCCTTGATGGCAGGTTGCGCCGGCCGCCAGCAGGGCATCGCCGCGGAGCTGCCGCGCAAAGCGCCGAAGCGTCCCCGCCCGCTGCGTCATGGCGCGCATTTCTGGCTGGTGGACGGGAAAGGCCGTGTGCTGCTGCGTCGGCGCCCGCCGCACGGGCTGCTCGGCGGCATGACCGAGTTGCCCGGCTCGCCGTGGCGGGCGGAGCGTTGGGACGAGTCGGAGTGGCGCGAGCACGCGCCGATGCCGGTCGAATGGCAGCCAGCCGGCGAGGTGCGCCACGGCTTCACCCATTTCGTGCTGCACATTGCGCTTTATGCCGCCGCCGTGCCGCACATTGAGGCCGTGGGTTTCCTGCGTCCGGTGACGGCGCTGGACGCCGAGGCTCTGCCATCGGTGATGCGCAAATGCGTGCGCCTCGCGGCGAGGGGCGGGCGGTGAGGCAGCCGAAACGCCGCGCCGCCGTCGCGTTCGTGCTGGTGACGCTGCTGCTCGACGCCATCGGCTTCGGCATCGTCGTGCCGATCATGCCCGAGCTGGTTCGCCAGCTCGCCCACGTCGAAGCCGGCGCTGCGTCGGTCATGGTGGGCTGGCTGATCGCCACCTTCGCCCTGGCGCAGCTCGTGGCCGCGCCGCTGCTCGGGGCGCTGTCGGACAGGGTCGGGCGGCGGCCGGTGATCCTGTTTTCCTGCGCCGGGATCGCCGCCAACTACCTGCTGCTCGCCTGGGCGCCCTCGCTGGCGTGGCTGTTCGTGGGCCGGGTGTTGGCCGGCATTACCGCGGCCAATGCGCCCACCGCCAGCGCCTACATCGCCGACGTGACGCCGCCCGCGGAGCGGGCGCGCCGCTTCGGGCTGGTGGGCGCGACATTCGGCGTCGGCTTCGTGCTCGGCCCGGCGTTCGGCGGCATGCTCGGCGCCATCCATATCCGGCTGCCGTTCCTTGCTTCAGCGGTGCTGGCGGGGGGAAATGCGCTGTACGGGCTGCTGGTGCTGCCGGAGTCGCTGTCGCGCGAACGACGGGTTGCCTTCTCCTGGCGTGCCGCCGATCCGTTCGCCGGCCTGCGCCTGCTCGGCGCCGACCCGGCGTTGCGGCGGCTGGGAATGGCCTGGGCCTGCCTGTGGTTCTGCCTCGGCGCCATCCAATCGGTGTTCGTGCTCTCGAACACCCTGCGCTTCGGTTGGGGGCCGGGACAGAACGGCGCGGTGCTGGCGCTGTCCGGGCTGTCGGGCGCCTTGGTGCAGGGGCTGCTGGTGCGCCGCATCATCGGCTGGCTCGGCGAACGGCGCACCGCGATGGCGGCGAACCTGGCGAGCGCGCTGGGCTTCCTCTGCTATGCCTTTGCCCGCAGCCCCTGGGTGCTGTTTGCCGGCATCGTGGTGCAGGCACTGGGGGCCATGGCCTATCCGTCGCTGCGCGCCCTGGTCTCGGCGCGCGCCGGCCCGTTGCGGCAGGGGCGGGCGATGGCGGCGCTGACGAGCGTGGAAGGGCTGACCGCCATCGTCGGCCCGCTGTTTGCGTCCGGGTTGTTCGCCGAGTTCACCGGCACCGCGGGCGCACCCTATTTCCCTGGTGCACCGTTCCTGGCGGGGGTTGGGGTCTACTTCATCGCCTTGGTGGCGATCCGCAGCATCAGGGCGTGACCCCGTCGCGCGGGATCACGCCCGGCAATGCCGTCAGAACTTCGCGGCGTTGTCCTTGTTCACGAAATCGAGGCCGGTGTGGATGATCTCATCCACCTTCTGGCCGTTGTGCAGGGCCAGCAGCGTGTCGATCGCCTTGGCGCCCATTTCGCCCGGACGCTGGCCGACCAGTTCGTTGACGTAGCCACCCTTCAGCAGGTCGATTTCGACCGGCAGCGTATCGGCGGAAAGGATCACCAGATCGCCCTTCTTGAACCGATCGCCGACGCTGGTCACGAACCCCTTGTAGCCTTCGGGCACGAACAGCGCCCAGCCGCCGATGGCGACAAGGGCGTTCAGGTCAGGGTGTGCCGTCGTCAGGTCGCTGAGCTGCTGCACCGCCAGCGCGAGGTCGTCGTTGCAGTAGGTCGGCGAGCCGGCGACTTCCTTCCATCCCGCCGCATTCACCACTTCGCGCACGCCATCCAGGCGCTCGTTCAGGTTGGTGGCCGCCGGGCCGCCGGATTCCAGGGCGTAGGTGCCCGGCTTCGGCTGCACCTTCAGCAGCTCCTGGCCGAGTGCCTTGCCGAACTCCTTGTTGTCGGTGCCGATATACGCCTGACGGGCGGAAGCGGGCGCATCGGAGTCGAAGGTGACGACGGGAATGCCGGCGTCGCGCGCCGACTTGATCACGCCTTCCGCCGCGCCGGCGTCAGACACCGAGATGGCCAGGCCGTCGACCTTCTGCGTGATCAGGTCCTGGATGATCTGCACCTGCGTGGCCGGCTCGTGCTCGATCGGCCCCTTGTAGATGCATTCGACGTTGCCGAGTTCCTGCGCCCGCTTGATGCAGCCGTCACGGGCGACATCGAAGAACGGGTTGTTCATCGCCTTCGGCACCACGGCGAATTTCAGTTTCTCCGCGGCGAGAGCGGGACTGGCGCACAGTGCGACTGCCAACGCCGCGAGAATCAAGCGTTTCATTTTGCTTCCTCCTTTACTGCGCGGATGAAGCCGCGCCTTCACTCGACCCCGGCCCGGCGGAGCAACCTGCCGGCCCGGCAAACCGTTACGTCATGCGACGCGTGCGCACCTGATCGACCAGCACGGCGGCGATGATGATCAGGCCCACGAATACCTGTTCCCAATAGGCATTGGCGCCGATCAGCACGAAGCCGTTGCGCACCACCTCGATCAGCACGGAGCCAAGCACGGCGCCGACCGCGCCGCCGACGCCGCCGAGCAGGTTGGCCCCGCCGATCACCGTCGCCGCGATGACGTGCAATTCGTAGCCCATCGCCAGGTTGGCGGGCGCCGCGCCCAGCCAGCCGGCCATCAGCACGCCGGTCAGCCCGGCAAAGAACGCGCTCAGCACGTAGACGGAAATGGTGATCTTCCGGACATGGATGCCGGCGAGCCCGGCGGCGTGGGCGTTGCCGCCGATGGCATAGAGATGCCGCCCCCACACGCGATGCCGCAGCACCAGCCCGACCAGCAGTGCCATCAGCACCAAGTAGACGACCTGCACCGGCACCCCGAGCACCGTGCCCTTGGTCAGGTGGATGAACACCGCCACGTCCGGCCCGGTCGGATATTGCGGCCGCCCCTGGGTGAGCACGAAGGTGAGACCGCGGCAGACCGAGAGCATGCCCAGCGTGGTCACGAACGGCGACAGCCGCAAATCCGCCACCAGCAGGCCGTTCACCCAGCCGGCCACCACCGCCAGCGCCACGGCCACCAGCACCGCCAGCGCCAAGGTCAGCAACGGCACCTCGGCCAGCGGCGTGTGCACCAACAGGCGCAGCACCATCATCATCGCCACCGCGCTCATCGCGCACACCGAGCCGACGGAAAGGTCGATGCCGCCGGTGATGATCACCAGCGTCTCGCCCAGCGACATGAGCCCGACGAAGCTGAAGTTGGTGGCGATGTTGCCGAGGTTCCGCAGCGTCATGAACACCGGCGCGATGATCCAGATGCCGGCCACCAGCACCACCAGGGCGGCGAGCACGTAGGCGCTCTGGCCGGCGAGGGCGCCACGACGCCACCAGGGCGGACGGACGACGTTGGTGAACTCCGAGGCGGCTTGCGTTGATTGCGACATCAGGCCGTCTCCAATGCGCCGGTAATGAGCGCCGTTACCTCTTCCGGCGTGGTGGCACCGATCCGCTTGTCGGCGACCTTTTCGCCGCGGCGCAACACGGTGATTCGATCACAGACGGAAAATACGTGCAGCATCAGGTGGCTGACGAACACCACGGCGGTGCCGTGATCGCGCATCGTCCGCATCAGGTCGAGCACCTCGGCGACCTGGCGCACCGAGATCGCTGCCGTGGGCTCGTCCAGCAGCACCAGCTTGGCGGCGGCCAGGCGGGTGCGCGCGATCGCCACGGCCTGGCGCTGGCCGCCCGACATCGACCGCACCAGATCGTCGGCGCGCGTCTCCGAGCGCAGTTCGCGGAACAGCTCGGTGGCACGGCGGCTCATGCCGACGTGGTCGAGCACCTGGAAGGGGCCGATGCGCCGGCGCATCTCGCGGCCGAGGAAGACGTTGGCGGCACCGCTCAGGTTGTCGGCGAGCGCGAGGTCCTGGTAGACGACCTCAATGCCGGCGTTGCGGGCATCCTCCGGGTTGCTGAACCGGACCGGATGCCCGTCGAAATGCACCTGTCCGTGGGTCGGCAGGAAGTTGCCGGCGATGATCTTCACCAGCGTGGATTTGCCGGCGCCGTTGTCACCCATCATCCCGACGATCTGTCCAGGTTCGACGCTGAAATCGACGCGCCCGAGGGCCCGGATGGCGCCGTAATCCATACCGATGCCCTGCATGTCGAGAAGTGGCATTCGTTTCCATCCGTCCTGGTGGTGTTCGGTTGCCCGCCTGTCCGTTGCCGAGCGCGAACAAAACCTGCGCCAATTACGGCTGCACCGACACGTTGATTATCGTCAACGTAGGCCGTTGCGGAACTGGCGCCAAGCCACGTCAAGATTGTTTTTTTATGTTACCGGCGGAGGCGGCTCAGGCGTTCTCCGGCGCCTTCCGTAGCACGTCGATCGCCACCAGGGCACCGTCGCGTTCGATGTGCCAGAACGTCCAGCCGTTGCAGGAGGGGGCGTTCTGCACCTCCGCCCCGACCTTGTGGATCGAGCCCTGCAGGCCGCCGACCCGGATGCTGCCGTCGGCGATCACCATCGCGCTGACGCGGCGGGTGCGGTCGGTGAGTACCGTGCCGGCGGGCAGCACGCCGCGCTCCACCAGGCTGCCGAACGGCACCCGCGGCGCGTCACGCCGGCTGGCGGTGATGCCGAGGCCCGCGTCCGGCGCCGGCTGCACCCGCCGTATCCGCGCCCAGGCCGCCTCGACATAGGCGGGGTGGCGCTCAATGCCGATGAAATGGCGCGACAGGCGACGTGCGACGGCGGCGGTGGTGCCGGTGCCGAGGAACGGGTCCAGCACGACGTCCTCGGCGTTGGTGCTGGCCAGCAGCACCCGGTACAGCAGCGCCTCCGGCTTCTGCGTGGGATGCAGCTTCAGCCCGTGCTCGTTGCGCAGCCGCTCGGGGCCGGTACACAGCGGCAGGAACCAGTCGCTGCGCATCTGCAGATCGTCGTTCAGCGCCTTCATCGCCTGGTAGTTGAAGCGATAGCGGCTCTCGCGCCCGCGTGCCGCCCAGATCAGCGTCTCGTGCGCGTTGGTAAACCGCCGGCCGCGGAAGTTCGGCATCGGGTTGGACTTGCGCCAGACGATGTCATTGAGGATCCAGAACCCCAGTTCCTGCAGAATGGCACCAATCCGGAAGATGTTATGATACGTACCTATCACCCAGATGGTGCCGTCCTTGCGCAGCAGGCGGCGGCATTCGGTGAGCCAGTCGCGGGTGAACGCGTCGTAGGCGGCGAAATCGGTGAAGCGGTCCCAGTCGTCGTCCACACCGTCCACCAGGCTCTCGTCCGGCCGGCGCAGTTCGCCACCGAGCTGCAGGTTGTACGGCGGATCGGCGAAGATGCAGTGGACCGACGCGGGCGGCAGCATGCGCATGAGATGCACGGCTTCGCCGCGCAGCACCTGATCCAATGGCAGTTCGCGGACGATTTCCACGTCGCTCAGTGACTCCGGTGGGCCGGACAGGCCGGGGGCGCAAGGACAACGTCTACTGCGACCGGCTTGGCCACCAGGGCGAGCCGGAACTGTCGCACTGCGCCGAAAGTCGGTCGGTGGTGCGGCGTCAGGCCGAGGCGGAGCAGCGCAGCGCGGTGTTCGGCGGTAGCATAGCCGACGTTGCTCTGCCAGCCGTAGCCGGGGTAGCGCACGGCCAGCCGGGCCATCGCCCGGTCGCGCACCACCTTGGCGACGATGGAGGCGGCGGCGATGGACAGGCAGATGGCGTCGCCGCCGACGACGCAGCGCACGGCACAGGCCAGCAGCGGCGGCTGGTTGCCGTCCACCAGCGCCAAGTCGGGCGGGGCCGGCAGGCGCGCGACCGCCCGCCGCATGGCCAGCAGCGTGGCCTGCAGGATGTTGATGCGCACGATTTCGGTCACCGAGGCGGCGCCGATACCGATCTCCACCCGCCCAGCCTCACGCTGCGCCTGCAAGGCGGCAAAGGCGATCTCGCGCTGGATCGGGGCGAGCTTCTTGGAATCGTCCAGCAGGATGGCAAGGGCCTTGGGCACTCGGCGCGGCAACACCACGGCGGCGGCGACCACCGGCCCGGCGAGCGGCCCGCGGCCAACCTCATCCAGTCCGGCGACTCGGCCACCGGCGGCCGACTCGATGCTGTAGTCCGGCATTCCCACAGGCTAGCAGCCGAATCGGCACCGGCGGAAGATGTGGTCCGATTGCTACCCAGCCTGCAGCAACTCCGGGCGTTCGCGCTGCAGCCAAGCGCGCAGGCTGTCGGTGGAGACGTCGAACGGGTCGTCGAAATGTGCCATCAGATCCGGACGTCCGCGGTAGAACATCCGTACCGTGGCAGGAATCTTTTCACCGTCGCTGAACATGCCATAATACCACCAGTCCTCGGGCAGGCCCGCGACGGCGTTGGCGGCGAGGCGGCGTTTGTACCAACTCTAGATTTCCAGGACCTCATAGTTGTCGCCAGCGTAGCGGTCAGTCATGACGTCGCTGGCGCCGCCGCTCTTGCTGAAATGATAGAACCGCAGCGGCGAGTCGTTCGCCAGTATGGCGCCGGAGGGAAGCACCCGGATCTGGCGCCAGCTCAGGTTCCATCTCGCCACGTTCCAGCCCGGGTCGCGCTCAATCGCTACGCGGTCAAAAAGGGCGGGCAGCAGGTCGCAATACCTCTGGTCGGTGAACCGGCCCGTCGCTGTGGGTTCCTCGTAGCACGCCTCACGCAATAGGCCCGCCCACCACTCTGCGAATTCCTGCCCCACTTCGTCGTTGCGCACGGCGATGAAGCCGAGATTACAGATGCCGAAGCGCAGCGCCGTCATCTCGTTGTCGCGCAGCGCCGCCGGGTCGGTGTCTGGTGCCGTCTGGTGCGGCGTCAGCACGATCGCGGCCGTGCCGAGCGTCTCCTCCAGGGGAGCGAGGGAATGGAATACGGCGATGTCGGGATCGAAATAAATGACCTTCTCTGCGCCCATACGGAACAGGTATTGCATCATCGCGGCTTTCACCGCGGTGCAGGCTTCCACCACGTTGTGCTTGAAGATCCATGGCCGAAAGCGCGGCAACGTCAGTTCCTCGGCGTCGATGACGCTGTCGAAATCCACGAACGCGTCGAGGTCGGTAAAGCCGGGCGGCGACTTGTCCACCAACAGCCCCCAGATGCGCCAGTCCGGCTGCGCCTGCCGCAATGTCTGCGCCAGCACGCGCGCCCGCGGCAAATACGCGTAGCTGAAGCTGGTGAAGCAGACGATGCCGCTCACGCTCTGCTCCATGGCCCGAGCCGGCACCGCCAGTAGCTGAGCCAGGGCATCATCGTCACTTCCAGCGTCCTCGCCGTGCCCGTCTGCAGCGCGGCCGCGCCGTCCGTCCACTGCCAGCCCGCTTCCGCCGGATACCAGCCACTCATGCGACGTACGTCGTTGGCCGTCACCGGCTCGCCATCGAGCGTCACCCGCGTTACCGCGACGCCGAGCCGACGGTGGTCCGTACTTGCCGGATACATCCAGGCCGGGACGCAGCGCTGCGACAGCAACCGCACCATGCGTCGTTGAACGTTGTCCGCCGCTTGCGGCAAAACAAAGCGATAGGTACCGTCTTCAGGATCAGCGAACAGCACGGCTTCGTCGCAGAGCACGTGCAGATCCGGCACGTTGGTCGTGGCAAGATCCATCCCGGGTCCACCGCCTTCCGTCAGGTCGAGCGTCGCGGTGGTGCCGACATAGGCGAGGCTGATCGCCGCGTTGCCCGCGGCACGACGGCGCTGGGCGTATTCCGCCGCCTGCATGCTCAGAAAGAACGGGGCGAGCGCCCGCTCGTCCGGCAGCACCACGCCACGGCCGCTGTCGCGTACCAGTTCGGCGATGTTGCCGCCTTCCGCCAGGGCGATGACGTCCGCTCCGGCCGCAAGCGCCTCGTGGGCGACATAGGAGAACGTCTCGGGCCACGGGGAGAGCACGAGTTCGATGCGATAATTGGCCAGTGCCTCGGTCATCGCCGTATGGTGCGTTGCGGTCACGCTGGTCGCGACCGGCGTGATGCCGTCGATGGGCGCAAGCATGTCCTCGGCGCTGAAATGGTAGAAAGCGTAGGCGTCGAGGTGCCTGGTCTGCATCACCAAGTCGCGAAAGAACGGCCAGCCCTTGTCGAACGACGAGTAGCCGGCGAAGCCGACGCGGATCGGCCCGGTGCGCGGCGGCTCGCCGCCTCGCTTTGGCGTAGCAGGAACGATACGGCAGTGCTCATGCGCCGAGCATGGCACCATAGGCGCGAACCATGGCACCGGACCACTTGTCCAGCGCGAAGCGACTCGGCGCGACGAAGTGGAACGGCAACGCATTCAGCAGCGCTCGCATCCGGGCGAGATGGGCCGGCCGATCCTTGCCATGCACGCAGATCCGGCAGGCCATGCTGTCGAACGGTGGCGCATAGCAATGTGCCGCCCCATTGCGCAGCAATGCCAGACTTTCGCAGACCATGGTGTAGTCGTGCGCCCAGAAGACGCTGTACGCCGGGCGCAGCGCGGCGCCGAAGCGCACGACGTCCTCCGGCCGATGACCAATCAGCGAATGCACCACCAGCAGACGCACTATTTCAGTCGGCGCCGCTTTCTCAAGTGCGGTGACCAGCGTGCCGGCTGTCGCGACGCCGATACGTTCTCCGTCCACACTCACGTGCAGCCAGTTCTCCGGCGGCTCTACCGGGGCAAGCGCGGTATGCTGCACGACCGGAGCCAGATGCAGATAGACGAACAGGTCGCCATTGAACTTGAGCTGCTCGTCGCCCACGACCAGCTGCACGCCACCGACATTCTGGAAGTAGACGTCTTGGCTCAGCGACAAAACCAGCTCGCGCGCGGGCTGGCACGCCGTGCGCAGCCGCAGGCACAACGCCTCGGCCGACAGCTCCGCGCCGATCGCGGCCACGTCGACCGGCGCCGGCTCGGGGTTGCCGTCCGACAGTTGATCGATCTGGTCGCGGCGCGGCCCGTGCGGCTGACGCGGTGGACGCTGTTCCTGCCTGCCGGCAAGCACGTAGTGCCAGAGCGGATTGCACCCGCTCTCGCGCACGTCAGGATTGTCGCGCAGGTAGTAGCGGGTGTCGAACCAAGCGTTGGGGTTGCGGCCTTTGCGCCAGCCGGTGTGGAAATAGTGCTCGACCGGATCGATCCCCGCTGCCCGGACATCGGCATTGCAGGCAAGATAGAAGGGAACGTCGACGAATGGCCCGATCACCGCAGGCCCGCTTGTACCCTCCGACGCGGCGATCGGCAAACCGGCTTCTCCTGCGGCATGCGTGACCGACGGACGGCCTTGCGGTTCGTCGCCGCGCGCGGCCGGCACCAATTTGCGCTCCCTTTTCGCCACAAGCCTTCCTATACGTTGCGAGCGGCGGCAAATCTAACCGCTTCCTCGGCGGCGCGGAACAGGGCGCGGGCCTTCTGCCGCGTCTCTTCGTATTCAGCCGCCGGATCGGAGTCGGCGACGATGCCGGCGCCGGCCTGGACGTACATCGTGCCGTCCTTCACCACCGCCGTGCGCAAGCCGATGCAGGTGTCCATGCTGCCGTCGGCGGCGAAGTAGCCGATACAGCCGGCGTAGATGCCGCGCCGGGTCGCCTCCAGCTCCTCGATGATCTCCATTGCCCGCACCTTCGGCGCTCCGGTGAGCGTGCCGGCCGGGAACCCCGCCGCCAGCGCGTCCACGGCATCGAGGTCCGGGCGCAGCCGGCCCTGCACGTCGGAGGAGATGTGCATGACGTGGCTGAACCGTTCGATGACGAAGCTCTCGACCACCTTCACCGAGCCGATCTCGGCCACCCGGCCGACATCGTTGCGGCCGAGGTCGAGCAGCATCAGGTGCTCGGCGCGTTCCTTCGGGTCGGCCAACAGCTCGCGCTCCAGGCGCTGATCCTCTTCGTGCGTCGCGCCGCGTGGGCGGGTGCCCGCCAGAGGACGGATGGTGACGATTCCGTTGCGTAAGCGCACCAGAATCTCCGGGCTGCTGCCGACGATGGCGAAGCCGCCGAAATCGAGGAAGAACAGGAACGGTGCTGGGTTGATCCGGCGCAATGCCCGGTAGAGCGCGAACGGTGGCAGAGCGAACGGCATGGAGAAACGCTGGCTCGGCACGATCTGGAAGGCGTCGCCGGCGCGGATGTACTCCTTCGCCCGCTCGACCACGTCCATGAACGCTGCACGAGTGAAG
>Ga0255356_1002060_pt1 | contig 12001 bp, 12 predicted proteins | sample HBST100metaG_FD_189944 | JGI IMG/M metagenome (GOLD analysis project Ga0255356, IMG submission 189944) | Peat soil microbial communities from Stordalen Mire, Sweden - H.B.S.T100 | ecosystem: Environmental > Terrestrial > Soil > Wetlands > Peat | place: Sweden: Norrbotten County, Stordalen Mire... | reverse complement strand
TGAAGCCACCGTCGATGTGGTTGGTGACGACACCTTCGAGAACCGATCCCTCGAAGATCCGATAGAGCCGCCCTTGATACTGGTCGAACTCATACGGTCCCATCGGATCGGTCTTGGCGGTTGCTTTTGTCTGCGCTGTGGTGGGCTGGCCAGACTCCGTGCCGCCGGCCACGTCAGCCGTGGCCGTATGCTGTGGCATTTCCGTCGTTGTCTGGGCCACAGCGGTGGGCGCGGGAGGCCCGCTGTTAGAGCGCTCGAAGTCAAGTGCCACGGTTCCACTGTTGATGGCGTCCTGCTTCAGCTTTTCCCGCGCCAGCGCCTTTTGCTTGACCTCGGCCTGTGCCTCGAAGACATTGGAAGTGTGTTGAGGCGCATTGGAACTCGCGCCATAGAGTGTATCGCGCTGCGCCGAGGTCATCGGCGCGGCGTTCGCTGACTCGGGACCGGGAGCGCCTTCGGTGGCCTGGAGTTGTTGCATGGCCGCCACCAATTGTTGTTGGCGCTCGCGCTCCTCGGCGTCGTGTTTGGCTTGCAATTGCTGTTGTGTCTCGAAGCTCGATACCTGCTGCGCATTCGGCGAAACAGGCCGCATCTGTAATGCGCTCGCCGGGGCTGCTTTTCTGTTGCCGCGCAGCAGGCTCGACACATTGGCGATCCCGAGTATGGCGAGGATCGCCACAAGGGCGATGACCACGGGCATACCCTTCTTGAGTGGCAGCTTTGCCTCCGGCTGCTCGGGGATCGTTGCGGGAGAATTCTGATTGTGTTCTGTCATGGCTACTTCGTACCTCCCATGCGATGGAATTCAACCTTTTGCTTGCCGATGGCGAGATACCCGTGCTCCAACTGCTTGGGCACGGTGTATAGCCCGGCATTGAAATCGAAGTTGACGAGAGAGCCTTTCTTGTCCTTCAACTCATAGAGCGCGGGAGTCTCTTGGAACTGACCGCGCAAATAGGTGAACTTGGCATCCCGCCAGATTTGCTGGAGGCCGAGTTCTTTGCCTTTCTTCTCGTCCCATGCGTAATCGAAATGCAGCGTGCCGGGATACTCACTGCGGTACTGCTCAGCCTTTGTCTGTTCGGCTTTGAGTTCCGCGGCCTGAGCGGTCTTCGCGGCAGCAGTTTCCTGTTTTGCCTTATCCAGTTCCGCCGCGGGCACGAATACGGGAAGCTGCGCCAGATGATCCTTTGTAGCCTGGTCAGCCGGACTAATGAAAACCTTGGAATCGAAGTGCGAATCGGGGTCACTGGAGACCTCTTTCAACTGGAGGGTGTACTCGTTGCCGTGATCGGAAACGATGTGAATGTCGGTGGCTGCGTTCGCCGTCCTGGGCTTCACACTGATGAAGCGCGAAGCCACATGCCCGCCGTCGAAAATCCAGTTCACCGTATCGCCGGCGAAGACATTGGCGACCTTTTCCTCGGTGGGCAATACAATCAGCGTCGATTGCAGGAGACCGGCGCGGACCTGCGGCGGTGTTTCCGCTTCCGTGACCATCACGGTGCGCGGTGCGCTGGGCTGAAGTGGATGGGGATCGGTCGCGGCATGAAGTTGGCCGGAGGCCAGCATCAGGCCGAGGCCGATAGTGACAGGAAGAGGGGGTCTCATGGCGTTTGTGTCCTTTCTGCGGTGGAATTTGGTTATTCGATTTCGCCTTGGGCAAACCGTGCGATGCCCTCGGAGAGTCCGTATCTGGCAATGAGCTTGCTGCGGCGCACGCGGTCTTTCGGCTTGGTCGAAAAGATTGCGTAGCTGCGGCTGTCAAGATTGAGCCGGACAACTTTGGTCACACCATCGCAGCGCATGTACAGACCTTCGCGGTCCTGCAGGCTCTCGAAGAGCGCAAGCTGCTGCTCGTTCATCTTGAACAACTCCGCGTAGCGTTTGCGATTGAAGGTCGCATCCTTCAAGAAGAGAAACGAGGTACACGAGTTCACGATCGAATCGGCGTTCGCGCCCATATCCTCGGCGGACTGGCCGATCATCGTGACGCCGCCCAGATTCTTGCGCACAGTCTTGATGGAGGCGAGCGCGCCATCCAATAGCTGTTTGTTCTTCATCGAAGAGAAGATTTCTTCAATAAGAATGTGCTTAGGGACGCCCAGATTGGCCGGATTGTAAAGAACGTCATTGATGCGGCGCAGGAGCCATACCATCACTGGCTCGATCAGGTCGGCGTATTGCTCGTTGTTCACACCCTGGAAGTCGAAGCACTGTAGACGGGACAACGAGAGGCTATCCTCCACGTTGTCAAAAACCGCGTGATAGACGCCGTTGCCAACCCACTTGGATAAGTAACGGTCGAGCTTCTTGGGCAGGAAAAGATTCGACAGTCGTCGGTTCTCGGGGTCGAGCAGGTACATATCCCGCACGGCCTTGTGGATCACGTCGTCATCTTCGGGTTCAAGCTCCGCGCCGCCGTTCACGAGCAGCAACTTGACGAAGCTATACAGAAACGTGATGTTGCTTTCAGTCGGTTCTAGCGCAAAAGGATTGACCTGCGGGCCATCCTTGCCGATACGGTCTACACGGCCTCCGTACAACTCGACGACGCTTTCATAGCTGCCGCCGATGTCGAATATGTAAGTGAAGCCGCCGTATTTCTGTTCGTGGGCGATAGCCAGGTTGCCATGCACACTTTTTCCTGTGCCTGTTGGCCCGAGGATCAGCATGACCCGCACGCCGTCTACATATACGTCCTGAAAGAATGGCGTCCGTGTGCGCGTCTCGAAAATGTTCAGGTACTCGTTATCCAAGTCCTCCGAACATATGTGCCCGAGATTGGGCGCAAAGATGGAAGAGAGCCGGGCATGGTGATTTTCCGCCAGCCACATCGGGAAGACATTGAACTTTTGATTACCGGGAAACAGCGCATAAAAGGCCGACAGGTTCCCAAGCGTCTCTTCCATGACCTGCGCCCGCGCATCGACGAAGACGCGATGCACGGCGGGTGCGATGCCGCGCAGCTCGTCCACGCTGCGCGCGGCCACAAGGAAGCGCAGCGAGTATTCGCCCTGTGCTTTTTTATCGAGCGAGCGAATGACTTCGCCAAGGTCATCGACCTGGGTATTGGCGGCTCTGGCTCCCGCGCCGATTTCAAGCGACGCAGTGTCGCGCCCGCTCATGATGCGCGTCAGCACGCCGACCTTAAAGAACGAGATGAACTTCTCCTGGGCGTCGATCTCACTCCGCGCCGCGGTCGTGGACTTCGGTTGCCACGTCGAACAAAGAATGCTGTCGCAGTCGAGCGTCATCAGGCCTGAGAACAGGCACGGCCTGGACGCTTCCGGCGTCGTCTTTAAGGAGAACATCTGAACGTATCTGCGACCGATCGTCAGATGGTCGCTGTGCCATTCGACGGGACTCTTTACAATCTGCCGGTCTACGCCGTCATCGGCGGACAGATTGTCTTTGGCTGCCCACTCTTCGAGATTGAACAGGTAGCTGAAAAACTGATAAATCGCATTCTTTTCGAGTAGCCGCAGACCCAAAGCCCCAGCAAGATGGCCTTCAAGCAGCGTCGCCGTTTTTTCGAGATTAGCCAGCATCCGCGACGTGTCGGCGGCGTGCTTTTTAGGTTTGCTGGCGAAGGCGTTAACCTTTGGCGGCTCCAGCGTCAGACACCAATGAAGATCGATGCGGCGGAACCCCGCCATCTTTTCGAGAAAACTCAATCGGTCGTCCACGAAAACCTGCGTGGCCGGATTGGCGTAATGCTCTTTCCGGGGTAGATCGAAACCAGACATGACGCGCGTGTACTGGTACAAACACGCCCCTTCAGGCAGGCCGCGCAGCGCGCCTTCAATCGAGCGCATCTCGGCTTCAAGTTCTTGATCGGTCAACCCTTCTTCGTCAATGCCGGCGAGTAGAAACAGGCAGCCGTATCCGCCGCCCTTGAGCGCGAAGATCCGGTCGTTCACGAAGCGTGCAATCGGAACGATGCTGCACGCGGCTCCGGCCTTGGCGAACCACGGCGTATATTTCAACTGCTCAGTATTTGCGCGGGTCATAGTAGGACCTCTGGCTCAGACTCAAGCCCCAAAGCTCGAACATCTTGGGATGTTTGCGGACAATCAGCCACGCGCTCACGGCAAGTGAGGGAAAGGCGATCATCGCCACCATGCGGAACCCAATGAGGAAAACCGTTACGCAGACGAATACGATCGCCATCCATGCTGTGAGGTCGAGGCCCAGCTTGGCCCTCGGTCGATTCAGCGCCTGGTTGATTGGCAACGGTTCTCCACGCTTGGTCATGGCCACCACCTACTGCATCGTCTGCCCGGTGAGCGAGCCAATCCAGCCAGCACCCCAACCGAGAACTCCAGCGCCAAACAGCGCGCCGAAAAGTCCGGGAATGGCGTCCTGGAATCTGCCTGACATCATGCGGATTCCAGCGAAGATCAATCCGCCAAAACAGATGACCGCGCCCGCATAGATGGCGAACGTGCGGAAGGTAGACATCAGCGTGGTTGCCCCGGAGAAGTCCATCGTTCCCTGGGCGTGGGCCACGCTCGTAATCGAGAGTGCAAGAAGGGTGGGGGCCATCGCGCGGATGGCCGAGAGGAGAGTGGTTTTGAGAGTGTGATCCGTTTGCCGATTGGCGAACGGGATGAGCAGCCGATTACGACTGGTATCGAATCGGAGGAGACGGCGGAATCGATTCACTTTGCACCTCCGCTGACTGGGCGTCAGCTATGGCGCAAAGTTATGGCTAGTTCGATCCCGCGTCCAATGAATTCTGAGGAAAGCGTTATACGTTTTGGGAATAACGCCTGTCCGGGCGGTGCGCGAAAGTACCTATATTTCGTAGCTTCGGATGGTTTCCGGTGCCCCGACGCCACCCTTATATAAGGAGGCTTCCACGTTCGGACGGACCGAGACATAGCAGGTGAAGCTGGTTCCATCCGTCAGTTCGATCTGAACGCTCGTCCCCTCGCCGACATTCCGATGAATACGCAGCAGTTGGATCGTCTTGCCCGTGAGTTCCGGGCAGTCAACGTAGTCTTCCGGCATGAATTCGTCCCCCAGCTTTTTTAGAATCGCATACTCAACCGGGTGTCGGATGATAAACGAGCGTGAACATTTCCACCGCAGTAGCAGAGAGCGCAGCAATGACTTCGACAGCCCGATTTCCTTGGAAAAGACTCTCATTGATAAAATATCACACGCATCGTGTGTAGACTCATAGTGGTCAAGATTCGAGCATGGGAGTGTGGCACCACACTCCGTTAAGTCCCGATTTGGCACAAGGTTGCGGCAACTCCGCGAAGAACGGGGCTATTCCCAGGAAGTATTGGCCGAACGGGCTGGGCTGCACAGGAATTACGTCGGCGGCGTGGAGCGGGGAGAGCGAAACGTGGCTCTCGAAAATATCGTCAAGCTGGCGAAGGCGCTCTCCGTCAAGCCGGGCGATCTGTTCGTTGATTTTTCCTGAGATCGTTCCGCGCTGACCGACAATGCCTGGACTTCGAAACAGTAACAGTAAAGGTCTGTCAATCGTTCACCAATGCCTATGTTCTTGAACTGAGGCGCTTTGCCGGTCATGCAAGTAGCCGTCGCGGCTTGCATTTGCAAGAAATATGTGGTATTTTTTCTTGCAGAATGCGGTGATTATATATGAGTCAAACGATTGAAAATACGATCACATATAGAATCCGTGGGACGGGTCGCGGGTGGGCGTTTTCGCCACGCGACTTCCTGGACCTCGGAGGTCGCCCCACTGTCGATTCCGCGCTTCACCGGCTGGAAAAGCGCGGCGAGATTCGCCGGGTTATTCGCGGCGTCTACGACTACCCGCGCTTCAGCAAGCTCCTCGATCAGCACCTTAGCCCTGGTACTGACCAGGTTGCGCGGGCCTTGGCGCGGAAGTTCCGCTGGCGCATCCAACCCAGCGGCGCAATGGCGCTGAACTTCCTCGGGCTGTCAACGCAAGTGCCGGCGCGCGCCGTCTATCTGTCGGATGGGCCAGACAGGACTTACCAAATTGGCAACACCGCTTTGGTTTTCGAGCATAAGGCCTTGAAGGAATCCGGAGTTAAGTTGAAGGAGAGCGGCCTGATTGTGCAGGCGCTCAAGTCGCTCGGCCAGGAGCGGATTACGCCAGAGATCATCTCGAAGATTCGAGCATGGCTGCCGGAATCGTTGCGTGCCAAAGTGCTATCCGACACGAAAACGACGACAGGCTGGGTTTACAACGCAATTCAGCAAATCACCGAAGAGAGTCAACATGGATAAAATTGCGACCGGAGCGGCAACAGACAGGCGGGATTTGTTCGGCGAGTCAGCCAGACGGCTCGGCATGAATCCCGCCATTGTCGAAAAGGACTTCTGGGTCTGCTGGATTCTCAAACGCATCTTTGCGGAACCAGCGCTCAAGGACCAGATGGTCTTTAAGGGAGGCACGAGCCTTTCCAAGGTCTTCGGATTGATCGACCGTTTTTCCGAGGACATTGACCTGATCCTCGATTGGCGGCTGCTCGGGTACGGCCATGTGGAAGGCAACGATCCATACCAGACCATTCAGTCAAAGACGAAGCGGAGCCGTTACAACCAGGAGATGAATGTCAAGGCTGCGGAATACATTCGCGGCACGCTGCTCAGTCAACTAAATCGGATCTTTGCGCTGGTTCCCAGCATCGCCGCCAGCATTGACGAAAGCGACCCGCATACGGTGAACGTGCGATACCCCGCAGCATTCACTGCTTCATATATCCGTCCCGAGGTTCGGCTGGAGATTGGACCGCTCGCGTCCTGGGTTCCATCCCACGCACGGACGATTCAGCCCTATGCGGCCACATCCTTTCCCAAGGCATTTGCCGAATCGGATTGTGCGGTGGTTGCCATCGACGCCGAGCGAACCTTCTGGGAAAAGGCCACTATTCTTCATCAGGAGGCCCATCGGCCGGGAACGATTCCTGCCCGGTACTCGCGCCACTACTATGACCTGTACAAGCTGGCGGAAAGCCCGGTCAAAACGGCGGCTCTTTCCAATCGCGCCCTACTCGACTCCGTGGTCGAGTTCAAAGAGCGATTCTACTATTCCTCTTGGGCGCACTACGATTTGGCCCGTCCAGGTTCATTCCGGCTGAGTCCACCGGAGAACCAAAGACCGGCGCTGGAGCGGGACTACCGCGCCATGCGCGATATGTTCTACCGGGAGCCGCCTGAATTCTCTGAAGTGCTTCGGTCCTTGAATATGCTAGAGAATGAGATCAACGTGCTCGCGTAGGCCTGGATTGCGTACAACTAGCCGACTTAAGGACCTGTCCGTTTTTGATGAGCGCATTGGGGATTAGGCACTCGCGACATAGGCTTGCACGGGAAATGCCCTGATTGCGACCATTCCACCGGGACAGTGCGTGGTTCACAGGTGGAGCCAGGTTTAACGCTTCGAATGTCTCAATAATTTTCCCTTGGAGGCAGTGACCGCTCGGGAGAGAGTCGAATCTACCGGGGCGCAAACCGGAAAAATGATTACTGTAAATTCTCCTTCATGCGCAACTATCCCAGCCTGAAGTGGCAATAGAGAAACTTCTGCACTGTCCCGAATGGAGTGTGGTGCAGTTCCTCCGAACTTTCCAACAATTGGAAATGCCCACCAAACTCCAGGTCCGACGACTCAGCATCGTAGCGGACAACATCGAGCCCTCTGCATTTCATCGAACCTTCTGGACTGAAGGTGCTTATGATCACATGGCCCCCGCGCCGAACCGCACGCGCCACTTGGCGCACATAAGCCACACGATCGTTCTCCGCAGTAAGAAAATGAAACACCGCGCGGTCATGCCAGACATCGTAAGCGGAGACATCGAGTCCGACCCGGGTTATGTCTGCCGCAAGCCAGGAAACACGTTCCGATGCCGCACCGAGCCGCTTTCGATTCGCATTGATGGCTTCTTGCGAGATATCAAGGACGGTGATGTTCTCATATCCGCACGCGAGAACGTCGTCCACCAGTGTGGATTCCCCGGCACCCACGTCGATAATCCCTGCCGACTTCCCCGGAGCGAATTGTTCTACAAGGCTGAGCGACTTCTCCGGGTGAGGTTGGCTCACGCGGTCAATTTATGCCCTTGCCTTCCCCCTGCAAGCCTGAAATCATGAGTGGAGCGAGATGTCAGAACTCATACAACTCGGTATCCAGCCATCGCAGCCCGCCTTCGCTCGGCCTTCCAAGCCCAGCGTTGCCGTGGTTTGGTTGCAAAGTGTCACACTTGCATGGATGTTGGTGGAACTCGGCGTCTCCATATATGCAGCCGTCACCGCTCGCAGTCCAGCCATGCTGGCCTTCGGGTCCGACAGCCTCGTGGAGCTTCTTTCGGCCATCGTCGTACTCCTGCAGTGGGTCCCCAAGATACCAATCTCCGAACGCAAGGCGCATCGTGTAGCCGCAATTTTGCTCTTCGTTCTCGCCTTTGTGGTTGGGCTGATTGCCCTTGGGTCGTTGGTCCTTCGCTTGCAACCTGAGACAAGCCGCGCAGGTATTGGGATCACCATTGCTGCTCTCATCGCAATGCCGGTGCTGGCCACTCTCAAACGCCGCGAGGCTCGCCAAAGCAAAAATGCTGCCCTTGCCGCCGATGCCGTGCAATCCGCCACGTGTGCTTACATCGCGCTCATCACCCTGGCTGGCCTTGCGCTCAACGCGGCTTTCCATATTCCATGGTTCGATTCGGCTGCCGCTTTGCTGGCCATCCCCATTCTCATCAAAGAGGGCAAATCGACATGGAAAGGCCAAGGGTGCGCGTGCTGTTGAGAGCCTGACATTGATTACTGCCAAACCTAAATTAATCCGCTACTGTTGCAACAGGCCAAGGCATTCACTGAACATCAGTTACGCGCAATTCTCAGGATTAGCCACTGAAACGCCGTTCACATCGCCAACATATTTAGACCTCTGCCACATGAGACAGAGGCCAATAGAGATAGATTCGAGATGCAGAAGGGGTTAGCAACTGCCGAGGGTGTTTGAGCACCCTTCCGCACCCTCAAGTTTCGGTCAGTCTCAAAACGAGCTAGACCTCTTCCCTAGCACAGATTGCTGCCTATGCACGGCAGAGGTCCAAACGCCTCGCAACCTCGAATCTGGCCTTTTTTCGAGGGTGCTGACGAGGGTGCTGAAAATTGGAATTTGCGTTTTTCTCAGTGTTTTTGAATGCTCAAGGGTGCTGAAGATAGCCATCGACGCCCATGGAATCATTTGTTCGCAATCACTTAGAGTAACTGTCACGGCAGAGGTCGCGAGTTCGAGCCTCGTCGTCCCCGCCATAAACCAATAAGAACCAGTGGTTTATGGGCGCGACGCCTACATTATTTGGCTTACGAAGGTGCTGTAAGGTTCTGAGTTGAGTCCCTTTCGGCTGATTCCAGAAGACAAAATCCTGGGCGATTCGCTTTTCTTCGTTCACTGACGGTCGATCAATGCCGGCTGTGATCCGGCTACCGCTGTGCCGGCTTGATCTCCCACCCCTACCGTGGCATGGTTGTCTGGTAATGTTGAAAGCTGTGTGCCTCGATCCGCCACAGTGACTATTCCAACAAATTTTTCAAACATCGATCGGATGGAACGAAACAAATGACATCACCTGCTTTGGTTGTGATGGCTGCCGGAATGGGCACCCGTTACGGTGGCTTGAAACAAATTGATCCCGTCGGTCCAGGCCAGGAAACGATTCTGGACTATTCAATCTACGACGCCCAGCGTGCTGGGTTTGGCAAACTCGTATTTGTCATCCGCAAGGAGATCGAGCAGCCTTTCCGGCAGATCATCGGCGCGCGATTTGAGAAGCGCATTGCGGTTGAATATGTTTTTCAGGAACTCTACAATCTTCCATTGGGATTTTCCGTGCCGCCTGGCCGCTCAAAGCCATGGGGCACAGCGCATGCAGTCCTGGTGGCATCGAGTGCCGTCCACGAACCTTTTGCGGTAATTAATGCAGACGACTTCTATGGAGCCGAAGGCTATCGCTTGCTTGCTCGCCACTTACAGTCGGGCACGGCGGATTATGCAATGGCCGGATTTGTTCTGCGTAATACGCTTTCTGATTTCGGTGCGGTGGCGCGCGGCGTGTGCCAGGTGAGTTGTGATAACTTTCTTCAGCGGGTAGTTGAATTGACAGGAATTGAACGCGACGGCGAGGGTGGCAAAAACACTGATGCCGCAGGTCGGGTGACCAGGCTCACGGGCGGCGAAGTGGTTTCAATGAATATGTGGGGCTTTACTCCCAGTGTCTTTGACTGGTTACAGGACTACTTTGAGAAGTTTCTTCAACGAAGTGGTTCGGATATGCGCTCGGAATGCTATTTGCCAAGTGCGATCAACGAATTGGTTCTAACAAAGCGGGCATTGGTAAAGGTCTTACAAACAAGGGATACCTGGTTTGGCGTTACTTATCGCGAAGATCATTCGCGCGTGGTGAAGAGCATCGCACGCCTCATCCAGAGCGGATACTATCCAGAAAGACTCTGGTCATGAGCGACGAACACAATGTAAGTGCGGTGACGCGGGAATTTGAAATCAACGGCGAGTATCTCGGAGCCACATCCTACGGCAGCGGCCACATCAACGACACTTACTGTGTCGTCTTTCATCAGGCTGGTGTACCGGTGCGCTTCATCCTTCAGCGCATCAATCACAACATATTCAAGAATCCTCTCGCGCTGATGGAGAATATCCAGCGCGTGACGTCGCATCTTGCCGCGCAGGTAGCTAGGGATCCGGACCATAGCCGTCGAGTCCTTACTCTCATTCCAGCGCGTGATGAGCGGGTTGTGCATATAGATGCTAATGGTAACTATTGGCGTATGTATCGCTTCATCGGGGGGAGCCGTACGTACGATGCGGTTGAGTCAATAGAGCAGGCATTTCAGGCGGCGAAGGCGTTCGGACGATTCCAGCAGATGCTCACCAGTTTGCCTGCGCCGCGATTACACGATACCATCCCTGATTTTCATAACACGCCAAAACGATTCACGGCGTTGGAACAGGTTATTGCTGCGGATGTGGCTGGCCGCGCAATTCTGGCTGGTCCGGAGATCGACTTTGCCCTCGCGCATCAAGCCATGGTCAGCGTTCTGCTGGATGCGAATCTTCCCGAGCGTGTTACGCACAACGATACCAAGTTCAACAACGTGCTGCTCGATGACACAACAGGCGAAGGCCTGTGTGTTGTTGACCTCGATACTGTCATGCCCGGTCTGGCTCTTTATGATTTCGGCGACTTGGTTCGTACAACCACAAGCCCAACCGATGAGGACGAGAGGGATCTGTCGAAGGTTAGCATGAACTTCCCCTTGTTTGAGGCGCTCGTGCGCGGGTATCTGACTTCAGCTTCCTGTTTTCTGACAAAGGTGGAAAGGCAACATCTCGTCTTTGCAGGAAAACTAATCACCTTTGAACAGGGCCTTAGGTTCCTTACGGACTATCTGGCGGGTGACACCTATTACAAGGTGCATCGCGAAGGGCATAACCTCGACCGCTGCCGTACGCAGTTCAAGCTGGTTGAGTCCATCGAGCGCCAGGAAGAAAAAATGGACGATTTAGTGCAATCCCTTGAACTGTAATCCGTCCGGTGACTCTCGTCAGGAATGCTCAGACAGAGGTTGATGCGTATGTTGTTGATTTTATTGGTGGCGGGGGGCAGGATTGAACTGCCGACCTACGGGTTATGAAAACGCCTATAAGTAATACAATCAACTACTTACACGTCTTACAAAGGCGCCTAAATACAGCGAAATGCGCGTAAAACGGGCCAATCACGGATGGGGAATCACGGGTGGAGATTTTCTGCGGTGCGCGACGGCCTTGTGCCGAAGAAGGGGCTAGGCGCTTGCGGAAGCAGAAAACCGCTATTTTACTGGGTAACTTACTATTTTAGTTCAACGTGCCGGGTTTAATCCCACCGCCTTCAGGCGGTCAGCTTCAGCGCGCTCCTAAAATATAGGGGGGAACGGAGATGGGGGAGTATCGGACGAGTGGGCACGCGATTTGGGAGATCAA
>Ga0255356_1002056_pt1 | contig 12006 bp, 7 predicted proteins | sample HBST100metaG_FD_189944 | JGI IMG/M metagenome (GOLD analysis project Ga0255356, IMG submission 189944) | Peat soil microbial communities from Stordalen Mire, Sweden - H.B.S.T100 | ecosystem: Environmental > Terrestrial > Soil > Wetlands > Peat | place: Sweden: Norrbotten County, Stordalen Mire... | reverse complement strand
ACATTGCCCAAAAGGATGACTTTATTAACGCTCTTTGCCATGTTCTTGTACTCCCGTAATTCAAAAAGGATAGCAGAGGATGCGCCCAAAAGCTGCGATTTGGGCAAACCGGCCCGCATTGGCGTCAGTGGGCTCCCGCCGTGCCGTCCTTCGGTCAGCCCAGCCGCGCAGCCCGCAGAATCTCATCCGCCACCTGCTTCGGGGTAAGCGCGTCCACCGCAATCGAGATATGCGCTGTGCGGTAGAGTGGCAGTCGGCTCTGGTAGCGGCTGGCCAAATTGGCCTGATCGGCCAAGATGGGGCGCGTGTGTTCGGTTCCGACGCAGCGAGTAAGGGTGGTGGCCAGTTTGACTTCCAAGTGGACCAGAATCGTTCCCGGCGTCGTGAGCAGGAGCGAACGGGTGGCAGGGTGCTCGATGGCGCCTCCGCCCAGAGCCAAAACCAGCGCATCTCCGGCGGCTAGACGCGCGATGGTGGCACGCTCGCGCTCGCGAAACGCCGCCTCTCCGGCGCGGGCAAAAAGTTCAGTGATCGGAACGCCCACCTCCGCTTCAATGACGTCATCCACATCCGTAAAGCTCCAGCCCAACTTGCTTGCAACCAGAGGCCCGACTGTCGACTTACCCGAGCCCATGAAACCGGTGAGAACAATGCGGCGATGCGGGACGGACGTGTCCGTCAGGGAAGCGGTGCGCGATTCAGGAGAAACTCTGGATTTGGCTTGAACGGTCATAGAAGGTTTGCGCGACAACAAGGCTGCGATTCTCCATTCAGTATAGAAGTATAGAAGAGTGGCGCTGAAAACCTACCAATATTTTACATTACAGCGCCAGCAACTTTGAGCATAATGAAACTAACCATATATTCATATATGGTTACAGCAGTCTTATATCTCAATAGCTCGGTTGACTTGCAGTCAAGCAATAGTACATCGTTATACAAGAATTACTCGATTAATAAGCTCTCGCAGAAAGATTCAGGCTATGCCTGAGCTGGATGCAGGCAAATTTTTCCCCCGCTGGTCTTGGCTTAACAGACCCGATCGAGAGTCAACTGCAAGATACTTGATACTTCGCTTAACACGGCGGCGTTCATGAAAACCAGTTTCAAAGAGAATAATTCCTCCTGTATCTCTGGATCGCAACAATTCGATCCCGTTGTTTGTTCAAATCGCGAGCAATCCGCGGGATTCATTACAGGCTGATCTCAAATCGGTCCGGCTGAAACCATGAGACTTCTTTGCCACAGAAAAGCGATCTGCGAGAAGTTCGGCGTAAGTGTAATTACGGCCAAGCGCGTACTTGATGACCTTGAGTCCGAGAGCGTTCTTGTTCGTCAGCAGGGCCGTGGCACTTATGTGGCGCGGCGAGAATGGCTTCCGTTAACAACGACTACTACAAAAGCCGCGCGGTGTCATGCGGCTGTCTTAACGGTTCGCAGTACGCCGTGGTGCTTATGACCTCTCCCGACTACACCACGCGCCATCTTCGTTCTCTATAACTCGAACTCCGGGGAAGCTGGCAGATTCGCAGAGCGTAAAGCCCCGAGACTCTCGCCCCTTTCTCGATCTGGATTTTTCGCGGGTTCTTCAACTGATTCTTAGAAATTTCAAAGATGGACCAATTCTCATTGGCCTCACACATGCGGAAGTTCTCTCCGGAGGGCTTCCGTGCTCGACCCTATTCCCCTGCGCACGCGCGCAACGGTTCGCTATCTCGGCCTTGCGCTGCTGGCCCTGGCTCCCGCTGTCGCCCTGGCCGGTGGCCCCAAATATGTGGCTGGCGTCAGCTACTTCAACGCCGGTGTTCTGGGCCAGCCCGTCCACTGGGCCGGAGGACAGGTCAACTATTACGTCGATCAGGGGCCGCTAAACAATTCCGTTACCAACCAGCAAGCCACGGCTATGGTGGATGCAGCAGCGGCCTTGTGGAGCGCGGTTCCAACGGCAGGCGTCACGCTGGTGGACAAGGGCGCGCTGAACGAGGATGTTTCTGGCTCGAACGTCGCGGTCAATGCCAGCAGCCAGTTTACACAGCCCTCCGATGTCACACCCTCCGCCACCAGTTATCCGCTCGGCATCATATACGACTCGGATGGCTCGGTCATCGACGCCCTGTACGGCTCTGGGACCAGCGATCCTTACACCTGCCAGGACAACGACGTTTACGTGTGGACGGACAACACGAATCCGGACGCAACCTTCGCCCACGGCATTATCCTGCTCAATGGCCGCTGCGCCACCAACTCCAATCTTCTGGAGATGATGAGTTACGAACTGGAGCGGGCTTTCGGTCGCATCCTCGGTCTCGACTACTCGCAGGTGAACCCCGGCGCGTTGACCAACGGCGAAATTGGCGGTATGCAGGGTTGGCCTGTGATGCAGCCACTGAGCGGCGTCTGCAGTGCGAGCGGCGGCGAGTGCATTCCCGATCCCGCAATATTACGCTATGACGATATCGCCACCCTCAATCGCATCTATCCCATCACAGCCTCGAACCTTGCCAATTTTCCGGGCAAGCAACTTACCGCAGCCAACACGATATCGATTCAGGGCACAGTCAGCTTCCGCACCGGCGTGGGCATGCAGGGAGTGAACGTGGTCGCGCGCCCCTTGGACGCAAGCGGCAATCCGCTTTATCGATACACGGTCAGCTTTGTTTCCGGCGCCTATTTCAACGGAGACCACGGCAACCCCATCAGCGGATACAAGGACTCCAGCGGCAACCTGCTTACCAAGTGGGGATCTGACGAAGCCGCGATGCAGGGCTACTTCGACCTGAGCGGCATTCCACTGCCGCCGGGAATGACGGCAGCCAATTACCAGATCACCTTCGAAACCATCAATTCTCTCTACACCTTCACCGACTCGGTCGGTCCCTATACAGCCGGACAAGTCGCACCCTCCGGCACGCTCGACGCTATCTCCGTTTCCTCGATGTCTGCCGGCAGCACGAAGACGCTCACCGTCACGGTGGACGACTCAGCCGCGGGCGGATACCAGGATGCCATTGGCACGGTAACAGAGCCGCGCATGATGCCCGCAAGCGGCCTCTGGTGCGGACGCTTGAGTCAGGTAGGCCAGACCGACTGGTTCACCTTTCCGGTCCGCGGCGGCCGCACCTTTACCGTGGTTACGCAGGCCATCGACGAGAGCGGCGCGCCCACTGAGTTGAAGGCAATGCCGGCCATCGGCGTCTGGGACGCATTCGACGCCGCAGGAGCAACCGCAATCGGCGCAGCTCCCGGCATCAACGGCCTGGCCACCGGCGAAACATGGCTGCGAATCAGCGCCAGCGGCGACGACAAGGTCCGCATCGGCATTGCCGACCAGCGCGGCGACGGCCGTCCCGACTACGCCTACAACGGCTGGCTGCTTTATGCGGACACGGTTGAACCCCAACGGCTGCCCGCATCCGGAGGCCCTATTGTCATTCACGGTATGGGATTTCGCTCCGCCGATACGGTGTTGGTGGGCGGCCAGGAGGCCGTGGTCACCAGCATCTCGCCCAATGAAATCACGGCCATTGCTCCTGCCGCTGCTGCTGGTGTCAGCGGCTCGGTCGATGTCGAAGTGGACGATCTGCCCGCCTTTTATGCCGCCACCATCATTTCGAGCGGCGTCAGTTACAACTCCGGCGACGGCGACGCACTCACGCTGGTTACAGCGCCCGCGAGCACGGTTCCCCTCGGCACGCCGATTGCTTTCACCGTCACCGCGCTCGGCTCCGATCTGACTCCGGCCGGCGGCGTGACGGTTCTCTACACCGTTACGAGCGGAACGGCCACGCTGGGCTGCGAGCTGGCGGTCTGCGCCGTCACCGCGAGCGGCGATGGCATCGCTACGATGAACGTCACGGCAACCAACTCCTCGTGGGCCATCGTCACAGCCTCGCTTACCAACGGCTCCAGTCTCCGGTCGGAGTTTGTGGGCGGAACGCCGCCCGTGCTCACAGCCCTCACGTCTCAGTTGTCTCTTGCCGCCGGCGCCACGTTCACTTGGCCCGTGCAGGCCCTGGTATTGAACAACGGCACACCTGCAAGCGGCCAATCTGTGGCATGGCAAACGTCAACGAGCGGTATCACAGCGCTCAGCTCGATCACGGCCATCACCTCAACAAGCGGCATCGCCACCAAGATGCTCACAGTGGGTCCGCTTACCGAGGGCCAGACGGCTACCATCAACGCCTGCCTCAATGGCACCAGCCAGTGTGTCACGTTCACAGCCTTCGGAGCACGGCCAGAGTACGCTTTGCTCGAAGCTGTCTCCGGCGTCAGCCAGACTCTCGCAAGTTCAGGAACACCGAACCAGATTACCCTTCGTCTTCTCGACATGGATGGCAACGCGATGGCCGGCGGCACGGTCGCGCTCTACCAAGCCCTCTACGCCTGGACTCCGCCTTGCTCCGCACATACGGTTTGCCCTCAGGGCGCGTTACTGGCTACGCAAACCGGCATCGCCACTTCCGGCATCGATGGCACGGTCACGTTCACACCGGCCTCGCTGCCCGGCGTCGCCACACGGCTCTACGCCTTGGCCGCTTCCGGCAACACCGCAACGGTTTCGATAGCCGTCGAGCAGCATCCGTAAAGCAGCCGTCAGTGATCACTGCTTCTAATCGAACACTACCGTCTTGTTGCCGTAGCAGAGAATCCGATGGTCGAGGTGCCAGCGGACGGCGCGCGACAGAACCATGCGTTCCAGGTCGCGACCGCGCTCCACGAGATCTTCCACCTGGTCGCGGTGTGAGATGCGGGCCACGTCCTGCTCGATGATCGGCCCGTCGTCCAGCACTTCGGTGACGTAGTGGCTGGTGGCGCCGATCAGTTTTACACCGCGTTCGTAGGCCGCATGATAAGGTTTTGCGCCTGTAAATGCGGGCAAAAACGAATGGTGGACGTTGATAATCGCTCGCGGATAGCGATTCACGAAGCCGGGTGTCAAAATCTGCATGTAGCGGGCCAGCACCACGAGTTCGATTCCGTATTGCTCCATCAATTCGAGTTGCCGCGCTTCGGCCTCGGCGCGCGTTGCCGCTGTGACCGGCACGTACTCGAAAGGAATACCGTAAAAGACGGCCAGATTCTCTACCGCGCGGTGGTTGGAGACGATGACCGGAATTTCGCAGTTCAGCTCGCCCGTGCGCCAGCGATGCAGCAGATCAGCCATGCAGTGCAGGTACTGCGAGCAGTAGAGAGCCACCCGCGTCTGGCGCGCGCTTGCGATCAGACGCCACCGCATATTGAGATCCGCAGCCAGCGGCGCGAAAGCCGTCCGGAACTCTTCAAGATCAAATCGGCTGGCGGCGTCCGGCGCAGCGTCCTCGTTACCGTTTGCGTTTTCGGCGTCGAGCGCCCACTCGACGCGCATGAAAAACAGGCCCTCGTGCTGGTCCTGATGCTGGTCGGCGTGCAGGATATTGGCGCCCCGCTCGTAGAGCATGGTGGCAACGCGGGCGACCAGACCCTTGCGGTCCGGACAGTTGATGAGCAGAACGGCGGAATCTTTCATGTTCTTTCAGATTACCGCGAAAGCCGCCAGAGCCGCGAAGCTCACAGTTTCACAGTTTCACAGAAACTTGGGGGGGGGGCTTTTTGCTCGGAATGAGGAATCCCCGCTCAGGACGCGGCTTTACGTGGTGCGCGACAAAAAAATACCGTGCAGTTTCGGATACAGATTCAACGCATTCTGCTGCCCAAACCCGCATACAGCAAGGAGAATCGGCGGAGATGGCTGCGGTATTGTTTTGCATGGGGTTGCTGGCTGAGACGGCGGATGATAGCTTTCCGCAGCTCGTCCTCTATATTTTCAAGTCTGCGCCGACGGTGGGTAATTATCTGCAAGCACCTGTGGTGGGGCGGAGACCAGGGACTTGAAAAGCCCGTGGGATAGGGGTTGAGGGTTCCCACCCTTTCGCCAGAAAAAAGGCGAAAGGATGGGGCACGGAACATTGGTGGGAGGTCAGGAGCGGAACAGCTAGGCTCGTGCCATCCCAGGTCTGAAAATCCAGACCTGGGGCACCCATGCTCGTGGTGAGTTTGCAAGTGGGATGTTGGGGTTCGTGCTAACCCACCCTAGCCGCAAGAACAAAGACGCGGCGAGGGTGGGGCACCCGATGGTGGTACAAAATCAAGCTGTCAGAGACTTACTGAAAAGTCCGCAAAGACGAAGCCGTCGCGATCGACGACCTCTCCGGCTTGGAGAGGCAGCGGTGCGGTGAACATGGGGCCCGCGTAGACGCAGGTGTGAAACTCGCCGCGCTCTCCGCAGGGGTCGGCTTCCGGCGGCAGGTCGCGTAGTAAAGCGGCATCGAACTCGCGACCGGCGAAAGCGGCGGGCAATTGCTTTGAGTCCACACAGGAGAGGCGCGCAGGCCGCAGGCAATCATTTCGCGGGCGAGCGTATCGGTGGGAATCCGCCAGAGGGGGAAAAGCGGCTCAAGGCCGGTGGGCTTGAGCTGCGTCTCGCGATAGACACGAACGTCGGGCAGGAAGAGGTCGCCGAAGGCAATGGCGTCAATGCGCTCGGCAACGGCGCGGCGGCAGACCTCGGCCATGCGCTGCTCGTAGACTTCGTTGGAGCAAGGCCATGGCAGGGGCACGGTCCACAGCGGGAGTTCGGCGGCGCGAGCCTGGGCCTCCAGCACGGCGAGGCGCGTGCCGTGCATGGCGACGCGCTGGAATTCAGCGTTGATGGTGGTAAGCAGACCACAGAGTTCAATGGCCGGATCGCGGCGCAACAGGTGGAGAGTCCAGGCGCTGTCTTTACCGCTGCTCCAGGACAAGAGGACACGCTTCCGCTTCATGGAACGATCATAACGTTTTTCCGGGTCTAAAAATTGAGGCGTCGGCCACATGACAAAACGGCCTGCCGTGTGGAAGCGGCAGGCCGTTTTTGTGTCGGGTGCAATCCGGCGCTAATTCAGCGTCAGGTCGGCATGGAGCGGAGTGTTTTCGCTGGAGTCGCCGACGAGGAGGATGAACTTGCCGGGGTCGATGGTCCACTTGTGTGCGGCCTCATCCCAGTAGCTGAAGGCACGGGCATCAAGCGAGAGCGTGACGGTTTTGGTTTCGCCGGGAGCGAGGCGGAGTTTTTCAAATCCCTTCAGCTCGCGCTCGGGACGGCTGACCTTGGTGGAGGGGTCGGAGACGTAGAGCTGAGCGACTTCCGCTCCGGCTACGCTGCCCGTGTTGGTGACGTCGAAGCTGACCGGAACGGTGGAGCCGGAAGCGGCAATCGAAGGCGCCTTGAGGTTGGAGAAGCTGAAGGTGGTGTAGCTGAGACCATAACCGAACGGGAAGAGCGGATGCTTGCCGGTGGTGGTCCAGTAGCGATAGCCGACCATGAGCTTGTCACCATATTTGATGTGGGCGATGGTGTAGTCGACCGGCTTCCGGCCATTTTCCGTGACGTGGAGCGAGGTGTCGGCGGCGGGGATGGAGTAATACCAGGCAGCGGAGGGGCTGCTTTCCCAATCGCGGTCAAAGCTGACGGGGAGCTTGCCCTCGGGGTTGTGCTGGCCGAAGAGGATCTGAGCGATGGCCGCGCCGCCCTCCTGTCCGGGATAGTAGACCTGGAGCAGTGCAGGAACCTTGTCGAGCCAGCGATGAGTGTCCGTGCCGACGCCGCCGGTGAGGGTGACGATGGTGTGGGGATTGGCGGCGGCGATGGTTTCAATGAGGGCGTCCTGACCCCAGGGAAGAGAGAAATTGCGGTCTTGGCCCTCGCCCTCGGTGGTGTCCGTAAAACCGGCGGCGACAACGACCACATCGGCGAGCGAGGCGTACTGTTTTGCTTCGGCCGAGATCAGTTCCGGTTCATAGACGAGCCCAAATCCCAGGCGAGAACCGGCGGCGCGGGGCAGGTAGTCGGCCACGATGTTGACCGCCTGGCCAGCAGTGAGATCGACGGAGGCGTACTTGGGGACCTGACCCTCGGCATGAACCTGGTCGAGGACCTGCTTGCCATCGACGAGGATCTTGAAGGCATCCTGACCGGAGGCGGCGGCGATGAGGAGATACTTGCCGGCTTCACCGGCCTTGAATGAGGCGGTGTAGCGGATGCTGCGAGAGCTCTGCTCTTCGGGCTCCCACTGGTTGGGCTTCCAGTCGGCTACGTCGCGGCGCGTACCGGCAACGGGCGTGCCGGTGAAGTCGCGGCTGGGGAAGGTTTCAGTCTTGACGCCGCCTTCCCAGTGGGTCTGGCGGAAAACATCAAGCATGTCGGGCAAGCCGCGGCTATAGAGCACGTGGACATTGGGACCGAGAAGGTTGGCGATGCCGGTGAGGGTGGAGACGGGCTCGAAGGACTGGGTCTCGGATGAGCCTCCGCCTCCGGTGACTGCCGGGTAAGCGTTGGGTCCGATGACGGCGATGGTCTTAACCTTTGCAGGATCGAGCGGGAGGATGCGGCCCTCGTTCTTGAGGAGGGTGATGCTCTCAAGCGCTCCCTGAAGGGCGACGGCGCGAGTGGCAACCGAGTAGGTGGAAACCGTGGGATCGAACTGCGGGCGATCCGTGAAGCCGTAACGTAGCTCGGTGCGGAGAAGGCGGAGGACCTTGTCGTCAATGGTGGATTCCTTGACGAGGCCGGCCTTGACGGCGGGGACGAGGGTGGCGGCATTCATGAAGCGCGCGTTGGGCATTTCCAGGTCGAGGCCGTTGTTGGCGGCGGCGACGCCGTCATAGGTGGCATCCCAGTCAGACATGAGGATGCCCTGGAAGCCCCATTCGCCCTTGAGTACCTTGAGATTGAGAAACTCGTTCTGTGTGGCATGAACGCCGTTGATGAGGTTGTAGGAGTTCATGACGGAATCGACGTGGCCCTTGAGGATGGCGGCCTCAAAAGCCGGAAAGTAGATTTCGCGCATGGTGCGCTCGTCAACGTCGGAGCTGGCGTTGTGGCGGTTGGACTCCTGATTGTTGAGGGCGTAGTGCTTGACGGTGGCGATGACGCCCTGGGACTGAACACCCTCAATGTAGGGAACGACCATGGTGGCGTTGAGGTAGGGATCCTCGGAAAGGTACTCGAAATTGCGGCCGTTGATGGCGGAACGGGCGATGTTGACGCCGGGGCCGAGGAGGAAGTTGACGCTGCGGGCGCGGGCGTCCTTGCCAATGCTGACGCCGTAGGAGCGGGCGAAGTCCTTATCCCAGGTGGCGGCCAGCGAAACGCCGCCGGCATAGGAGGTGTCGGGGCCAAAGCAACGGATACCGACCGAAGCGTCGGACATTCTGAGGCGGGGCAGGTTGATGGCGGGCGCGGCATTGGTGAACATGCCGTCGACGCCGCCAAGAAGCTCGATTTTCTGTTCGAGGGAAAGTTTGGCCACGAGTGCGTGGGCCTTGGCCTCAATAGCGGGTGAGTCGGGCACGGGAGCCTGCGCCGCAGCGAGGCCGGGAAGCAGGGTTAAAAAAAGCGCGAGGACGAAGGTAAAAAGTCTTACAGGAGGGTGTTTGTGCGTATTTTCCATAACGGGGCAAGGTTAAAGCATTGAGGCTTTGGATGTACACCGGTTTCTGGCTGAAAGCGGCCAATTCTGGACGGGGTAAATCCTATCGATTCAAGAATGCGGGGACGTCCTGCTCAATATTGCACAGCTAACTATTCCATTCTGAATTCATCTAATAATTGAAGTCCCTGAATTATGTTTTGCGTGCTGTATCGGAAATTGTGCAGAGTCTGTTTCGTGAGCTGAGACAGGCGCAACCGGTAAACAGCGCTCCGGAACCATCAACCCAGGAAATGCGTAGACCCACTGTAGACGAAGAGGATTATTGATTCAATTTTCCAATGCGGGCGAGCCGGACCTTAATACACTTTCGTGTACGGCGCGAGTGTGTGCGGGAATCGGGCGCTGGCTGCTGCTGGCGACCTTCGTCTCGCTACTCACCATGCCCGTGACGCAGCGCGTCTGGACATGGGACGGATTTCTGCACGGCGGTCAGGATTTCGAGTCCGGAGTGCTGGCAATACTGGTAACCCTGTGCCTGGTGGTGGTGCTTGCCCGTCATGGCAAGCAGAGCGTCGACTTTCTGCTGGCGGCATCGTATCTGTTCTCGTTTGTCTGTCCCATGCGCACATTGGCCGCAATTGCGCACAGTGAAGCGGTCCCGGCATTGCGGACAGAACGAAGACCGTGTCCGGTTTCAGGCACGTACGCACTCCCTCTTCAAGTCTGATCTCTCCTCTTCGGGCACCCCACACCGGATGACTCATTGAGGACTGTTCACCCTGTTGATTGCTGCTCAGTCCTATTCAGGCTGACAAAGAGAGACCATGAAAACATCAGAAGTTCTGCACGCGTGGGCCAGGATTCTATCCGGCCGCGCGCCATCACTCTCCATCGAGATCACAAAAGAATGCCCCTTGCGGTGCCCCGGATGCTACGCCTTCGATGCGGCACATCTTGGCGGCGAAATCCGGCTGCACGAACTCTCCGACTTTACGGGCGATGAACTCGTCGCGAGGGTGCTTGCGCTGATCGACGAGTACAAGCCGCTTCACGTTTCTCTGGTGGGCGGCGATCCGCTGGTGCGGCTTCGCGAACTGGAATCGCTGCTGCCGCAGATCGAAAGCCGCGGCATACATACGCAGGTCGTCACCAGCGCTTTCAGAGCGATCCCCGCCTCCTGGGCGAAGTTCAAAAAGCTGAATGTCGTCGTATCGATCGACGGTTTGCAGCCGGAACACGATGCACGGCGCAAGCCAGCTACCTACGAGCACATCCTCAAGAACATCAAGGGGGCGAGGGTAACGATTCATAGCACGATTACGTCGCAAATGGCCCAGCGCCCCGGCTATCTGGACGAATTTCTGCGCTTCTGGAGCAGCCAACCAGAGATTGCCAAGGTGTGGTTCAGCATCTTTACTCCTCAGCGCGGGGCCACCGATCCTGAGATACTGACCGCTTCGCAAAGAGCCTCGACAATCGCCGAGTTGCAGCAATTGCGGCTGAAGTATCCCATCCTGGATATGTATGAGGCCGCCATTCGGGAGATGAAGACCCCGCCCAGAAACCCGAACGAATGCATCTTTGCCAGGACCACAGAGACGATTTCAGCCGATCTCAAGACGCAGATCACTCCCTGCCAGTTTGGAGGAGATCCCGATTGCGAACAGTGCGGTTGCATTGCTGCGATGGGCTTGGCCGCAGTTGGGCACTACCGCGTGCTGGGACAGCTTACCGCGGGACAAATTTTCATGGCTTCAGACCGGTTGGGCAAGGGCTGGAAGCGGCTCAAGAAAACCTTCTCACGCACTCCCAGGAAGCAAACAGTCGTTTTCCCATTCAAAATTCTCAAGCCCACAGGTACGGAAAGAAAAGCACGTTAACACAGCCGAGAGAGGAGCGGGAATTGGTAAACCAGGATTGTCAGACCGAGGATGAACTGAAACGAGATCTCGTCAGATTCAGCAAATGGCTGTACCGGCTTGGCTTTGTGCCCGGCACATCGGGCAATCTTTCTGTTCGGATTGATCGGAACAGGCTGCTTGTCACTCCAACCGGCGTCAGCAAATACCTGGTGAGGGCGGCGGATATGGTCGTCGCCGACATGGAAGGCCGCAAGCTGGCGGGCACACGGAAGGTTACCAGCGAAATTGGCATGCATCTCGCTATTTACGGAAAAAGAGCGGATGTTCAGGCGGTCATTCACGCACATCCGCCGATTGCAACGGCCTTTGCCTGTGCAGGTTGGCCGCTCGACGAGATGTTTTGCCAGGAAGCTGTAATGACGCTGGGGCCGGTTCCGCTGGCCAGGTACGCAACCACCGGGACGGATGAAGTGGCGGAAAGCCTTGCACCTCTTGTCGAGGAACACAACGCCATTTTGATGGCCAATCACGGCGCCGTAACCTGCGGCGGAAATCTGCTGGATGCTTTTCTCAAGATGGAAACACTGGAGCATGTGGCACAGATCCGGCTGGCGGCGCATCAACTTGGCAATATTCGCACCCTGGAGGGAGAACAGACGAAGAGTCTTCTTCTTGCGAAGGAAAAATACGTT
>Ga0255356_1002043_pt1 | contig 12048 bp, 11 predicted proteins | sample HBST100metaG_FD_189944 | JGI IMG/M metagenome (GOLD analysis project Ga0255356, IMG submission 189944) | Peat soil microbial communities from Stordalen Mire, Sweden - H.B.S.T100 | ecosystem: Environmental > Terrestrial > Soil > Wetlands > Peat | place: Sweden: Norrbotten County, Stordalen Mire... | reverse complement strand
GTGGCCGAAAAGCAGGTTTCTTGCCAAAGACTCGGTTCAAACCCGCTGGTCAACGATCAAAATGCCGGGCCAGAGGAGAAAATCCCCTTTTCCACCTGCCGGTTGGGGGATTTTGCAAGAGGCTCACATGACGGATTCTTCTGCAGAACAACAGAGAGGGAACGACAGAATGCGCTGGCGATATGTGAAGCGTTCCGACGGAAAAAATAGCTATCACCCTGGACAATAACGTCTGGAACTTCCTGTTTCACAGAAACGTTGACCTCGCCGCAGAACTCCCTTCGGACCGTTTTGCAATCTTCATCACACGCGAAGTGGAGATTGAAAAGGACGCGATCCCGGAGAATGAATCGAAGAGACAACTCAGAGAGTACATTGCGTGGACCATCGCTTCGACGGACATCCGGACCACCTGGGTCTTTGGGTTCGCTCGCGAGGAGCCGGGGCCGCAACGGCATGGCGGCTTCGACGTGGGCACATGGCAGTCTCCGACCGAGACTGAGTTTTATGCAGCGATCCAGGAACGCTTTCTCCTCGGGAAAAGTGAAAAGAAAAGCCAGCTCTCGGATAACGAAGGTGATGCCGCAGTCGCTGCGCAATCCTTTTCATCGATCGCCCTGACCTGCGAGCGTCCGAATAAACCTGGGCCTCTGTCTTTCGCCGCGGCGCATGGCGGCAAGGTCCTCTACCTCGATGGGTTTGAACAAAGCGGCCTTACGCTGAGGAAATTTATTGAAGACTTTTACTGCAATTCCTGATTCTGCACCGCGATGAACCACGAGATAGTATCTTCGTTTCGGCCAATTTTCCTAACGAATCTTGAACTCTGAGGCACGATGAAAAGACTCTCTGACTTGATCCCGAACTACGAGGACGTGCTGAGATTAGAGCCCGAGCAGCTGGCCGGTGTTCTTCTTGAGATTCTTCTTGAGATCGATGGCGGCGACCGCCAGTTCTTCCATCGCAACAACTTCTTCAATCATTTCCTCGCAACCCAACAGTATCCCTCGACCCACGGCGGAGAAGTCGCCCAGGCAACACTCGAGGCTTGGATGTGGCTGGAGCGCGAGGGATTCCTCATCCCGCGGCTAGGGAATGGCACTTATGGCTGGCTGGATCTAAGCCGAAGAGCGCAGAGGGCGGCCAATCGGAACGGGGTGGCTCTTTACCGCAAGGCAACACTTCTTCCCTTCCCAGAGTTGCACCCGACTATCGCATCGAGCGTTTATCCGATGTTTCTTCGCAGTGACTATGACACCGCCGTATTCCAGGCATTCAAGGAAGTTGGGATCTCCGTTCGCAATGCCGCACGACTCGGGAACGACCGCTTGGGCTGCCCTCTGATGCGCGAGGCTTTTAATCCGAAAACCGGCCCCTTGAGTGACCCTAAGGAAGTCCCGGGAGAGCAAGCCGCACTGATGGAGTTATTCGCCGGCGCGATCGGATATTTCAAGAATCCAGGAAGCCATCGAGAAGTCGAGCTGACTGCGATTGAGGCCGCAGAGGCGATCATGCTCGCTAGCCGTCTGCTCAGGATCGTGGACCGTCGCGCCGCAAATTGATGCACCGGCCCGTGTTCCATTTGATGCCGCTCCCGCCTCGAATTCCGCCGCTCGATGCCCCGCGTTCCGCCGGACGGCGCATGTCTCGCAAACCGCCTGGTATGCAACTTCTGGATGCTGTGGATTGAAGGAGATGGACGACCTAGTTCCTGCGGTCATGTGACGGGCGCCCCCCCTGATGTAGCGCCAATACTACGGGTTTAATGCTCCGATTGGGCGCGAGTGTCGAGAGCTTTGTAAAGTTGATTGAGGACATCGGCACCGTGCTTCAGTTCCTCCTTGTCGGGTCCGTTGTCGACCCGCCGTACAACGCCCTCCAACTGAGCGATAACCATGCCATCTTTCGCAAGTTCCTCTCGGAGGAAATGGATCTCTTCGACGACCTTGCCTACACTTGCTGTACCTCGGACATATTCCGACAGGCAGTTTCCAATAATGAAACTATCGCTGTACTGATATCCCTGATCGACCGCTATGCAGGTCTTGATGGCTTCTGCGATCAACCTGGCGTTCTTCGACAAGGTGTGCAATCGGACTTCCCGGCGGCTTGGTGCCGAGCGATGATCAGAAGCCCAAGTCGAGAGGGTAATTGCAACTCGCTCGGATGTCGCGGGGACCGGATCAACGATACAATTTCGCCAGAACTCGTTGACTCACGCAGCTTCTCGAAAGGATGCTCATGGACCCGATGACGATCGTGTCACCAACCATTTCGCTTGTTGGAGGCGGATTGGCCGGCGGCGCACTGAGCTTGTACTTCAATCGTAGATACTACTTGCGGAAAATGCGCACCGAACTCTATCCCGATCTCGAGAAAATGGTCCGCGCCTACGAGATCCGTTCGCTGCTCCCCGAAGGCAAAGGCTGGATCGTCGATGGCAGGAAATACCGTCCAGGTCCGAGCGATGATGACTTCCGTGCGACTCGCAGAGAATTCATTTCGCGGCTGGTTGGCTTCAATGAGCTAAAGGAGGCGCGGGAACTGAGAGGAACGATGATTTCCAGCATGATTCCGCCCGATCCAGATGATGGCTTCCCAACGGCCGAGTTAGAGAAGGAGGCCGATGCGCTTTCTCAATGCTTCAAGACGATACAGAGAAAGCTAAACCTTCATTGAATCGATCATCCTTGCCCCCGGTGCAGCCAGAAGACACGCTTTAGGCGAATGGTCCCGGCAGATGATCGGAACTATCATTGATCAAGGAATCGAGGCAACTGAGAAGGGATCTCCATGAGCGGATCAGGAAAAGATGCGCCGAAGGACCAGCCTCCACGCAGGATTCTTGAGATCGACTTGCACGGCTCACCAAAGGTGAAGATCTTGGAGGAGGCGCGCCTCGCCCTGGAAAAGCGGGAAGATCTGCTGCGCGAGATGGAGAAGCACTCGGGTGCGTTCACGCTTCGCGGGCAGCTGGAGCAGATGGAACGAGGCTCCGTACTTGCTCATGTGCGAGAAGCCGGTCTTCACCGGTTCGAAGAAGACTCCGCCATGCGGACGATTCGGGAACAGTTCCGGGACATTGAGCAGAGTTCCGCCTTCTCCTATGCGCGAGAAGCAGCACGTCTGTTGGAAGAAAATTCGACGATCCCACGCATTCTTGAGGAGTTGAAGCACAACCAAGCATTCACGCGAACGGCTCTGGGTCCCATGTGGGAGTTGAGGCAAGCGGGTCTCTTCGCGGAGGATGCGCCCTGGCAGCGAACGGCAGCCCTGGCCCGCGACGCTATGACCAAGTATGAGGCCCGGTTCCGGCTGCCGGACCAGTTGGAGTCCGGTCTTCTGGCCGAGCGATTTCGAGTGAGTGCCGTCGCAGAGAATTTGGCAATCCACCATCCAGGGCTTGCCGACCAGGGATTGCAACAGGCGATGGAGAAAATGCGCACGCCCTGGCTCGATCAGCAGGAGGCGATGCGCTCCGTCGCAGGGTTCGCCGAGATCCAGCGCATTGGCGAAGCCGTACGGACGATGCCAGCCTTCGACGACTCCCTGGCGGCCACTCTGCGGGAGAGCCTTGGCGACTGGCGGGACCCGATTCAGTGGCAGCCGGAGATCTTCACCGACCTGACCGCGCGCGCTGATTTTTACGTCGGACTGGGCTTTAATCCTGCCCTGACCGATTTCCCTCCGCCCGCGTTCGAACAGGGATTGGAAATTGCCGGACTGGAAGCCGCCCCCTCGGAATCCGAGCCTGCCGACAGCGAAGAGGAAGACGGTGAAGAGGCGGGGCTAATGCGCACCAACGTCGCCCATGATCAGTTGCAACGAGTGGAGAGATCCCTGCGCCGGTTTATCGACAAGAAACTGACCCGCTTTTGCGGTCCCGATTGGCCGAAACATCGCCTGCCCAATGGCATCTACGACAGGTGGCAAGAGAAGAAACACAAGGCCGAGGAAGACGGCGCCGAGGAACGTCCCCTAATCGAATACTCCGACTTTACCGACTACGCGCTGATTATCTGCAGGAAAGACAACTGGCGCGAGGTCTTCAGCACGTTCTTCCGCAGACAAGAGAGCGTACGCGAAACCTTTCAGCGCCTCCACCCCATCCGGCTCGACGTCGCGCACGCCCGGCTCATCACGCAAGACGACGAGTTTTTCCTGCGCGTCGAGGTGAAACGTCTCGAGACGGCGATGTGCGATGCATGAGGCGAGCGACATGGAGGCATTCAAGTATTCCGATCTGCTACAGCACTTGGACGGCTTCGACGCGTGGCTGACAAAGCTGGGGTTAACACTCCGTCCGAACGACAGGATTCATCAGGCCGTCCAAGTTTTAGGCCGGGCGGAAGAGGCGAGCCGTCGCGGCCAAGAAACGGGAGAGTACACCGAAATCCAGCCTCGCGATTGGTTCCCGGTGATTGAAGCGCTCGAAGCCCACGATGTCTTCATGGCCTTCCGCGATGACCCGTCACCGGCTATCGGGACGGCGCTGAAACGGGCCTTGTCCGGGCCGCTCCAGCCGAGCAACGAAAACCATAAGAACAGAGATGGCAGGAATATCTGGTTTGAGCTGGCGCTTGCCGCCGAATGGAAACTGCGGGGTGCCTCAGTGAGCCTCGACGAACCCAATTTGCGCCTTACTCGAGATGGAATCACGATTCTGGTCGCGTGCAAACGACCTGCCACCACGGAGACCATCGAGGCCAACCTGCGCGATGCAGTCAACCAGCTTCAGCGAAATCTGGATAGCTCGGCCTCTGGTACATTTGGCGTGGCCGCTATCTCCCTGAGCTGCGCCTTCAATCCCGGGGACAAGGTCTTCGCGGGAGAGATGCAGGGGCTGAGAACGCTTCTCGAAAGCGTGCTCGATCAACATCGACCCTATTTCCGGTCGGTTGATGACTCGAGGGTCTGCTGCATCCTGTTCCATATCACCACACCAGCCCTTGGAGAGGATGTGGACCTGCTACGGGCCTCGTTCACCGCTGTCCAGGAGTTGCATCCCTCTATCGGCTCGAAAACTTTTCGGCAGCATGGAGAAGCGATGCGAAGCAACGCAAGAAGACGCTGAGGCGTTGATAGCAGGCGGCCGATACAAGATTCTTAGAGGCAGGATGGTGACGGGGCGCGAGGGTGAATAAGGTGAACTCCGGGCCGCGCACATCCCGAGTTTCTCCCGTCACGTGGGGGGGCGGGCGGTGTCCCCGAGACCTCCCGGATTGAGCCTGCCGTGCCCATGGCTTCAGGCGGATCGGGAGCTGGTTCTATCGCATCATCCTGGGCGGTGGGGTTACCTGTTTCAGCCCCTCTCGCTTGCAATGTTGATGGCTCGGTCTCTTTCGCACTAGAATCGACATTAGAATCAACTGCTCGACTACTTTCAACAACACGGGCGTTTCGTGGATAGAGCCTCAGCATGGCGTTAACGCGCGACAACCACTTCGTTCCGCAGCTGTATCTCAAAAACTTCGCATCCGCTTCAGGAGAGGTGCGCGAATACCGCGTCCTTGTTTCCCACGCCAATGTCCCCATGTGGAAACTCGTCAATGTAGCTGGGACGGGATATGAGAAGAATCTCTACACAAGGATTGTGCAGGGAGAGGAAGCAGACGACATCGAGCAATGGCTCGGCCGAGAATTTGAGTCGCCAGCCAAGGAGCCCCTCGAAAAAGTTCTGACAGACAAGGAACTCACGGATAGCGATTGGCGACTTCTCGTCCGTTTTCTGGTCTCTCAAATCGTGCGAACCCCTGCCTTTCTCATCAAGAACCTGCCACGTTGGAACCAGATGGCGCCGCGGCTGTTAGAGGAAACCTTACAGGATGTCGAAGCGCAATTGCGCGCAGCCAAAGCGTCGGGGCAGGAGATCATCCATGAATCCGCACCACACGCGGAATACTTTCCAATACGGACGGACCGCAAAGACCTGCCCGAAGAGGAAAAGGTCCAATTTACGACACGACTGGTGATTGGTCGCGGAATCTGGTTTTATACGATGAAGCATACGTTGACCAAAACGCTGGAGGTTCTACACCGGCATAAATGGTCCATCCTAGAGGCGCCTGCCGGTTTGGACTGGTTTACGAGCGATGACCCGGTGGTTTGTTTGAATTTCCGCTCTGAATCGGACTATGACTTCGATGGTGGTTGGAATCGAGAGCATGCAAATATCCTGTTTCCCCTCGGCCCGCGCCATCTCATGATGACTGAGATCGGTGCTGGCCCGTATCCAAGAAAGGTTCCTTCTCGTTACTACGCTAGACTCTTTCGGCGCATCATCGCCGAACATTCTCATAGAAGAATCTACGCGTTGACGGAAGACAGTAAAATCCCTGTGTTGAAGCCGCGCATCGTTGATGCGGTTGCATTTCAAAATGAAAGAGCGCTATGGGAGGCTTGGTACGAAGATCAATCCAAAGCCGAACAATCTCTGTGATGCCTGAAACGGTTGGACTCGGCCAAACTCGTTGCTTGAGACGGCCGTTTGCGTCGCTTTTCGGGGCGGCGAAGGCCGGTGCGGGGCTGGAGGAGCGATGACGACAGCCGCCGGGCTTGATTTTGCAGCGAGATAGCGGCGGGCGTTCGGGGCTTGGAGCAGTGGCGCTGGGCTGGTGGTGAGTGGCTACCCACCAGCCCAGCGCAGGAGCGACGTGTCTTTGTGGGCGTTATCCTTTCTTCTGTACAAGATCCTCCGGGTGCGTATCACTCTGCTACTCTTGTCGGAAAGTCGCTACAAACCGTTGACCAGGAGTTGAAAAAATCTATGGACCAGCTGGAGCAAGTCAAGGACCTGTTGTCTGAACAAAAAAACAGAATCAAACTGCACGACTTTGTCGTCGACTTCACCCAAAAACTGCTCTCTGAGGTTTCCCTAGAAAAACTCCCTGTGCAAGTATCCTCGGATGGCGCTTCGTTTATTGCGCGCCTTGAGAAGTACCAGGAAATCATTCAAACTGCATTGCCGCTCCAAATGCTTCTGGGCCGCTGGGGTCTGCCCGATCATGCCGAAACCGCTGCTCTCCCTTTGCGGCGGCTCGCCGGAACAATCTCCGTTACCGGTGGCAATACTTATCTAATTGAAGCGCGATGGTATCCAGTTTGTCTCCTACTCTATTCCGGTACGCTTGGTGCGATCTCTGGCAGCAATTACCAGACCCTTTCTAAACTCTTTCATGTGTCGGTGCCTGACCGCGACGGCAGACAGAATCGTGACATTCTCCTGACCTCGGTATTTAAGGCGATGGGCGAAATCCACGATGGCTTCAAGCTTCTTCCAGGATTAGAGCGCAAACACACTCCGCAGAGCGAACATATCTACACGCTGCTTGAACCTTATGCAGATCACACGCTCTATCTTGGCACCGACTATGAAGAGTTGTTCGACAGGGCTGAGATCATCATGGCAACCGAATACACGCACATCGAACATCCAGAACCTGTCGGCAAAGAAGAAAGTCTCTGGGGTCCGATCGGGAGATTCGGATGGAAGAGAACCTCCAATCCGCTGGACCGATTGATCGCCGAAGCATCTGCAGCGGGAAAGAGTTGGGAACCGGCACAGGCCGGGCTGTTCGGGGGCTCTGCTGCGAGGTTTGTCGAACTGGCCTCAGGTCTTTCCCGGAAGCTGAGCCACGTTGCCTGGTGACCGTTACGTGCGACCTGTTTCCTGGCACGAACTCTTGACTTAGCTGCACAGGTGTTTCACTGAAGTGGTTGAATGAACAGACCCCAGAAAAGCTCCGCCGCGCCCTGCAGCGACAGCTTCTCCTTCTCGCGTCGGCCGTAGGACTGCATGCCTAGCGCCTGAAAATATAGCGTCTGGTCGTCGGCTTTTACGGAAACTGCCTCGTTCATTCCCCCGTGTCGCGGGTTGTCATCCATCGCATACTCGATGCTCTCTGATCTGAAGTTCCCACTCGCAATGGAAGCTGACCCCTTGCAGACCTTTTGTCCATGCTGGTAGAGCGCGGCTGTGAAGAGTGTCGCATCCACCCTCTGAAAACGCTGATCGATGCCGGAATTTCTCTTCACCAGCTCCTGCATCGAGTTTTCAAAGAAGCGGGCGATGAACTCAAAGCCTTCGTGACAGAATCGGTCGCGGTCGAGATCTGTGAACTCTTTTTTCAGGCGCAGATTGCTGGAGCGGGGGCCGCCCAGCGTCTCGGAAGCCGTCGCCATCCACACCGGTTCGGGAAGAGCAGCTGACCCGGAAACCGCGCTCGCCGGTTTCTCATGTGCCAACTTCTGTTTTTCACCAAGCTCCGTGACGGCCGCTTTGATGGCGCGCTCTACATCGAGAAACGCTTCATCGATGTTGGCCCAGGTGGTGATCGCCTTCCCGTCACGTGGGGCCGCCAGCAGGTTGCCGAATCGCAAATCATGCCAGTCGCAAGGGCGGATAATCACCGGGATCACGCGCGCCTCCCCCTTCTCGTGTCGCTCCATGGCTCGCGCCATCTCGCGCTCGTAGCAATAGTCGGAGGCAATAAAGTCTGAGCTCACCAGAAGCAGAATCACTTGCGAAGCATCGAGGTTTCGATCGATTGCGTCTCCGACCGGAGTGCCCGCCGTGATCCGGCGATCATGCCAAGTTGCGATCAGCCCCTGGCGTTTCAACGCAGCCAGATGAACCTCCAACTGATTGCGAAGCCCTTCATCGACATGGGAGTAGGAAAAGAACAGTATCGGCGCCATTTTTTGGATCTTTCGATTCTTAGGATAAGCCACCTACTAAGACCTGGGTATCGTCTCAAGCAGAGCCGCCACAAACGAACCTCATCCGCGCACGATAGACTTCAACCCCGAACGCGTCCCGGGGTAGAAGGCGCTACAGCTTCATAGCTATCTACTGGCCTACTTTCACTCCGCCACACTGGACTGGTTTTGCTCTGCCCTTGATACGAAAGCGATATGGATGCTGAATAATATTCGGGCACATTTGGATCAAACTCGCTGTCGATCAATTTCCGCGAGTTCCCGAGCGTAACCCACGCCTGACCAGGCCCCATACGATCCAATCACATAGAGGTTCTGCTTGGCCCGCGAGACAGCAACATTGAGAATATTCGGCGTTCCAGCAGCCCAATAGCGTGCTCTATTCTGAGTGGCCTTCGGGGCGCCAAGAATAAGTATGACGCTTTCGGCCTCACGCCCTTGAACAGTGTGGATGGTCCCGATCCGGTCAGCCGCCCATTCGCGAAATCCTATCTTCAGCGCTGAAAACAGCGCCACCTCGCGTTCAAGTCGACGCCGCAGTTCTTGTGCGACGATGCGGAACGGTGAAATAACGAACAAATCAGGATCAGTAACGCCGGTGGCCGCAATCTGCTTCATCAGTGTGACCACGAGTTCACCTTCCGAGGGGCACCATTTCGAGTCTGCGTCGCCGTCGATGTCAAACCATGCCGATGGACCGATGGCTGCACGAACCCCGCTGGCATTGGAGGTAACGGGTGCATGGACCATCTGCCCATCGTAGGCGATCCGGTTAGAGATCCCGAACATGGGCTGCTGGCAGCGCCGGTGAACCAACAGTGGGATGCCCACTCTGCGCAACCCCTGATCGGACCGAAACGCTGCCTGAAACGCAGACGCACGATCGGCCAACGTTTGGACGGACGCTTCGGGCGCAGCCCAGAGCTGCGTATCGGTCTTGAAGAACTTGCAGATTTCGATATTCAGCCGTTCCGGCAGCGTAACAACAGCGGGTATCTGTAGTGGGTCGCCCACTACGATAGTTCGCTGAGCACGCATTACCGCGCCTACAGCCGCTTGCGGTAGCGCCTGGCCAGCCTCATCGATCAGAAGCCAGCCCACGGCGCCTGGTGGAAGATCGCCCAGCATTCGCTCAACCGATGCGAACGTTGTTGATAAAACGGGGATCACCATGAAGAGGGTGGACCACAGATCCCCTAGCAGCTTACGCTTCGCGTCGTCTCGCGGCGACCCACCCGAGAAGATACCCATCAGGATACTTAGGTTGTGGAGCACTTTCTGCGCCGACGCGTCGATGAACGCACGGTGCACGGCAAGGGCAGCGATGAACATGTCTTCGCGCTTGCGGTGCAGGCTGTCCGGCAACCATGGAGAGGCGAGGTTGGATGCTTCATGCCCTTTGGCAAAGAAAGCGGCGTCCACCACACGGTCTCCAAGTTCTGCACGGTGTCCGGCGATTTCCAGAGATACCTCAGTGATTCGTTGCCTTTAGAGCGGCAATAGTACCTTCTATGCGATGAATCTCGGCAGCGAACGTGTCGAGAGCTTTTATCGCCCTTGCTAGCGTCTCGCTTGTTGTCTGTAATGTGGCATTGGCTTCGACTGCAGTCTGAACGAGCGGGATATATATCTGGGACCACTCTTTCCAAACCTGCGTTCGGAAAAGGCGAAAGAAGAACCCTGGTCGGGCGGCCAGATGGTTGGAAATATCTTGTTGGCTGCGATCACTCGCCTGTTGCGCGTTTCGCATTTGCGTTTCAAGCTGTGTCTTGTGCTCTTCGAAACTAGGGCGAAGAGAAATCTGCGACTCTAATTTGGCCTGGTTTTCGGAGAGTTCTGTTTGCATTTCAACGAGCCGCAAGCAAAGCTGGCGAACTGCTTCTAGTGCCTTCAATTCATCGTCGATTTCATGCTTTAGCGTGAGAAGCTTCTTTTTGGCGCGTCGCCAGTTCGCCTTGGCGCTCTCGGGTGACGGTGGCCTTTCAGACAGGACAACAGAGGGAGTGCGGCGCTCGACCACTTTGCCTGTTTCGGGATCTTTGATCTCCTGTACGACGGAATCACCTTTGGCTGCCTTCAAGTAAAGGCGAAAGCTACGATCATTGTGCCACCAGAATGACTGCTGGAAATTGAAGCGGTTCTTAGCATTGCCGAGCACGGCGGCAATTAGTCCCCAGGTCTCGATGAGATCTGGTTGATCGGCGCATCCTTCGGCATCGAAGTCACGGTTGCCAAGAACAAGGTCTGCGACCGAACGAAAATAGCTCAGTTCGTCGAATGACCGGCCCACCGCCTTCGCCGCAGGCAGCTCGCGGCTAACATTTTCCACCGCCTTGTTGTTGCTCGACGCCACAAGTACTTCATGGCCCTTGAGACTGGGAGCTAGGGTGTAGAGGTGAAAGAATGCCTTCTCTCCGGCTGAAACCTTTTCACCCGATGGCGAAAAGGCGGTTTCAGGATCATCAAATGCTGACATTGCTAGCGCGCGATCAAGCACACAAGCTGCCACGATATCTCGAAGAAGAGTGGTTTTTCCAGTGCCCGGAGGACCGTTCACCGCTATCATGCCTTCGCTCTTGGCAAGTTCCGACCGCGCGAGATTCACTGCAGCCTGTTGGAGCAGGACAAGCGGATGCCCGCCGGGGCTTGGCCAGCGTGCCGCTGGCATCATTGCCGGCGCGACGGCCTGTTCCAAGGCCACTTTGTCGGTGAGCAGGTCCGTCGCATGACGCGGCGCTTCAATCCCCAGATAGCGCCGAAGCCCGACACTCACCACCCCTTTGCAGACCAAGGAACTGGCTCGGGCTAGATCTCCGATAAAGAAGGAATTAAGCAGTGACACTTCGGGCGGGTTCTTCGCCTTGAAATAGTGATAGACGCGCAGCGCGAACGTCGGGGGCTCAACCAGATTATCAGGTAAGCCGAACTGCGTCACCAGCCAGCTGTGGGCTAGATTGATCGTTGCGAGGTCGAGAGGCAATGGTGTGCCATCATCGTCGACACGGCGCACAATATCGCGGAGTTTATCGATGATACCGTGCTCGATGCTGGGCCAGGCCCCAAGGTTATCGAGCCTTAGTTGCAGGGCCAGCGGTAGCGCCCAGGCAAAGCTGGAAACTGCAACACCATTTTCCTCGACAGGCACACCGTCTCGATCAACTAGAATCGCCGCAATCGCTGCCTTTTCGCGCAATCGTTCACTGCGCTCTTCGTCCTGACCGAATGCCTTGACCAGCTCTTCGGTCGCCTTGTTCATTAGGATCGCGCCAAGAATTACCTGATAATAGAGCTGCTTTTGGGGGCGCGAGCGCTCTCCGCGCTGCCAAGGAG
>Ga0255356_1002041_pt1 | contig 12053 bp, 2 predicted proteins | sample HBST100metaG_FD_189944 | JGI IMG/M metagenome (GOLD analysis project Ga0255356, IMG submission 189944) | Peat soil microbial communities from Stordalen Mire, Sweden - H.B.S.T100 | ecosystem: Environmental > Terrestrial > Soil > Wetlands > Peat | place: Sweden: Norrbotten County, Stordalen Mire... | reverse complement strand
GGCTCCAACGGCTTACGCAGCTTGCGATCGGCATAGCCACGCACCTGGACAATCTGATTCGCCCGTATGCCGCTGCCCTCCATCAGACGTCTGGCGGCATTGGCCCGATCTGTCGACAACTCCCAGTTGCCGTAGACCTTCGAATCGGAATAAGGCTTGGAGTCCGTATGACCTTCAATTGAGATTGGATTCGGCAACTTGCCCGCTTCGCCAGAAAGGATTTTCAACAAGTTCTCCATCGTCGCGGTTGGTTGTGCACTCCCGTTCTCGAAAAATGTCCCCCTCGGATCTTCCATCAATTCAATCTGCAGACCTTCGGGAGTGACTGTCATCTCGATCAGTTTGCTGAGCTTTTCAAAGTTCGCCATCTTCCCCATGGCTCTCATCAGATCTTCCTTTAGCTTGTTCATGTCCTGCTTTTTCAGGGCACCCGCGTCGCCGGCCCCTCCAAGCTGCGTTCCCGTCTTCTTTCCTGTGCCATTCGGATCGCGAAAGTACCCGCCTACGGCTTCTTGGACCGGCTTACTGGCATTCATCAGCCACAGTACGATAAACAACGCCATTAAAGCAGTCACGAAATCGGCATAGGCCACCTTCCAAGCTCCGCCGTGGTGGCCCGTGTGCCCGCTTTTTCTTTTGATGATAATTATTGGTTCGTCGCGCTCCATGATTATTGGAACCTATGCGGCTTCGGATTCCGCTACAGGTTCTCCAACTTTCTCCCGGCATGCTTTTTCCACTTCAAAGAAACTGGGGCGAATGTGTTCGGGGATTGCGCGACGGCCCATTTCAACCGCCAATATGGGAGCGGTACCTTTGATGAAAGCGATCATCATCACGCGCAGCACATGATAATAGCTCTGCTCTTCTTCCACTATTTTCGTCATGTTGGATGAGAGAGGTCCGACCAGGCCGTAGCACAGAAGGATGCCGAGAAAGGTACCGACCAGCGCGGAAGCCACCTTGCGTCCGATCTCCTCTGCCGGTCCGCCCAGCGCACCCATCGTGACCACAATTCCAAGCACTGCGGCGACGATGCCCAACCCAGGCAATGCATCTGCCATGGTGCTTAAGGCTTCGCAGGGCTGGTTTTCAGTTTGATGATGGACATCCATATCGAGTTCCATCATCTGGTCCAGGTCGAATGCGCTGACCCCGCCAGTTATCACCATGCGCATCGTATCGCATACGAAATCGCGGACGTGATGATTCTTGAGAAACTGTGGGTATCTAGAGAAAATAACGCTATTTTCCGGCTCCTCCACATCGCCTTCGATGGAAATCGCGCCCTCTTTTCTAGATTTAGCGAGGAGGTCGAACATCATTTTGAGCGTGTCCAGATAGCGCGCCCTCGGAAATGGTGCCCCTTTGACGATACTCACGAGCCCAATAACGATCTTCTTCAGAATGCGAATCGGGTTGGCCGTCAGCACCGTCCCAATTGCCGCGCCGCCGATAATGAGCAATTCGGCCGGCTGCAACAGGACCGCGATCTGGCCCTTTTCCATCAGGAATCCGGCGATCACACAGACGAAGACTACAACAATTCCGCCAATCGAAGACATCCTCTATTCCACCTCGCCTGAAAATATACCTGCGTTGTTCCAGAAGACCTGGAAGCCTTGAACCTTATACGATGAGTGGCAGACTTGCTCTTCCTACATCGGCACACGCAGGCAACTTGTTCAACGCACACTGAGGGGATTACCGCATCTATTCTGACGGCTCTCCCCGGACGCGCAAGGGTTGCATTCCCAGCTTAAAAGTCCCTCTGTTTGTCAACCGAAGACAGAGTTGTCTGAGAGGCTTCTGTGTCGGTGTCGGATTGACAGTAACGAAGCGGACTTGGCAAGGTTTCAGATGTGCTGGTCAAGAATCGCTCAAGGAAAACGCATGCCAGCTGGCCTGATTGTTCTTTAGATGCCGTTTTCCAGGTCTCCATGTGCACTACGCCCCTTGAGGGGACGGCCGGTTGAGGCGTTGGTATAGCTTTTCCAGAGCAAAGGACATGTGCAGACCCTCCTGGCCCAGACTGCAAGCAGGTCAACATCGCGCTGGTAGTTAGCCGCAGCGGCATGTCGTTGGGCTATGAGGTGTTCGCAGGCAATCGCGGTGACGTGACCATGGTCAAGGTGACGGGCGACAATCAAACCTACCGGTCGTGTTGCCTCATTTGTAAATGTTACCGAAGAAGTGCGTGCGTTTCACCCAGGATCTGAAGTCGGCGGCCATAAAAATCTTTTAACCGTCAAGGCCATTTTGCATGATACTGACGCCTTACGACACATCTATGGACACACCATTACGTAGAGCCGTCTCACTCATATTTCCCCAGCTTTCACGGCGGGTGGGCACTCCATAAGTTAGTTGTCAACCGTTCAGCAGACCCGCCTACAACGAGTCAATAGGGGAAGACCGTACGCTTACATTTATGCGGCGACGGATTCCTGTGCCGGACCGGTGGACCAGAAGCCTGATGAGACGCTGCGAACCATTGTTCAAGGGACTGAAAGGGTGCTGGAGTTCGCGGCTGGCCACGGCGCAGGTAGGTTTCTGTTCACAAGTTCGGGCGCGGTCTACGGACGGCAGCCTGCTTCAATCAGCTGTCTTCCGGAAGATTATGCCGGTGCATGGGAGCCACTTGAAGATGCGTCTGAATACGCAGAGGGTAAGCGAGCGGCCGAGCGGATGTGCACTGAAAGCAGCGCCAGGTACGGTTTCGAATCCAGAATTGCGCGATGCTTTGCGTTTGTCGGACCGCACTTACCATTGGATGCCCACTTTGCCGTGGGAAACTTCATTCGGGACGCTTTGCGCGGTAAGTCAATTCAGGTGAATGGGGACGGCACGCCGATGCGTTCCTACATGTATGGGGCAGACCTTGCGATCTGGCTGTGGACGGTCCTGTTTCGGTCCTCGAACCAGCAGGTATTCAATGTTGGTTCGGAAGATGCCATCAGCATCCTTGACCTGGCGAAGACTGTTCGCGAGGTTCTGCGATCTTCGGCGGCCGTCCGGGTTGCACAGGAAGCAGGTGAAGGCGTAGAGCCAAGGCGCTACGTCCCGAGTACAAAGAGGGCGCAGCAGGACCTTGGCTTGAAGTGCGAAGTATCTGTTCAAGAGGCAATACGCCGAACCGCCGCCTGGCACGGCTACCGGCCAGCCTGAGACGATCTCGAATATATATTCATCGGCTCCAAACTGGTGAACATGGGAACTGCAAAGGGGTGAAGCGCGCAGGTGATCTTGCGCGCTTCACCCCGATGCATTATTGGGTTGTGAACATGGTGTACGAGCCGGGCGAGAACTGATTTCCCGCGACATCGGTGACGTAACCTTCATAGCCGATTTCAATCGTGTATTCGGTGTTGGAGGTCAGCGCAGCAGTCGGAATAAAGGTTACCGTCTTTCCGTCTGCCGAGAAGCTTACAGTTGCCGGAACAATGACATCGTTCGAAGTCTGCCAGATGAATGCGTACTCGATACTTTGATCGAACGTAAGCGGATTCATCGCAGTGTTGAAGACCACCACCGGATTCACCGACGTGGGCACGCTGATGGTGCCGTTGGCCGGTGTCACAGAGACAAGCGTCGGTTTCAAGAGGTTGATTCCGCTTGCCGAGGTGGTGAAGTTGGACGTGTAGGCGCTGGCCATCGGCGTTCCCTGGATGTCCTGCACGCCGGTGGCGGAGATGGTGTACGTCGTGCTCTCGCTCAGCGGGTCATTCGGCGTGATGGTTGCCACCTTGTTGCCGCGTGAGAGGGTGACTGTTGCCGGAACTGGGGTTCCGCCCTGCAGCAGCTGTATCCCGGTTTGCGCGGAAACATCCGAAATCTCCTTGCTGAATTCAAGCTGAGGTTGCGTATTGGTTGGCACGCTCCCTGTCAGACCGGACTGCGGGTTCAGCTCGGTAACGACCGGGGCCGTGGTATCGGAGGTTGAGCCAACAGTCGCCGTCCAATACTGTTCGCTGGCGACATTCCCGCTGATGTCGGTTGCACTCTCCGTGAGCACATAGAACGCGTCACCGCTGTGCAATGTTCCCGATGGAATGGTCAGAATAAAGGTCTCCATGTCCGAGGCGGCGGTGATGGATACCGGCGTGACCGTCAGCGTTTGTGTCTCGTCATACAGATAGAACGTCGCGGGATTGACCGAGAGCGGATCCATCGGTTCGTTGAAGGTGATGCTGAACGCGGTTGTGTTCAGCGGAATGGTATCGCCGTTCGTGTAACTCACCGCAATTACAGTAGGCGTGGTGAGGTCGGGACCAGCGGCAGTGGTAAAGGTTGAACTGGTTGGCACAACGACGTTCCCTTCGTCGTCAGTTACTCCGCTTACGGCGACGGTGATCGTGGCGTTTGGAGTAAGTGGCATCAGAGGTTGTATGCCGACGATCGTATTGGTGCTGTTGAATGAGTAGGTAGCTGGGACCTCCGTCTCAGACGAACTGGTGATGGCAATTGAGGTCCCACTCACAGACAGCGGGTTGATGGGTGCGCTGAACTGCACGTAGACGGTCGCATTGACGCCTACATTCTGCGTTCCAGAAAGCGGCCCGATGGCGGTGACCGTCGGACGCGTGGTGTTGGTCGTTGTGCCCGTGTAGAAGTAATAGCTCTCACCGGGCGCCGCGATGCCGTCCAGGTTCGTGACGTTGGTTCCGAAGCCATCATTCATCTGGAAGTAGAAGTAGTTGTACCCAGATGCCGTGTTGCACAGAGTCAGCGGGCTGGAAGGTTTGAACTGAACCGTGTTGCCATTGACGAGCGATGGCGTGCCCGCGATGACATCGTTGCAGGAATCGATCAAGCGTACCGAGGTCGACGTCACGCTCGAGGCCAGCAACGTCTGGTCGAACTGGAACTGCGGGACCACATTCAGTAGCACGTTCGTTGCACCATTTGCCGGCTCATATCGAACCAGTTGCGGTGCGACGGTCGTTGGGTTGCCCTGGACGGTGAACGTTCCCGTGTAGTTGGCGAGTAGCGGGTTGCCGTAGGTGTCGGTCAGCGAATTGGTCACGTAGATCTGGACCAGTGCGCTGTATGGCAGGGCAGAGGTGGGCGTGAACTGAATCGCATTCGTTCCCACCAGAGTCAAGTTCCCGCTTACAAGCTGTCCATTTGCCGAGACCTGGAAGGAGTTCCCATTCAGCGTGGATGCGCTAAGCGGGAAGCCGCTGGCGTAAAGCGTAATTGCAGTTCCCTGCGGTACGTCGGTTGCGCCGTTTGCCGGGATCAAAGTTACTATCCTGGGGCCTTGAGTTTGCGGCGGAATAGCGGCGCCAGTGGTGAACGTGCTCTGGAACGGTACCAATGCATTGCCAGAGAGATCCTGAGCGGCAGCCGACGCAGACACCGTGATAAGGGTGCTCGGCGGCAACGTCGTATTCAGATTGACTACCACGGATCTGCCGTTTGTTGGGAACGACAGGCTGTAGGTGAACTGGCTGTCGGCGGCGAATACCGCAATGGAATTCGTATTCAGCGTGGTCTGGTTCATGGACTTGGAGAATGTGAGCACGATTGGCGGAACATCCCCGACACCAGTGGCGTTGTTCGCCGGCGTCACGGACGTGACCGTGGGCGAAGTCGTGTCGGCAGAATTTGCGGCCGTGAAGGTGGTCACAATATACGCAGTATCCGTATTCCCTGCAAAGTCACGCACCAGGTCCTGCGTCCAGACCTGAATGACATGGTTTGCCGGGTACGGCGACAGCGGGGTGAAGGTTGCCACTGCGCCGCTCACACTCCAACTACCCGCGATCTCGTAATAACCCAAACTCTCGTCGCGCACGAGGATATTTCCGACCGTGGAAGGATCAATTGGTTCACTGAAGGTGATCACGACCGGAGTGGTGTTGCTGGAAAGTGTGGTTCCATTGGCGGGCGTGACGCTGACAGCGACCAATGCGCCCGCACCCACAATTGCCGAGCCGGTGGTGAAGGAGCTAGTCCCGGTCTGCACGGTGTTCCCGTTCTGGTCGCTGAAACCGCCTACGGTTACATTGTAGGCAACTCCAGCAGCAAGGGGAGCCGTTGGCGCCCAGGTCAAGGTCTCCTGATCGGTGGCGAGCGTCGTCGTCCCGGGAACTGCCGTAGAACCGGTTTTCACGGTGATCGGCGAACTGCCGAAAGATCCCTGATTGACCGGTGCGCTCATCACGGCCACTACCTGTGTGTTCAGAGGAGTGCCCGTCTGGCCATTCGGGGGACTGATGCTGACAACGGAGGCCCCGGTCGTGGTTGCGGAGGCCCCGGTGATGAAGTAAAACGCTGTGCCGTTCAAGGTGTTGCCGGCTACGTCCGTGAAGTTATACCCGTACAGGTAGTACTCAGTATTCGGCTGCAGGTTTGCGGTTGGAGTCAAGGTGGCGCTCAACTGGTTGGCCGCCACCGAGATGGTGGTGGGAACGATGGCGCCCGTTGTGTAATTCCTGAGGTAGAAGTACGCCGGTGTAGCCGAGAGCGGATTCACCAGCTTGGAGAAGTAGAAGGTGGGATGGACATTCAGCGCGACATTCGTGTCGCTGGCGACGGGCACGGTGTACGTGACGCTGCCATTCGAAATATCGCTGGATCCACTCGTCGTAAATGTGGAGGAGAATGCGGACGTCTGCGCCTGTCCGGCTTGGTCTACCACACCTGTTACCGAGATGGTGTAGGTCGTATTCGGCAAGAGGGTCGTGGACGGAGTCAGAGACAAGAGGGTGTTAGTGGTGTCAAACGACGCAGTCGTCGAAATCGCGCTGCCGCCGTTGGGAGTGACGGTAACCCCACTGATCGTATCCGGAGCGATCGGCTCGTTGAAGAGAATCTCAATGATGGTGTTGGTCGGCACGTTGGTGAGGGTATTGCTCGGGTTCACCACCGTGACGATGGGCAACAACGCGCTGGTCGTCGATTGCGTTGTGAAGTACCAGTACGACTCTCCGGCGGTGTTTCCGGTAACTCCGCGCACGTTGTCGACCAGGTAGTAATACTGGCGGTTGACCAGTAGCGGCGAGAGTGGCGTCAAGGTTGCTGTGGTCCCGTCGGTGCTGACGGTGGTAGTTGTGGGGACGGTCTTACCGAGAACCGTATCGTACAGGTAGAAGTTCGCAGCGGTGAACGAGTTGGGAGCCATGGGCTGATTGAACTGGACCGAGGCAGTCACATTCGTCGGCACGCCAACTGCACCATTGGCAATACTTTCGTTAATGACAAGCGGCGCGGCCGTAACGGCTGCGGCGCCAGTATTGAAGGTGCTGGTGTAAGGCGTGACCGGGGTTCCTGCCAGATTGGTTACACCGTTCACTGTGATGGTCATGGCGGTGTTCGCCGGCAGCGGTATCTCCGGCTGGATGGCAGCAATGGTCCCGGTGCTGTCAAAGCTGATCGTTGCCGGCACTGCGGTCTGAGAGCCGCCGCTAATCTGCACGGTTGTCCCGTTCAGCGAGATCGGATTCATGAACTCACTGAACTGGATCCAGATGACTGCATTCACTCCAACGTTGATTGCACCAGGAGGCGGTGCCACAGAAACGACTGTTGGAATGGACGTGTCGCTGGTTGTGCCCACGTAGAAGTAATAGCTCTCTCCGGGCGCCGCCACGCCGTTCAGGTTCGTGACGTTGCTTCCGAAGCCATCATTCATCTGGAAGTAGAAGTAGTTGTACCCAGTGGCCGTGTTGCACAGAGTTAGCGGGCTGGTGGGCTTGAACTGGACCGTGTTGCCATTCACGAGCGATGGCGTACCCGGGATCACATCATTGCAGGAATCGATCAAGCGTACCGAAGTTGACGACACGCTCGAGGCCAACAGCGTCTGGTCGAACTGGAACTGCGGGACCACATTCAGCGGGACGCCGGTTGCATCATTGATCGGCTCAGACCGCACCAGTTGCGGCGCGACCGAGGACGGATTGCCCTGGATGGTGAACTGGCCCGTGAACGCAGTGATCGCGTTGCCGTAAATGTCGGTGATGGTCGGCTCGACAAACACCTGGACCACGGCGCTGTAATTGAATTGGCCAGTTGGGGTGAACGTAATGCTCTGCCCGCCCGGCGAGACCTGAATTGCACCCTCTACAAGCACCCCGTTCTGCGAAACATAGACGCTGGTGTTGTTGACGGTGCTCGCCTGCAAGGGAGCGCCATTGGTGTACAGGGTGATCGGAACTCCTTGCAGGACGTCGGAAGACCCGCTGGCCGGCAGCATCTGCACAATGGCTGGCCCAGTGGCCGTGATGTCGTTGAGGGTGGTGTAGGCGCTGGTGAAGTTCACCAGGGGGTTGCCGGAGAGGTCCGTGATCAGCGGCGTTGCGTTGATGGTAACCCCTACTCCCGGCGGGGTTGTCGGCGTGAAGCTGATGGACTTGTCGTCGGCAGAGAATGTGATGCCTCCGGTGCCGATATTCTTGTCGCCCGCAAAGAGCTGCAAGGAATTCGCAACGCCATTGATCGAATTCTGCGCAACCGATTTGTTGAAGGTGATGACGATGGTGGCGTTGCGGCCCACGCCTGTGGCTCCATTAGACGGACTTATGCTGACCACCTGGAAGGCGGAGGTATCGGCTGTAGGGGCCGCCGTGAAGGTGGTGACCACATACGCGGTATCCGTATCACCAGCCAGATCCTGCACCTTGTCCTGTGTCCAAACCTGGATCATGGCCGAAGCGGGATAAGGCGAGCTTGGAGTAAAGATCACCTGCGCTGGGTTGGACCCGCTGACGGCCCAGGTGCCCGAGATCTCGTAGTAGCCATCGCTCTGATCCCGCACCAGAATGTTATTGATCGTGGCTGGGTCAACGGGTGCGCTGAACGTAATGGTCACCTGCGCATTGTTGGCCACTTCGGTGGCCCCGTTCGCCGGGGACACTGAGACTGCGGTCAATGCGCCGGTCTGCGGGGTGCCACTGGAACTAGTGGCAAAGGTCGTGGTGGAGTTCGCGACGGCGTTCCCGTTGCCGTCGAGGAAACCGCCCACGGTTACGGTGTAGGTAGTGGATACCGACAAGTTGGCCGTGGGGACAAAGGTCAGAGTTTCGAAGTCGCTGGCCAGTGTTACCTTGCCGGCAACAGGTGTGCTGCCGCTCTTCACGGTGATAGACGAGTTGCTGATGCTGCCGCCATCGACGGGAGCACTCATGACCGCAACCACCTGCGTATTCACAGGAGCGCCAGTTTCACCGTTGGACGGGCTGATGGCAGCGACTGTTGCCACGGCAGTGACACTACCGCTCCCTGTGTAGAAGTACTGGCCGCTCTCCTCGAAGTAGTTTCCGCTCAAATCGTAAACGGGGTAACTGAGGATGAAGTAGTAGTAGGTGTTGGCCTGCAGCAGTTGCAGCGGGGCAATGGCTGCGCTGAGCCGATTTGGGGCAACCGACACCGTTGCCGGAATGCGCCTGCCGGTCTCGGCGTCTTCCAGATAGAAGACACTCGTGTTCACCGTGATGGGGTCGACGGGTTTGCTGAAGTAAACGGCGGGTTGAACGTTTGTTGAGACACCTGTCTGGCCGTTATACGGATCGGCATACGTCACCGTGCCGTTGGCCGTGTCGGTGGACGAGTCCGTGGTGAAGGTGAAGCTTCCGGGATCGGCGAGAGCATTGCCGGCGCCGTCCTGGAGAGCGTTAGTGTACGTGACCGTGTACACGGCATTGGCAGCCAGCGGGGATCCAGGGACAAAGGTGTACTGGGTGTAATCAGGCGACGGCGTATAAGTGCCCGCTACCGGCGTGCCGCCCGTCGAGACCACGAGTCCCGTGGGTTGGGTGATTGGATTGATGGGCGCGCTGAACTTGAGGACGACCTGAGCGCTCTCAGATACCGTGTCTCCCTGTTCCGGGCTGTTGGCCAGGACGGTTGGCCCGGTGGTATCGGCCGCGAATGTTGTTGTGAAGTAGTAATAGTCGATGGCCACCAGGTTGCCGCAGGTGTCGGTAATCTGGTTAGGACTGCCGAAGTTGCCCCACTCTGTGTAGAACTGGCGACCAACCGCCAGGAGAACGCTCGGCGTGAGAGTAATGATTCGTCCCGAGGCGTCGACTGAAATGGTAGCCGGCAAATTCACACCGGTCGTGTTGTCGTGCAAAACGAAGTCACTCGCTGTGACCGAACTCCGGTTGAGAGGTGCATTGAACTCAATCTGAACCTCAGGGTTCAACGGAACGTTGGTCGCGTTTTGTGCAGGGTTGTACAAGATAGACGTCGCAGCCGTTGTTGTGCAGGTTTGCACCGTAAAGCCGGAGGGTACTGATTCAACTTCAGTGCCCGTGGTTACGGTAACTGTCCGGCCTCCGAGAGTCGCGCCGTTTGCAATCGCAATGCTCGCGGTGATGCTGCCTGGGTTGTTGACCGTGACTGGGCCGGCCGCACCAGAGGCACCGCCGCCAACTGCAATGCCGGAACCGAAGCTGACCAGTGTTGTCCCTTGCTTCCATCCGGTGAAGTTGCCCGTGATGGTGACAGTCGCCGAGGAATTCGGAACACCGTTGTTGGGGTTGATGAGCGTGATGGAAGGTATGCCGGCGACCACATTGAAAGCCGCGTCGACCGAGATGCCGTTGGTGCTGATCACGATTGTGCGTCCACCGACAACGGCTGCCGTGCTGATTGCGATAGGCACGGAAAGCTGGGTCGGACCATTCACTGTTACCGTACCGACAGTGATGTTGGAATCGTTGAACGTTACCGTTGTCGTACCGGGCACAAAGCTGGTGAATGCGCCGTTGATGACGATGGTCGGGTTGGTCCCTTGAACTCCGAAGTTCGGATTTGCCGTCGCAGACGGAACACCCGCAGCCACGGAGAATGCGGTCGGGGAACTGTTCGCGACTTCCGAATTGGTAGTCAGTGTCACGGTCCGATTGCCGATGGGTGCATTGGCCGCAATGGCAATCACAGCCGTTGCCGAAGTTGCGCTGTTGACGGTCAACGATGTGACCGAAATGCCTGTGCCGAAGCTTGCGGTGGTTGTCCCTTGCACCCAGTGCGTTGATTGACCGGTGATGGTGATCGAATCTGCCGTGTCGCCCTGGTTACCGCTGGGCGGATTGACGTTCGTGATCTGGGCCGTGCCGGCGGTGACTGTGAAGCCGTTGGTCAGCGAAGCTACTTCACCACCGGTAGTCAGAGACACGGTCTGGGCGCCAACTGTTGCATTGCCAGCGATGGTGATACTCACTGTGGCTGACGTCAGGCTGCTCACTGTGACCGAGTTGATCCCGATGTTCGGTCCGAAGTTGGCAGTCGTCTGACCCTGCGCGAAGTTTGTATTGGTTCCGGTCACGATAACGTTCGCCTGGGTGCCTTGTGCACCGGAATTCGGATTCAATGAAGTGATTGCAGCCGAACCTTGCGTGACATCAAATCCGTTTGTGTCCGTGGCCACCTCGGTGCCGGTGGTCATGGTTACTGTGCGAGCTCCCAGACTCGTCGTCGGAGCGATGGTGATGTTTACGGTTGCCGAAGTCGAACTGGCTACAGTGACGGTATTCACTGTGATCCCGGTTCCGAAAAATGCCGTGGTTGTGCCCTGCACGAAGTGAGTCGAGGACCCCGTGACTACCACGTTCAAGGTCTGGGCCAAGGCTCCGGATGAAGGAGCCAGGGTTGTGATTGTTGGGGTCGTATTGGTCAGCGTGAAGACCGCAGGATTGGTAACGCCGCTCACGCTTGCTGTCACCTGATACGTCCCGATGGTTCCGTTTGCGGTGAAGGTGGCAGATGTCGCGATGCCGGCCGTGTTGGTGGTCGCTGTAACTACTCCGCCCGCAAAGGTGCCGCTGGCTCCGGTAGCCGGCGCGGCAAAGGTCACCACCACGCCGCTGACCGGGTTGCCGCCTGAGTCCTTCACCGTGGCTTGGAGCGCGCTCGCGAAGGCAGTGTTGATCGTCGCAGATTGTGGTGTGCCCGCCGTTGCCGTGATGGACGCAGGTGTACCCGGAGTATTGGTCAGCGCGAAAGTGGCAGGAGTGCCCACACCGGGCGCACTCGCGGTTACGCTATAGCTGCCCGCCGTACTGTTGGCCGTAAACACTGCGGCCGTAGCCACACCGCTGGCG
>Ga0255356_1002039_pt1 | contig 12056 bp, 11 predicted proteins | sample HBST100metaG_FD_189944 | JGI IMG/M metagenome (GOLD analysis project Ga0255356, IMG submission 189944) | Peat soil microbial communities from Stordalen Mire, Sweden - H.B.S.T100 | ecosystem: Environmental > Terrestrial > Soil > Wetlands > Peat | place: Sweden: Norrbotten County, Stordalen Mire... | reverse complement strand
CGCGTATCCGCGCCGATGACGATAGGCCCCTGCACCATGGCTAATTTCTTCTCGGGGCCGGAGGGCACCAGCGTGCGCGCCGCCACCATGGCCACACCGGGGTCGGCAAGGCGCATCCGCAGCGCCTCCTGCCAATGCGGCGTCACCGGCTCGGCCCGCACGTCCAGCACCGATACGTAAGGCGTCTCCACCATGGCCAGCGCTTGGCGCAGCGCCTCCGCCTGGCTCGGCGCGGGGGGCACCGCCAGCACCTTGCCCTCCAGCGCCGCGCTCTGCTGCGTTACCGCGTTCAAATAGTTCCGCAGGCTCTCGCTCAGCGCCGCCCCGGCCAGAATCACCGGGCCACTCAGCGCCGGGCCGGTCAGCAGCGCCGTCAGCCAGCGGTCCAGCAGCGGGATCTCCCCATCATCGCAGAGCATGATGATGGACGTGCCCGGATCGGCCTCCATGCGCATATGGTGAAACAGGCCGAGATGCTGGCGGTTCTGCACCTCCGCCGGAATACCGGCGCGGGCCAGATGCGTCTTCACCGCCTCCGCCGCACGGGCGCAGAAGATCTCGGCCTTGATCTCGTCCCGCCGGCTCTGCGGCGCGCGGGTGAACAGCGCCTCCGGCAGCCGCTCCACCTTGGCGCCGCTCTCGGCCAGGCGGAGCTGGAAGTCGAACTCCTCCGCCCCGGCCCGCGCCGGGTTGAACCCGCCCAGGCGCAGCACGGCCTTGGCCCCGTACCATACCCAGTCACCAATATAGGCCGCCTGGCGCAGGCGCGTGACATCCCAGCCCGGCTTGTAGCGCACCCAGGCGCCGCCCTCGCGCGGCACAATCTCGTCGCAATAGATCATGTCCGCGCCGCCTGAAGCCGCCACCAGGGCGAAGCGCAGGCAGGCATCCGGCGCCAACGTGTCACCGGCGTTGATAATCGCGACGTAATCCGCTGACGCCGCCTCCAGGTTCAGCTCGGCGCAGGCCAGCCGCGTCATCGCCTCCGGCTCCGGCGGCACGGCAATGGTGGGGATGCCGGTAATCTCCAGCGCCTCCACGGCGAGGATCTTGATGCTGGCGGGTTTCTCCCATTGCCCGCGCAGGGATTCCAGCGTGTCGTTAACGGCATGGGCGCGGCCTTGCGCCGCCACGATGATGACTGAGAGGCGCGGCCCCCCCCCCGCCGCCGCGCGCTGCGCCAGCAAACGGGCCTCGCCGCCCTCATCCGTGCGCTCGGGCGGGCGCAGCCCGGCGCCACCGGCCGCCGCCGGCGCCACCCCCGGGTTCAGAGAGCCGCCCAGCGCCGGGATCACCCGCCCCCGGCTGGCGCCGATTTCCGTGAGGAAGCCCACCAGATCGGCCGTCTCCGCCGCAAACCCATCCCACACCGCCGGGGAAACATCCCGCGCCAGAATCGCATCCCAGGCGCGGGTGACGAGCTCGCGCAACGGCCGGCACAGATCCTCGCGCGGCAAGGGCTCGCTACGGTTGAGCTGGCTGGTGAGATACCCCGCCGCCTTGCTCAGCCCGCCAGGGGCCAGATGGCTGAGCCCCAGCCCGGTCTCCTGCTCAATCCGCCGCAGCTGCTCCTTCGGGTTGCTCAGCAAATCATGATAGGTGAGCCAGCTACGCGGCAGATGCCGCGCCTCACGCTCGCCGCTGGTGAGGTAGCTCATCCACAGCAGCAGCGCATGCGCGCGGGTGAGGCCGTTTTTGCGCTGCTGGCTGGAAGCCGCGGTCCATGGGTCGCGGAAGATGTGCACCACATGCGGCTTGTGCCCGGCCTGGCGCGCGGCGCGCTCATAAATCGGCAAGGTGCGGCACAGATGCGGATGCTTCAGCCCCCATACCTTGTCGTCCCGGGTGAAGCGGCGGCGCAGAATTTCCTCCAGCCGCGACAGATAGCTCGCGAGATCGGCACGCTCAGCCCAGCCCTGGGGCAAGCCGCGCACATCCGTCCAATCCACGCCAAGCCGCGCGAACAAATCGACATCGTACTGGATTAGTTCGGGAATTTCGTAGAAGCCGAGCGGGTTGTGCTCGTTCGGGTCGGCATCGTTATAAAACTTCACCCCCAAACGCTGCAACGCGCCGGAAAGCGCCGAGGTGCCGCTGCGGTAATAACCGACGATGAAAATGGCATCAGACATGGCGCGGTCCCTTAAATGTAGTTGAACAGGCTGAGGCTCTGCACGGTGCCAAATGTTTTCATCGCGGCCTGCAAGGCTGTCAGGGTCTGGTCCAGGCTGGCGATGGCCACCGGCGTGTTCACCGCGGTGGCGTTCGTCACATTGGTCTGCGCCTCGGTGGACTGGCTGGTATTGCCCGCGGCGGCGGTGGAAATGGCTTGCAGCGTCACGCCGTTCTGCGCCTGCGCGGTGGTGACCGCCTGCTGGTACTGCGTCAGCCCGGCCAGACTCTGGTTCAGCAACTGGTTGGTCTGGGCCACCTGTGCCGGCGTGCTTGCGGCGGAGGTCAGCGCCGTGGCCACGGTCTTCAGCAGCGAGAAAACCGATTGCGGGCGGCTCGGCGAGATGGTGAAGCTGTCGCCGCTAGCCGGGCTGCCGGAGATCGCGTAATCCACCCCGGCCAGTTGCACCGTGGTGCCGCCGGTGCTGCTGCTGGCAACCGCGCCGCTGGAAATGGTGCTGCCGCCCTGTGTCGCGGTGTAGGTGGTGGCGCCGCTGCTATCCGTGCCGAAGCTGACGGTAATGGCGTTGCTGCCTTGCTGAAAGGCATTCGCCGCCGCGGCATTCACCACGCCCTGCTGCAACACCTGGCCGGAGCCGGTATTGGTGCTGGCGGCGGTGACATTGGAAACGCCATCCCCGCTCAGTGTGGAGACGAACACGTCGCCATTGGCGATCGCCCCTGCCGTCTGATTCTGCGCGATAGTCGCCTGCGAGGACCCTCCATCGCCAAAATACACGATATCGCCATTGCTGTTGGCCTGGAACGGCTCCAGCCCGCCGCGCGAGCCGCCGAACAGATAAGTGCCGTTCGACGACGTTGTGTTGGCGATGGAGAGCATCTGTTGCGACGCGGATTGCACCTGCCCGGCCAGCGCGTTCATGTTCTGCGCGTTGGTGGTGCCGTTCAGCGCCTGCTCGATGATGCTCTGCACATTGTCCAACAGGCTGCTCGTCGAGGTATAGGCGTTGCTCACGCTTCCCAGCTGCGCCTGGATCGACGCCTGCGTCGTGTTGTCGTTGTTCAGCTGGCTCACCTGGTCATTGCCCAGGGCCCCGGTCTCGTACGCCGCCGGGTTCTGGTCCGGCGTCTGTACCGCCAGCCCGCTGGATATCTGCTGCTGCAGCGTATTGATCTGCGCTTCCTGCGCTGCCAGCGAGGCGTTGAAGTTGGTATAAAAGGACAGGTCCATTTTGGTCTCCTCTCAGGCCGGGTGGCGTGAAAATGCTTGGGGGTTGATCATGAATGGCGCCTTGCCGGGCGGAAGGGCCGGTCCCGCTCGGCCCTGGTCTCCGCCAGCGCCTCCGCCTTGCGGGCGGCGTCGCGCAATCGTTCGGCCAGCTTGCGCCGGTGCGCCTTAAGTTTCGCCAGATCAGCGATGGTGGCTTCCAGCTGCCCCATGGCGCGCGCTTCGGCGGCCAGAATCTGCTCCTCGGCGCCCAGCGCCCCGGCGGCGAACTGCCCCGCCCGCCGCGCCTGCCCGGCACTCACCACCGCGCCGTCCTGCCAGCTTGCCGCCAGCCGGGTGCGGTAGGATTCAAGCACGCCGCGCTGATATTCATTCTGTTTCAGCACCGCGTTATGGCGCCTGATGGCTTCCAGCAGGACCGCTTCGCGCTCCGCCGCCAACATATCTAACTTAGTAAGTGTGCTCGCCTTCATGGCAGCCCCTCCGCGAAGGCGGCCCGCAGCGCGGCCACGCTCTGCGCCAGCGTCACGCCCGCATCCTTATCCTGGCGCAGCACCGCCTCCATCGCCGGGGCGCGGCGCAGGGCTTCGTCCAGCAACGGGTCACGGCCCGGCGCGTAGGCGCCAAGGTCGATGATGTCCTGCTTCTCCTGCCGCCTGGCCCACAGAGCGCGGAAGCGCGAGGCCAGCTTCATGTGCTCCGGCGGCACCAGCCCGGGCATGGGGCGGGAGAGCGAGGCCGTGATGTCGATGGGCGGGTACACCGCCGCCTCGGCCAGAGCGCGGGAGAGCACGATATGGCCATCGAGCACCGAACGCGCGGTATCCGCCACCGGGTCACCCACATGGTCGTCGCCCTCCACCAGCACGGTGTAGATGGCGGTGATGGAGCCTTGCCGCTCCGAGCCGTTCCCGGCCCGCTCCACATAGGCGGCCAGCGCGCCGAACACCGAGGGCGGATAGCCCTTGGTGGCGGGCGGCTCGCCGGTAGCCAGGCCGATTTCGCGCAGCGCCATGGCCAGACGGGTGAGGCTGTCCACCACCAGCAGCACATGCTGCCCCTGGTCACGGAAATACTCCGCGATGGCCGCCGCGCGGTAAGCGCCATGCACCCGCCCCAGCGCCGTGTCATCCGCCGGGGAGGCCACCACCACGCTGCGCGGGCGGGCATCGCCCAGATGGTCCTCAATGAACTCTCGGATCTCCCGCCCGCGCTCGCCGATCATCCCCACCACCACCACATCCGCGCGGGCATGGCGGGCCAGCATGCCGAGCAGCGTGGTCTTGCCCACGCCCGAGCCCGCGAACAGCCCCACGCGCATGCCCCGCCCGAGCGTGGTCAGGGCATTGATGGCGCCGACCCCGACATCGAACACCTGGGCGATGCGCGTGCGCGCCATCGGGTTGATCTGCACGCCCATCAGCGGCCAGGGCTGCTTCACCTCCGGCGGGGGCATTCCGTCCAGCGGCAGGCCGCGCGCATCCACCACCCGGCCCAGCAGCCCGTTGCCCATCATCGGCGCATGCTCGCGGCCCTCCACATGCACCCGCGCGCCGCGCGTCACGCCGCGCGTGCCCTGCTCGGGCATCAGCAGCAGCCCGCCTTCCTCAAAGCCGACCACCTCCGCCACCAGCAGCGCACCGGCTTCCATCTCGATCAGGCAGCGCGAGCCGATTGGCGCGCGGATGCCGCTCGCGTGCAGTACCTCGCCATTGCAGCGCACAATCCGCCCGAAGCGCCGCACCGGGTCCACCGCCAGCGCCGCGCGCACGCGCTCTTGCGCCAGGGTCCGCACCGCCTCCACGGTGATCATGGCGTATCCTCCGGCAGGTTGAGCGCGGCGCGGAGGGTCTCCACCCGGCCCTGCCGCGTTGCGTCCCACTCAACCTTGTCCAGCGGATCGCCATCCGGGCTGACGATCTCGACCATGGCGCCGCCGGGGGCGATGGCCTCATCCGCGACCAGCTCCGCCGTCTCGGGCTGTATCTGCGCCACCAGCCGCGCCTGGTCGGCGGGGTTCAGACGCAGCCGCAAAATCTGGCGCGGGCCACGCTCGGCCGCCGCCTCGCTCAGCAGCTTGGTCACCAGCGGGGTGAGCCCCGCGGCACCGCCTGGGGCATCCGCGCCGGTGATGTGTTTAGCCAACAGAAAGGAGAGCTCCGTCACCAGCTCGGCCAGCTCCTGCTCCTTTTGTGCCAAGGGAGCCGCGAGCTGCGCCCAGGCCGCCTGTAGCGCCGCCACGGCGCTGGCCAGCGCCGCCTGTTCCGGGGCCATGGCCTCCCGCGCCGCCGCCTCGCCCAAAGCGCGGGCATCGGCCTCCGCCTTCTCGCGCAGCTTGGCTACTTCCTGGCGCACGCGCCGGGTGATCTCCGCCTCCTGCGCCGCGATGGTGGCGGCATCCTGCGCCAGCACCGTTTGCACGAATGCCTTGTTGCGCACGCTGGAGACCGTAACGAAGCTCATGACTCGGCGCCGCTATTCTGCATATCCCGCATGGCGCGTTGCAGCAGCGCGGCCAGCAGCCCCAGCCCCGGCGCCACCAGCGCCAGCACCGCCCGCACCAGCAGCGCCACGGCCACCGCCTCCAGCGCCCAGACGCCGAGGCTCCCGGCATCGAAAGACACAGGCTCGTGCATTGCCGCCCAGGCCGCCATCGCCGCCAGCGTGATCATCATGGGCTTCAGGATTTTCGGTTTCTGTGAGGATTTATCCATGCGCGCCTCCTAATTTCTGTGCCGGGTCGGGCGCGTGCACCACCACCAGCACCCGCCGGTTCTGCGCCCGCCCGGCATCCGTGGAATTATCCGCGATCGGCGAAAACTCACCGAAACCTTCCGCTGCCAGCTGGGTGCCATTCACCCCCTTGCTGACGAAAAGCTGCACCACGGAGACCGCGCGCTCCGATGAGAGCGACCAGTTGGAAGGGAATTGCGCCGTCGAGATCGGCTGGTTATCCGTGTATCCCTGCACGATGATGCGGAATCCGGCCGGCATCTGTACGAAGCCGCTGGCCACCTGATTCAGCAGCGTTACCGCCTCCGGCTTCAGCGCCGCGGTGCCAGAGGGAAACAGCACCGAGGCGTCGAGCTGGATGGTCAGCGTCAGCGGCGCGTTCTCGATCGTCACCTGGTGCTTGTCGATCATCGGCTGGAACAGCGCGGAGAGTTTCAGCTGCATCGCCTGCAGGGTTTTCATCTCATCCGCGAGCTGGTGCGCCATGTCCTTCGGGATTTTCGAGTTCGCCGAAGATGGCGCCTCCACCGGCTTGGGAATGGGCGAGACCTGATGCTGCAGCACACCCGTGGAGCCGGACGGGGTGGGCGTGGTGAGCGCCGGCGGCGAGCCCTTGAACGCCTTGATGAAGGCCATGGCGATCTCGTCCTCCTTGTGTTTGTTGCGCGTGGAGGAGGCGTAGAGCACCACGAAGGTGGCCAGCAGCAGTGTCAGCAGATCGGCGTAGCTAATCACCCAGCGCTCATGGTTGGGTGGCTTTTCCGGCTTTTTGGGCGGGCCCAGCGGGGCGTTGCTCGACATGGCTTACTCCGCCGCCTGCGGCGCGCCGGCTGGCTCTTCCAGCGCCCCAGCCTTGGCTTTGGCCTTGGATGTCTTGTCCTCCACGAAGCTCATCAGATTCTGCTTGATGACGATGCCGGGTTTGCCCTCCGCCAGCAGCATGAAGCCGCGGATCACGACATGGCGCTCACGCTCCAGCTCATGGGCCAGATGCTTCAGCCGCGTGCCCAGCGGCAGGCAGACAAGATTGGCGAAGCCGACACCGTAAATCGTGGCGACGAAGGCGGTGGCGATGCCTTCGCCCAGCTCTTCCGGATGGTCGAGCCGCATCATCACGTGGATCAGCCCCAGCACCGCGCCCATCACGCCGATGGTGGGGGAGTAGCCGCCCATCGCTTCCCACACCTCACCCGGCTGCTCCTGCACACGCCCGGTACTCTCGGCGACGACGCCGAGGATCACCGGCAGATCGTCCGGCGGGGTGTTGTCCACGATCATCTGCAGCCCCTGTTTCTGGAACGGGTCCTTGACGTCCGGTATGGCGGCTTCCAGCGCCAGCGTGCCCTGGCTGCGCGCCATGGACGACCACTCCGCCACCTGAGCAATGAAGGCATGCAGATCGGTCTTCGGCGGCTTCACCAGCCAGCCCACGCCCTTCAGCGCCGTGAGGATCGGGCCGACGCCGAACTGCGTCAGCGCGGCCGCGAGCGTGCCACCGATGACGATGATGACAGCGGTGAGGCTGCACAGTGAGGATAGCGGATCACTATCCGACAGCGCGCCGCCGATGATGACGAGAAATCCGCAAAGCAACCCTAATAAACTGGTCAAGACACGGTTTCTCCCTTCAGCGCGGCGTTTATGTGTATGGCGAGACTCTCCAGTGCCCGCTTACGGATTCGCGAAGCGTAGCCCTCGCTCATGTCCAGAATGGCGGCGATCTCGCGGTTATTCAGCTCGTTAAAAAAATGCATGGCCAGCACTTGGTATTCGAGCGGCGGCAGCGTTTTCAGCGCCGCCACCAGCAAAGTGCGGTTATCAGAGCGCAACAGCAGGGCCAGCGGGTCTTCCGGCGAGGTCCCGCCCTCGAACGCGGCATTGTCCACGTCGTCGGCTTCGAACACCATCTCGCCGCGCCGGCGCGAGCCCTCGCGCCGCAGCCCGTCGATCATCGCGCCACGGATGCGCCGCGCCGCGAAAGCCTGGAAATTCACCCCCAGCGCCGGGTTGAAGCGTTGCATCGCCTCCATCATGCCAATGGCGCCCCATTGCAGCAGCTCGTCGAACTCCGCCCAGGGCATGCGCGCCTTCAGCAGCAGCGCCATGCGCTTGATCCAGTCGCCATACAGCGCGCTGAGCGCGGCGTCGTCGGTCCGCGCGGGGTCAAGCATTGGCGGCTCCCGGTTCGGCTGTGTGGATCACCTGCAAGGGCAGCGTGTCGGGGATTTCCTCCAGCGCGATGACCGGCAGCAGCCCGGTCACGGCGCGGGCGATGGCCCGGCGCATGGCCGCCTGCACCACCAGCACCGGCTTGCAGCCGCGCGCGCGCATGACCCGCGCCGCCTGCTCCGCCGCCTGGCGCAGATGCGCCGCGGTCTCCGCCTCTATCTCGGCGCCAAGGCTGCTATCCTTGGCGGTGCGGAGGGATTTGGCGACCAGCTCCTCCAACCTCGGCGGCAACACCGCCACGCGCAGCACGGTGTCGGCCCCGGTGATCTGGCTGACGATGAAGCGCCCGAGCCGCAACCGGGTGGCGGCGAGCAGCTTCTCCACATCCTTCACCCCGCCATCCGCGGCTTCCACCAGCGCCTCGGCGATGCGCTCAAAATCCCGGATCGGCACTTCCTCGGCCAGCAGCCCCTGCAACACCTGGCGCACCAGCCCGATGGAGAGATTGGTCCGCAAATCCTCCGCCAGACGCGGCGTGGTTTCGGCGAGGCGGGTTATCAGCCCTTCCACCTGCGGGCGGCCCAGCAGCTCGGCGCCGTGGCGCTTCAAGATCTCGGCGAAATGGGTGGCCATGGCGCTCGGCGCGTCCACCACCGTGTAGCCAAGCTCCTCCGCCGCCGGGATCGCGCCTTGCGGTATCCACACCGCCGCCTGACCGAAGGCGGGGTCCTTCACGGGGCGGCCGATGGAGAGCTTCTCCGTTACCATCGGGCCCTCGATGGCCAGCCACTGGCCGGGCCAGGCCTCGCCCCCGGCAATGGGGGCACCGCGCAGCGTGAAGCGATAGCCGTGCGCCGGCAGCTCAGACGAATCCCGGATATGCACGGCGGGCACCAGGAACCCCATGGCGCGGCCATAGCGCTGGCGCACGGCGGTGAGGCGGTTGAGCAGCCGCCCCTCGCCCTGCCCCACCAGCGGCGCCAATGCGAAGCCGATATTCATGCCCAGCGGGTCGACGCCGGTGACATCCACCAGGGAGTCGGTTTTCACCTCCGCTGGCGCCCCAGCCGCGGCCTTGGCGGCCAGAGCCGGTGCCTCTTCCGCCGCCCGCGCGGCACGGGAGAGCCGGTACGCCGAAACGCCCATCACCCCCGCCAGCAGCAGGAACGGAATATGCGCCATTTGCGGCACCAGCCCGATGGCCCCGGTGATGGCGGCGGCAATGGCCAGCGCCTGCGGATATTTAGCGAGCTGGGATTTGATCTGCTGGCCGATATCCTCACCCGTGGCCACGCGGGTGACCACCAGACCCGCCGCGATGGAAATGGTGAGCGAGGGGATCTGCGCGGCGAGGCCGTCGCCCACCGTGAGCAGCGTGTAGGTGCGCGCGGCATCCGCCACTGGCAGGCCGAATTGCAGCGTGCCGATGATCAGCCCGCCAAGCATGTTGACGACCAGAATGATCATCGCCGCGACCACGTCGCCGCGCACGAATTTGGAAGCGCCGTCCATGGCGCCGAAAAAATCCGCCTCGCGCCGCAAATTCTCACGCCGCCGCTCCGCCGCCTGCGGGGAGAGAATGCCGGCATTGATCTCGGCGTCGATCGCCATCTGCCGCCCGGGCAATGAGTCGAGCATGAAGCGGGCGGAGACTTCCGCGACGCGGCTGGCGCCCTTTGTCACGACGACGAAGTTGATGATGATGAGAATGAGAAAGATGATGCCGCCGACGACGTAATTGCCGCCGACCGCGAACTGGCCGAAGGATTCGATGACATGCCCAGCCGCCCCCGGCCCGGTATAGCCGTTGAGCAGAATGGCCCGCGCCGTGGCGACGTTGAGCGCCAGGCGCATCAGCGTGGTGGCCAGCAGAACCGAGGGGAAGGAGGAGAATTCCGACGGTGAGGGAATGTAGAGCGAGGCTCCGAGGATCACGAGCCCGGCGGAGATGTTCAGCGCGAACAGAAAGGAGATGGCCGCTGGCGGCAGTGGCACCACCAGCATCACCAGCACCAGCAGGATGACGATGGGACCCGAGAGCTGGGTCAGGCTGAATGCGCTTTCGCGCGGCAGGGCGACCGCGTCAGCCATGCACCAGCCCCGGAATGGCGTGCAGCAGCCTTGTGGCATAATCCTCGACCGCGCCCAGCATCAGCGGCCCGGCGGCGGTGGTCAGCGCCGCCATTCCAGCCAGTTTCAGCACGAAGGGAATGGAGGCCTCACGCACCTGCGTCGCGGTTTGCAGAATCCCGGCGCCAAGCCCGATGACCAGCATGACCAGCAGAATTGGCCCGGTCAGCTCGGCAAAGGCCACCCAGGCGCCCACGCTGACACCAGACGGGCTCACGCCCCGGCTCCAGCTTCCTGCTCGGCATCCTCGGCCAGCGCCGTCACGCGCACGCCGTAGCGGTCATTCGCCACCGCCACCACCTCGCCATAAGCAAGCTTCTGGCCGTTGGCGTAGATGGAGAGCGCCTCGCCCACCATCTGGTCCAGCGCCACGATCTGCCCGTGCCGCAGCGCGCGCAGATCCTTCACCGTGATCTGCGTGCGGCCCAACTCCACGGAGAGCGCCACCTGCACCTTGTCCAGCGCGTTGCGCGCGGTGATGGCCGGGGCGCCGCGCGGCTGCGCCTGGATACGTTCAAGCTCGATGCGCTCCGGCTCCGCAAGTTTCTCGTTGGCTCCCATACGGGTTTTCTGTTCAGACATGCTTTCGTCTCCCTCTTCCTCCGCCACCTTCACCCGGCAGCAGACGTAACCATCGGCCTGGCCGTAATCGGCCCGGAACAAATCCACATCCCCGGATACGGCAACCGCCTCCGGCCAGAGCGTGAAGGGCAGGATGCAGCCCGGGGCCACGGCCTCGAACACCGCCAGCGGCACCACGGCCCGCGCCATTTCAAAGCGCAGCTCCACCGGCGTTGTCTCGGCCAGGGTCTCGATCGACGAGACCCAGCCCGTATCCTCCCCGCGCCCGCCCAGCAGGCCGGATTGCGTCGCGACCTTCGCCTCCAGCGGCTCGAACCCGGCATAGGGGGCAATGAGCTTGATCGTGCCTGAGCCCAGCGCCGTCTCGAAAATGCCGGTGACGGCAATCATCCAGTCCTGCCCATCGGCGATGGCCAGCATGCCGGTGGCGTTCTCATAGGCGATCGGTCTCAGATCCATCTGCACCAGCGGACTTAACGTTTCGCTTATGGTGGAAAGAGACAGATCGACCATCTGCTTGCCGATGCGCGTTTCCATCGCTGAAAGCTCGTAGCGCTCAAACGGATGCGCCGTGGTGGCACCGCATAGCGCGTCCACCATCGCGCCGATTAAATCTCCATCGATAGCCAGCAGCATCCGCCCGCGCAGCGGCGCCAGCTCTGAAATGCCCGCGAGCATCACCTCCGGCAAAGCGGACATCGCCGACTCATGGCTGATGACGTTGTTGATGCAGGAAAGCAGCTGCACGGAATGGCGCATGCGCTGGAACAGGGCGAAGGCGATCTGCCGCATGAAGCGGTCGGACATGTTCTCCATAAGCATCGAGCGCAGCTGCGGTGCCCGCATGGAGTCGAGAAGGTCGATCGCCTCCGCTTCCGGGTAATTATCAAGCATAGGCGCTCACTCCGCTGCCACCGGTATTCACGGGCTCCCGCCTGCTGGGCTGCGGCGTGCTGCTGGTGCCGCCGCCTTGCCAGCCCTGGCCGCCTTGCCCGGCATTCTGGCCGAACTGCCCGCCCACCTGCGCCTGGCCGAGGCTGAGGCCGGATTGCGCCATGGATTGCGCCAGCCCCCCCAGGCC
>Ga0255356_1002036_pt1 | contig 12066 bp, 9 predicted proteins | sample HBST100metaG_FD_189944 | JGI IMG/M metagenome (GOLD analysis project Ga0255356, IMG submission 189944) | Peat soil microbial communities from Stordalen Mire, Sweden - H.B.S.T100 | ecosystem: Environmental > Terrestrial > Soil > Wetlands > Peat | place: Sweden: Norrbotten County, Stordalen Mire... | reverse complement strand
CTCCTCCCCCTCCTCCTGCCCCTATTGAAAAAGTAGCGAGCTTACCCAACCCGCGTCCTACGCCAGCACCACGATCGGCTGCATCAGCGTCCCCGCGATCCGCTTAGCAATCGCCAGCAGCTCCGCCGGGCCGGTAAACACCTTCACCAGCGCCGCGCCCGAGTACTCCGGCAGGTTCACCTGCATCCCATTGCGCAGCCGCCCAGCCGCCTGCTCATCCACCGTCACCGAAGGCATCTCCGGCAGCAGCGTCCGCGGATGCGGCATCCGCCGTTCAATCTCGCCCGGCTCTCCGGCCAGCGCCTTCAGCTCGTCCAGTCCAATCGCCTGCGCCAGCGTAAACGCCCCAGCCTGCGTTCTCCGCAGCGTGGCCAGGTGCGCTCCGCATCCCGCCAACTCGCCCAGCTCGTGCGCCACCGAACGAACGTATCCGCCCGCCGAAACCTGCATCTCGAACCGCGCCAGCTCGCCCTCCAGTGACAGCAGCTCGAACCGATGGATCACAATCCGCGCCAGCTTCATCTCCACCGGCTTGCCCGCCCGCGCCAGCTTGTGCGCCGGAACTCCGCCAATCTTCTTTGCGGAAAACACCGGAGGCATCTGCTCCATCTCGCCATGAAATCGCTCGGCCAGCCCGCGCAGCTCCTCCAGATTCTTCTCCAGCGGTCGAACCTCGCCCGCCGCCGTCCCCTCCGCGTCGAAGGTATCGGTCGCAAATCCAAACCGGATCGTACCCTCGTACGCCTTCTCCGCCGCGCCGAAGAACTGTGCCAGCCGCGTGTACTTGCCCAGCAGCAGCGGCAGCACTCCGGTCGCCATAGGGTCCAGCGTTCCCAGGTGCCCAACCGAGCGCTCGCCCGTCGCTCGCCGCACAATATCCACCACGTCATGCGAGGTCATCCCCGCGGGTTTGTCCACTACCAGCAATCCATTCATCTCTACAAGACTACGTGGTCTTGGGCCAATGCGCTTATATCTCGGACCCGCCGCCGTGCCGCACCAGCGACAGAAACTCATTGCGCGTCTGCATCTGTGTCTTGAACACTCCGCGCATCGCCGAGGTCACCGTCGCCGAGTGCTGCTTCTCCACCCCGCGCATCATCATGCACAAGTGCTGCGCCTCCACGATCACGCCCACGCCCTGCGGCGCAATCGCCTCCACTATCGCATCCGCAATTTGCGTCGTCAGCCGCTCCTGCACCTGCAGCCGCCGCGAAAACATCTCCACCAGACGCGGAATCTTCGACAGTCCGATCACACGTCCGCTCGGCACATACGCCACATGGACCTTGCCGAAGAACGGCAGCAGGTGGTGCTCGCACATCGAATAGAACTCGACGTCCCGCACCATCACCATCTCGTCGTACTCCACCTCGAACAGCGCCCCGTTCAGCACCGTTCGGACGTTCATCGTGTATCCCTGCGTCAGGAACGCCATCGCCTTCTCCACGCGCTCCGGCGTATCCGCCAACCCATCCCGCGTCGGGTCCTCGACCAGCCGCGACAGCAGCTCGCGATAAAGCTCCTGCGTCGTCAGCCCCGCCGCTGTTCCCGTTTTCATAACCGCCGCCTTCTTCAACTTCAAACCTTTCCGTGCACTCATATCGATTCAACCTCTCCCAAACTCATCGCCAATCTCGAACGAATTGTTCCCCGTCTCCTCTATCCACACCCGCACAACCCGCGCCCCGCGAAATCCCTGAAACATCCGGTGAACCACACGCGTAAAGTTCTCCGTTGTCGGCACAAGTTCGCGAAACTCATCCAGCGTATTCAGGTTCATCCCGTCGAACCGTTCCAGCAGATGCGTCCGCGCAAATTCATCCAACTCGCCCAGGTCGCAGACCATCCCCGTCTCCGCGTTCACGGGCCCGCCCACCGTCACCTCAACCGCATAGTTATGCCCATGCCCATGCGGGTTGTTGCACTTTCCGTAGACCGCGCGGTTCTCCTCCGCGCTGTATGCCTCCGAGTGCAGCCGGTGCGACGCACTCAGCCGGTACCGCCGCGCGAGATAAGCCTTCGGCCCCGTACTTGTAGCCGCGCCGGCCGCCATTCAACGCTCCCCGTAGTAGTCCGCAAACAGGTCGGCCATCTCATACACGCGCACCCGGTGCAATTTCGCATGAGGGATCTTCCCTTCCAGCCGCCGCCAGATCGCAATCGCAATGTTCTCCGTCGTCGGAATCATTCCTGTCCCTGCCGCAAACTCCGCAACCTCCAGATTGAGATGCCGATGGTCGTACACGCTCACCACCTCGCGCTCCAGAATCTCCTTCAACTCCTTCAGGTCCACCACAAATCCAGATACCGCATCCACCTCACCCGCCACCGTCACCTCCAGAGTGTAGTTGTGCCCATGCCCGTTCTTGTTCGCGCACCGTCCAAAAACGCGCAGGTTCTCCGCCTCGCTCCACGCCTCATTCCAGTAGTAGTGCGCCGAAGAAAACTCAGCCTTCCGTGTCAGAAGAATCATGTTTCCCCATCTCGCTGTTGTCTTACGCGATCCGTGAGTTACGTCGTCATTCTGGCGAAGCCAGAATCTCTGTATTTCGTCGTTGCCTGTTTCTCCCGGCTGAAATGCTCCAGATGCTCTCACACCTACAGCACAAGCTATTAGACGCCGCGCAATAACCCCGGATTCGCACTTTGCAACTTACCTCCCCGTCTTGTATCTCCGTCCCTTCCAATCCACCGATCGCGTCACTCGATGGTGAAGATAGCTCCGCACCAGCAGCCAGCAAAACATCGGGACCCCCACAATCGAGATCGCCACATCCGCCGCAGGAAAGTTCGACCGCGCCACCCGCCCATAGAACCGGAACAGCGTGCGCAGCCACAGCAGCCAGAGCAACAGCGTAGCCAACATCAGCCGCGACGGAGGCAGTCCCATCGCAACCACCGGCAGCATCAGCGCCAGCACCGGCAACACGAAGTACAGCAGCAGGTCCAGCACGCGCCAAGCCGCCAGTCCCAGCGGACGAGGAAACAGCAGCGCCAGGTTCTTCGTCCAACCCTCCACCATCTCCGGCAGCGTGCGATACATCCGCGACGCCAGAGCGTCCGGCGCGTAGCGGAAGCGGATCCCGTGCCGCGCCCGCTTGATCTTCCGCGCCAGAGCCACGTCCTCCAGAATCTCCTGCCCCACCACGCGATGTCCGCCCACGGCGAAGTATGCCTCGCGTTCCACCAGCAAAAACTGCCCATTCGCCGCCGCCAACCGGATCGCCGGATCGCTCACCTGTTTCGGCGGATAGACGCTCGCCAGCTCCGAAAACACCAGCGGCATCACCGCCCGCTGCCAGAATCCCGTCACAATCTGCCGCGGCGAGTAACTCAGCAGCGCCGCTCCATACTTCTTCGCCTCATGCAGCGCCCGCGACAAATCGCCCGGCTCATGCACCGTGTCCGCATCGGTAAACAGAAACCACTCGCCGTCCCCATGCGACAAGGCACACTGCGCCCCCGCCCAGCACGCATTCGTCTTCCCGGTAAATCCGCCGCGCTCGCTCAGGTCCAGCGACGGCGCCTCGATCGCCACCACGCCTTTGCGTTCAAACTCCCGCGCAATCTCCCGTGTCCCATCCGTCGAATCGTCATCGACGACAATCAGCTCCCACTCCACTCCCAGCTCAAACCCCGCCTCCGACTGCTCCACCAGCGACCGCAGGCACTCGCCCAGCCGCGCCGCCTCATTCCGCGCCGGCACTACCACCGACAGCCTCATCCTTGGCTTATTCGCAGTCGTCGCAGCAGCCGCCGAATCCGCCTCCACTACTCCGCCCGTCCCCATCCCATCGCCCATATCGCTCACAGATTCGTATTATAGGAAGCAGGAGCGTGACGTGCGCAAAACCGGACCAACTCTTCGCAGCGGAATTCTTCTTCTCGCCCTCTGCGCGCTCTCCCTCACCGCCTGCGACCGCGGCGATCGACCCGCCCGCATCGGCGCACCCGCCCCCATTTTCACCCTCGCCGACGGCACTCAGAGCGTCGACCTCGCCCGCCTGCGCGACCACATCGTCGTCCTCCACTTCTGGGCCACTTGGTGTGCGCCCTGCGTGGTGGAGATGCCCAGCCTCGTGGCTCTCCAGCGCCGCCTCCCGCAGGTCACAGTGCTCGCCATCAGCCAGGACGAAGACCCCGCCGTCTACCGTCAATTCCTGCTTGACTACCACGTCGACCTGCTCACCCTGCGCGACCCCTCCGCCCGCATCCCCCGCCTCTACGGCACCATCAAGATCCCCGAAACCTACATCATCGACTCGCGCGGCATCCTCCGCCGCAAGTTCGTCTCCGCCCAGGACTGGACCAGCCCCGAGGTCCTCGACTACCTCAGCAAACTCTAGCCGCCGCTAAAGCATTTTCACAATTGCTATTGATCAAAAATAAATTGTCATTCTGAGCGAAGCTCCCCCGAGAGCCGTCATTCTGGCATAGCTCCTCTGAGAGTCGTCATTCTGGCGAAGCCAGTATACGCTCAGTATTTGCCTTTGCTTTTTGCTTCTGTCTTTGTTTTTGCTGTAGCTGTTGTCTGGCAAGGGCCACCGGCCCGTCCTATATTTAGCCTAGGGCGAAGCCCTAGGTATGCGCCCACCCAATATCCAGCGGGCTGAAGGCCCGCGCTATAGCCTTCGATCAATCGATACTCCTTGTCGGACTATAGGCTGATACAGCCTAGCCGTCGCCGCTACACCACGAAGTACTTCGCCTGCGGATGATGCACCACCAGCGCATTCGTGCTCTGCTCGGGCTCGATGTGGTACCCCTCGGTCAGGCGCACGCCGATCTTCTCCTCCGGCTTCAGCAGCGCAAAAATCTTCGCCTGGTCCTCCAGGTTCGGACACGCCGGGTAGCCGAACGAGTAGCGCGACCCGCGGTACTTCTGGTGGAACAGGTCGCGCACGTCCGGCGCGTCCTCGCCCCCGACGCCCAGCTCCTTGCGCATTACAACGTGCATGTACTCCGCCAGCGCCTCGGCCGTCTCCACCGAAAGCCCATGCAGGTAGAGGTACTTTGTGAAGTCGCCAGCCTCAAAAAGCCTCTGCGTCGCCTCGCTTGCTCTGCTTCCAATCGTCACCACCGAGAAGCCAATCACATCCATCCGTCCGGATTTCTTCGGCGAGAAAAAGTCCGCAATCGACAGCAGCCTCCCCTCCCGCTGCCGTGGAAAATTGATCCGCAACAGCTCCGTGCCCTGCGCGTCAGGATCCCCGTTGTTGCCTTCGGGATCATAGACGATCACCTCGTTGCCCTCGCTCTGTGCGGGAAACCATCCGTACACCGTCTTCGGATCGAACCAACCGTTCGCAATGACCTCCTGCTCCAGCTCCTTCAGAATTGGCCGGAATTTTTCATCCACCAGCCGCACATAATCCGTAGCCGAAGCCGTCTTCAACTGCCACTGGTTCTTGAATAGCGCCGTCTCGTTGATGTACTTGTACAGCTCATTCAGGTCGAAGTCGCGCCGTGTGCGCACTCCGAAGAATAGCGGCACGGGAATCTCCTCCATATCCTTCACAATGCTCGATCGCTCGGTCGTCGCCGGCGCCAGCGCAGCCAGCCGCTCCTCCGCGCCGGGCCGGTTGAACTCGCGCCGCGTGGTCCCTTCGCTGCGCCGCCTTTCGCGCACGCTCGCATCCTCGTCCGTCAGGTCGCTCATCACGTGCAGCCCCGCAAACGCGTCCTCCGCGTAGAAGACCGCCGAGCTGTACTCCTTGCGCAGGTCGTCCTCCACGTACTTCCGTGTCAGCGCCGCACCTCCGCAGATCACCGGAATCTGCGACTGGGTCAGTTGCAAATCCTGAATGACGTACTTCATCTCCAGCGTCGATTTCACCAGCAGCCCCGACAGTCCAATCGCGTCCGCGTTGTGCTGCCTGGCGGCCTCCATGATGTTGCCGGAGGGCTGCTTGATCCCCAGGTTCACCACCTTGTAGCCATTGTTGGACAAAATAATGTCCACCAGGTTCTTGCCGATGTCGTGTACGTCGCCCTTCACCGTCGCCAGCACAATCGTCCCCCGCTGGTTGCTCTCGGACTTCTCCATCTTCGGTTCCAGATACGCCACCGCGGCCTTCATCGTCGCCGCCGAATCCAGCACCGAAGGCAGCTGCATCTTGCGCGCGCCAAACAGCTCGCCCACCGTCTTCATCCCGTCCAGCAGCACCGTATTGATCAGCTCCAGCGGTGTGTAGCGCGTCAACGCCGACTCGATAATCTCGTCCAGCGATTGTTTCCTCTCACCCTGTCCCAGCCCGCGTTCTCCATTGATAATCAGGTGCTTCAGCTTCTCCTCGTCCGTCATATCGTCGGTCGAAGCCGCTGTCTCCTCCTCCGCGCCCGCCACCTTCGTCAGCCCGGTGAAGTACTGCATGTAAACCTGCAACGGGTCCTGTTCCGTCTGCACATTGCGGAAGATCAGGTTCCGCGCCAACTCCACCTCGGCCTCGGGAATCTTGAACAGCGGATAGATCTTGCTGTAGTTCACAATCGCCGTATCCAGCCCGCGCGCTACAGCCTCGGCCAGAAACACCGAGTTCAGCACCCGCCGCGCATATGCATTCAACCCGAAGCTGATGTTCGAAACGCCCAGCGTTGTCCGGCACTCCGGCAGTTCCAGCTTGATCCGCCGCACCGCCTCCAGAGTCTCCATCCCCGCCGTGCGGTAGTCCTCCTGCCCCGTCGTGATGGGCAGCGTCAGCGCGTCGAAGATCAGGTCCTGTGAGCGCAATCCATACTTCTCCGTGGCCAGCTTGTGGATGCGGTGAGCGACAGCCAGCTTCTTCTCCGCGGTCAGCGCCATGCCGTCCTCGTCGATGGTCAGCGCAATCACCGCCGCCCCGTAGCGCCGCGCCATCGGCAGCACCTGACTCGTCCGCTTTTCGCCGTCCTCCAGGTTGATCGAGTTGATGATCGGCTTGCCGGGAATGCGCTTCAGCGCCTCCTCGATCACATTGGCCTCGGTCGAATCGATCAGGATCGGCGCGGGAACCCGCGTCGCCACCTTCTCGATCACGCCGTTCATGTACGCGACCTCGTCCTCGCCCACCACCGCGCAGCAGATGTCCAGCAGTTGCGACCCTTCGTTCACCAGCCGCTTCGCCATCGTAAAGATGCCGTCGTAGTCCGCCGCGCGCACCATGTCTTTGAAGTGCGTGACGCGCGTCGTGGCGTTCATCTCCTCGGCGATAATCGCCGGCTGCCCATCCACCTCCAGCGGCACCACCGAGAACGCGCTCGCCGCCACCGACTGCGGCTTGTTCGCGCGCTTGAGCGGCCTCAGCCCAGCCACAGCCTCCGCCGCCGCCTTGATGTGCGCAGGAGTAGTCCCGCAGCATCCGCCAATAATATTTACACCGTACTCACTCACAAACCGCCGATGGTGCTCCGCAAACTCCGCCGGCGTCAGCTTGTACACCGCCCGCCCGCCCACATTCTGCGGCAGCCCAGCGTTGGGCAGTACGCTCACCGCCATCGTCGCGTTCTGGCACAGGTAGCGCACCGCGTCGTTCATCTCCGCCGGCCCGGTCGCGCAGTTCATCCCAACCACATCCGGCCGGAAGCACTCGATCACAGCCAGCGCAGCGCCGATCTCCGTGCCCAGCAGCATCGTCCCGGTCGCCTCCATCGTGATCTGCACCTGTAGCGGCAGCGTCACGCCCGTATTCCTCATCGCGTCGTAACAGGCGGCAACCGCAATCTTCACCTGCAGAATGTCCTGGCACGTCTCGACGAGAAGAATATCGACGCCGCCCTCGATCAGCGCCTCCGCCTGCTCCACATAGCTGGCCAGCATCGCGTCATATCCGATGTGTCCCAGCGAAGGCAGCTTCGTCGTCGGCCCCATCGATCCCGCCACAAATCGCGGCTTCTCTTCCGTCGAGTACTTCTCCGCAACGCTCTTCGCCAGCCGCGCCGCGGCAACATTCAGCTCCCGCGCGCGATCCGCAATGCCAAACTCCGCCAGCACCAGTGACGTCGCGCCAAACGAGTCCGTCTCGATGACATCCGCCCCAACTTCGAGGTAGCTCGCATGGATCTCTCCAATCACGTCAGGCCGCGTGACAGCGAGAATCTCCGAACAGTTCTCCTTCCCCGCGAAGTCGCCTTCGACAGTAAGCGTGTAGTTCTGAATGGACGTACCCATCGCGCCGTCGTAGACCAGCACGCGTTGCTTCAATAGTTCGAGAAATGTGGGCGAAGTGGACATAGTTGTATTAACCATTCGATGCTGCGGGCGCGGAATAGTACCCCGTTTAGGATACAGGGGAGAAGGCGCAACCCCATGATTGTTCGGTCGTGGGGACCTCATATTCCAATGGGCTGGTGCTTTCCCTATTCCAGGTCACCGCTCAGGCCGTATGCTGGTTGTATTCCCATCTCTGGAGATCTGCCGATGCACCGCACCGCCGTTTCGTTGATGATTCTCGCCGCTGGCCTCATGACCGCGAACTCTGCCACCCGAGCGCAGACTCCTGCTGCTGCAATACCTGCCGCCCCTGCTGAGGCCACATCTTCCTCTGCTTCTGCTGCAAAGTCTTCCGCTCCTGCTGCGGCGGCTAGACCGGCATGGGTTGTCCGCAGCAACCAGTACACCCAAATGCTCCTCAATGTGCAGATGAAGCACTCGCCCGAGAGGGCCTCGCAAGAGGGGCTGGTGAAGTACGATTCCTTGATAACGGATGCAACCCGCGCCGGCGAGATCGCCCAACGCAGGGAACTCCAGGGCGTTCTCGCAAACCTGAAGAAGATCGAGGCGAAGGAGAAGGATCGTGACGTACGCGAGGACCTGGAGATCCTCCAGAAGGCCTTCAACCTGCAATTCCGAGAAGACGATTACCTTTACGCGCACAACGTCCAGTTTATCGACGCCAGCCAGGCGGTGTATATCGGGCTAAGCACTCTGTTGGACGACAAGGTCCCAGCCGAACGCAGGTCCGCGGCCGTGGCCCGCCTGCGCAAGTACGCCGGAGTGGAACCGGGATTTAAGCCATTTACCGATGTCCTCAAACAGAGAACGATGGAGCAGATGGCCAAACCCGCCATGGTCTATCCCTCGGCGCATGAGATGGAGTCTGAACTAGAACGCAATAAAAACTACATCGACGGCATGAGATCGTTGTTCGTCAAGTACAAGCTGACCGGATGGGAGGGGCCTTTCGCAAAGCTGCAGCAGGAACTGGCTGACTACGATACCTGGACCCGCGAAACCGTAATGCCCAAGGCCGGGATCAACCTCCGCATGACACCCGAGGAGTGCGCCTTCAGCCTGGAAAACACTGGCATCGATCTTCCCCCGGCACAACTTGCAACCGAGGCCCGCGAATCCTTCGCCGGGGTCCAGGCAGAGATGGCTCCGCTTGCCGCGCAGGTCGCAAGGCAGCACGGATGGGCCTCCTCCGACTACCGCGATGTGGTTCGCCAGTTGAAGAAGACACAGCTCGCCGGAGACGCCATTCTGCCGTTCTACCAGGCGCGGCTCAAGGCAATCGAAGAGATCGTCGTCGCAAAGAATCTGGTGACGCTGCCCGATCGTCGAGTCATCCTCCGCCTCGCCGCGGCGGACGGGACAACGCAGCAACCTGCCACGCCGCTCACGCGCAGCACCGGGCAAAAGGGAGAGCTCGTGCTCCCGCTCAATATCCCTTCGGCCCCCGAAGATTCGCCGGACAAGTTCGACGACTTCACCTACGACGCGGTCGCATGGCCCATGACCGCGCATGTGGCGCGCCCCGGTCAGGAGCTGCTGTTCAATTCGATGCAGCAGCATGGGGTGAGTCTGGCGCGCGAACTGTATGCATCCAACTCCACCAACATCGAGGCTTGGGGACTCTACTCGGAGTGGATCATGCAACCCTACGAGCCGGTCGAGGGCCAACTCATCACCTTGCAGCTGCGCCTGCTGCGCGCAGCGCTTGTGTTTCTCAACTCCGGACTGCAGTCAGGCAAGATTACTCCGGACGATGCGGTCAAGGTGCTGGAGAACGATGTGGTGCTAAGCCCTGCGTTCGCCAAGGAAGAGATGGAGAACTTAATCTTCAGCTCGCCCGGGCAGGCCTATAGCGGCTTTTATGGGTACACACAGATGCTCCATCTGCGCAAGGACACCGAGGCGGCATTGGGGCCGAAGTTCGACGCCAAACAATTCCACGACTTCCTGCTGGCCCAGGGACTGCTTCCGTTAGACCTGCTGCGCAAGACCGTCATGGAAGACTTCATTCCGGCACAGAAGAAGAAAAAATAATCCGCACCGCAAATCCGGGTAGATGAAAACGGATGGGGCATCGGCAATCTGACAGGTCGCCGATGCCTCTTACTCCCGCTCCAGCACCACCGCAAAAAATCCGTCGCACCCATGGACCCCAGGCAGAGTGCGCAGTGCGCCATCCCTCACTGCCGCGCCAATCAGCCCATCTGCTGCATCCTTCAGCTCCCCGGTCTCCGCCAGCTTTGCCATCAGCGTCTCAACCGGAATCCGCCGCACTCCAGCATCTTTCGCCACCGCCTCCACCACCTGCTCATTCTCTTCCGGCTCCAGCGAGCAGGTGGAGTACACCAGCCGCCCGCCCGCTGCCAGCCGCGCAATCGCCCCGCGCAGAATCGCTCTCTGCCGCGCTGCCTGCCGCGCCAGGTCCTCCACGCGCAGCCGATGTCGTATCTCAGGATTGCGCGCCAGAGTCCCCGTCCCGCTGCACGGCACATCGCACAGAATCAGATCGAACTTTTCATCGCGCTCGTCTTCCACGACTACAGCCGAAGCATCCGCCACGGCGCACTGCACGCGCTCGGCATACACATAACGCCGCAGCCGCGCCACCATCGACGCCAGCCGCTTCGCGCTCACGTCCGTCGCCAGAATCTCCGCAGCCGGTCCGTCGTCGAGATGGGCCTTCAGCCGCATCGCCAGCATCAGCGTCTTCCCCCCAGGAGCGGCGCAGCAGTCCCACACGCGCGCCGCGCGCCCTGCAACCACCGGCATCGCAGCCGCTGCAAGCTCCGCCACCAGCCGCGATCCATCGTCCATCTGCGGTGCCGCTTCTCTGGACGCCACGCCGTCTTTTGCCTCGGCAAACAGCAATCCCGCAACCGGCTCGCGCTGGTCGTACTCGCAGATTGCCAGCGCGGCATCGCGCCCATACGCCGCCACCCAGCGCTCCACCAGCCACAGAGGATGTCCCAACCGCTCCGCGAATGCCGCCGTCGATTCGAAGATTCTCGTCCCCGGCTTTTGCGCTGCCACCAGCTTGCGCAGCACCGCGTTCACCATTCCCGCCGCATGGGGCTGCCCCGCCGCGCGACACATCTCCACGCTCTCATTCAGCACCGCGTGCGCCGGAATCCGGTCCATGTGCAGCAACTGAAACGCACCCATCCGCAACGCCAGCGCCACCGGCTCCGCCAGCCTCTGATCGGGACGTGCCAGCAGCTTCGCCACGCGCGCATCCAGCGCAATCTGCCAGCGCAGCACGCCCATCACCAGCGCCGTCGCCAGATTCCGGTCCTCCGGCGTCAGTTCATCCGTCCGCGCCGAGTGCAGCAGTTCATCGCTATGCCCTTTGCCCGCTCCCACCAGCGTCAGAATCTCAAACGCCGCGGCCCGCGCCGGTGCAATCTTCGCTATCGCCTCCGCCGCCGAAGCCGTCGGCCCCGCCGACCGTGGCCGCGCCCGCACTCCTCGCTTCACTACCCCGTCGCGCCCCGCATCGCTCAATCCCCCAACCTCTCGCCGCTCTTAACCTGAAATCCCCGCAGAAACTCTTCCGCGCTCATCCGCCGCTTGCCTTCCATCTGCACCTCGTCGAAGACCACGGAGCTGCCGCTGCCGCATCCCGCCGCCATCTCGTCCCGCGCCACGCGCAACACTCCAGCCTCAATCCCATCCTTCGCGCCCACATGCATCCGATGCACAATCAGCTTCTTCCCTCGCAGCCGCGTATGCGCTCCCGGCCACGGCTGAAATCCGCGCCAGCGATCGTGGATCTGCCGCGCCGTCCGCGCAAAATCAATCGCCCCATCCTCCCGCGTCAGGATCGGAGCCAGTGTCGCCTGCGCCTCGTCCTGCTT
>Ga0255356_1002032_pt1 | contig 12100 bp, 11 predicted proteins | sample HBST100metaG_FD_189944 | JGI IMG/M metagenome (GOLD analysis project Ga0255356, IMG submission 189944) | Peat soil microbial communities from Stordalen Mire, Sweden - H.B.S.T100 | ecosystem: Environmental > Terrestrial > Soil > Wetlands > Peat | place: Sweden: Norrbotten County, Stordalen Mire... | reverse complement strand
GATCACAGGAGACGGGGAGGGAATTCAAACGGAATCGGCCGAAGTGAGAGCGCCGCTTCGTTCAGGAATCGAAACTCGGATGAAAGGCAAGGCAAGAGAATTGAGCACGATCGGCGAAGCTGCGGCATGGCGACCTGCTGCGGAAGCCGCGCAAACAACGCGGCAGGGTGGCTGCAATCGCAGCTTCCGATTATGTTTGCGGCTGGTGCCGAAGAGCTCGCGGCAGGGCGACAGCAACAGCAGCACCGCAGTCCCTTTGCGCGCATCATACGGCACATTGGGCAGTTGCAAGCCGGCATCTGCGCGGGCGCCGCGGCTGTCGCGCGGGAACACGACGTAAGTTGCCGTGAGTTTGAGACAGGAAAAACAGCACCGGCCATGAAATTGGCCAGCGCATAAGCGCCTGCGATCAATAACGAGAACCGTCGTAAAGTTCGTTCGCGCAGAGCAAACGTCATTTTATCCCACGTACTGCGTCTTCGATGATCTGGTAATCGTCGTCACTGAGGACATGGACATTGCCCTGCCAGGCCAGTGTCCAGTGCTCAGGCGGCCAACGTTTGGGATATTCAAGGAGGGGAACGAGATCTGCCATTGGCACGTAGTCGCCCTTGTCACGGATGTACAGTGGCTTTACCGGGAAGCGGAAGGGATACTCCTCGCCTTCTTTGTTGCTTGTCCAGATATGCTCCTGGGATTCGAAGAACGGGCCCGTGACTTCGCTGATTCCGGCGACCGCTTTGAGACCTACGGTGTAGTAGACCACGCGGTCACCCGCCTTTACGCGCTCGGCCTTTTTCCTGTGCCGGCTCTTCATTCCGGCAAGGTCAAAACCGCGTGCTCGCGATGTTTCAAAATTCTCAGGTGCTGAGACGAGCAGCCAGTTTGTCATGCAGATATTGTATCCCAATTTGACACTGGGACGACCATACCAAGAGGCATTGACTCCCTTTGGCAGGAGATCTATCGCCGTGTCTACAATCTACTTTCGCAGTGCAATAGCGGTTTCAGTGGCTTGGTGACGCTCGATTTGGGAAGTCCGCATATCTGCTTCTATGGTTCTCAACGCCAGCACATGATTCCTTAACTCCGCGACAAGGCTACTGACCTCGGACGCTTGGTTCGCAGAAGCGGAATCCACTGCACCAATTTGTCCTTCTGAACGATCAACCGCTGCAGGACTCGGCAACTCGAAGTGCTCAATCGACGCTGGCAAAACTGCCAATCGCATGCCTAGACCAGCCATTAACTGAAGCAGTGACTTGACAGATGGATTGCCGGTGGGCTTATATGATCGGTATAGCGCCTCACGGTTGAGACCCGATCCTTCCGCAACCTTGGTCATGCCGCATGCCTTTGACACCTTTTGTAGGCTATACAGCAAGCCTTCGATTCCGTCTTCCTCGAGCGAGACGTTGACGTAGCCTGCAGCATACGTGGGGTCGCACAAGTCACGGGCGAAAATCTCGTTGGTGTCCTTCAATATCATTCTTGTAGTCCTTCAAATATGCGCGAGCCGTGCCGGAATCGCTGTCTTGCCTACTTTTATCCGCACCTACCAGCAGGACTACAACGTTTTAATCCCCGAAATGGCGTAGTAAACGCGGTAGCCAGGTCCATAGTCGATCCTAAGTTCGTTTACCCCACCTCCTATACTGTTGCAATCACCGAAGTTCCCGCGTTCGAGACGGTCTATGCGGCTCTGTATGCGTTGCTTGCTCGATTGATCCCGCAATTTGACCCACCACGACTCAATGGGACACGAGCCATCTTGGAGGATGAGAGCCATTACCTGGTACTGCTGCCCATCGGCGCGATTGGCTATCTGTGGCGACGGGGCAGGAGTTTTTGTTCTCTTGCGCTTCGGAGGAATTGTAAAGGGCGTAACATATAAACGACGATATGTCAATGTGAGTGTAGTCTGAAGCTCATATTTATGGAGGGCGACTCTCGACATATGACACATCTTCGCACTGGAACGCGGATTATCCGCTGGCGGTAGGCGCTGCCACCGCCCTGGGACGCTACGCCGACCACCGAGCGTGGAATGAGCGGCAGCGACTACCATGTACGGCGCAAATTGCGGGCGAGGCTAATATTTCCCGTGCGCATGCCCAATAATATAATAAATAAGTTACAGCAGATCGGGCCAGCATCAGCTTATAGCTTTGCCATGAACCAAGAGCGAGATGCAAAGGCGGGAGTTTGATGTTGGAAACTCTGTACAAGGAAATTCTCGATAGCATATACGACGGCGTTTATTTTGTAGACACCGACCGTCGCATCACATACTGGAACAGGGGTGCCGCACGCATATCCGGGTTTTCTGCCGAAGCGGTAATCGGTCATAAGTGCAGCGACTGCATTTTGCGTCATGTCGATATTCATGGTCGCCAGCTTTGCACGGACGGATGTCCGTTAACGGCAACGATCGCGGACGGTAAAGCGCGCGAGGAGGAGGTGTTTCTGCACCACAGGGACGGTTATCGTCTTGCAGTCCTCGTGCGGGTCTCGGCCCTGCGTAACACGGACGGGACGATAATAGGAGCAACCGAGGTGTTCAGCGACAACTCGGCAATGATGGTTACGATCAAGCATCTGCGCGCGCTCAGCCGTCAAGCAAACCAAGACAGTCTCACAGGCATCGGCAATCGACGGTATATCGAGGAGAAGATCGCGTACTTGCTTGCCGAATCACGGACGTCACGTGTTCCATGCGGCCTACTGCTCTTCGATATCGACCGCTTCAAAACAGTGAACGACAATTTCGGCCACGACGTGGGGGATGCGGTGCTCAAGGAGATCGCGCATACGGCAAGCAGGAGCTTTCGCGAGACTGACTTCCTGGGACGGTGGGGCGGAGAGGAATTTGTCGCACTGCTGCAATATGTAACCGTAGAGCAGCTCAGCGCTGCAGCCGAGAACCTGCGCCATCGGATACAGGAACTGGTAACCGAAACGGCAGGACAAAAAATCGGGGTAACCGTGTCAATCGGCGCAACGACGACGCATCCCGACGATTGTGTGCTGGATCTGGTGAAGCGCGCGGACCTGCTGATGTATATGAGCAAGCAGGCTGGCGGCAACAACGTCATCGTCCTGCCCCATCCTCTGTCTTCGAGGGAACACGACGGTTATGCCTGATGAAAATGCCGCCCTGGTTGAAACCAGGGCGGCAGGGCAAATTTAGAGGTGCAACACAATCCCTGCGTGGATGTGATGATGGTGATGGTGATGCCGCCAATGTGCAGATGCCTGGAATGGCGTCGCTATAAGGATAGTTGCCGCAAACCCAAACGTTAGGGCAAGCGCGAGCATTGACCGTTTTATCTTGGACATAATTTTCCTCCGGTTACGGATCTTACCGATTTGAACAAGCCGCTGTAAAGATTGAATTGGAACGCCACGTCACGCGCTCCTTGCAGCCGGCTCACGCATAAGAGACGACTGCCGTCCCACAATCGTTCCCTATTCACGACGAATCGGTTCTTTCAACTTACCCAGGATCATGAGGAGGCTAACATGGGAACTGGAACAACCGCATCGCCAATGAACGTTAGTATAATGAACATGTTCAATTGATTTCGGCCGAACGTACGCTATTTGGCGGCATGAGGGCCGGAACGCTTGGTATGCGACGGGAGAACGGTATGAACTTCGGATCTCGGGGGCAATACAACCCATATTATAGAGGCGGTGCGATAGACGCCGCAGCGGGCTCGACACTGATGCAGCGGGTGTCGTACCTATTGTGTACCGCCCTGATCGTGACGGCAGTGGCTGCGTTCATTGGGCAGGGACTTTCGCCCGCGTTGGCATTGCCCTTCGGCATAGGCACCATTGTTTGTGTCATCGCGTTGAGCTTTACAAGAACCAACCCCGGCCTAAGCCTGATTTTGCTTTATGCGTTGAGCACGATGGAAGGCCTGATGATGGGGCCGATCATATCGGCGCTCGTACGGGGATACCCGCTTGGCGGCACTATCGTCGGCGAGGCGGCCGGTCTGAGCGCGATAATCATCGGCGGCCTCGGCACGTTTGTGTGGATTACCAGCAAAGACTTCGGTTACCTGGGAAAGTCGCTATTCTGGGTGCTGCTTGGCCTGATCGTGGTTGGGTTCATCGCGATGTTTGTGCCGATGTTCCAAACAGCGCCGATGCAGCTCTTGTACTCGTTGGCGATTGTGGCCGTGTTCGTTGGCTTCACGCTGTACGATTTCTCGAACATCAAGCTACGGTACGGTCCCAACGACTATATTGTGGCGACAGTGGCATTGTATCTGGATTTTCTGAATCTGTTCTGGGCGATATTGAGAATTCTGATGATCTTGAGCGGAGGCGGGGGACGCAGGAGGTAGTATAGTAAGACTATGGCATCTGAGTTTTCGTTTGATATCATTTCCAAGCCTGACATTCAGGAAGTTAAGAACGCGCTGCAGCAGGTTGACAAGGAAATCTCCACGCGGTTCGATTTCAAGGACAGTGTGAGCGAGATTTCGTTCGATGGGACGGCCAAGTTGACGTTGCATTCGGATGACGAGTACAAGCTCGCCGCGCTCACCGACGTCATGCAGTCCAAGATGTCGAAACGCGGCGTCGACTTGAAGTTCTTTGATTACGGCAAGATCGAGCCTGCAACGAAGGGAACGGTGCGCCAAGAAGTGACGTTGAGCACCGGGCTGCCATCCGACAAGGCCAAGCAGATCGTGAAGCTGATAAAGGACAAGGGCATCAAGGCGAGCGCACAGATTCAAGACGAGCAAGTGCGTGTCGTGTCCAAGTCGAAAGACGAGCTGCAAGCCGTAATGAACGCGGTGAAAGCCGCCGATATCGGCGTTCCCGTGCAGTTTACCAACTACCGGTAGACCGCATGATTTTGCATGGTCGCCGGTAGGTGTATCGGCGACCATGGGCAGTGCGCGCCCCCTCGCGGCGGCGCGCATGTTTCCTCTCTCCAACCCCCTCTGAAAAGCATGCGCCCCGCGCGGATGTGATTTTTAGTGATAATCCGACAGTTTTACCAGCCTCTTCGATACTTCACGCCGGAACAATATAGTGAGTGCATGTTATAGGCGCTTGTCTGCCTTAAGGAAGGAATGCGTACATGATCACCGTTCACTTGTCACACGGCGTCAGTTTCGCCAGGAAGACCCCGCCATGGGTGTTGTTGGGGTTCTTGCTCTGTGCTTTCAACGCTTTCTCACAGCCCGTTTGGTCGCAACCCGTTTTGCGAGCTGCCCCAATATCGGCTGGCGTCGCCCGTCAACCCATCGTTGGGGTGCTGATCGGCGTTTCATTGAACACGCCCACCGTGGTCGGTGGAACGGCCGCAGTTGGCACGGTTGCCCTGAGCGGCGTTGCGCCAAGTTCGGGTGTTGCCGTCGCGCTCAGTAGCTCCGATCCGTCCGTGACCGTCCCTTCAAGCGTCAAGGTGAAGTCTGGATACACAGAAGCGTCCTTTACGGTGAAAACAAGCCATGTGAGCGCCCCAACAGTGGTGACGATCACGGCGGCTCTTGGAAGCGTCACCGTCGCGACAACTGTCACGGTGAACGGCCCGGTGATCTTGTCCGTAACGTTCTCACCGAAAAAGGTGACTGGCGGGACGAGTACGACAGGCACAGTGACTCTTGCGAGCCCAGCGCCGAACGGAGGGGCCGTGATCGTGTTATCGAGCAACAACACGGCCGCCGCACCTCCCATGAGCGTCACCGTCACCGCAGGGAGCACCACTGGCGTCTTCGCCGTTGGAACCGGCGCGGTGGGCGTTGCCACGTTGGCTGCGGTTACCGCAAAAGCAAGCGCCAATTCGGCAACAGGGTCGTTGATCGTGGAACCGGCTGCCTTATCGTCACTCTCGTTGTCTTCCACAAGCGTTCCTGGTGGGACGTCGACAACTGCAACCGTGATGCTGAGCGGCCCGGCCCCTGCCAGGGGCGACATAGTCGCTTTGTCCACATCGAACGCAGCCGTGTCCGTTCCGACCACGGTACTCGTGGCCGCAGGCGCTAGCACGGCCACGTTCACAGCCAACTCCAATGTCGTGGCGAACAACACGTCGGCGACCATTGCGGCCAGTTTCTCTGACGTCAGAAAGACTGCAAGGCTGGCGATAAGCGGCCTGGTACCGACGTCGCTCACACTGAACCCGACAAGCGTGATCGGCGGCAAGACGTCTACCGGCACGTTCACCCTAAGCAATGCGGCACCGGCCGGAGGCGTCAATGTCCAGTTGTCAAGCTCCGCTTCTTCGGTGACCGTTCCCGCGCATGTCACCGTGCCTGCTGGCGCCACGTCGGTATCGTTTACCGCGAAGACGAATGCGGTGCCATCGACCATCATTGTCGTTGTGACGGCGACACGGTCGGGTGTCTCTCAAGCTGCGACTTTGGCCGTTAACCCTCCCGCACCAGGGGCGCCCCAGGCCCTGACCGCAACTGCGTCCCCTGGGCAAATCGGGCTGTCGTGGATTGCTCCCGCAACGGGAACGGTAACAGCCTATAACGTCTATCGTGGCACGTTGTCGGGAAGCGAGAGCGAGCTTGCTGCAGGGCTGAGCCCAACAAGCACGAGCTATCCTGATACGTCCGTAGTGCAGGGAACAACGTACTTCTACGAAGTGACCGCGTCAAACACAGGTGCCGAAAGCGCTGTTTCGAACGAGGCATCGGCTACGGCAGCAAACCCTCCCCCGACCGTGGCAACACCCGCGTCCTCCACGCCGAATCCAGTGACCGGCACGAGCACGACGCTGACTGCGCTTGGCTCAGACGCTCTTGGGGAGCCCGACCTTACGTACACTTGGACCACTATCGGCTCTGTGCCTGCCGCAGTGACATTCTCACCAAACGGCACCAACGATGCGAGCACGTCGACAGCCACGTTCAGCATGGCCGGCACGTATACCGTTTCGGTGACGATGACCGACAGCCTTGGCTTGTCGGTGACGAGCAGCACCACCGTGACCGTTGACGCCACAGGGACGTCCATTGTTGTAAGCCCGTCCACTGCGTCATTGGAGCCCGGCGTCAACCAGCAGTTCGGCGCAACCGAATACGACCAGTTCGGCAATGCGCTCGCCTCTCAGCCATCGTTCGAATGGCAAGTTGAGAACGATCTGGGAAGCATCACGCCTGATGGCCTGTACACGGCTCCTGGCGCGAGCGGAGTGGCTACGGTCGAGGCTAGCGACACAGACAGCGGCGCGTCCGGCACTGCATTTGTGACGATCAGCCAAGTGGCACCTTCGACCCCAACGGATCTCGAAGCATTCGATGGGGCTGGGCAAGTCAGCCTGTATTGGTCTGCCTCGCCGGAAGCCGTCAGTTACAATGTCTATCGCGGGGAAACGGAAGGGGGGCCGTACACGCAGATGGCAACTGACGTGACGAGCACGGGGTTCTATCCCTTTGGCTTTAGCGTGTCGCTGAAGGAACGTGCCGACTTCGGCATCCTCGCCACTACCTACACTTACACGGACACGGACGTGGCTGCAGGGACGCAATATTACTACGTGGTAACCGGAGTTGACTCGAACGGCATTGAGAGCGCCTATTCTAACGAGGCGACGGCGACGCCCACACAGCCGCTGCCGGCCGCACCAGAGGACATCAGCGCCGTAGCGGGCGACGGGCAGGTGTTGGTAGGCTGGTCGCCTGTGGACAGCGCGAGCGGATACAATGTCTACCAGTCGACGATCAGCGGCGGTCCTTACACGCTGGTCGGCACCGATGTTTCAGCCGACTGTTTTCTGGACACGCTGCTAACGGACGGCACGACATACTACTATGTGGTTACCGCTCTCAACGCGGTTGGCGAAGGACCTGATTCAAGCGAGATTGCGGCGACCCCGCAATAGCATTGGCAACGATCTGAAACTGCTCGGAAGAGGGAGGGCGCGAAGCCTTGCCTCTTCCGAGAAACTTTTTTGGGGCTACTGGGCGAGTGCAGCAAGCACCTGGCGGGTGGAGCGCACTCTGGCGATGCGCGGGAAGATGTGCTTGCAGGTGAACGCGTGGGCTTCCGCAGTCATGTCGGCCATGGCGTCGTCAACGACAACGAGACCGTAATTGTGCTCGAAGGCGTCGCGCGCCGTGGATTCGACGCCAATGCTGGTGGCGATTCCGCCAAGAACTATGGTCTCAATTCCCCTCCGGCGAAGATGAAGATCAAGGTCGGTGCCATAGAAAGCTCCCCACTGGCGCTTGGTGACGACAATATCGCCGTCACGCGGCCCGAGATCTTGCGCGATCTGGTCCCAACCGGCGGGCGGCGTGCCCATTTGCAATTGCGAATCTGTAGGGCGCGCAACGCGGTCGCGGCCGTCCGCACCGCCCGTCACACGGACGAGCACGACAAGCGAGGCGACACCGCGAAACGCTTCGGCGAGACGAACGGCGTTACCAAGCACGACGGCTGCCGAATGCGGCGCAACGTCGCGCCCCACAATGCCGTTTTGCAGGTCTATGAGAACAAGAGCAGTGTTTTTGGGATCGATGGAAAGCTGGTTGTCGGACATATCAACGTCCTCCTGAAAGCGTGGTTATACGGTTGGTTTGTCGCTGCTCGCAACAAGTGAGACAGCGACTTGTTACGGCGGATTTTACCATGCTGCATGTGCTGGCAGGCGTGGCCGCGCAGAATTGGGATGAATTTCACAGGGCCGAGGCAATGTGAGATGATGAAGTGAGGGGATTGGTGAGAAACCGAGGATGATTGGCGGAATTTTGCTTTCGGTACGAGGAATGCCTACAACCCCGATGACTTCACGAAATCTTGACAGTGCGTATAAAGGAGTGTGTCTGCGGGGTACATAATTTAGTATGGACGTACGCGGAGAGTTGAGACCCAGCGGATCGATGACATACCCACATTTAAGCAAAGCTCCAATCGTTCAAGCGATCATTGACGTGCGGGTGGATTCCGCCGACACTTCAGACAACGATACCATGTAAGCTCTGTATATCAGAGATATCGTCGGACTTTCCGAACAAGCAACTGCTGTCCACGCCCAAAAATGCACTTCCAGTTCGAACAGGGCATGCCCCCAATCCCGCAGCAGCTTGCAGAGCCGGCAGGGTTTGCTCACGTCCAGCCAGCAGGAATCTGGACCAGTTGGCAATGTCGTGTGGGTTAGCCCAGACGTTTCAGCGAACATCTGAGGTGGCGTTACGCTGACGCGGAGGATGGGGCACCGGTGGCTTACTATTGAGACGTATCCCGAAACTGACCGCGTCATGGTAGTTGACGGCACCGATAATGAAGCGCCCAAATGGGGATTTGCGACCGTGCAAGAAGTCACGAGTGCTCCGATAATTGCTGTACGGCACGCTATTTGGCGTGCTTGTTTCGAACTTTCCACGTTTGGGGTATGGCCGTGGGAGGAATTTTAGGACATGGAGGCTTGTGGTGGGGTATGAACATGCCCGTGCAAAGCCACTGGCATGCCACACGGGACGCTGGGGGATGGCGGCGGACGCGGACGAATGCGTCCGCGCTACCGTAGGTTTTGGTTGCGGCCGCGCGGATTTTGGGACATGATCTGAATGAACGACATTATTGGCCTAGGGAGGGCAGGATGATTCGGTTGCCGTCTGTCCAGTGGTCGCGGTACCAGGCTGAGCTTTCGAAGGTGTCGTTGACGGTTGCCATCTTCGCGGCAAGCTGCTTCCGGAACCGCTCAAGCAGATCGGCGTGGCCCGGATCACCCGAGAGATCGACAAGCTGATAGGGATCGGCAATGTTGTCGAAGAGAAGCTCCTTGTGATCGACCCGGTACACTGCGTACGTGTGCCGCTTGTCGCGCAGCGCCCTCCACTCGTGGCCGGGGCTCCAATCGGCCGTCGCGCCGCAGATCTGCATCAACGCGGCGTCCGGCTCCGGGCCGTTTTGCCCGAGCACACAGTGGCTCAAGCTCATGCCGTCGATGTCTGCCGGCGATTCCAGATCAAGCAGCGACAAAAGGGTCGGCATTATATCGACGGTTGACAGGCACGCATCGCTTGTGGACCCAGCCCGTGTTTTACCTGGCCACCGGACAAGAAAGGGAATTCGACACGCCTCCTCGTAGAAGATGTTCTTCGCCCGACGTCCGTGCGCACCGAACAGCTCTCCGTGATCGGACGTGAACACAACAATCGTATTGTCAGCCGCCCCGGTTTCCTCCAGAGCCTTGAGCAAGCGCGCAAAATTCCAGTCGATACTGGCGGTTTGGGCGTAGTAGCCTCGCCGCCACTCTTCAAGATCGGCACGGTCTTGCGCACTGAGCCTCGCCCACCCATCGGCGTACGGCATATCGTCGTGGTCCACATAGTTTGGCGGATTGGGGAACGAGACGTCTCGGAAGAGGTCGAGATACCGTTGGGGCACATTCTCCGGCGTCCACGGATCATGCGGAGGTCCCCAGGAGAGAAAAAGAGCAAATGGCTCCGGGGCGCCGCAAGCGCGATTGATAAAGTCGATTGCGAAATCCGTTTGCGCGTCGGGTTCGTAAACACCTGAGCCATAGTAGATCTTGCGCGGCGAATCCGTGTGGTAATACGTCCCGTAGTTCTCGTGATGGAAGTTATACGCCTTCCATTCGCCGTCAAAGCCCAACCTGTGCGGGCCGGGCGGCACGAACGAGTTTCGCGCTTCGTCATGATGCCCAAGCTCGTTGGCGTAGAGGTGCCACTTGCCGATGTAGCTGGTGTTGTAGCCCGCATCTCTCAAGACATGCCCGAAGCAGCGTTGATTTGGGTTTATCCTGAGCTCATTGATCACCATGCCGTTGCGCGTCGTGTACTTGCCGGTAAGCAGCGCCGCCCTGTAGGCCGTGCAAACGGGTGCGCTCGCGACAGCATTTGTAAAGCTCACCGCCTCTGTGGCAAACCGATCGATTGCTGGCGTCACCGCAACAGGATCGCCGGCGTAGCCCACAGACTGCCGTCGCAGTTGATCCGCAAAGACATAGACGAGCGACGGCGGCGTTGGCGAGGAATTGTACTTGTCCGGCATTATTTATCTCCAGCTATGGGTGAGCAGAGTGCAAATGGCAGGCCATTGCACCGGCAACCAATGTTCGACTTTCTATCATTATGTTCCTGCCCGGCAGTTTCGGCAAGCGAAGCTCTGCGGGGTTGTAGGTTAACGCGTGGCAGGCAGCGAAATAGCGTAGCAGTACGCAGAGATTGAGGAATGACGTGAGATTACTGGGGCATTGCTTCGCGTTTGCTGTGTTTCTAGCGCTGTTGGCACCTGCGGGACCGTGCTGCGCCGATCAGTTGCGGGGATTCGGCAGCGTCGAGGCGGTGCCTCTGGCCAATGGTCAGGGCGAAGTGTTTCATTGCGACAGCCCGGCGCATGCCGTTCTGCTGATCCATAAGCTCGTGCATGACATGGCACTGACAGCGACGGTTGCGCCGCAATGGATCAAACTATCCTTTGCCGGGAGGGAGCAGGTGCCGGTGCTTGTGCGCTCGGGGCTGGGAGGATACCTTGTGCTGGCAAGGGGCAGCGACGCCTATTGCTTTACTGCTCCCGTCGGGGCCGGCCCAGTCGATCCCGTGGCGCTGACAGCGGCGTTGGCGTTTGCAGAAACGTATCTCTCCGGGAGCAGTGTCTACGATCCGACCTATATTTATCCGTACTATCTCGACAAGTGGACTGACAAGGGGATCGGCACCTGGTATTCGCCTTACGATCCATTTGGCGATGACCCGAAGGGGCTTGCGGATATCGTCACCCCGCACTTCGACTACCTGAAGCAGAACGCCCTTGCGGCGCACGTGTCGGGCTGGGACACCGGCGTCCGGGAATCCATGTACTGGCTGAAGACGTATAAGACGCCCTACCATATCCAGCAGTGGCACGAGTGGGACGAGGACCTCGCGCGATTGAACCCGTTTGACTTGACCACGCCGGGCAAGGAGTTCACCGCCTACGAAACCTATTACGGGCAGTTGAGCTATGGTGGCGACAAGCTACAGACCTATAGAGACTGGAGCTTCGCGCACTCGCTGTCCCAATACGTAGATGATCCTCAGATTGTGGACTGGGACGAGCCGCATGGCGAAATCGGTCCGGAGCCGTTTCGGTACATGTACGATTACGGCGAGCCAAA
>Ga0255356_1002029_pt1 | contig 12116 bp, 6 predicted proteins | sample HBST100metaG_FD_189944 | JGI IMG/M metagenome (GOLD analysis project Ga0255356, IMG submission 189944) | Peat soil microbial communities from Stordalen Mire, Sweden - H.B.S.T100 | ecosystem: Environmental > Terrestrial > Soil > Wetlands > Peat | place: Sweden: Norrbotten County, Stordalen Mire... | reverse complement strand
GGAATCGGAACGCTGATTGAGCCGGAAGATATTTACCTGCAACCGGATGTGCTGAAGGCGCAACTGGAATCGCACATGGGGCTGGACCTGGATCAACTGGGCGCGGTGGACGTGCTGGACGAAGACACGACGCTGGGCGAGATCGATCTGGACACGCGGACGACGCTGCGGTTTCACGGGTCGATTCCGGCGCTGACGGAACAGTTGAAAAGCCTGATGGCGGCGGAGACGCGGATTGTGCTGGCCGCGCCGAATCAGGGCGACGTGGAACGGCTGGCGACGGTGATGCGCGAGTACCAGATTCCCTACCGCCTGGGAAGCCGCGCGGCCCGGCCCGGCGGAGACACGGTGCTGGAGGAGGCGAGCTACCAGGACGGGCATCAGCGCGTGCCGGTGATTGTGCGAACTCCGCTGGCGGCGGGCGTGAGCTTTGCGGACGCAAACCTGATTGTGTTCGGAGCGAACGACTTTTCAGACGAAGCGGATGTGACGGCGCGGCCGGTACCGAAGAAGTCAAAGACGGCGGCGTTTGTTTCCGACTTCCGCGACCTGAGCGTGGGCGATTACGTGGTGCACGTGGAGCACGGAATTGCGCAGTACCAGGGGCTGAAGGAGATTGAGCAGGACGGACTCCGCGTGGAGTTCATGATTCTGGAGTTTGCCGAACAGGCCAAGCTGTATGTTCCGCTGACGCGGCTGGATCTGATTCAGAAGTACCGCTCGACAGACACGGGACCAGCGCCGGTATTGAGCAAGCTGGGTTCGCAGCAGTGGAACAAGACCAAGGCACGAGTCCGCAAGGCCATCGAGGACATGTCCGGCGAATTGCTGAAGCTATATGCCGTGCGGGCCACCGCGCAGGGCACAGCGTTCTCAAAGGACAACGAATTCCAGAAGGAGTTCGAGGACTCGTTCGACTATACGGAAACGGACGACCAGTTATCGGCGATACGGGCGATCAAGTACGACATGGAATCGCCGACGCCGATGGACCGGCTGCTGTGCGGCGACGTGGGCTACGGAAAAACCGAGGTCGCGATGCGGGCGGCGTTCAAGGCGGTGCAGGACGGCAAACAAGTGGCAGTGCTGACACCGACGACGATTCTGAGCTTCCAGCACTACGAAACTTTCAAGAAGCGGTTCGCGCAGTTTCCTATCAACATCGAGATGATTTCGCGGTTCCGGACGGCAAAGGAACAGAAGGCGATTGTCGAGAAGGTGGCGATGGGGAAGGTAGACATCCTGATCGGCACGCACCGGCTGCTCTCGAAGGACATCAAGTTCCAGGACCTGGGGCTGCTGATTGTGGATGAGGAACAGCGGTTCGGAGTGCGGCACAAGGAACGTCTGAAGCAGATGCGCAAGGAAATCGATGTGCTGGCGATGAGCGCGACACCGATTCCGCGCACGCTGCACATGTCGCTGGTGGGACTGCGGGACATGAGCGTGATTGAGACGCCGCCGAAGGACCGGATGGCGATTCAGACAGTGGTGGCGAAGTTCGACGAGAAGATTATCCGCTCGGCGGTCGAGGTGGAGCTGGAGCGCGGCGGGCAGGTGTATTTCGTACACAACCGCGTGGAATCGATTTACGAGATTGCGGCCAAGATTCAGGAATTGGTGCCGGCGGCGCGGGTAGCGGTGGGCCACGGGCAGATGACGGAAACGGAGCTGGAGCGCGTAATGCTGGCGTTCATGCGGCACGAGTACGACGTGCTGGTAGCGACGACGATCATCGAAAACGGGCTGGACATTCCGCTGGCGAATACGATGCTGATCAATCGCGCGGACCGGCATGGGCTGAGCGAGTTATATCAACTACGCGGACGAGTGGGGCGGTCGAACCGGCGGGCGTATGCGTATCTGCTAATTCCGCCGGATAAAGAGCTGACGGAGATTGCGCGCAGGCGGCTGGCGGCGTTGAAGGAGTTCAGCGACCTGGGCGCGGGATTCAAGATTGCGGCGCTGGACCTGGAGTTGCGCGGCGCCGGCAACATGCTGGGCGGGGAGCAGAGCGGGCACATTGAGGCGGTGGGATTCGAGTTATACACCTCGATGCTGGAAACCGCAGTAAGAGAGATGAAGGGCGAGGCGAGCGAGGAACGGCCTGCCACGCAACTTAATCTGGGCATTGCGCTGCGCATCGACGAGAGCTACGTGCCGGAAGAAAACCAGCGTCTGCGGCTCTACAAGAAGATTGCGGGAGCGGCGAGCGAGGCGGCGGTCGACGAGGTGCGGGCGGAGATGGAAGACCGCTACGGCAAGCCACCCGACGCAACCGTGTTCCTGCTGGAAGCGGCGCTGGTGCGGTTGGAGTGCGAGCGGATGGGCATTGCGCAGATCGACCGCAAGCGAGGCCAGTTGCAGATACGGTTCATGGAAAAGGCGGCAGTGGATCCACAGCGCCTGATGCGGCTGGTGGCGAAGAACGCCAAGCGGGGCGCGCAGTTTACGCCGCAAGGGTTGCTGAAGTATCCACTGGATGCGGTACGGAGCGACGAAGTTTTGCTGGAGATTCACGAAGTGCTGGAAAAGCTGGCGCCGGAAGCAGTAAGTGTGTAAGTAGGAAATTCGATTGGTTTGCGAAATGTGTGGGTGGGGCGAAAAGATACATTCCCTCGGGGGACTAAAGCTCCACCTCTTAAATTGAGCGAAGCAGCACGGCTCAAGCCGTGCCCTTTCAAAACTTCCTGGGTTTAGGTCTGCGGTTTCCCAGGTCTCAAAAGCGAGACCTGGGGCACCCAGCCGTTGAGTGAATCGGAAGGGTGCGGTTAAAAACCGTGATCTTTCAAAACGGTTTCAGGGCAGAGTAAATCCGGTTTATTTAGTGCTTTTTACGAATCTATTTCAATGAAGTGAGACGCCATGAAGAAGATTCTTGCAACGGTTGCGATGGGAGTTTGTATGTGTGCCGGAATAAGTGCTTATGCCGCAAATGATAACTGGAAGCAGCAGTTCGCGAAGGTTTCCGACGAGTACTTCGACCAGGTGTACTTTCACTACGGCCCGACCAATGGAACGCTGGTGGGATATCACCAGTACGACGGGCAGTTGGAGAATTTCTCGCGGAAGAACATCGACGCGGAGATTGCGGCACTGAAGACGTTTGAGAAGCGGATCGAGGCGATTCATCCGGACGATGAGGCGGCGGATTTTGTGCCGCGAAGCGACCGAGAGATTGTGCTTGCGAACATCCGCTCGCAACTGCTGACGCTGGAAACGATTCGACCGTGGGAAAAGAACGCGGACAACTATTCGAGCACGTGCGCAAATGGGGCTTTCACGCTGATGGAGCGGAAATTTGCTTCGCCGGATGAGCGGCTGCGGTCGCTAATTGCGCGGGAAAAGCAGATGCCGGTGCTGCTCAAAGACGCACGGGCAAATCTCAAGAATCCACCGCACATTTATACCGAGATTGCCATCGAGCAGTTGCCAGACATTGTGAGCTTCTTTGAACACGACGTGCAGCTGGCGTTTGCCGATGCAAAAGATCCGGCGCTGAAGGCGGAGTTTGCGCAGACGAATGCGGCGGTGATTGCCGCACTGAACAGCTATCTGGGCTGGCTGAAGACGGACCTGCTGGCGCGGTCGAATGGCGACTTCCGCATTGGCGCGGAGACGTTCCAGAAAAAGCTTGCGTACGACGAGATGGTGGATGTGCCGCTGGACAAGCTGCTGGAGATTGGCTGGGCGAACATGCGCGGGAACCAGGCACATTTCAAGGAGATTGCCAAGGAACTGGAGCCGGCCAAGACGCCAAGCGAAGTGCTGGACGAGTTGGGCGACAATCATCCCGCGCCCGATCAACTGATGGGAACTTTTCGCGCCACGTTCGACGGGCTGGTGGACTTCATCCGCACACATCATATTGTGACCATCCCGTCGGATGTGCGGCCAATTCTGGAAGAGACGCCGCCCTTTATGCGGGCGACGACGACGGCCAGCATGGATACGCCGGGGCCGTTCGAGAAGCACGCGACCGAGGCCTACTTCAACGTGACGCTGCCCGATCCGAAGATGACGCCCGCGGAGGCAAACGGGTACATGCACGGGTTCAACGTGGGGACGGTGATTTCAACGGCGGTGCATGAAGCCTATCCGGGACACTACGTACAGTTCCTGTGGGTGCCGCAGGCGCCGAGCCGGGTTCGCAAGCTGCTGGGCGCGAACACAAACGTGGAAGGGTGGGCGCACTACACCGAGCAGATGATGCTGGACCAGGGGTACGGACAGCCAGGCACGGGCGCGAAGGACGAGCGGGAATCGAAGTTCCTGCGGCTGGGGCAGTTGCAGGATGCGCTGCTGCGGAACGCGCGGTTCATCGTGGGAATCAAGATGCACACCGGCCAGATGAGCTTCGACGAGGCGGTGGCATTCTTCCAGAAGGAAGGCTACCAGTCGAAGGAAAACGCGGTGGTGGAAACCAAACGCGGGACGAGCGATCCGACGTATCTCTACTACACGCTGGGCAAGATCGAAATCATGAAGCTGCGCGAGGACGTGATGAAGAAACAGGGCGCGGCTTTCTCACTGCAGAAGTTCCACGACGATTTTTTGCGGCAGGGATTTCCGCCAGTGAAGATTGTGCGGGAAGCGATGCTGGGAGATGGTTCGCCGGCGCTGTGACGGAGCACTTCCCTGCCCTGGTTTGTGGCAGGGTGGATTTATCGGTTGAGTACATGGATGCCCCATTCTTGCGCAAGAAAATGCGCAGGGATGGGGCACCCAGTTATGATTCGTTTGCGCTCTAATATTCGAGGGCTACGCATCCAAAACGACTTGGATTGAGCGAATGGTGACGAAATGAGCAAACAGGTTCGGAAGGCAGTTTTTCCGGCAGGCGGACTGGGCACACGGTTTTTGCCAGCGACCAAGGTTATCCCCAAGGAAATGCTGGCGCTGGTGGACAAGCCCATCATCCAGTACGGCGTGGAAGAGGCCATTGCATCGGGGATCGAACACATCATTATCATTACTGGCCGCGGCAAGGCCACGATGGAAGACCACTTCGACCATAGTTTTGAACTGGAAGCGACCCTGGAACGGCGAGGCAAGCAGGAGTTGCTGGCAGTGTCGCGCGGGGTGTCCGCATTGGCGCGGATCAGTTATGTGCGGCAGAAGGAGCCGCTGGGACTGGGCCACGCTGTACTGTGCGCAAAGGAACTGGTGGGCAATGAGCCGTTTGCGGTGCTTTTGCCCGACGACGTGATCGATGCCGAGCCGCCCTGCCTAAAGCAGTTGATCGGGGTGTTCGAGGAAAGGGGCGGATCGGTGCTGGCAACACAGACCGTGGAGGGACCGGAAATCAGCGCGTATGGAGTGCTGGCAGGCTCGCAGGCCCCCGACAATCCGCGGATTTACAACTGCACCGGGATGGTGGAAAAGCCAAAGTTCGAGGAAGCTCCGTCAAAGCAGGCGATTATCGGCCGGTATGTGCTGACGCCACGTGTTTTTGAACTACTGGAGAAGACGACACCGGGCGCGGGCGGTGAGATACAACTGACCGATGGAATTTTGGCGCTGGTAAAGGAAGAGAAGGTTTTCGGCTACACCTTCAAGGGCAAGAGGTACGACGCGGGCGATAAGTTTGGGATGCTACAGGCGACGGTGGAGTTTGCGCTGAAGCGGCCGGAGTTCGGAGAGAAGTTCCGAGAGTATCTGAAGGGGCTGAAGCTGTAATAAGCGAGTCTCTGACCGCTTGAAGTTGTACCAATGCTGGTGCCCCAGGTCCCGAATTTGGGACCTGGGAAAGCACGAACCAGAGGTACGAAATTATGCTCTCAGAGACCAAGTCAACCTGAAAAGCCAAGGTTCATGCTATCCCACCCTTTCCGCAGAAAAAAACGGAAAGGATGGGGCACGGAGCATATGTGAAATATCCAGGCCCGGTTCATTGCTGCTCCAACTCACCGTGCGAACCGGAACGCAATTCACAACAAAACCAACCTGTCGTTCTGTTATAGCATTTTCGGAATTGGTATAGACCGAAAGCACACACTCAAGTGGCTTTTTCCTCAAGAAAAATCCACCTTTCACTGCTCTTAAAAAGTCTGCGTGTATTCCGAAAATGCTCTAAAACAATCCTGGCTGGCGGTGGGGCATGGCGATGCCGAAATGCTCATAGGCAAGGCGCGTGGCGACGCGGCCGCGGGGCGTGCGATCCAGAAAGCCGATCTGGATGAGGAAGGGCTCGTAGACCTCTTCGAGAGCGTCTTCTTCTTCAGCAAGCGTTGCAGCCAAGGTGCCGAGGCCGACGGGGCCGCCATCGTATTTTTCCATAATGGTGAGCATGAGGCGGCGGTCGATTTCGTCAAAGCCGTGCGCGTCCACTTCAAGCATGGTGAGAGCGGCGTTGGCGGTGGCGCGATCGATTTCGCCATTTCCGCGGACCTGGGCGTAGTCTCGAACGCGGCGCAGAAGGCGGTTGGCAATACGCGGTGTGCCGCGAGAACGGAGCGCAATTTCAGATGCGCCGTCGGTGTCGATGGGAATCTGCAACACCTCGGCGGACCGCTCAACGATGACGCGAAGTTCCTCTTCGGTATAGAACTCAAGGCGCAGCAAAATGCCGAAGCGGGAGCGCAAGGGCGAGCTGAGCAGGCCGGGACGGGTGGTGGCGCCGATGAAGGTGAAAGGGCGAATCTCCATGACGTGAGTGCGCGCCGCAGGGCCCTGGCCGATGATGATGTCGAGCTTGTAGTCCTCCAACGCGGTGTAGAGCTTTTCCTCGAGCACCGGCTGCATACGGTGGATTTCGTCGAGGAAAAGGATCTGGCGCTCGCGCATGTTGGTGAGAATGGCGGTCAGGTCGCCCGCGATCTGGAGGGCAGGACCGGAAGTCTGCTGGAAGCCGACATCGAGTTCATTGGCAATAATCGTGGCCAGAGTGGTTTTGCCCAAGCCCGGAGGACCGGATAGAAGGACGTGATCGAGCGCTTCACCACGGGATTTGGCGGCTTCCAGAGCGATGGCGAGCTGCTCTTTGGCCTTCGACTGGCCGATAAATTCACGGAGCCAGCGGGGGCGAAGTTTGAGTTCAAAACCCTGTTCTTCATCAGCGCTCGAGGCGCTGACAAGACGTTCCGGAGTGTTGTCGTGAGCGATTGCCATGCTGATGGAAGTGTAGCGGGTGGCGGCGGTGCAGGCCAAGTAACGGCGGATATGCCCGGTACAGGCACCGTAAGCCAGCGTTTAGACTGGTAGGGTTCCTTTGCACATGATGACGCACTGTTTCGGAAACCGTCGACGCTTTCGCTTCAACCTGCCGCAACGCATTGCGGCGGGGTTGCTGGCGCTATTTCTTGTGCAGGGGCTGTGGCTCATAGCGCACCAGACGCTGACGGGCCAGGATTACCAATATGCGCAGTGTGGGCGGGAGACGTGGGAGCGGCCATCGGCGCTGGCCAGTGGCAACACGAGCTGCGGGCACATCTCCGACGGGATACTGGCGTACCGGGTGGCGGGACTGCCGCTGACACTGGAACAGTTGGCAGAGCGGGGGATGAACCGGTTCCGCAAGCCCGAAAACAGGGTGGCACAGGCGGCTGGCGATGCGGCAGGCGGCTCCGCACTGAACACCGGGGAACAGCGCCACCAGATGCCATACATGCTGTTACTGCTGCGGTTGCCGTTTCTGCTGGCCGGGTGCGTGCTGGGCGGAGGCATCTGGTGGGTGACGCGGCGGCTCTACGGAAACCTGGGCGGGTACACGGCACTGACGCTTTACTGCTTTTCGCCCGCGGTGCTGAAGGCGTGCGTGACGCCGAACGCGGAGGTGTTGGCAGCGCTGGGGGTGTATGGAGGCGTGTACACATGCATCGGCGTAGCGCACGCGATGCAGGGACCACGGTGCAAGTGGCGGCCGCGGATGGTGCTGCTAATGGTGGTTTTCGGCATAGCAGCGGCGGCGCACATTGCGGCGCTGGCGGCGATGGCGGTGATGGGATTGGCGCTGATGCTGTGGGTGGCAGAGGGACGCAGGGCCCAGGTGCTGCCGGTGGTGCTGACAGCCACAGCCGGAGGGCTGGCGCTGTTGTTTGCCTGCTACGGATTTAAGCCGGGGGCGTTCAGTTATGCGTTTTGGCCGGGGGCGGGGTTGCCGTGGCTCTCACTGGAGCCGGCGCGACGTTTTTTCAGCACGCCGGGGAACGCGGGAATCACGGTGGCCTCAGCATCCGCGCTGGTGTTGTACCTGGGATGCAGGAGGTCGCGCTACTTCGGAAATACTGCACCGCTGCTTTGCACCCTGATTCTGATCCTGCTGACAACGGCAGGAGCACAGGGGAGCCCGTGGCTATGGTCGCTGCCGTTTCTTGTGACGTTCGCAGCAGGGGCACTGACGGATGCGTATGAGGGAGCACAGAGTAGGCTGGCGCTGGCGGCTGGCGGAGCGATTCTGGTGCTGCAAGCGGCGCTCTGCGTGGTGAGCTTGCCGGGATTGCTGTAAAAGCGGGAACCCGATTGAAAGCAAAAACTTTTCCGGTCCTGGACGGCGAAAAAACGGCAAAACTGGAGAACTGGGAAAGAACTCACGCCGTGATAGCAACTTGCGCAACTTCTCCAGTCGTACGCGGCTCTTCGGATGCCTTTCAAAAACCCCTATAAACCAGTGCAATATAAGGACTTATTTAAGTGTTTTCGTCTTGCTAAAACAGCGTTTGGACGCGTAAAATAGAAGAACAGCCCGTGAACCCGGCCTCGCTTTACCGGACCATTTCCGCCGCCTTTTTGCGGGCCTAGAAAAAAACTATGGCAGACGATCAGATACCCCAAGCACCTCTTGAAGGCGGCACACCGCCCAGCAGCGGCTCGAACATCATCCCGATCAACATCGAAGAAGAGATGCGCCACTCCTATCTCGACTACTCGATGAGCGTAATCATCGGGCGCGCGTTGCCGGATGCCCGCGACGGCTTGAAGCCTGTGCATCGGCGCGTGCTCTACACGATGAGCGAGATGGGCCTCGAACACAACAAGAGGTACACCAAGTGCGCCAAGGTGGTAGGCCAGTGCATGGGCGTCTACCATCCCCACGGCGACTCGTCCATCTACTTCACGCTGGTACGCCTGGCGCAGACGTTTTCAATGCGTTATCCGATGGTGGACGGACAGGGAAACTTCGGCTCGGTGGATGGCGATCCGCCGGCTGCCATGCGTTACACGGAATGCCGTTTGCTGCGCATTGCCGACGAATTGCTGGCCGACATTGGCATGGAGACGGTGGACTTTCAGCCGAACTACGACGAAACCACGATGGAACCGGCGGTGCTGCCCACGCGCATTCCCAACCTGATCGTGAATGGATCGAGCGGCATCGCGGTAGGCATGGCGACCAACATTCCGCCACATAACCTGACCGAGGTGTTGAACGCGACCATCGCGCTGGTGAAAGATCCCAACGCGGGGCTGGCTGAAGTTCTGAAGTACGTGCAGGGACCGGATTTCCCGACCGGCGGCTTCATCTACGGCAAAAGCGGCATTGTGGAGGCATACAAAACCGGGCGCGGACGGTTCATGATGCGCGCCAAGGTCGCCATCGAAAACATGACCAAGGAGAAGCAGGCGATCATCGTCTCCGAAATCCCCTACCAGGTCAATAAGTCCGTACTGATCCAGCGCATCGCCGAGTTGGTGAACAACAAGGTCATCGAAGAAATCAGCGACGTGCGCGACGAGAGCGACCGCGACGGCATGCGCATCGTGATCGAACTGAAGCGCGGGGCGCAGCCGGAGATTGTGCTGAACCAGCTTTACAAGCACACGCAGATGCAGGAAAGCTTCTCCATGATCATGCTGGCTGTGCTGAACGGGCAGCCGCGGGAGCTGAGCCTGGATCAGGCCATACGCGCCTTCATCGATCACCGCGTCGATGTGGTGCAGCGGCGCACCGTGTATCTGCTGGGCAAGGCGCGCGACCGCGAACACATTTTGGAAGGCTTGAAGATCGCGCTCGACAACCTGGACCAGGTGATCAAGATCATTCGTGGGTCTGGTTCGAGGGTGGAAGCGCGCGCGAATCTGTACGCGTGGGGCAAGGGCACAGAGATCGTGATTACGCTGGACCGGGTCCGGCTGCCACACGAAGAAAAGGGCCTGACACTCAAACAGATCGACGCGATTCTGGAATTGCAACTTTACCGGTTGACCCAACTGTCCATCGACGAACTGCTGAGCGAATTGAAACAGATTCTTGAGAAGATCGCCGAATATGAGGAGATTCTGGCCAGCCAAGCCAAGCTGCGCGCGGTGATCGTGAAGGAACTCGAAGATGTGCGCGACAAGTACGGAGATGTGCGGCGGACACAGATCATCGACGAGAGCGCGGAATTGCAGCTCGAGGATTTGATTGCCGACGAGCAGGTTGCCGTAACGGTGAGCCACCAGGGCTATCTGAAACGGACGCCAATTTCCACCTATCGCCAGCAACGGCGAGGCGGTACCGGACGCACAGGCATGAAGACGCGCGAGGAGGATTTTGTCTCGCAGTTGATCGTGGACTCGACGCACGCATACCTGCTGTGCTTTACCAATACCGGCCGTGTGTACTGGCTGAAGGTCTACGAAATTCCGGACGTGGGCGCGGCGGGCAAGGGCAAGAGCATTCAGAGCTTGCTGAACCTTCAACCCGGTGAGAATGTGCGGACGATACTTCCTGTGCGCGACCTGGAAGAAGAGGGCAAGTTCATTTTCTTCGTCACGCGCAGCGGCATCGTGAAGAAGACTCCGCTAAAGGATTTCAGCAATGTATTGTCGCGGGGCATCATCGCCATTGCCATCGACAAAGAAGACGACCTGATTGCCGCCGATCTGACCGACGGCAAGCAGACGATCTTCCTGGCCACGCGCGACGGCATGGCCATCCGCTTCCAGGAGGAATACGATCCGGAACGCAGCGGAATTGGCCTTCGCCCCATGGGCCGCAACGCCGCCGGCAACAAGGGCATTTCTCTGAAGAGAGGCGATAGCGTCATTGGCGAGGCTGTTACCTACTCGGATGAAAGCCGGGAGGTATACCGCGATGAGTGCGCCGCGAAGCTTGGCATTACCGAAAAGCTGGTAGCGCTGCGGACGGTGTACTCCGATGCGAAGGATGCTCTGCACAAGGCGCGCGAGGAAAGGCGCAACGGTCCTGCCGACGACGAGTCTTTGAAGGCTGCTGAAAAAGTCGCGGAAAAGGCCGCGGACACCGCGCAGAAAGCATTGAAGCACTTGGACGAGCGCCTGGGAGTGCGGAAGTTCCTCATCCTGACGATCACCGAGAATGGCTTCGGCAAGCGCACGGATATCGATGAGTATCGCCTGACTGCACGCGCAGCCCAAGGCGTAACCAATCTGAAGGCCACCAGCAAGGTGGGCAAATCCACGGCCATCATGCTGGTGGATGAGACTTCAGAGCTGATGGTGATCAGCCAGTTCGGCAAAATCATCCGCATCGACACCAACACGATCCGCGCGGCGGGACGCTCCACTCAAGGCGTAAAGCTGCTGAATCTGGAACCCGACGACAAGGTGGCGGCGGCAGTAATTATTCCACCGGAGGAACTGAAGGACGACGATCCAACGCTGTTGCAGTAGTAATTGCGTAATTGCGTGTTAGAGCTGTTCTCCTATTGCTGTAGAGCAGTGTTCCCCCCCTTTTTTCGCAGCCTGTTTAGCCACGGGTATTTACTATCCTTGATCCACACATGCCGTATTTCCCACTCTTGTTGATCCAAACATGCTCCGTGCCCCATCCTTTCGCCTTTTTTCTGGCGAAAGGGTGGGAAAGCACGCCCCTTACTCAGCGGGCATTTCTGTTCTCCGTTCCCGAGTCCTCGGTAACGGCGCTCTCGTTCCTGGTTCCCTAACTAAGTCCCTGATTTCTGTCCCACCGCAGGTGGTTGCAGATAATAACCCGCTGTTGTCGCAGACCTATACGTAGAGGACGAGGCGTGGGAAACAACCATCCGCAGTCTCGAACAGCAAAGTCATGCGAAACATTACCGTAGCCATCTCCGACGATACGTACCGCCGAGCACGAATTTGGGCCGCTGAGCGCAATGGATCGATATCCGCAATTGTGCAGTATCTTCTTGAAACGCTGCCTGGAATCCAGCGTTCCGCGTTGGCTTTTCCTA
>Ga0255356_1002027_pt1 | contig 12125 bp, 9 predicted proteins | sample HBST100metaG_FD_189944 | JGI IMG/M metagenome (GOLD analysis project Ga0255356, IMG submission 189944) | Peat soil microbial communities from Stordalen Mire, Sweden - H.B.S.T100 | ecosystem: Environmental > Terrestrial > Soil > Wetlands > Peat | place: Sweden: Norrbotten County, Stordalen Mire... | reverse complement strand
CATTCCGTGTTGCCCGTCGCCAGTCGATAGCGCGCCAGTCAACCGTCTTGCCCGAGACCGCACCAACAGTTTTGTCTGTCGTCATTTGCTCTGCCTCATAAGCCGATTCTTCAACCTCTCTCGTGTAGAGAACCATGGGAGAAGTCTGCCCGCTTTCGCGTCCGGTCACTCAGTACCGGTATCCTCCCCATTACAGGGCGGCATTCGCTTTTTCTCCCCTCTTCTGTCCGCCTCACCGTCGTCCGCCTTACGGCTTTCTACCCGTCGCCGGGAGTGAGTCGGATTTACCCTGTTCCGTACGAATGACCCGATGGTTTAGGCTCATCCTCTACACCGGCAGCATTGTTGCCCATGATGGAGATCCTTAGACGCTCCATGCCTAGCTGCGTGGGACCATCAGCATCATCAGTCCCTCGCTTGTTACGGCGCTTACGGATGTTCGAATCTTCTAGCCATGCCATCAACCCTGACCCTACCCCGCCTCGATGCTGGCAGGTGCGCCATCGCCTCACGGTTCCAGCGCCAGCCCTTGCGGGCTCTCGAATCTTTTGTCCGAGGGCTTTATACGGCTTGTTACCTCACCGCATTGCCTCGTAGAGTACTGCTGATGGGACAACAGGTCCGGTGAAACAATGTGCGACTAATCTTGTTTCCCGGACAATCATTCGTACAGCTTTACAGGTCGCACCCAAGGTCAAACAGGAGTTTGCCGCCAAGGACAAGGCGAACGCCGCGAAGAAGGCAGCGCCGAAGCCGCCGGCAAAGGCCATCAAAAAGCCAAAAGCGGCGTAATAGGAGCCAGCACTTTGGCGGAGCCTACCTCACAGGCTCCGCCATTTTTTGTGCTCATTGCCCGTCCGCCCGCCCGTGTTTGAGGCTCCTGCCCTCCGGCAGAAGCACCGGTCTCGTGGTGAGTAGGCCCAGGGGATTTCACCCTGAGCCCCTCGCAGAACCGTGCGTAAATCTCTCGATTTACACGGCTCCCATTATCCAACCGAATATCTGGTAACGCTCCAGTAGAAAAACATCTGAGGAAAGCAGTTCTTCATCTTGATGAGCCATTGCACACTGGCCTGCTCGCGCCGTTCCAGTGTCTGGTACTTGCGTCTGGCCCATTGCATCAGCTTGCCATCGAAATACATAGCGAAGCCGTGCATCGCCGATGGGTAGAACTCCCCAAAATAATTCCACCAGCCACGTAGTACCGGATTGTATTGCTTCGCCAGTGCAGCAAGTGTCGTTGCTGTCCGACAATGGATGCGCCAGCCCCGCACCTCCTTCCGCATTCGTTTCAGAGCATCAGCACTCACGCCCGGCATGAAGCCTGTGAATCTCCGGCCTTGACTGTTGACGGCCTTCCTTGGGCGAAATGTAAATCCAAGGAAGGTGAACTGAACATGCGGATAAGAGGCGTTGCGGCCACTGCTCTTGCAGTACACAATTCGCGATTTCTCTGGATGCATCGTCAACCCGCATTCCGTCAGTCGCAATGCGATGGACCGCATTACTTGTTCTGCCTGTTTCCGATTTCGGCAGTGAACCACCGCGTCATCGGCATAACGGGCAAACGGACAAGTTGGATTGGTGCGTTGCATCCAGACATCAAACGCGTAGTGCATGAACAGGTTCATCAAAATAGGACTGACCACTCCGCCTTGCGGTGTTCCGCGTTGTCGCGATACCCGTTCGCCGTCTGTAGTCTCGAACGGAGCAGTTAGCCACCGTTCGATGTACAGAAGTACCCAGCCCTCCTTGATGTGGCTGCGGACCGCTTTCATCAAGAGGCCATGATCGATTTGATCGAAGGCCGACTTGATGTCAAACTCCACCACCCAGGCATATTGCCAGCACCGTTTTCTGGTGACGGCCACCGCCTGTTTCGCCGACTTACCAGGCCGATACCCATAGGAATCCTGATGGAATACCGGGTCCAGTGTCGGTTCGATGATGCGCTTGACCACGGTCTGCGCAATGCGATCAGATACAGTCGGAATACCGAGCTTTCTCGTGCCGCCTTTTGCCTTCGGAATTTCAACCTGTTTCACCGGAGGTGGGAAATACGACCCTGACGACATCCGGTTCCACAGTTTGTACAAATTCCTCGACAGGTTCTGCTCAAACATCGCAAGGGTTTCCCCATCGATGCCGGCAGCGCCCCGGTTGGCCTTGACCTGCTGGTATGCCTCCCATACTGCGCGCTTCGCAATAACATAAGGTTTCGTTGATGTCATATCACTCATCCCCGCAAAGCAGGTTGGTGATACTCGTCAACCGGATAACGCCGCCCCTTCGCTCCACTCTCATTACAAGAGCTTCATCGCTACTACGAGCAGCTCCGTCCCTCGCTCTGGCATCGGTATTCTTCCTCATGGTGTTTGCCATTTGTCATTTTCCTTCTCATCCAGAGCAAAGTTCTCACGTTCCGTACCAAAGCCTGTGCTGAGTTCATGCCGCCTTTACACCGACTGCCACCGGGACCGTAAGCAGGTTCCTTCCCGGCTAATCCTGGAGCAGGTGGGCTCTCCATTTTCGGCAGTATCTTTACCCGTAACGATGCGTCATCGGCCGGTTTGCTTTCGCTCATCTCCTCAACACTTACCTGACCTCCTGATCGGAGGTCTTTTCCCCTAGTTGTTCACTACCACGCCTTTTGAACGCAGCAGCACTGGGCGGTTTGAAGCCTGCTCCTGCAAGCCGACTTCGGGAGGCCTACTCCCATCTTTGGTACAGCACCGCGAGCTTGCGCTCGCGTTCGTGACACACCCCACCCGACGGTCACGAGCGCGCAGTTGCAGCGCGCCTCGGATTCAGAACTATATCAGTACGAGTCCGTGACTTCGATGGCACGTCAGTTTAATATTCGGCGATTCGGCGTCAACGGAGAATTGTTCCAGACAACATTGGCGTTTACGGGGAGTAATCCTGGGAATTGCTCGTAACCGATGCTCAATGAGTGCTTTAGACTGTTTGCGAAGTAGGACAACTACGGGTAGCCTAGAGTTGCGGATGAACTGGTGTGATTATGCTACGGTGAAACACTAAACGCAGGTGATCTCCAACAAGGTCGGGTTATGGATACGAGAACGCTTTTTCAGAAGATAAGCCAGAGGATGTGTGCTGATTTCGAGGCGTCAGCACAAATTAAGCATTCCGGTTCAAAAGGCACGGTTCGCGAAAACAGCCTCCGAAAGTTTTTGGAGGAGCGCCTGCCAGCCAAATACGCGCTTGGTGCTGGCGAAGTTGTTGGTCGCGTTCGCGATACTACATCGCACCAATGCGATGTAATTGTTTACGACCGGCTTAATGGCGTGACGCTTTTGTACGATGAGAGCATTCAGGTGTTCCCCATCGACTGCGTTTACGGAATCATTGAGGTTAAGTCTGCGCTTTCCAAAGCGGAATTTCTTGACGCGCTGGAGAAAATCAAGGTATTGAAAGCAATGGCACCCGGCGGGGCAGTATCGCAGCCAGTGGGTGGTTACACCTTGGTCCATGCGCGCCCGCGCCCCTTCGGCATGATTTTTGCTTATAGCCTCGCGAACAACTCACTCAACTCTCTGGTTGAGAATCTCCGTGAATGGGAAGAAAAGACGCCATCAGCTCTGTGGCCGAACTACGTTTGCATTTTGGAAGCTGGCGTAATCTATCATCAAGGAAAACCGTTCGAGACTTGTCACGACAGCGACAAAATAACTGCTGAGGCATGGCCCACGTATATTTCTTATGGCAAGGACAGCCTCTTTCAATTTTATTGTGTGCTCCATGACATGTGTGCGCATATGCAATTGGGGCCGGTTGAACTTATGCAATATTACGATCCGTCAGTTCAAATCGGAAAGTACGTTGTATATGGCAAAGGGATAGAAGGCCAGCTTATGAAAAATGGCGCTAGCGAAGTAATACCTTTTCGTCTCAGTGAATCTGCAATCGATAAGGTGGTTGGATGGTGTTCTACACATGGCCAAATGCGATATGGTGACGTGCTGCAAAAGCAATTTGGCTCGATTCCCCTCGGCATGGAGAATTCGGCAATACTTAATATGCCGGTATTTCTTTACAATCCAGATAATCTGCCGGGTTTGCACGAAATTGGCCAAAATCCGATCATGATGATAGGAAATCGCCCAACTATGGCACCTTGCATTGCAAATGCTTGTACATGGGATATAGACGGCCAACGCTATATTGTCACTATGCAGGGTTTCACAGAGGACGATTATGAGGATCTTAGTAATCCGTCCACGAAGGTCGCCAACTCCCAGACATAAGCGCGAACAGAAGGAGGGTAGAGGAAGATCAATTGGGCTCAAGATTGGATCACGTTTTGGGCATGGACTCAAGGATCGGAGAGGCGAATCATGTGCGCTAAACCGCTTGCACATGGGGTGCCCCAGAGATTCTGTCGATCCCGGCATATCTCCCAAAGATTACTCCTCGCAAGTCGCCGACGTGTCCAGGTTTCCGGTAGCGGTATCGCGGCCAGAAGCGTGGCGCCTAGCCCGTTTGCCGATACCTACCTCAGCGACCGGTTGCGGCGTGCGAAGTGGAGTGTGACGCCTTTCTGTTGTTTCAGCAACGAATTACTGCTAAAGTCTTGTCATTGAGGTGATTCGTGGAGACCTATAAACTTGGCGAAACTGCCCCCGATTCAGGGGACTTGATTGAGATCGGACCTCGCGGCGGGAAAGTCGAAGACGGCCGTCGCGTCGTCATCGAGCGAGGCGAGACGGTACCGCCAACTTCAGAAGGGGGCAATCAGTTTCGGTACAAAAAAGGATCAAGAACCACGCACTAACCGAACTGATCGGAACCGACCGAGGCTATCGACTGCATTGGCCGGGCGGTCCGGGGTTTCGGACGGGCGGGTGGCCATGTCTCTGGATGCTGATTCCGCATAAACGCTCGTGCCCCAACAGCCGACTCGGTTTTACTTGCTTACCCTATAATTCTTTTCCTGTATCCACGCGGTAAGCTCATCTAGGTCCGCCGAGAACCATGGCTTTTTGCCCTTCGCACCTCGCGGCTTCCACAGGATCGTGGATGGCTTGACTCTCAGAGTGCCAACAGCTTTGCTGTCGTCTCTGATTCCAATTTCATGGTCATATGCTTCCGGTTCTAGGAATTTGTACTTAGCGGCTGGCATACTTTCTTCCTTTCGCATTCATTATACACGGGTTACGGTTGTCCTCTCAGACCCTATGAAAAGAGCAGTGCATCCCGCTCGTTGAGATCTGCGAAAAGGAACACGCTGATTACTACTCTTAAGTCGCCCTCTGTCTGGGAGCAGATGCGGTTGGTGGAGGATAGCAGCGCAGGCGTGGGCTCAGGGACGCCTCAGGGAATCCTCTTCCCGATGTCGGCGGCAATAATTGACATATACGCTTCTGCCGCCGCGACCGCCTCTTCCGCCTCCACTTCACCGATGAGCGCGATGTCGTAAAAGGCATCGTTGCGCTTGCGGCGCATCCGGTCGAAAAGGTCGAAAGTCGGCTCGATCGCCGGGTCGAGGTGCTTCTGCGCAAACTCAAGAATGGCAATGTGGTGGCCAAGCTGTACGCGAGGGCGCTGCCCGTGGCTCAGCATCAGCGACAGTGAGGCCTTCAGCACGGCCTGATAGGCCGTCTGGTAAGCGGTTTCTTCGTCGATCACCAGGTTTTTCCGGGCCGCGACAGTCTTCTTCTGCGCGTCAGCCAGGAATTGCTTCACCTGTTTGGGATCGATCTTCTGCGGCTTTGTCGTTGCCATTCCGAATCACCTCAATCCGCTTCCCATTCCAAATGTCGGCAACAAAGGGGTCGCGCCGAGCGAGCCTTTGCTCCAGTTCCTCGGGCGTAAAGACAGTGTAGTTGACCTCGCGGCGCAAAGCGCGCTCGGCCTTGCGAACCTCCCGCGACAGCAGTGCCTGATCAGGTCGGCCCACGATCAGCAAGTCGATGTCGCTGGCCGCGTCCGCCTCCCCCTTGGCGAAGGAACCGAAGATCCACGCCGATTCGATGCCACCAACCGGCTGGAGCACCCGCTTGAGCGTTGGCTCGATGCCCACCGAACCCTGAAGCAGAGCGAAGACCGGTTTCAGGTATGGGTAGGCGCGATTGACGCTGTAGTAGAGCTGCCGTCCCTCCGGCTCCGCACGCAGAAACCCTTCGCGGGCAAGCCGTGCCAATTCGCGGGAAAGGTTCGTCGAGTCGGCATCGAGCGCCACGGCCAGTTGGCGCACGTAGACCCGCGCCTCCCGGTTCATCAGGAAGAAGGTCAGCACCTTGCGCCGCAGCTCGGATCGAAGAGAAAGCATCGCAGTAATATTATACTGCAAATGCAGTAAATGTTAACTACGTTTAGCCATCGCTAGCCGGTTTGGATTCGGATAGCTGGAACGGCGTTTAACGATACTTCTGGCCTTTGGCAAATAAACCAAGCTGAATGAGCGCAATGCGCTATTTGCGTAAACCCAGGATTCCGCGGAAGCTGATCGGCGGAGCCTTGCGACTTCACAGAATCAATGTTGGTGTTGTGAGGCCGGATCGCTTCCGTGAGTGGACAACACACCTAATCTCCGAAGAGTAAACTTAGTTCGACAACCGTAGTCCGAACCTGCTTCATTCTGTTCTCGGACGGAGGCGACCGCTTGAAGCCTTTTCTCAGCTCCACATTCCTAGACCTAGTTGAAGAACGAGAGGTCGTCCTCAAAGCGCTTCGCAAGAAACGGTTACTGACGAATGCGATGGAAGATTTCCTTGCGACCCCAAATCCCCCGCTAGTGACCGCTTTAGAGCATCTCCGCGACTCTGACCTGATGCTGTTGGTTATCGGCTTCAAAGCTGGAACCTTACTTCCGGATGGTTCTGGATCTACATACACGTCAGCGGAGTACGACGAACTTCTGAGGCTCGGGAAGGAGCCCCTCGTATTTATTAAGCAAAAGAAGGGACGGGGGGCGCGTCATGCATCATGGCGAAATGAAGAAACCGATCCTGTCAAGAAGAAGGCTCTCGATGACTTCAAAGCAAAGGCGACAGCGGGAGTTACTCCTGCTTACTTCACGACCGGCGAGCGCTTAGCCCTTGAGGTCGTTCTCGCGCTTGATAATTGGGAAGAACGGGGCAGGCCTGGGGCAAGAAGAACATTTGCATCCACTGCTGAATATTTTGCGGGCAAGAATCCGGCAGGTCATTTCCAGATTCTGGATTTTAGCACGACTCTCCTCGGACGCGACGAACAAGTTCGCGCTCTCAACGAGTTCGCTAGCGACGGCACACAGCGTGTTTGTGTCCTGAGCGGCAGAGGGGGAATAGGGAAGAGCAAGATTCTGCACGATTGGGCGAGCGCAAACTCCGCCGAGGTCCTCTTCCTGAAGGACGAGCCAGATTGGCTTGAAGACCCGGAGAAGGAGATTCCGCTCACTTGCAGAATAATTGTTGTTGATGATGCGCATCGTCAGGAGAGCTTTGGCAAAGTTCTGCAGGTATTACAACAGACGGCGGCCCGCAGAAACCTAAAACTGATTATCTCTACGAGACCAGGGAGCGCTTCTCGCCTCGTGCAACAGGTCTTTCAGAAAGTGGACCCTAGTCAGGTGACGCAACTCCCTGAATTACAGGAACTCAATCAGGACCAGAGCCGCGCACTCGCTGTTCAGGTGCTCGGAGATGAGTTCCGCAATTTTGCCAACCACCTCGCCCAAATTGGCAGCAATAGCCCGTTTGTGATCGTCGCAGGTGGCCGCCTTATCGCCACGCGCAAGGTCAACCCGTCAACTCTCACGACATTGCAGGAATTCCGGTCGATTATTTTCAATAGTCTTCTTGAAGAAAGGGACATCCGGGGACCGAAGTTCGTCATTGATCCACCGCGCCATGTATTGGATCTTATTGCGGCCATTGGCCCCGTTGATGTTGAAAAACGTGAGTTCCAGCAGTCAGCGCAAACGCTCCTCGGCAAGCCGGTTGACGAGGTTCTCCAAACAATCGATGCCCTTGCAACCAACGGTATCATTACGCCAAGGCCTAAACCGGTGCGCGTTATTCCGGACGTGCTGTCGGATTATATTTTTGAGGAGCGCTGCATTAGTTCTGGCGGGCAGACTACCCATTACGCGGATCGGGTCTACGAACATTTCGGTGCCTACTCATTGAAAGAGCTAATGCGGAACCTCGCGGAACTCGATTGGCGCCGTGGCCAAGCCGGAGAGGCTGGGCTGAATCTGCTGGACGGAATTTGGGCGGACATTCACCAGCGATTTCGAACGGGAGATGAGTATGTGCGTCAAAGCATCCTAACCGACCTTGCTGGAGCCGCGATTTATCAGCCGGATAACGTGATCGCCCTCGTCAGGACAGCGATCGACGATCCAGTCCAAGTAGACCCCTCGGGAGAAGGGAGCCGCTACAGGTCCGGGCAGGAATATGTCTTATCCGCATTGCCCAATCTTCTCGAAGCGACCGCTCATCACCCAGACCGACTGAAGGAATCTGTCACAACCTTGTGGGAGTTGGCCAAGCGCGATGGCAAGCCAGCCAGCATTGATGGTGGCGCAAAATCCGTTCTGAAGCGGCTCGCGTCTTGGCACCGATTCGGGAACCCTGCGCTGAACTTCGCCATGCTCGTCCAGGCAATACGTCTCGCTCGTCGCGACGATGCCTTTACAGGCGATTTCACGCCGTTCACCCTGATCAAACAAATTTTGGAGAGAGACGGCGAATATAGCGAATGGCGGGATGATGATACATATTCGTTTGGCGGCTTCGGGCTCAACTACGCCGCTGTGGGTCCTGTCCGCGAAAGCGCTCTCGACTATCTGGAGTTCGCTCTCGCCGGCGACGGTGCCCCGGCCTTGTGCGTCATTCCCATCATGGAAAGTCTGCTCCACAACTTTCTCACCCGCATGGGTCGAGAAAGGACCGCGGACGAAGATGAGTGGCAGAATCGAGAACGTGAGCGTTGTCTTAGCGCGCTTGTTCATCGGTATGGAGAGCCTGCCAGCGCACTTCTAAAGGCGAAGATTTACGATGCGTTGCGGTCTGCAACCGCGATCAGTTGCCCGGAACAGGTGCGGCAAGCGGCGACGGCGGCAATAGCGGAAATCGCCGTCGATGACGCCGTTGCCATAGTAGATGCAATTTGCACTGCCGAACACGACTTGCCGCTATTGTCCGAGGACTTCACAGAGACAGGGTGGGAAAGACGGATAACAGAGATTATGATCAAGGGCCGCTCCAGTCTGGAGCGCCTGATCGCGGGTGCCGGAAACCAGGCCCGTTTTTCGATTGATCAGACTTGTGCGTGCCTCGAGGTCCGTGTTAAGACTGGCGGATTTCACCGATTCATGCTGGCGTTTTCAGATCGTCCCGACTACCTGGCTGAGATGGCGGACCAACTGATTTCCCATCCCAAGACCGAAGAAATGATAGACCATCTTTCTTCGGTCCTAAGTTCGATTCACAGTGCCGACCCTGCGGTCTTTCGTCAACGGGCTTTGTCAGCGCTGGAGTCGGGAGGTGTCCACGTCATTCGTGCTGCTGCAAATAACCTGCGCGTATTTGAGGGCGCAACAGAGGAGGACATCGCCGTCATTCAGGCTTATGGTGGTTATCCCGATCCTGTAGCGAAGCGCGGGGCAATCTTCGCCATTACCTATATGGGGAAGTTCATTGAATTGCGGCAAAGCCTGAAAGACGCGGTACTGTCGATTCATACGGACGGCGACCAAACTGTCGCTTCCGATCTTGCAGATGCTTTTGGTCCCTATGGAGTTCCGCTCACCATGTTGACGAGGGAAGAAGCCGCTGCTGTTGCTTCTGAGTTTCTCCTCGTAAAAGATTGGGAATTCGACCAGGGAGCAGTTCCGCGATTTCTTGGCCGATTTGTTGGACTCTTTCCCGATGAAACTTATGACTTGCTGTTGCGTAGGATCGACCTGAACGCCGATGCGCGGAAGAACAATCGGCCGTCTTTCGAGACGTTCAATCTTGTCCAAGGGCACATTTCCTTTGGCAGCGTTCCTGCGGAGAAAAGGCTTCAGCTTGCTCAGGATTGTATCGCTCGGCTTTTGCAAGCGGATTCGGAAGAAGACCTTGCGACGCTTTTTTGGGATCTTGCTGGCTACGATGAGGCATCGCTTCAGCTCATCGTGAATTCGGCACCGGGTGCCAACGATCTTGGTGTCAAAAACATCGCGACGCTGATTGACAAAGCCATTCCTCGTTTGGCCTTTCTCCATACGGACTTTGTTCGTAATCTTCTCCGGCAATTTACGGGTACGCATAGAGAACAACTCGTCGAAGCGTTTGCACACCAAGCAGGACACTTCGGTGGTGGCATGTTCGCCGGTAGCGTTGAAGCCCACATGGCTCAACGGGAGAGACAGTTTGCAGACCAGACCGCTGCGTTTCCTGATGAACCGGGTCTTGACGATCTCGCAAGAGCACTCCGCAGATTCACGTAACGGAAAGCGCCCATGTAGCCAGAATGGATTCTGGAATGATGCAAAATCCCGTCTTCGCGCTCACCGAGTCTGATTACTACCGGCAAGTCGCCCAATATCCGCTGAATTGTTCATGAGAAAGTGTCGATTGTCGGTATTGTATAGGTTAGAGCAGCGCACATCTTTCGTTCTTCACTTGTGCGTTCTGCATTTACTTGAAACTGTCTCTATTATTGCCGGCTGCATGAGCGCGGAGCGCATCGTACCGCAGGTGGACGAACCCCGGCAGCGGCAAACAGCAGGATGATTATTTGCCGACAAATGCTTTGTTATATAGGAAACAGCATCGGCTGTTCTTCGGCAATATCTTTGTATTTGCGATGGTACGCTCGAACAAAGGCATTCACGAGTTTGGAGTCGTCACCTCGACGAATAGCCGTGTGCGTATCCAACAACAGCGGGGCGTGGGTCAGCGGACGGCAAGTGATGCCCGGCGCGTACATGTACTGAGCCAATCCCTGAGTCGAGAACGAGATACCAAGGCCGGTCGTGACCATGTAGACGACTTCCTGCGGCGTCAAAATATGATGCAGCTCCCGGATTTTGATGCTGAGTGATTTTGCCAGGTCCATTAGATTCTGGTAGAGGATAGGATGTGCACTTTCCTGGAGTACGATCCAGCAATCCTCCGAGAAATCTGTCAGTGATACTGTGCTTTTACTCGCGGCGGGATGATGCTCAGGCATAACGGCGTGGAGTGGAGCTTTTGACAGGAATGTGTATAGAAGGCTCTCTGTTTGAACCGGGCGCGTAATGATCGCCATGTTCAATACGCCGTCCAGAAGCTTTTGGGTCAGAATGGGTGCAAGATCAGTGGTGGTTTCAACCTTGAGCTTCGGGAACTGCGGTATGTGAACTTGAAACAGCAGCGAAAGCAAATGCGGGTCGATGTACGGTGAATGGCCGACGAGCAGAATATGCTCCTTCCCCTCGTATGTCATCTGGCCACGATGAATACCAAGTTTGATGTGCTGTATGGCTTGGCGAAACTCGTTGACAAGTTCAGTTCCGGCCTCGGTAAACACAACTTGCTTGCTGTTGCGGTCGCAGATCGGGAAGCCGACAATTCCTTCCACCTGCTCAATCTGGCGGCTCAAAGTGGATTGGACCAGATTCAGTTGGATTGCTGCACGAGTAAAATTCAGTGCCTCAGCCAAAGCCAGTATGGCCTCGATATGTCGCGTCTCAATGGCAACTGGCATAACGCACTCCTGGTTCGGGGATAACCAAGACTGGAGATGGCAGATGATCTCCAGAGCCGCTTGTGATCCCAGTGTCCTGACGCCAGCGCGTTCAACGCCCATGGGCACATCGGACCCACCTATAAACGTGGGTAGTAGCAATTGATGAACCAAATCCTACGGCAGAATTTTCGCTTGTAATAGATTGCAGAATAAGCACCTGTATTACTAAGGCCGAGCTGCGAAAAGAATTACGGCTATGTAAAAATTACCCAGAAGAGCAAATCTTATCTGCTGTCAGATTGATTTTCCAGGCGGGGCTTGAGTAGCCTCGCGGTTCAAACCGGCGACTTCCAACCACACCTGCAAGGTGGTGGTGGTTGAGATGAATGAAAAATCTTCAGCTATGCGCGGGAGGAATACCCGCATTCCCAAAAATCATTGGACGCAGGGGTGGCTTTCGA
>Ga0255356_1002023_pt1 | contig 12153 bp, 8 predicted proteins | sample HBST100metaG_FD_189944 | JGI IMG/M metagenome (GOLD analysis project Ga0255356, IMG submission 189944) | Peat soil microbial communities from Stordalen Mire, Sweden - H.B.S.T100 | ecosystem: Environmental > Terrestrial > Soil > Wetlands > Peat | place: Sweden: Norrbotten County, Stordalen Mire... | reverse complement strand
ATCATGGCCTTCTCGGGCGGCGGAAGCAGCGAGGCGTCCGCGCAGCAAGCGGCGAGTACGGAAGGGCCGGGAGGGGGCGGTGGGAGCGGTGCGTCCCCGGCACCGGTAGCCGACAATTCGCCGCTGGCGGCGCGGCTGAAGCCGACCGTCCTTGACGGGGAGAAGGCGACCATCCTGCAAAACCCCGATATGGTCGTCACCGAAGGGACGATTATTCCCTGCACGTTGCAGACGGCTGTCAATTCCGAGCTACCCGGCCTCATCACCTGCCGTGTGCCGATCGACATACGCGGGACGACCGGCAACGTTGTGCTGCTTGATGCGGGAACAAAAATCACGGGACAGATCGAAAGCGGGCTGTTGCAAGGACAAAATCGCGTCTTTGTCGATTGGACCCGTGCAGAGACGCCCGATCATGTCATCGTCACGCTGGATTCCCCCGGCACTGACGAGCTTGGCCGGGCGGGCCTGTCTGGCGCGGTCGACAACCATTTCTGGGAGCGCTTTGGCGGCGCGCTGATGTTGACCCTTGTGCAGGGCGGGCTGGATGCCGCGACCATCGAGGCGGCGGGCGGCGGCAACAACAACTCGACGAGCAATCAGGCGGCGCTCGGCTTTGTCTACGCGGCGCAGAGCAACGGTCAGTCGGTCGCCAACACGGCCCTGCAGAATACGATCAATATCCCGCCGACGCTGACCAAGAACCAGGCGGAGACCGTGGCGCTGATCGTCGCGCATGATCTGGATTTCTCAGGAGTCTACCAGCTCAAGGTCAACGGCACCGCAAGCAGCACGCCGGTCGCGCTGGGAGGTGGCAATGGCGGGTGAGGCGGCACTCCAGCTTGAATTTTTGATGCGGCCGCTGTCCCCGTGGCTGGATGATCCCGCCACGGAGGAAATCTGCATCAACCGGCCGGGCGAATTGTTCGTCCGCCAACGCGGCGCATTCCGGCACGAGCCGGTCGCCTTGTCACTGGTGGATTTGGAGGACATCGCTATCCTCGCCGGCGCGCTACGCAAGCAGGATGCCGGCCCACGCAATCCTCTCTGCGCCACTGAACTGCCGGGCGGCGAGCGGTTGCAGATCTGCATGCCACCCTCCGTCCCGGCCGGCACGCTGAGCATGACGATCCGCAAACCGGGCAGCACGGTCGCGTCCCTGGCATCGCTGGCGTCACGCTACCAAGCAAGCCGCTGGAACAAATGGGGCGGCCGGAAAGAGGCGGTGTTGCGCGATTATGGTGAGCTACTGGCTCTGTACGATGCGGGCGATCTGCGTGGCTTCCTTGAAGCCGCCGTCAGAACCCGGCTGACGATTCTGCTTTGCGGCGCGACGGGCTCGGGCAAGACCACGATGAGCAAAACCCTGATCAGCGCCATACCCGCGCAGGAGCGGCTGATCACCATCGAGGACACGCTGGAGCTGGTGATCTCTCAGCCGAACCATGTCCGGCTGCTCTATTCCAAGGACAATATCGGCCTCTCCCGTGTTACGGCGGAATCCTTGCTCCAGGCTAGCCTGCGCATGAAGCCCGACCGCATCCTGTTGCAGGAGCTGCGCGACGACGCGGCCTGGACCTACATCAACGAGGTGGTCTCCGGTCATCCCGGCTCGATCACCACCATCCACGGCCGCAACCCGGAGCAGGCGTTCAAGCGCCTCTTCGCGTTGGTGAAGGGTAGCCCGCAAGGTGGGCAATGGGATGATAAGACGCTGATGGAGTTTCTGTCCTCGGCCGTCGATCTGATCGTTCCTTTCCACAATGAAGGCACGGTGTATGAGATCGGCGAGGTCTGGTTCGCGCCCGATGCCGCGCGCCGGGGCGAGAGCGCCGCCCAACTCCTGATGGCGGCATGAATCATGAGCGAGGAAACCGGCCAACTCATCGTCAGGATCGGGTTTGGCATCATCCTCATGATAATGGCCTGGACCGTAATCGCCTCGACGGTTTTTCTGACAGGCACCGGCCTTCTGCATGATTTTAAGCACCCGTTTTGGCAATGGTGGCTGTATGCGCTGAATTTTGATGGCAATAAGCGCGTGGCACTTTGGCTGAAAGTCGGTGCCGGAGCGGGCGCTATCTTTCCCATCGTGATGATCGCCGCCGTCATTTATCGCGCGGGCCGGGTTGTCGGGCCGCGCCTGCGTCGCCCGCTCTTCGGCGGCATCGTCAAATCCCCCTTGGCGGTCACGGACAATCACGGTCATGCCGAATGGATGAGCATGGCTAAGGCGAAGGAACGCTTCCGTGGTCCTGATCCAGCCTTCGGCGGTATCGTCGTCGGCGAAGCGTACCGCGTCGATCAGGACAGGATGGCCGCAAAACGCTTCGATGCGGAGAATCCGAAGAGCTGGGGCCAGGGCGGCAAGGCCCCGCTGCTGATCGATCCTTGCCGCGAGGGGCCGACTCACGCGCTGATGATAATCGGCAGTGGCGGCTACAAGACGATGTGCGCGGTTTCCACGCTGCTGCACTGGACAGGCTCTGCCGTCATCCTTGATCCGTCAGGGGAACTGGCGCCGATGCTTCGCCGTGCGCGCGAACGCATGGGCCACGCCGTTCATGAACTCGACCTTGCGGACGATATGGGCTGCAATGTCCTCGACTGGATCGACATTGCCTCGCCGCTGGCCGCCACGAATATCGATTCCGTTGTCACCTGGATCTGCGGCGAGATCAAACCGACGAGCGATAAGAATGAGTTTTTTGAGAAAATGGGCCGCAACATCGTCCGCTGCTTCCTCGCGCATCTTCTGTTCGATCCCGACGCGCCGCCGGAGTTGAAAACCTTGCGCACCGTGCGTCATGCGGTCGCAATGCCCGTGGATCAAATTCGGGCGACGTTGCGCGGGATATTCGAGCATAGCCCAAGCTCTTATGCGCGCCAGCTTGCTGGCCCGGTCTGCGGCCTGGTTGACGAGACCTTCAGCGGTATCACCGGCAGCGCGGCGGAGATGACGACCTGGCTGGCAAATGATGCATTCGCCAAGCTCGTGTCGGGAAATGGATTCAAGACATCCGCGCTGCTGAATGGAAAGACCACGGTTTTCCTGAAAATGCCGATGAAGGCTTTGGAGACCGAGCCCGGCGTTGCGCGAACCATCATCGGTGCCCTGCTGAACGCGGTGTACGAGGCGGACGGCGACATCAAGGGACGCGTGCTCTTCTTGCTCGATGAGGTGGCGCGACTTGGGTACATGAAGATACTGGAAACCGCGCGTGATGCGGGACGAAAATATGGCATCACGCTCCAGCCGATCTACCAGTCCACCGGTCAGATTACGGATCAATGGGGCGAAAAGGGGAAGCGCTCCTGGTATGATGGCGTGTCCTACCGCAGCTATGCCGCTGTGCAGGATATTGAGACTGCGACCGAACTGGAGAATTCATTCGGCACGTTCGGCGTGATGGCGAGTTCAGAAGGCACGAACATGGGCCGTGCCGGCAAGGCGATGGAAGCCTCGAACATCTCACGCGGTTCCAACATCTCGTATCATGAGATTGGCCGCCCGCTCATTCGCAAGGCCGAGCTGATGCACGATGTCCGCGACGATGAGCAGTTTATTCTCGCGCGCGGCATGGCGCCGTTGCGTTGTGGCCGCGCGATTTATTTTAGGCGGCCCGAGTTGGTAGCACAGGTGGCCGCCAATCGCTTCTACCAATCGAAGGCAACCGCGACGCCTTGAGAAAATCTGTGCGGTGAGGCGAGAAGATTCGAAGCCGGGGATCGCCACCGGCCGGTGCTGACAGTCCCAGCGCGTGCAGATGGCCTTGTGAAGCCGACGCATAGGAGGAGATTATGAGTGATCGGACGAGGCAAGACGCCGAATATGAGCAATGGATCACTGAACGCCAGCGTTGGCGCACCGATATTATCCGCGCATACCGTAAGTTGGATTTATGGCCGGAATTAGAGAACAACCAGCAGCGTCAAGAGGAAACACAAGCCTACCAGGAGTTCAAGACAAAGCTCGATGGGTTTGCGGCATCCGGTGAAGGAGAACGAAGAGAGGCGTCGGTGTTCTGGGACAGCCATATGCCCAAGGAATATGCGAAACCGGCATGGCATGAATCGGTGGATGAAACGATTATCGAAGCCATCGCCGCAAACAAAGCGCGTGATGTGGTCTCCATAGCGTGGATGATGGAAACGCCGATACCTGAAGCGGATACGCTGATTGCGAACGCGCGCAACGGCGTGGCGGAATTGCGTGGTCAACTGGAGCGCCATTACGATGGCCTTGCCGAAGATAGTTACGCGACACGCATGGAGGCGAGAGAGGATCTTCGCTTCATTCATGAATTTGAACGTGCGATCGCCGGCGTCAAATCAGGCGATGTGATCGATCTTCGCCGTGTGGGCATCGATTATGGTTACGACCCGGAGGAGGCATTTTCGGATCGAAGCGTGGGCCTGGAATATGTGCCTCCCATCGAGCAGGAGAGGCGGCAATTTGACAGGGATATGGGCCGGGTTCAGCCGTTCATCAACAGCCTTGAAGAAGCGGGTGTCATTGTGCGGAGGGAGTTTCGCGAGGTTCGGCAGGATGAACATGAGTCTCGCATATTCGGTTCGGATCAGACGAGTCTTAACCGGTACTTGGACTTGCAGGAGAGGCTACCCGCACTCATCAACGTTCAATACGATTTGGGGATCAGACGGATGTGGCTGGAGGAACGATTTGAACGGGTCGCGAATGGTGAGCCGGAAACCTTCATGAAAGCGGAGAGAGAGTTTAGCTTCGTCGGTCACCTGGAATACGCCGTCTCTCAAAGCCGTCCCGGACAGGTCATCGATTTGCGCGTGGTCGGTGTCCACGATGGCCAAGAGTATGGCCTCGCGGCGCTGAATCTGCCGAAGGAATTACCTTTGGTGCATACCCAAGAGTACAGCAGATCGGAGTATTCCGACCACGTCGCCATCATCGAGACATATATTCACCGCTTGGAGGAAGTCGGTATCACTGTTCGTACAGGGTATCGGGAAGTCCTCGCCAGAGATTATGCGCAGGATGTGCGTGTGGAGCAATCGGCGCCCGGCCGCGATCAGGGAGATCTGGCCGTTGGGCAACCAGCCCGGCAATCGCCCGCGTTGGATGCTCCCCGAGACCGCAAATCGCTGCGCGACGAAGCCACGATGTATTGGTCGGCCATCGCGGAGACAGCCACCGCCAAGGCCGGACTACAACAATCTGAATCACTCATTCAAACCGCAGCGCGCGGACGCGCCAGATAGGGGACCACATCATGTCGGAAATCGATGCTGATCTCGACCGTGCGGCTACCTCGTACTGGTTGGCGATTGCCAATCGTGGAGGGCCAGGAAAATTGGCCGCACTGACGCAAGCATCCAATCTGCTGCGCGACGCATGGGCCGAGGCGCGCATTCCCGATAGCGCCCGACAGCCGACGCTGAACGATCTGGAGGCGCCGCCGCTGGACCGGGTGAGAGCAAGGAGGCTGACCCCGTGAAATATAAGGTGAGACCGGCGCGATGACAGACAGTCCACAGCAAGACGGAGGTAGGGTGCGCGCTGCCGGCGAAGCGTTCCTGGCGGACATGGTCATGCCCCGCCTGGCCGCTCTGGAGGCCGGACAGAATGCCATGAATGCCGCGCTTGGGCTGATGCTCGACACGCTGCAAGCGCAGACCAACCTGCTGCGGCGTCTGAACGAGTACGCCAAGGACGAGCCGGCGGAGTCGCCGATCACAAAAGTTTTGGGTGAGCTGATCTCGTCGATCATGGAGTTGGATGCTTCGATTGGCGGCATGGAAAAGAAATTTGACGGGTTGGCGGATATGATCGCTGCTGTGTACCGGATCACCCCCGATGCGAACACGCAGGCCCCGGTAAACGGCGGCACCTGACACATGCTGACCTATCGCACCGGCGCGGCGGGTGCCCCCTCGGCGGCGCGGCTGATGGGAGAACATCTCCTCCAGCAGACGCTCTCGCCTGAGATGGCGGCGATGGCCGAATATTATGAGCAGGGCGTGCGGCCTCCCTCTGCTGCCGATGCAGTGGCCTCCCGCTATGGGAGGCTGGCGTTCAGTGGCGGCCTGACGGGCGATGATGCGCTTGACGAGACGATCAAGGCGGAAGCCGACCGCCTGGCGGACAATGCACTCGGTCAGGATGGGCGCCCACTTGATTGGGACGTTCTGGTTCTGCGCGCCTTGGCGGCGTTTGTCGCGGCGAACCTGATCGGCCGGGACGAGGCGCTGGCATCCGCCCAGCGGTTGAAGGCGGAACTGCATGCCGAGCGTCTTGACGGTGAGGTCGAGCGTGCCCGCACCGCGCGCGACTATAGTAGTGCAACCGCCACACCGCGCCGCGACATGCACCCGGCGCTTGCGAAGCGTCTTGGCATCGACCCGTGCCGTGGCCTGAGACCTGGCGAGGTCGCGTACCTTCTCAACGGCCAACGCACGGACGGAAGTGAGATCGAGGGTCGCACCCATCAAACCGCGAGCCTGCCGATCGCACAGGTCTTTGGACTCGATCCGTTCCGGCGCCCGACGCGCGTAGAGTTGGAGAATGTATTGGATGGCCGGAAAGGGAATGGGGAAGCGTTGCCCGAGAAGGAGGCGAAGCGTGCCGTCCGGCGGCTTCGGCTGGCAATGGGGGCGAAGTCCAAAGCCATCACCGAGGGCGAGCGCGAGCATCTTCTTTCCGGCCGTGCCGCCGATGGGCGGGAATTGACGGCGCGCGAATACCGGACGGCGCTGGAGACGTCCAAATCACGGATCGGCTACATCGATCTGACCTTCTCCGCGCCCAAATCGGTCTCCATCGCCTGGGCCTTTGCGCCGACATCGGCCGAGCGCGCGATCATCCACCAGGCGCATCGGGATGCCATCGACAGCACCATGCTGGCCATCGAGAAGGAGATTGGCCGCGCCTCGAAGGGCAGGTCCGCGCGCTTCGGCTACGAGCAGGGGGTGATCGGTTGGGTCTCGTTCGACCATTATGCCGCACGGCCGACCGTGGAGATCGTGCGAATCGACGATCTTGGTCAGCCGTTCACGGAGCTGCACCGGCTCACCGGCACAAAAGGCCGCGTACCAGGAGACATGCAAGTCCATACCCATGTCGCGGTGCCGAACATAGTGGAAACACCGAGTGGCAGGGTCGGCAGCCTCGATCTCGCCCAGCTAGAGGGCCGTATTCATGAATGGGGCGCGCTCTACCAGGCGCACCTTGCCTCCAATCTCCGGACGCATGGCGTTGAGGTGGAGCTTGATCGGCGTACCGAGCTGGCGAAGCTCTCGGCCGTGCCGGACGAGGTGGCGGCGCAATTCAGCCGCCGGACGCTAAACGGCACCGACGCGGCCCGCGCCTATGCCGCATCCCAAGGCTTGGATTGGGATGCACTCGACCCTGACCGCAAGGTCGGGCTTTTGAAGAGCGGCGTGCAGAATCGCCGGGAAGGGAAGGCGGATGACATCAGTGACATGGAGTCATGGCAGCGTACCGCCGCGTCGGTCGACTATGAGCACAAGAGCGTCCTGAAGCCCAATGAGCCGATCCAGATGCCGGAGCGCGCGCAGCGTCTGGAGCGCGCCTACCAAGCCGCGGCACCTCTGCTCGCCAAGCAATTCGAGCGCCGGGCCGTGCTGGATGGCGCCGATGCGCGGATTGCCGCCGCCAAAGGTCTGATCGTCGCCGGCGTGGACACGGCGGCGGATGTGGGCGCAATTACGCGCGCGTTCCGTGAACGCGGCATACAAAGGCGCGGCGCGGTGACCGCGCTGGTCTGGGGAACCGTACAGGGCAGCCAGGGGAGGGACCGCATAGCGATCACCACGACACTCGACATCGCCGAGGAGAGACGGCTGATCAGGATTGCCCGCGCCGGGGGCCGGGACAGAAGCAGCGCGCTGACCGCTAAGCAGATCAAGGCCGCGATTGCCGCCTTTCCGGAGATCGATTTTACCAGCAGGCACGGACGCGCTCAGCATAGGATCGTCGGCAAGATCGGGATGGGCGGGCGTATCTCGGCCGCCATCGGCGTCGCGGGCTCGGGCAAGAGTACCTTGCTCAAGCCGCTGGTGCGCGCGTGGCAGGATGACGGGAGAACCGTTTACGGAGTCGCCCTGGCGTGGCGTCAGTCGGACGACCTGGCGGAGGCGGGCATTCCAGCCAGTAACACCCGTGCGGTCGCGTCTTTTTTGCATGCGGTTGGGAACGGGCGCCTGCCCCTTGGGTCTAGATCTGTCGTCGTCATCGACGAGATCGGGTTGCTCGGCACCCGTCAGCTCAATGAAATCCTGACCGTACAGAAGGAAACGGGGTTTCAGCTTGTGATGCTGGGCGACCCCCTTCAGATGCAGGCGGTTGAGGCCGGGCCGGTCATTGCCCTGCTCCGGCGGGCGTTGGGGAAGAACAAGATCCCGGAACTGGCCAGTTCGGTGCGCCAGAAAGACGCGGAGGAGCGGGAGGCCGTCCTCATGTTCCGCAATGGTCAGGCCGAAGAGGCGATCAAGCGTAAGGATGCGAATGGCACACTTAAGATTGTGCCGGGCGGTTATAAGGAGGCGGTCGAGTACGTAGCCACGCTATGGGCCGAACGCCGTCAGGCGAATCATGACCGCGCCGGGTTCAGCATCTCGGTGAGCGCGCCGACCAACGCCGAAGCGCATGATGTCAGCCTCGCTATTCGTACCCACCGCCGCCATGCCGGTGAAGTCGGGCCGGACAGGATCACAGTCCAGGCGACGGACGGGGAAGAGGCTCGCGCCTACGATTTGGCGCTGGCCGAGGGCGACCGGGTTCGGCTGTTCCGGCGTGTGAATGCCAAGTTCACCGAAACCGACACCGTCGGGAATATCGGGCGTAACGGCACCGTCTTGGAGGTGGTTTCTATCGAGGAGGAAGGGCTCACTTTGCGCAATCAGGCCGGAAAGGAGGGGCTGGTGGCTTGGCGTTCCCTCACGGATGAACGAAACGGCCGGATGCTCCTGGCCTATGGGGATGCCCTGACGACCAACACGGCCCAGGGGACAACCGTGACGGAGCACATCCACGCGATCCCGGCGGGTACGAGGTTGGTCTCGGCCTTTGGAGCGTATACCTCGGGCAGTCGGCATCGGGAGCAGAGCTTTATCGTCACGTCTGAGGGTGCGGAGCGGGCGGAAATTGTCGCGCGGCGGCCACTGGGGGACCGGCGTGAAGTTATGCGGGGCGATGTTCTGAACAACATTGTCCGGAACTTCTCGAAGCAGCCGGTCAAGGAGTCGGCTCTCGACCTGCTCGACCGGGCGGCGAACCTGCGGCGGGGGACGATCAGGACGGTCCAGGCGTCCCTCCATGGGACGGAAGCGCGGGCTGCCAGGCAAGAGGAGCCTATCACGCTTGGCCGCCGGTTTGCAGCCAATCGGACAAACCGCATTTTGGAGACCCAGATTCCTGGCCTGGTTGAACAGTTGCAGCGACACACCATGACGTTGGCGCAAATTGCACGATCTGGAAACGCATTTGCCGAACGTATGGCCGAACTCGCATTGCGGCACAGAGCCAGGAAGCGGAGTGACGCCGAATATTGGCGAGATACGCAAAGCGCCAGAGAAGCGCCCAGTCAGGCAAATGACGTGAGGGAAACACGCCACCAGAAACATGGGCAGAGTCGAGGCCGCTGAGGCTAGCGGAACGTGTCGCTCTAGACCCAGTGGCCGCTCATCGGGGCTCAGCACTGTCGGCAGCCGGCGCGGGTACAAGGCGCTGGCGTGTGGGCGCGGAAGGTTTTGATAAGCCCCTTACGCGGCCAGCACGCGTTTTCCAGTTATCCCCGATGAGAGTGGTTCTCTCCAGATTTGCCCAGGTGGTCAGGACTGTTTGGACCAAGCTATGGCGTCCTCCCCAGCGAAGGTGCGGGTTCCCGCGAAGTTGAGGCCGCCCAGATTTAAGGGACGCTTTTGTAGACTAGGTTTTCGTCAGGGATTCCTTGAGCTCTTCTGCGCGTTTGGCAATCGCTAATGCTACGCTGCTAATTGAATCGCGATCCAATCCGGCGGCCCAGCATTCCTCGGCGACGTCTGGAGCCTTCTTTGCAAGAGCTTCGCTGATGGCGGCGAGCCACTCCCCGACTTTAAATGATACGATCCCGCAGGATTCGAGGGTCTTTTGCCATTGCCGTAGTCCGACTCCCCCAAATATGTATCGCCCACCCACAGCCATGGACATCTTCGACCGCATTGGTGAATATTCAGGATAAGGCAGGAAGCTATTGAGGTCGTACAATGGCGCGAGAAACACTGATCCACCACTCTCGCCAACATAGACCGAATAATTCTTTGCGTGAGCGTCCGTTCCGCCAATGACCCAATTGAAGGCACAGGATGTTAAAAACGCCCAAACATCATTGTCTCGATCTCCCGATATAGATAGGACGCGCGACACGATATCGACAATGCCTGGGCCGCCAAATTCCTGGTACTTAGCCTTCGGAGATGCCCCAATCGCCTGGCACATATCCTCTGTATGGGTTCGACTAACCGCGCCAGATGCCTTGTCCAGGCGGCGATCAAAGCGCTCGACAACGATAGCTTTTTCATCGCCAAACATCATGACTTCGCTTTTTGCTGCTGGAATCCCAATCTCGTAGGCAAGGCGCAGGCAGAAATGTTCGTTCTCGACTTGTCCGTCGTAGCCGATGATTGGCGGCTTCAGAATATGGGTCGTGGCCTCGCGCCCAAAAGGAACTCCCCATGTTCCGTCTGGAAGCCTTCTAAGCGCGGTCTTCGGCTGGGCGCCGGCGAGGCTGAACTGGCCGTGAGTTCGGTTTTGGTCCCGCCCTGTCAGGTTTTGGCCCGATCTCAGCCCGCGAATAATGTTTTCGACCTCTGTGCCGGATAAATTCTGAATGCCGCTATCCCGCGTGGCGCCGACCATATCCATATGCACGATCTGGACTGCTCCAGCGCAGTCCTCGCCCACTTTTTCCAACAGTCTGACAGGGTTCTTCCAGCTGCATACGGAATGATTATGGCTAGTGTCGCGCGCAATCGATTGCAGCGTCGCATCGTTGTCGGGAAGTAGATTCCACAGCCAATTCGACACGACGGCTCCACCGTAACGCTCTCCTCTTGGCGGCATGGATACCGACACCGCCCGACCATGCGTTACGCCTTCTGAGGCCATGTCGTACTGCAAGTGGGGCTTGCCTCCGGCATCATCGATCGTGGCGCAGTATTGGTCGCTCACTAGAACAGCTAGCTGTACCATATGGATTATTTGTCCTTGGCTTTGTTGGGCGGCTCCAGTATTCGCAACTTTGGAAGCCCGTCTCGGGAAAATTGGCTCCTATGAGACAGGATTTCCCGGTCAAAATCGGATGGCGCTTTCTGTTGGGGGCTTGCGCCAGTACCATCGTCAAAACCGATTTGGATGCCAAGTTCGTTCAACACCTGAAGCACGCGGCCGAATTCGGATGTGGGTTTACCCGCTTCGATTTCTACGACCCATCTCCTGGAGGCACCAACCTTTTCAGCGAGTTGTGCTTGGCTGAGGCCACGCGCGAGGCGGGTCCTGCGGATCAAAATTCCGATTTCAAGAGTGGTCCGCAACTCTCTGAACACACTGAATCCTTGCTCTCTCGGTTGTCACCTATAGAGCACATTAATGAATGTCGCCTATAGGTGTCAACGCGGCATGAAACTTATAGGTGACATTTCAGAATGTGTTCTATAGGTGACACCTGTAGCCCTCTGGCGCTAGCTAGGCGCGACATGAGTGTCTATCAGAGCGTCTCCCTTGTCAGCTGGGCGTAAAGCTCAGCAGCGGAGCACATGCCGCCCTTCGTGAAACTGCGGGGATTGGTCATCGGCATGTATGGGCTGGCCCCACACGCTCATCGAGCCCATAGAGAATGCCGTCATCAAGCAGGATGCACCGGCACACATCTTGGTCGATTTGAGCTTTGGGTCGACACAGGAATGGCGGTTTTTCGGAGCGCTCGCCAGAAAGCTGCTAGGTAGCTTTCGGCCGTTCCCGCCAAAATGCCGCCATTCTGCTTCGCGCCCAAGTACGAACCCGCTCCGCGGGATCGGTGCCTTTGGTGGGCTGCGTAGCATCCGCGCCGGCGTAATTGCTTGAACTGAGATGGAACTGCGTCCGAGCATGAAGGGTCCCCTTCAGCTTGAGAGGAAGTT
>Ga0255356_1002021_pt1 | contig 12154 bp, 12 predicted proteins | sample HBST100metaG_FD_189944 | JGI IMG/M metagenome (GOLD analysis project Ga0255356, IMG submission 189944) | Peat soil microbial communities from Stordalen Mire, Sweden - H.B.S.T100 | ecosystem: Environmental > Terrestrial > Soil > Wetlands > Peat | place: Sweden: Norrbotten County, Stordalen Mire... | reverse complement strand
GAAGAGCCTTGGTCTGGCCCACTTCGGCGGTTTAATCTGGCCCACCCTTGGAACGTTGAGTTTAAGAGGGTAGTGTTCGGTTCTGCTGGAGCGTAGCCCGTAGGGCGAAGCGGAAGCAGAACCGAACGGCGACGCCTCCAGGGACTACACTTTTCGCTTCTTCCCCAGCGTTCTGCGGAAGCGGTACGATTCGGCGCCGGTCTCGATGATGTGCGCCTGGTCGGTTAATCGGTCAAGAACGGCTTTGCACAACCTGGCGTTGGTGAACACCTGTGGCCACTCAGAGAACGGCAAGTTAGTAGTCACGATCACCGCTGCCTTTTCAGCTCGTTCGGCGATGACCTGGAACAGTAGTTCGGCAGCCACCTCGGCCAGCGGAACATAACCCAGTTCGTCGATGACGATCAGTTCAACACTGGCCCACCGTTTCAGCATGCGCGTGAGACTCTGGTCGCGCTGAGCTTCGACGAGTTGGTTGACCAGTGCCGCCGCGGTGGTGAAGCGAACGCGTTTTCGTTGGCGGCAGGCGGCGATGGCCAGGCCGGTTGCGAGATGGGTTTTTCCGGTCCCTGGTTCGCCTACCAGAAGCACTGGTTCGGCGCGTTCCAGATAGCCGCCCTCAGCCAGGGCGCGGATGCGCGAGGCCGGGATGTGCGGCGACTGCGCGAAGTCGAATTCCTCCAGAGTCTTCATCCGCGGTAGATGCGCGTCCTTTAGGCGCAGTTCGATGGAGCGTCGTTCGCGGTCCTCAACCTCACCCTGCAGCAGCGCTTCCAGATAGTGAAGATGGGAGTAGTTCTGCTTGCTCGCTTCTTCAGCCAGCGATGCGAACTGTGTTCCGATCGAGGCCAGACGCAAGGACTTGCAGTGCTGGGCGATGCCGGCGGCTTCCATGCTCATGCCTGCACCTCGTTGACAGTCAACAACTGGTTGTACTCGATCATCGTCGGTAACGGGCGTTCGTATGCGGAAAGCATGCCGATCTCGACAGTCTGCTGGGCGGCATGCTGCAGTTGATCGGACATCAACAGATGACGGATCGCGGCCACATCCGTGCACCCCAACTCGAGCGCCTCGACCACGCTGGCTTCAAGCTTGGTGTGGCCGAACTCGCGGCCCATGCGGATCACCGCCACCATGGAGCGTGCGCCGGCCTGGCGTCCGTGCCTGCCACTCATCAGCTCCCATAGCCGGTCATAGCTCTCCGGCCATCGTCCCTGCGCTCGCCACAGCGCCAGGGGCTTGGACCCGCGCAACGCTCCCGGCTTCTGTTCAAGCACATCTAGATAGTGTTCCAGATCGAGGATCTGCCGTCCGCGATCATAACTGCGTTCATGCTTTGCGACGCGCACTCCAGCCTGTCGGAACTCGACCACGCTGGAATAGACGCGAGCCTCGACAACGGAGCCAGCCTTCAGCGGCACGGAGTAGAAGTTGGTGCGAACCTTCGCGCAACCAGCCTGATCGACGCGCGGGAAGCTCACCTCGGCTAAGTCGAAGTCTTCCGAAGGAAGCGGCAGCAGATGATCCTTCTCGATGAGCAACAACGCGCCGACACTCTGGGTGCGCCCCGCGATCATGCGGTTCTCATCCTCGCGACAGTCGGCGAACAGCTTCGCGTTCAAGTCGGCAAGATCCCTGGCCGCCGGTACGGGAACCCAGTGGTTGCGGCGAAAGTAGCCCACTTCGCCTTCCACTCCGCCCTTTTCATGCCCTTCGCCGGGCGTGCAGAAGCTGGCCTCATACTGCCAGTGCGAGCGGAAGGCGATGAAGCGGGCGGTCAACTCCCGCTCGTAGCCGCGCAGAATCTTCTTCACGGCGCTGGTCAGGTTATCGTAGCGAAGCTTGCGGAAGACTCCCCCGAAGTAGTGGAATGCCAACTCGTGAGCTTCCAGAAATGCCTGCTGAGTGGCCCGCAGATACGCCCGGTGATAGGCCGCGCCGCTGGCCATCGATCGCATCGAGAACACCTGCAGCTTGATCCGTTCTCCGTCCAGATCAGCGAACGCTTCGTACCAATCGATCTGCACTTCGACGCCGAAATCGTAACTCTGTGGCACAAACGTCTCGCGACGCGCAAAGCCCAGCTGCTGCTTGCGCCGCTCTACATACTGACGAACGGTCCGCTCGGCCGCCGTGCATCCGGGAACTTCCACTCGTACCCGTTCCCAGATGCGCTTGGCCGTATGCCTCTGCTTGCGTGGCGCCTTGCGGTCGGCGGCAAGTACTTCATCGATGAACGCCGCCGCCGGCGCCATCTTCAAATGCGGCCGCTCGGTCTTCTTGCGCTGCGCCGGCACCGCGCTGCGCACCGCGTCTCGCACCATCCGCCGATGCACACCCAGCTTCCGGGCCACACCGATTATCGAACCGGATCCAAACTCATACTCCCGGCGAATCTGCTCGTAAAGCTCCACCTTGGTTCTCCAGTCCAACTCCCGCCCCCGTCCTAAGCTCGCGCTCAGTCAAGACTAGGAGTTCGCTCTGTCCAAGGGGTGGGCCAAAACAAACCGCCGAAGTGGGCCACTTCATGGCTCTTCCTCAGATTTGGTGAGAGATGTACGTGGCCTCGTTGTTCGACGGCAGAGTGTGAATCATCAGGCGGCAGCAACGACACGCAGTCTCAGCAGGTCAAATTTAGCTCGACCATACATTGACCGTTTGATGAGCTTGAGTCGATGAATCTGTCCTTCAACAGGCCCATTACTCCACGGCTGCTGTAATGCTGCGAGGAAGGCTGCTTCATCACGGCATAGGTGCTTCGCAAAGTTCACCAGCAAGCTGCCTTTTACTTCCTCGCGCCATTTGGGCCACGCAAGTACATCTCGCTTGCGGATGATGCGACCGAACTCGCGCGCCAACTTTGCACATTGTTCTATCTGCGGAGATCGGCGGTACAACTCTTCAATATATTTCTGAGCATCGGGTGTTTCTTTCAGAAGTAGCCATGCAACATGGCGCGGTGAAGCGCGTGCCGCTGTTGCTGTTGGTATTGCTGATTGCGGCGAGTTGGAACGTCGCGATCCATAGTGTCTTCGAATCCAGTTCCTCACGCTTGCTGGTTGTCCGGTATAGCCCCGCGCATGCAGTTCCTGCCATAGACGAGTAGCGTTGTGGCATCCCGCCTGCCAGCGCTGACGAATATATTCGGTGTGTGTATCGAGACGCGAACGGCGATGACCAACCTTGCGCTCAGGAAATTCCTGTACTCGCTGCCAGCGGCGAATCGTTCGCACACCCAGGCCACAACGATGCGCCACTTCACTTTGCGTCAGACCTTGGCGCAACAGCTCCAACACTGTCTCATAGCTGGCAATGCGCCGCTCCCGATTCTCCTTTTTACGCTGCTGCTGACGCTGAGCACGAGCCGGTACTGTCGATGCAGTCTGTGTTACAGCGGCGGTATCCTTCACATCAGGAGTAATAGCGGTGGCTTTGGCGACCTCTGTCAGTAGACGATGGAACGGCGTCAGAACATCCGCCAAGGTATCGCTCATGTTATGCAGTAAGTGCCAACGATCCGCAACCTGAATGGCCAGCGGCGCGGCTTTGGTGGCTGCTTCTGCATACAGGCTTGCTCGATCGCGGCTGACGATCTCTGTGCCTGGATGATGGCGAATCCAGGCTTCAGTGCTTGCTTCGCTCCGTTCTGGCAACAGATCGATCACCTTGCTCTGTTCCAGATCGCAGAGAATCGTGCCATAGCGCTGGCCTTTGCGCCATGCCCAGTCATCAATACCCAGAACGCGAGGACCACGAGCTGCGATCGCCAAGTCTTGTCGGCGGAGTTCGCGCAGGAAGGTATCGCCACTGGCGTTGATTCCGAGTTGGAGCGCCAATCTCGATCCACCTTCTCCGCCCAGCGCCATGGTTATCTGGCGGATCGTCTTGCTCAAACGGCATGTGCGCCGCGCATAACGCAGCACTGTATACGGAAGACGTTCGGTAAAGATCGCCTGTTCGCAGTCCTCTGCTCGGCAGAAGAACCGCCGCACATGAAGCTGAATATGAACCGGAATGCCTTCCCAGGGGAGGTCGCTCAGGAGGCGCAGGTAGTGACTGTGAACATGAAAAGAAAGCCGCTGGCATCGCGGGCAAAAACCTTGCCCAGACGCTGCTCGCAACACCAGAAGAAACTGGCCATCTGCGAGGGACTTTACACTCTCAACGGTTACCTCTTCACTATCGGGAACCAACGAGGACTGCTTCATGGTTGTCCGCAGTGAATCGCCAGATGCTGCCTTCTATCTTCTGCCTGTTCGGCTGTTTGAAAAGTGCCTGTCCTGGTTCACCAAATCTGAGGAAGAGCCCAGACCAACTTGCCAAAAGCAGGCGATAAGCTCGCCGCAGTTCTTTCTGACCAAGGATAGATCGCAGATCAAAGCGGGCACGGCAAGCAAGACCTTCCAGAAAGTACGCAAGAAAGCCGGCGTTGCCCGCGATGACGGAGCACGTTACCAGCCGCGGATGCAGGACCTGCGATATACCTTCGCGGTCCACCGATTGACAGCATGGTTCAAGCACGGGGCAGATATGGGTCGAATGATTCCGGCGCTCTCGGCCTACATGGGACATCATGACCTCGGCGCCGCTGAGCGGTATCTACGATTGACCCCTGAACGCTTTCGAACACAACTCAATAAGCTCAGTCCACAACGAGGCAAGAAGAGATGGCGGGACGACACCGAGCTGATGCGCTTTTTAGATAGCCTGTGAATGATCTGGGGCGCTAATTGCAACGGCGAAACGACTCATGCACGCGTCACGGGTTCCCCTCTGGCTCCCGTCAAATCCTTAAACGATTCCTGGACTAGCGAGCCTAGGCCTGTAAACACCTGACGATAACGGAATAGGCAGTTGATCGAGTTGACGGCATCCTGACGAGTTGAGCACGTTTGTTCGACTCCAACATCCGTCCGCTCGGAACCCTTCCTCTGATGGAGGGAGCAGATTAAAATTGATGCATCCCAATTGAGGTAGGTGATAAGAGCTATGGAGGATGAGGTATCACTCTTTGATTCCACCGGAAACGCGGTTGCTTACATCGCAGAGGACGACACGATTTATATGTGGTCAGGAATGCCGGTCGTGTACTTGGAAGAGGGCTCAGGGGACGCTTCTAGTATCTACGGCTTCAACGGGCTGCATCTAGGGTGGTTCGTAGCTGGCATCGTACGAGATCACAGTGGTCTTCGTGTCGGTGGTGTATGCGGGGCAATAGGGTCATCCACAAAGTTCACGCCATTCAAGGGCTTTAAACAGTTCAAGCCGTTCAAGTCATTCAAACAGTCTGCGCCGTCTAGGCCATCCCTCAGCTCGCAATGGGCTTCCCAGTCATTCGAAGCATTTCTACATCAAGGCAGGGAATAAGAAAGCCATGAGTTCGTCGTCGAGGGCTGGGCTACGAATGAGTGTCACGCTAGCCACCGAATCCTCGCCGTCCAACGACTTTTCGGGAGATCACGTTTCCGGATCGGAAGCGCTGCGCCGTCACAAGGCCAGCTTCTTTCTACGAAACGTCCTCTTAGCGGCATAAAATTGCGAGCAACTCTCGATCCGAATATGATCGCTTTAATTCAAAAGCGCACGAGGAAACCAAATATGTCGGAGCCGGTCAAGATTGTTCGCTTAATTACGGAGGAAGTCAGTACACCGCGCCTCGACGGAACTCCGGGTAGCGCACTCTATCGTGTCCCTTTTGAACTGTCTGCTGCGCCCCCAGCGGGTTGGGCGACAGCATTTGTAGAGGCTTGGAACCACCCGCAATCATTTACGTGCAGGCACAGGCCAGGTATTGCATCAGTTGTAGGCCGCAAGATCATTCTGGATGGAACGACCGTCGAGGAGGTCGAGAGTTACCATAAAGAGACGCTCGTGGCGGCTGTTTCTCATGCAAATCTACAGGTCGAACAAGCCCAGCAGGCCTCCGCTCGACAGCGCGTCGAGGCGGAGCGGCGAGAAGCGGAACACGGGAAGCAAGTGGCAGATGCAGCGGCCAAAGTCAAGTTCAACTAGAGCATGGTTAATCGGTCGTTTCGTTTGGAGTTTCACCTGACGCTGGACTGGACTTGGATTCTATCCGTGTAACAAGCTCTGTCATTGTGTAATGCACGAATTGTCCGCCTAATTCTGTGAGGACCCAGGGCTTTGAATCTTCGAAAGCAGACTCCATGGTCGATGTCTTTGGAGCTCGCCCTGCGGGTCTGACTCTCTTTCGGAAGCGGCCTTGATCATCGGATTCTCTGGGAAGCCTGATAACTCCACCTATATTCAAGTCCCGGATCAGCATCTTGAAGAGGTCGGCATCCGCGGAGTCATCACGGGGTATTTCGGAGCCGTAGACTGCCACCCAGATGTCATATCGTGTCGAGCCAGGATTCTTGTAAATTTCGCCAATAACCGCAAAGTGTGCTTCATGGTAAAGCTCAATCCAGTCCAGAAAGAGACGTAAGATGTCGTCCGAACAGACTCGCGTTCCGGCTGCATTCGTAATCAGGTGGACGATCAGGTCGCGCTTCTGCTGGGTATCCGCTTGGTCCCATTCACGAAACGCCTTCCGAACAATGGCAAGGTATTGAGGACTCTCTATACGGTCTTCAATCTCCGTCCCAAGGTTGTCGAGACGAGCGAAGATCCCACCCAGAGTCGTGCGCAACTCTTCGAGTCTATGTTGATGCTCCTGAAGCCACTGTGTCCGAAGGTCATCCTGTCGAACACCGGCCTCGCCAGTTTTGAAGGTGGCTGCCGCGGAAAGAACTCCACCAACCCACGGAATACTTCCCAAAGCTGCAAGGGCGATGGCCTCCAAAATGCGCTGTCTACGACTTGGAGAGGCAGCCTCAAGTTCGGCCTTGATAGTGGCAAGGACACCACCGGATTGTTCAATTCCAAGAATGTCTGACATGGATTCCTCTACCTGTCGAGCCTAAGATACTGCTTCACCGATTGCCTGACAACGTCTTTTTCGATTGCGTTGCCGGGATCGGCAATTTTTATCCCTGCCGTACAAGGTCAGCAAGCCGTTCTTGTATGAGAGGGACTCGCTCGCTATCCAAGACAAATCCAGGAAGCACGTCAAGGAACCGAGGTTCGGCGAGCAACATCATTGCTGCCTCGGCTAGATAACGCCGAAGCTCTAGCGGAGACTCGGCGATCTCCCGAAGCAAAGTATCTCGTCCCTCGATTACAGCAATGAAATCTTCAAGATCGTGACTGGCCTGAAAATCCATCTTGCCGCGTCCTCGAAATGCCTCCATCTTCGTTCCCAGGAAAAACGGAGCGGTGATGACTCGGATCGATCGTCCGCTGGGCAGAGTGACTGTGAACGCATGACGAAGCGCCAATTCATACCAGGTGTTTGTGAATCCAAGCACTTCCTCGCTAAGCGCCAAGACATCCACTGTCAAAGTACCATTGTGCCACCGGCAAGTGAGAGGCTTTTCCCCTTCATCTTCTGTGAAGTGAGCGTCGCGAAGACGTTCAGAGAACGCGATGTAGTCCGCATATGTGACGATTTCGGCTATCACATCGACATCGTTCGTACCGCGAATCGGAGCGGCAGCCTTGTCAGTAATTAGCAGCCCCAGAGTGATGCCACCAACAAAAACAATCTCATCTAGAAACGAGGCGAGCTTGTGAACCGCGTCTTCCAGCAGCGGCAGGTTTGGATCAGGCATTGATCTCCTTGCTGAGCAGTTCGATCGCGAGATTTCGTTCTCGCGTTCTCCCGCCGCGAACCGCATCGCAGAGTGCGAGCACGTTGTAGAAGTTGGGATCTCGCAGTGCAGCTTTCGGCGCTCCCTTGTACAGTGGCACAAACGCGATACCCCTAACTTTTCCTTCGACGTACGGCCAGACTTCAGGAGGATCGCCATTATCCAGAAAATGTGATTTCAAAGGCTCCGCGGACGCACCCGTAGGGACACCGCGCGCCAGAGATCCCCTTGCTGCCGGGAAGACATACTTGAATCCATGAGATAGGAATTCCATCAGTGCCGACCGGTTGACTCTTTTTTCGCCATTGGAGATGTGAAGCAGCCCTGATTCCGCGCTGCGTTTCAGAGACTTCGACACTTCTGATGGGGAGATGAAGAGGCTTTCGGCTAAGTTTTTGGATGGGACTTGCGGCTCATTCTGAATCGCGAGTTTTAGGAGAAGCGCAACGTCCTGACCCTGCATAGGCTAATTGTAGGCGATAATTTCCAATTTGGAAATTGGAAATTAATCTCAAGGGAGCAATGATCGACACCCACCCTCATAAACCGCACTAAAGTGCAGGCATGTATGAGATATTCAAGAAGATTTGGCGCGATCTTGTATGGAGCAAGGCCATCGCGGCAGCGTCCGCTGCCAAAGAACGATTCAACACGATCTTTGATTGATCTTCCGGCTAGCAAGGTCTGTATACATCTCGTGTACATCACCGACTTGTTCTGTGGGTGCCTTCGGATGCTTTCCAGTGCGACCCGATGCCTCTCAGTTGTTTCTGTTCAATTCATGGGCCAAACTTTCACGGGTACATTCAGGTGGCGATTAAACTATTCAAATCCAGTATGATGCCACTTTTTTGAAGAATCCCCGTGTACATTTCGTGTACACGCCCCACCAAGGCAATCACCTGTGATGGTGTCTGGACGAGTGCCTCGGCGACGGTAGCCGCCTAGGTTCACCGAAAGACTTGCTGATAGTTCACAGCTAGTGCCCGTAGCCTTCGTCGTCGGTGGGGACTTTGCCTCGGAACTGCCTGTAGACAATTACGGAGTACATCAAGGCCAGAGAGACCCCCACCGACCACCAGATTAGGCCGACGCGCAGTGTATGAGGATCGGAAATCGCTCGATCAATGGTGATGTCGCGCCCCGCGATTCCAACGGCGGGAAGAAGAACGGGGAAAAGACCGGTCGCAGCTCCCACAAGCATCGAGATGAGGTAGCCACACGAGCCGAGGAAGGAAAGAAGACGCGAACCTTTTGCCATGGTGTAGCGCACCATTCCGAGACTTGCTATGACCGCGAGTGGGGCGAGGAACGCAATAGGATGCCCTTTGAAATTATTGAGGGAAGCCGGACGCGCCAGGACCGTGGCCGGAATGCCGATGGCAGAGAGGACTACGGTCGCTCTCCAGATACGGCAAGCGATGCAGAGGGCGCGGCGCTCCAGGTCGCCTTCCGTCTTAAGGGCGAGGTAGAGGGCACCATGAAGCGAGAGGGCCGCTAAGGCGAGGACGCCGGCGAGGACGGTATACCAATCGAGGATTCCGGGATTCGCTCCCGTCTGCCAGTTGGTCCACAGAGGTAGGAAGAAATAGTCGTCGGCGCCTATCGGAACGCCGCGCACAACATTGCCCATGGCCGCCCCAAAGAAGATGGTGAGCAATGCGCTTGAGAAGCTGAAGAGTCCATCGAAGAAAGTACGCCAAAGCGGGTCAGCGTAATGGCCGCGCAGCTCGATGCTGACCCCGCGCAGGATGAGCAGCCAGAGAACCATCATTAAGGGGAGATAGAAGCCGCTGAAGGCCGAGGCATAGAGAAGCGGAAACGCGAAGAAGAGCGTGCCTCCGGCTGCCAGCAGCCAGACTTCGTTGCCGTCCCAGATGGGGCCAATGGAGCGCAGGACCTGAGCCCGTTCAGTCTCGGTGCGCGCAACGAAGAGATAGACAATACCGACGCCGAGGTCGAAGCCGTCGAAGACGACGTAGGCCGTGAGCATCAATGCTACGATCCAGAACCAGAGAGTTCCCATGCAATGTGCTCCTTAAGCAGTGGCAGTTTGGGTATGCGCAGCTTGGTCATTGGCCAGCGGGCCGGATCGGATGTGGTTGTAGACGACGATGATCCAGAGGAGCGAAAGGACGGTGTACATGCCAAGAAAGCCGAGCAAGGTGAAAAGGCTGTTGCCTGCGCTAACATGCGTGGAGGAGCCTTGTGCTGTACGGATGAGTCCGTAGACAAGCCAAGGTTGGCGGCCGATTTCGGCAGTCATCCAACCAGCGGTCGTAGCGATGTAAGGCAGCGGCCAACTCAGCATAATGAGCCACAGCATCCAGCGCGAGGAGTAGAGCTTGCCGCGCCAAAGCAGCAAGGCCGCGAGGCCCATGAGCGCGCCAAACCAGGTTCCGAGGCCAACCATGATGTGGTAGCTGTAAAACAAAAGCGGAAGAGTGGAGGGCCACTGATCCCTGGGGAAATGGTCGAGGCCTTCGACTTCCGCGGCAGTAGTTCCATAGATAAGGAAGCTCAATACGTTGTTTACAACCAGCGGGTTGTCGATGGTTCCAGTCTCATAATTGGGCTGACCCATGAGCACCATCCCCGCTCCTTTTTCTGTATGGAAGAGCCCCTCCATGGCCGCAATGGCAGTGGGCTGATTCTTGGCCATGTACTTGCCGTGCAGATCGCCTGTGGGAAAGACCTGCAGGGTGCATGAGATGATTCCCGCGATCACGCCAAGCTTGAGGGAGATGCGTCCGTAGGGGCCTTCACGGCCTTGCAGCAGGTAGAGTGCCCCGACAGCCGACATAACGAAAGATGCAGTGACGACTGCGGCGCACATGTTGTGTGAATACTCGAGCAATGCCCAGGGATTCAGGAGGAGTTTTGTGAAACTGGTCACTGCATACACCCCGTTAGGGAGAAGTTTGTAGCCGACCGGATGCTGCATCCAGGCGTTGGTGACAATGATGAAGAATCCGGAGATCCACGAACCAAAGAAGACAAGAAATGCAGACAGCCAGTGCTTGCGGCGAGAAAGGCGCTTTTCACCGAAGAGAAAGAGACCAAGGAAGGCGGACTCGAGGAAGAAGGAGAAGATGCCCTCCATGGCCAGCGGCATGCCAATGACGCCCCCGGTACGACGTGAGAATTCCGACCAGTTGGTGCCGAACTGGAACTCCATGGGGATTCCAGTGACTACCCCGAGGAGGAAGTTGATGGCGAAGATCTTCGCCCAGAAGCGGGCGGAGATGTCGTATGTTTCGTCGTGCGTTCTCAGAGCCAGCGTCTTGAGAACCACTATCAAGAGCGCAAGACCCATGGTGAGCTGCGGAAACAGATAGTGGTATGTGATGGTGAAGGCGAAATGGATTCGGTGAAGTGCGAGCGCGTCCAAAGAGGCCTCCTAGCCTTGCGAAGAGCAAAGGGTGTTCCGGCGGAGCGAAGTTTCCGTGCCGCGCAATCCGAATAGACACCGAACAAAAGTTGAACGATAGTAACTGGGAGGAGCCACACCTGCTATCGCGGCAGCCACTCCGGCTTTGAAGAGCCGATGGGGGAGATGATCGGATCATCCCAGTACTCCGGTGTCTTGGACATTTCAACCTGAGAGCCTATGCGGGTGAATTCACCAAACGCCGTCTGCCCTGTCTGGAGGTTAGGCTTGAGCGGCTTGTGGTCAGGCCCCAGATTATCCAAGTTGAGGAGCGTCTCGTTGTCGACAAAGCCGAGGGCCTGCTCGAACATAATTGTTTGCGACAAGGTAACAGTCACCTTGTAACTCCCGCCTTCGACCGCCCTTCGTAGCAATGCAGCCTGGACGCCGATCGAGCCCAGATAGCCAGTCAGGAAATCGCATACCACATTCACTCCATGAGGCAACTGAGGTTGGTCGGCAGAACCGATGTCACAAAGCAATCCGCACAAGGCCGCCGCGGTGAAGTCATATCCCATCCAGTCAGCCCACGGACCTGTCGAAGTGTTCAGTTTGATTTTGACGTAGATGATCCCCGGACGGATTCCCGCGAGCGTTTCCGCCGAGAACCCTTGCTTATCTGCCAGGTGCGGACGCAGATTCTCAACGAAGACGTCAGAACCCTTGACGAGTTCATAAACCGCCTTCCGATTTCCATCGACACGTGCGTCCATATAAGCTTGTCTGCTTCCGGCCTGAGTCTGCCAATACATTGTGGGTTCTTCAATCCAGTTCAACGTATTCAGATTGAGAGCATCTGCCCCTTGTGCGGAGAGCTGACGCAATACCGCGGGCCCTGCAACAACATGCGTCATGCCGAGTACCCGAACTCCCGAGAGAGGTCTCGCACCAGGAAGAAAAGGTTCGGGCTCGCTGTCGCCAATTTTCTCAATGTGTATAAGAGGCGCGCTTACTTGGCGCTGATACTGCTCAGTTGCGCGAAATTCCTTGCTGGTTCGGCAGATGACCA
>Ga0255356_1002018_pt1 | contig 12157 bp, 9 predicted proteins | sample HBST100metaG_FD_189944 | JGI IMG/M metagenome (GOLD analysis project Ga0255356, IMG submission 189944) | Peat soil microbial communities from Stordalen Mire, Sweden - H.B.S.T100 | ecosystem: Environmental > Terrestrial > Soil > Wetlands > Peat | place: Sweden: Norrbotten County, Stordalen Mire... | reverse complement strand
GCATCGGCGTAGGCAATGAGGTCGGCTACGGCTTGGGAAAGGTTGGTCGAGTGGCTTCGGTCGATGGCGTGAGCGCGCGCCACGTAAGCGGCGCCGAGCGTCGTTCCCAGTCCGTCCGCAAGCTGGGCAAGGTTGGCGTCGGTGATAAAGGCATCGCGCAGGGCCTGCTGCTGTTGTTCTGCGAAGGGCAGAAGAGTTGGCTGGCTGATCGCACCCGTCTGGATGCCGCCCGTCACAGTGAAGTTTGCCGCAAGGGCCGCTGTGCCTTCGGGGGTTTTCGACAGCACAGTCACGGGCGCAAGCCCCCTCAGCGCGGCCAGATCGGTCGCCGATTGTGCTCCAACGTTGAGGGGCAGGAGCGCACAGAGTGCTCCCGCCAGCAAAGCCACGGTGGACAGACAGGCAGCGGAGCGGACTGCGACAAAGCGCCTTATTTCTTTCATGGAGAAATGGTACATTCACAGGCTCGGATTTGCCACAACGAAGTGCTACCTCCAATTTGTGTTCCGACTGGAAGGACTGGGAAGCGACACGGGGCCGTTGACTGGCGGTGAAACTAGGCGCGGCGACTGTGAAAGGTTGACGTTCTTGCCCCTGGAGATCGGCGGGCCCTTGGTGACATCTCGTTACCGATACGCTGGCCCTTGACCTCTGCATTTGCGCGGCAGAGGTGAGGCATAGAGAAAGAATCGCTGATTTGGTCCGATTCAGGGTGCTGAAAAGGGTGCTGCACTGATGCGATTCTCCTAAATTCAAAGCCAGTTTCGGGTCGGAGCACGGAACGCTACAATAGAGACAAGGTGCGAGGTCCTTTATTTTGACAAAGCTTTTGTTTGCGCCGTGCTCTTCGACTTCGCCCTTTTATAGGGCGTACTGACCAAGGCGGCTAATCACCTTGGGAAGCCTTCGGGCTAAGAGCTTACATGAAAAAGAAAACATCTAGTAGCGTCACAAATTCGGTCGCGTTGCCCCAGTCTGGAACCCAGCGGTTAGGCGTGTCGGTGTAAATTGGTCCCAAGCCTGCACGGAGGACGCAGATGAATTTCTTTCGCCGCATTTTCGGACTCAAAGACACAAGTGTGCCTCCGACGGTTGCACCGGTGAAGGTTGAAGTGCAACCCTCGGCACTCGTCGATGACGCCAAGTCGCGATTCTTTGAGATACCGTTCCGCAACCATTTCGGCGAATGCGCAGAATCCAGAAATGGTCGCTTCCTGCTGACGTGGGCTGACGACACGGTTCGTGGCAAGTATTTTCTGCTCTGCGATAACCGGATTATCGTCGAAGGCAAAATGGCGCGTCCGAACGACGGCAAGGTAGCGGACAACGGGACGTTCATCTTGAACCAGTGGGGATCGGGAAGCAGCCTGAGAGGGACCTTCCGAGCGTTCAACTACATGGGAGAGCCGATCGTTGCAAAGAAGATCGCCGCAAACCTTTTTAACAACGGGTTGTCTCCTGAGGGCCGCTATGCGGCGGTCCAGGCCTGCAATGCCCCAGGATCAGCCGCCGACGGCGTCTTGCTGGTCTACGACCTGATCCAGAAGGCGGAGGTTGGCCGATTCGTGCCGCGGTCCGGTTGGGCGGACGACTACCGATTCCACGAGGACGGGACCATTGAGCTCGGATACAGAAAACTTGGGTATTTCCGCTACGCTCTTACTGGCGAGTTCCTCGATCTTGCCGCGTGGGAAGAAGCGCAGTTGACCATGGGCAACTATTCGATGGCCTTGATCACGGTCGAACATATCCTGAAGCAGCATCAGGGCAAGCCATCGCAGGAATTGGTCGACACGCTTATCCGAGCCATCGACCGGGTCACACCCCAAATCGTCCCCGAACACGCAAAGACACTTGCTTTGGCGAAGAAGCTCCGCGGAACATGCCTAGAATCAAGCGGTTACTTAGGGCAGGCCCTTCGTTGCTACCAGGAGGCGTTGGCCATCGATCCCAAAGCTGGCGTAAAGAGGAGCATAGAGCGACTCACCAAGATGAGCAAGGTTTAGCTTCGTTCGGCGAGAAGTAAAATTCCAGTCAACAACTATATGGGAAGGACCGGGACATTGACTTGCTTCTCCCGCGCAAGCCGAAGGCCGGCGATGATGCAGGCCCCAAAGTAGATCAGGGATCGTTGTTGGGTTGGCGCGGCAGCCCTGCGTCAGGAACGAACACGTCAGCGTACCCCCCGGCTTTGCGTGTTTGGCTTCCGGTAACGGCTGAACATCTGGTTGGACACTGCACAACCGAATGGAAACCAGACACAAACGAGGGCAGCCGGAATCCCGGACCCTGGGCGGCTTTCCGTTCCTTATCTGCTTTCGGCGAGCTTATGGCGGATTTGACATGAAAAGATATAGATCACAGGATGACACCTCAGAGCCCCATCTCCTCTAAGAAGGGAGTTGGCCTGTTCCTGTAGTCGCTTCTATCACTAAAAAACATCAGTAATCGCATCGCTCGTGTAGCGGCAACATAAACTACGCGGCGACTTTCGTTGTATTGTGCCTGGCGCTCACCCTCGTCAGTAATCCGACTTATTGAAAAATGTGGAATTCGCCCGTCATGCGCATCGATTACAGCGACAGCCTCAAATTCGCGCCCCTTGGCTTTGTGCACAGTCAGGAGCTGGATACAGTCACCGGGCCGTGCAAATATACCCAAATCTTCAATCATGAGCGTGTCCCATCCGTCGCGACCTCGAATTTCTTCCACCATCTGGCCCGCGGATTCTTCGAGTACGGACGCTCCGTCGTTGTTCAGCATTTCAGCCGAGAGAAGAACTCTAGAAAAACGCGCGGCTGCGTCAACTATCCATTCGACAGCGAGAGGAGAATCATTTCGAGCTGCTCGTGCCTCAGCCAGCAGTTTACAAACCGCAACTCGCCCTCTGAAGTCGAAGACGGAAGGACCTCCGTGGTCGGTCAAATTGACGAGAAACACGTAAAGCGCGCGCTGCACCGCGAGGGCAACTTCGGCCTCCGGACATTCCAAGTACGCACCTACGGACTCCACAAGCTGCGCGATTAGATGAGTTCGCTTGTAGGGCCTGGCTCCTGGACCTATGACTGGTATGTTCTGCCTACGTAGCTCTCGGGCGAGTTTGAAAAGTGAACCCCACCATGATGCCAAAATTGCCACCTTCCCGAAGGGCACTCCAAGCGTTCTAACCGCGGGAAGAAACTCATCGAGGATGCCGCTTGCAGGGTCGGCTACGGTTTGGTGTCGAGGGAGGATGTCGCAATCAGCATATTCTCCGACCGCGCACATAGGCGGGTCTGACTGACAAAGCATTTCGGCGCTTGCGCAGATATTGGCGGAAGAGCGGAAATTTCCTGTGAGATGATGCTCAGTATTCGCGTCAATATGATTTGCGAATTCTACAAGGAGCTCCGGTGAAGCTCCAGCGAACCGATAGATAGATTGGTTTGGATCGCCAACGCAGAAAAAAGTTGTCCGGCGGTACCTATGAATCTCTTTGAGAATGACAATTTGCCCTGGGGAGGAGTCTTGGAACTCGTCTACCAGAATCCATTCGAAACGACTTGCTATTGCGCTGGTTATGTGCGGATAAGTAATTACCAGACGACCTGAGTGGTAGACCATCTCGTTGAGAGTGATAAGCGCGTTCTCGTCGAGCCATTCAAACCACTCCAACTGAAGATCTGTGGGTAGTGTCCCAACCTGAGATGGTCCACCATCCGGGGCCCGCTGTATGCGCTCAAATTCTTCGAATGCAAAACCCTGTAGCGCGTACTGCTCCATCAATTCATGAGCTTTGACAGAGTAGGCTTCCATATCGGATGTGAGTATGGTGAATCCGGCTCTGAATTCAGGAAGCAGATGATGGAATGGCCGAAGAATGTTCTGAAGCGCGAAGCCATGAATCGTCGAAACTTCGTAGTATAGCTCGTCGTCGCTAAAGGAATTCTCGCGAAGCCGGTAATCGATCTCATCGGCTGCAGCGTTGGTGTGAGTGATACAAGCTATCCTTCGAGTGCTGTCTCTCACAAAATCGATGCATTGTAGAAGCTTGGCAATGATAACGCGTGTCTTCCCACTACCGGGGCATGACACCAGACACACATGGCCGTGTTCCGACACCGCGTCTCGTTGTTCAGCCGTCAATCGCATCTGTGAGTAGCCAATCTATTGCATCCCGAATGTACTGTGGAATTTCAGTCGCGCCGCCGATATGCTTGGAAACAACCTGAGCGTATCGGGCTTTTCCAAACCTCTTGGCCGCCCGTAAGACGGCACCTTTCGCGGCATTTAGGTCGGGAGGATCGCCGTTAAACACGTATTCGACCCAAAGGCCTTGAAGCATTTCACTCAGCCTTGGGGCGCCAATTTCGTTCGAAGCTCTTGCGAGCGGTTCGAGGGTGCCGTAAAGGGTCAACTCGCGCTCGAACGTGGTATCGCAGGAAAAAATCTCAACAAATGGTCCGCGTAAAGGTTCCAAATCCTGGCGCGATGGCGCTGGGTCCCCTTCGTTCTCCTCCGCAGAAATACTCGGGTCGGCATCAGAAGGCATTAGATCACCATCTGTCAGGATGGCGCACTTCTTTCGAATGCCTCCCGGCCCGAAGAGCTTAGCATAGGAAGCAAAATGTGTGCCAAAAATCGGGACAACAGCTACGCCTTCCTCATCAAGGTCGATGCTCATCACGGATTTCACTATGGCTGGTATTACAAACTGCTCCGCTGGCCCCTCAACGAGAAGTACCTTTCGGGCGTAAAGTAAGGAGGAGCGAGTAGCGTCTAAGTATCTTTCGAGGTCCGCAATGTCTTTCGGATCGATTGCGGGAATGGTGCTTGGCTTTACTACGGTTGAAATGGCTCCGCCGCTCGAAGTCAGAACGACGTGGGCAGACAGCGGTACGCCAGACGTGATATGGGTGCTGTGTGTGGTAATAAAGACCTGAACATTTCTCTCTTGTAGGGCAGTCAAAAGAACTCGCTGGAGCTGTGGATGCAGGTGAGCTTCGGGTTCCTCGACCAGAAGTATCTGGCCTGCTGTTTTACCTTCGGCGACACGCCGCTCAAAATAGTGCTGAAGCATGCTGATATAGAGAACGTTATTCAGGCCGAGCCCATTTCGGCTCGGGTCCAGATTCGTGAGACCGTAACCCGAAAGCAAGACTTTCAGCCCGCGCGAGATGTCAGCAAAGGACGGCTCAGCCAGCCCGAGCGAGACACCCATAGCGAAGGACTTGCCGGCCGCCGCTTTGAATGAGTCGCTAAGCTGCGTGCCAATGTCGCCAACAGTCGCACTCGCGTTGATATTAGTATTCGCCTTCTGAAGGAAGCCTACAAGTGCAGCTTGTTCTGTTTCGGGTATCTTCCTCTGTTCAATAATCTGCTGGAGAGGTGAAGTGCGGGGGCTGGCAAGACGGCCCTCAACGTCGCGCAGCGCCTCCATCAAGACGACTAGGTAGCCTTGCTGAAGGTTATCAGTGCTAAAGCGAGTGCCGAATGAGTCATTCCACCTGACTGTATTGAGATCGACATTATCGCCACCGGCGGCGATCTCCCATATGTAATCATCCAACCCGAGCCTTGGAACCTGGGTGCCCGCAGGTAGTTGTTCGATAGCTTCGCGCACCGTTGCCTTCGGTCTGAAGCGATAAGAGATGCGTGCCTTGCCGTTTGCCAAAACGGCAGTAAAGGGAAAAGCCTCCTCATTCGGCTTCCCGGCGAAGTCAGAAAATTCCACCGACACCAGAACATGTTCGGGCGTTGTAAATGTCAGCCCCGCCGAAAGGTCCTCAGATTGCAATCGGCGCCGTTGTGCGCTGATATTCCCATCCAGCACAAGACGGATAGCATGGAAAATGTTTGTCTTACCGGAGTTGTTCTCACCAATGAAGCAAGTAACGCCCGGTAGGATCTCAACGTCCAGGTGCCGAAGATTTCGGAAATTCTTTACGAACAGACGACAGATATACATCAGGCAACCTGCATTTCTGCCGTAACTTCAGCATTGTTCAGCGCCCCACCCGCAGAGAAGCTGAAGGCATGAATTGGCATCTACGGTCTAAATAATATACCCAGAGTTCCCCGGTGCCCCTGAAGCGGAACCCCTTCAGGGGCCGATGCAAGAAATGGAAAGATGCGGCGATTGGGGGGTACGAGCGGTTTTTGGGTCAGATTCGAGGAATGCTGTTTCTGTAGATTGCAGAAGGTTCGCCGAGGAGTCGGCGAGGGTTCTTATATTTACATGCACACTACACTCGGTTGACTACAGCCAAATGCACTCATCGAGAACCGGTTAAGAGTGATTCTTAGGATTGATCCCCTGAAACGCCGTAGCGCCATGCCTTCTCGTCACTTTGAGTTCATCTGACAGATTCTATGACACTTGGCGACCTCAGGGTACCGATCCACGGTCAACGAGCGACTGCCAATTTATCGTTCGTAGAGAAAGGCTGCTGTTGGGGGATCTGAACTGAGCAGATGGATCGAGGCCCCAACTTTCAGGCTTGCCGTTTATGATGGTCACCAACCGGAGAAAACCATGGCAACCCCTCAAGATCTCTCAAGTTCGTTCTCTTTCATTAAGCGGCTGTTAGCTGACTGACCTTGCCCCCTGAAAACGTCCCCCATATGGCGCTCTGCGATACTTGCGAAGGAGCGGCGACGATGGAGCGTTTACCGAGGAAGATTTACACCTATGAGTTCAAGCTGGAAGCTATTCGGCTGGTTGAGTCTGGCCAGAGGGTTGCGGAAGCAGCGCGCACGCTGGGCGTGGTCGAGCAGACTTTATCGAACTGGATCAAGGCGCACAAGGCGGGCAAACTCGTGGCCAACGGGCGTGGGTCGAAGCTGACCGCCGAGCAGATCGAGTTGCGACAGTTGCGCGCCGAGTTGGCGCGGGTGAAGATGGAGCGCGACATCCTGGGAAAAGCAGCGGCGTACTTTGAGCCGGTCTCGGAAATTCGGACAACAGGATAAGTAGAAGTTCTGTTCCCCAACCGCCTAAAATGGCGAAACGAGGAGAGCAGATGAGCAGACGTCCACGCCGGAACCACACCGCGGCTTTTAAATCGAAGGTGGCATTGGCTGCGCTGAAGGGTGACAAGACCCTTGCTGAGCTTGCGCAACACTTCGATGTGCATCCCAACCAGATTACGGAGTGGAAGAACCGGCTTCAAGAAGGTGCCGCAGGCGTCTTCGGCGAGGCAACGTCCACGCCCAAGGTCGATGTAACCGTGCTGCATGCCAAGATCGGCGAATTGACCTTGGAGAATGATTTTTTAGAAAAGGCGCTCACAAAAGCCGGCTTGCTGAGCGCAAAGCGATGATCGATCCCGAGCATGAGTTGCCGATCAGCAAGCAAACGAAGATCCTTCAGATCAGCCGCAGTAGCGCGTACTACAAGCCACGTCCGGTTCCGGAAGCGGATCTGTGGCTGATGCGCCGCATTGACGAGTTGCATCTGAATTATCCATTTGCAGGCAGTCGCATGTTGCGCGATCTATTACGCCAACAGGGACTTGAAGTAGGCCGTCGCCATGTAAAAACGTTGATGAGGCGGATGTGCATCGAAGCCATCTATCGCAAGCCCAATACGTCGAAACCCGCGCCAGGACACAGGATTTATCCCTACCTGTTGCGCGACATTGCCATCACGCATCCCAATCAGGTCTGGTCCACGGACATCAGCTATATCCCCATGGCACACGGCTTCGTCTATCTGGTCGCGGTGATCGACTGGTTCAGTCGTCGCGTTCTCGCCTGGAAGCTGTCAATCACCATGGACACATCCTTCTGCATCGAGGCCTTGGAGGAAGCGCTCTCCAAGCATGGAAAACCAGCGATCTTCAACACCGATCAAGGCAGCCAGTTCACTAGCGAAGCCTTCACCGGGCGGCTAAAGGAAGAAGACATAGCCATCAGCATGGATGGCAAAGGCCGTTGGTGCGACAACGTCTTCGTGGAGCGGTTCTGGAAGTCTATCAAGTACGAGCATGTCTATCTGCATGCTTACGAGTCAGTCCAGGAGGCAAGAACAAAGATAGGCAGCTACATCGATTTCTACAACACCACCCGGCCGCACTCCAGCCTGAATGCGCTTACTCCCGATCAGGTATACTTCAACCGTCCGCCGGAAGCTCTGGCGGCATAACAAAAGTGAAGCAGGCCGTGGAAATGACGGCTTATGGAAAGCCCGGAAAACGATGGTGCTGTTTTCCGCCCTTCCCACAAGCCTTGGAAATCAAAAAACGATTTCCACATTACCACCGCCACGATGAATACGAGCAGTGAACAGAGCTTCCACTTAAGAAACCGGAAAAACTGTCTGAACTATCGGGACCACCGCACTTCTCGCGGAGCCAGAAGTGAAGTACGCCTTCATCGACAAGCATCGTTTTCTCTGGCCCGTCCGCGTGCAGTGCGAAGTGCTGCAAGTGAGCTTCTCTGGCTACCATCAGCATCAGTCGCGACGCAAGCGCATTGGCTCGCGTTGGCACATGAGCGAGGCCGCATTGCACGTCCACATCCGCGCGCTTCATGCGGAGCTGCGTGGTGCCTACGGCTGGCCTCGGATGTGGCGCGAGTTGCGCCGTCGCGGTGTGCGCGTGGGTAAGGAGCGGGTGCGTCTTACGATGCAGCGACACGGCATTCAGGCGCGTGGCAAGCGGCGATTTCGCGTCGCGACCACCGACAGCAACCACCGGATGCCGATTGCGCCGAACCTGCTCAACCGCAACTTCACCGTCGCGAGGCCGAACACGGTGTGGACTGGCGACGTGACTTATATCGCGACCGACGAGGGTTGGCTCTACCTGGCCGTGGTGATTGATCTGTTCAGCCGCCGCATCGTGGGCTGGTCGATGAAGCAGACGGTTGACCGCACGCTGGTCATCGACGCGTTGGAGATGGCCTGCTTGCAACGTCGGCCCGTGGCTGGCCAAACGATCTTTCATAGCGACCGCGGCAGCCAGTATGCCAGCGAAGATTACGGCAAAGTGATGAAGATGTACGGGCTGATGGCATCGATGAGCCGCAAGGCAAACTGCTGGGATAATGCCGTGACCGAGACACTGTTCGGCTCGCTCAAGGTCGAACGGTTGCACGGCGAGAGCTTCGTGTCAGCGCGCACGGCCAAGGATGAGGTGATCGACTGGATACTCTGGTATAACCAGAAACGAATGCACTCGACGATCGGCTACCAGAGCCCGGAAGAGTTTGAACAGAAGTGGTGTCTGCAGTGCGAAGCGGCCTGAGAGGCAGGCTGTGGAAGTATGGAAATCGCTGCGGCGATTCCCACACTCCCACAGCCTCGACGACGACGGGATATTTCCCTCAAACCGGGCGTATATGAGGGACGCATTCTGAGGGCAAGGTCAGACCCCGTATTGCAGGGTTATGGGGACAATGCGCTTCCTCTTTATGCTGTGGGGCTTTACCTCGGCGTGGAAGATTTTGCAACTTTTGCAACTGCAAGTCTCACGGACCATCCAGATGATAAAAAAGCAGACATCATCTACATTGATGAAGCCGAAGGCGTCGCCCTCATAGCACAGGGAAAAACAGCGAAAGACTGGGGCAAGAAGGAAGCTGACGCAAACAAAGCCAACGACCTGAACACAGCGGCTGCATGGCTTTTACAACAACCTATAGATGACGTTCCAGTTCAAATTCGACAGCACGCAAAGCTACTTCGGGAAGCATTGCAAAAGCAGACGATCAAACGTATTGTCTTCGCCTACGCGCATAACAGCTTCGAGTCGCAGAACGTCCAAAATGCGCTAGATGGGGTCAAGAACCTCGTCTCCAGCCTGCCTCTGGCCAAAGATGTCGATGTCGAAACAGTGGAGATTGGCCTCCGACAGACCGAGCAGCTATCGCTCTCAGCAACTGGGACAATCCAGATTGTAGCGGAGATCGATCTTGTTGCCGACGATGTGATCTCACGACAAAAGGGCGATGGATGGGAAGCCTACGTGTTCTCACTTAATGGATCTTTCCTTCAAGCTCTTTACGAGCAATACGGTAAACAACTGTTTAGCGCAAATCTCCGCGACTACCTCGGCTCAAGGAAGAGTGCTGGCAATGTCAACAGGCGAATTCAAGAGACCGCGGAGAATCATCCCGGTAAATTCTTCGTCTTCAATAACGGGATTACTGTGGTGACAAGAAAAGTGGTGCCCGACCCAAACGGGCGCACACTTCGTCTCTATGGACTCTCCATCGTCAACGGTGCACAGACGACGGGTGCGATCCACGGCGCTGGCGCTGAGCACGCCAAGAACATTTCGGTTTTGGCTCGGGTCATCACTGTAGATAGCGACTCAACGATCCCCGAGATAGTTGCTGGCAACAACACCCAAAATGAAATCATCGCCCTGGATCGAAAAAGCAACGATCCCGTTCAGGTGCGCATTGCGCAGGAATTCGAAGCGAAGGGCATAGACTATGTTCACCGCAGAGACAGTATGCGGAAGTCGAAAACCACATTAATTGCCGATCAGGTAGGACAAGCTCTATGCGCCTTCTCCGGCGACCTGCAAACGGCCATTCGCGCAAAGGCCGAGATCTTCGAACTCGAAGCGACGTACGACAAGGTCTTCACAAAGGCGATTAGCGTAGGGCACATCTTTGCAGTCCAGACCCTCGCCTGGGCGTTCGATGAGATCAAAGCCGATCTAAAAGCCAAGTCCGCCGCAGGGACAATGACAGACGTGCAGTCCCGCCAATACAGGCTGCTGGAGTACTCTGCCTCAAAGCAGTTCGTGATTTGTGTGGCCGGTGCGCTTCGTGAAGAGATCGCGGGAACGGCGATGCCAGACCCCAAGACCTTCGATTTCAGGGATGACAAAATCACCGCGGACCCTGCGCCTGCCGTTTCGGCGTGGGTCAAAGTACTAAGGGCAGTGTTGCCCACAATGTCTCTGAACCTGCCCGCAGAAGCATATGAGGTCGTTAGATCGACGGAATACACCCAGACGGTGATCAAGAACACTAAAGGCATCGTAGCAGGGACAGAGGCGGCGCTTGATCCGAGCTTCCAGGATCTCCGGGCTCTCCTTTGGTTTCCCAAGCCGCCTGCCGCTGCTATGGCAAGGAAAGCGTGAGGCTGAGACCGGCGCTCCTTTAGACGGTTACCGGATGAGGGTTGGCTTCTGACGAGTTCTCTTCGTAAGTGTTGACCAACGCGCTCCTCCTGCTTGGCTTACTTGCCAAGGGCCGGATTAGTATTGGTAAACGCCCATTGCAACTGCGATCCTTACCCGAGACATTGTCCAACTTCGCCGCAAGGGTTACCGCCGAAATCTGCGTGATGCAGCGCAATGCCTGTAAACCTTTGAGCACTTTCTGTATCTGGGGCGCAGCCAAGCCGAGTCAGATTTCCGGATCAAGGCATCCCGCTGATTTTTCTTGACCGATCGCCAACTTTGGCGGGAGCCAGCGTCGGCGCAATAACCTTAATAATTGCTATTAGTTACATCGATGATAGAGGGCAACCCTATAACTCCCATTTATCACCCGATAAATACAAAGTATTGGACAATTTTCTCCCAGCGGGACAGGCTATGGTGTCCGGCACCTTTTTTTGATGCCCAGCTTGTTTATGGAGTTATGTCCTATGCCGCTGGCCGTTGTTTCCCCTCAAATGCCTGAGACAGACCCGTTGCTGACGGCCGAAAATGTGGCGCATCGCCTCAACGTCAGCACGGATTGGGTCTGGGATCATTCCTCGCGCCGAGCACCCTTGCTGCCCGTCATTCGCATTGGCGATGGCGTTTTACGGTATCGCCAAAGCCGGATTGAAGAATTCGTCCATGAGCGGGAAAGGCTCTCCATCTTACGTCGGAAACCACGGTAAAATGGGGACGCCCACTGTTTTTCCCCACAGAAATCGAGAAACACATGGGTACATCGCACCAGAAGGGTTGGGTGATGGTCCGGGGAAAGAAGTGGTACGGCTACTTCCGCCGCACCGTTCTCGACCCGGCTGCAAACGAGCCCAAACCGATGATCACGCCGGTCGTGCTCGGACTGAAGTCGGAGATGACCAAGTTCGAGGCGCGCGAGAAGCTGGAATGGGAGATCGCCCGGCTGACGGGGCACACCACCGAAGAGGGAATTGTCAGAAATGGCAGCGTCACTCTGCGCTGGTTTGTCCATAACCGCTACCTGCCGCTCAAAGAGG
>Ga0255356_1002016_pt1 | contig 12160 bp, 14 predicted proteins | sample HBST100metaG_FD_189944 | JGI IMG/M metagenome (GOLD analysis project Ga0255356, IMG submission 189944) | Peat soil microbial communities from Stordalen Mire, Sweden - H.B.S.T100 | ecosystem: Environmental > Terrestrial > Soil > Wetlands > Peat | place: Sweden: Norrbotten County, Stordalen Mire... | reverse complement strand
CCATCTGGATGAGCGTGTACAGCGAGGTGGCTGCAAACCTCTGCTCCCGCCCCACCGCGGCACCGCAGACAGAGAGCACCTGATCGCGCAGGCAATGCCCGTCCTCCAGTAGCAGGAAATGCTCTGCCGCCAGTGCCGCCGCCGCAATGCTCTCCCGCGCCGCTAAAGGGTGCCCGGGCGGCAGCGCCACCAGGAACTCATCCCGCGCCAGGGCGAACGTCTCCGCGCCGCCACAGGCGCAGGGCTCGGCCAGCAGCAGCACGTCCAGCATGCCATCATCCAGCTGGTCCAGCAGCCGCTCCGTCTGGTCCTCACGCAGGAACAGCTTCAGCGCCGGATACCCCTGACGCAGCGCTGGCATCAGTCTTGGCAGCAGAAACGGCCCGATGGTGGGGATGATCCCCAGCCTGAGCGGGCCGGACATCGGGGCGCGCGCGGCGTCCGCCGCCTCGGCCACCGCCGCCAGCGCCGCCAGCGCCGCCCGCGCCTTGCCCACCAGCTCCAGCCCCAGCGGCGTGAACACCGCGTGCTTGGCAGCGGAACGGTCCAGTATCTGCGCGTCCAGCCCCCGCTCCAGCGCCAGAATGCCGGCGGAGAGCGTGGATTGCGAAACCGCGCAGGCCGAGGCCGCGCGCCCGAAATGTCCGCTCTCCGCCAGCATCACCAGGTAGCGGAGCTGCTGCGGTGTGGGTAGATACGCCAGCTTACGCCACCGCTTCCGCCGCCACCGGGGCGGGCGCCTGGCGGATCAGATAATCGAAGGCCGACAGCGCCGCCTTTGCCCCCTCGCCCGCCGCGATGATGATCTGCTTGTACGGCACCGTCGTCGCGTCACCGGCGGCGAACACGCCGGGCAGCGAGGTCTCGCAGCGCGCATCCACCTCAATCTCCCCGCGCGGGGTAAGGTCCAACGTGCCCTTCAGCCACTCGCTGTTCGGCACCAGCCCGATCTGCACGAAAATACCGTCCAGCTCCAGCAGATGCGCGGCACCGCTCACCCTATCCTCATAGCTCAGGCCAGTGACTTTCTCGCCGTCGCCATGCACCTCGGTGCTCTTGGCGGAGACGATGATGTCCGCGTTCGGCAGGCTCTTCAGCTTGGCCTGCAGCACCGCATCGGCGCGCAGCTGGTTGTCGAACTCGATGAGCGTGACATGGCCGACGATGCCTGCGAGGTCGATGGCCGCCTCCACGCCGGAATTGCCGCCGCCGATCACCGCCACGCGCTTGCCCTTGAACAGCGGGCCGTCGCAATGCGGGCAATAGGCCACACCCTTGTTGCGGTAGTCGGCCTCGCCCGGCACGTTCATGTGGCGCCAGCGGGCACCGGGGGAGAGCACCAGCGTCTTCGCCCGCAGCACGCCGCCACTGGCAAGCTCCACCTCGAACAGCCCGCCCTTCTGCGTGGGGGGCACGATGGCGGTAGCGGTCTGCGCCTTGATGATATCCACGCCGTATTCACGCGTATGCGCCTCAAGCGCCGCCGCCAGTTTCGGGCCTTCCGTGTGCTGCACGGAGATGAAATTCTCGATCCCCACCGTATCCAGCACCTGGCCTCCGAAGCGGTCCGCCACCACGCCGGTGCGGATGCCCTTGCGCGCCGCGTACACCGCCGCCGCCGCACCCGCAGGGCCAGCGCCGACCACCAGCACGTCAAACGCCGCCTTGGCGGAGAGCCGCTCGGCGTCGCGCGCGGCCGCACCAGTATCAACCTTGGCCAGGATCTGCTCGATATCCATCCGCCCCTGGCCGAACTCCACGCCATTCAGCAGCACGGTCGGCACGGCCATCACCTTATTGGCCTCAACTTCCGCCTGGAAGGTGGCGCCATCGACAGCCACATGCGTGATTCGCGGGTTCTGGATCGCCATCAGGTTCAGCGCCTGCACCACGTCCGGGCAGTTCTGGCAGGATTGCGAGAAATACGTCACAAAATGATAGTCGCCAGGCAGCGCCTTGATCTGCTCAATCACCTCCGGCTCCACCTTGGGCGGGTAGCCGCCGGTTTGCAGCAGGGCCAGCACCAGCGAGGTGAATTCATGCCCCATCGGCAGCCCGGCGAAACGCACGCCATGGTCAGCACCGGCACGGCGGATTTCAAAAGAGGGCTTGCGCGCATCCTGGCCGTCGAAGCGCAGCGCGATCTTGTCGCTCTGCGCGGCGATATCCTCCAGCAGCCCGCGCATTTCCTGCGAGGTGGCACTGTCATCCAGCGTCGCCACCAGCTCCAGCGGCGCGGTAACGCGGGCGAGGTAGGCCTTCAACTGGCCCTTCAGGCTGTCGTCCAACATAGCGGCTCCATATTTTTTCAAAAATGCAGCGCGGCCTGCCAGGGAAGATACACGAGGCCAGGGGGCGCTTGAAAATCAGTCTAGGGGGTCTCCCGCCGGTTCCCCGGCGGGAGATTTGCAAAAGTCTTAGATCTTGCCAACGAGGTCGAGCGACGGGGCCAGGGTCTTCTCACCCTCATGCCACTTGGCGGGGCAGACTTCGCCCGGGTGGCTGGCGACATACTGCGCGGCCTTGACCTTACGCAGCAGCTCCTTGGCATCGCGGCCAACGCCACCGGCGTTGATCTCGACGATCTGGATCTTGCCGTCCGGGTCGATCACGAAGGTGCCGCGGTCGGCCAGACCGGCGGCCTCGATCAGCACGTCGAAATTGCGGGAGATCGTCAGGGTCGGGTCACCGACCATGAAATAGTCGATCTTCTTCACCGCCTCGGAGGTGTCGTGCCAAGCCTTGTGGGCGAAATGCGTGTCGGTGGAGACGGAATAAATCTCCACGCCCAGCTTCTTGAACTCGGCATAGTTGTCGGCAAGGTCTTCAAGCTCCGTCGGGCAGACGAAGGTGAAGTCAGCCGGGTAGAAGAACACAATCGACCACTTGCCCTTCAGGTCCGCTTCCGTCACGGCAACGAACTTGCCGCTCTTAAACGCCTGCGCCGTGAACGGCTTAACTTCGGTATTGATCAAAGACATGTTGTTGTAGTCCTCCAAGGTTTGGTTCCAACGAGAAGAGTTGTAGCGCAGCTTTTTCAATCATGGAAATTGTTTTTATTTAAAGTTTTGATCGATTGATCCGATTGTGCGAGACGCCCGTGCAGAGCATAATCCTGCCCTGCAAGCGGCAGCTTGACAGTTCCGGGACAACCCAGCCGCCGCGCATAAAAAAACCGCCCCAAGGGGCGGTTTTTCATGAGGCCAGGCAAAAAGCTTAGCCCTGGCGTTCCAGCATGAGCTGCTTGATCTTGCCGATCGCCTTGGCCGGGTTAAGGCCCTTCGGGCAGGTCTGCGTGCAGTTCATGATCGTGTGGCAGCGATACAGCTTGAACGGATCCTCCAGCGAATCCAGCCGCTTGCCGGTATGCTCGTCGCGCGAGTCAGCAATCCAGCGATACGCCGCCATCAGCACGGCCGGGCCGAGGTAACGGTCGCCGTTCCACCAATAGCTGGGGCACGAGGTGGAGCAGCAGAAGCACAGAATGCACTCCCACAGCCCGTCTATCTCAGCGCGCTCTTCCTTGCTCTGCAAACGCTCGGCATCTGGCGGCGGGGCGGTCTCAGCCTGTAACCAGGGCTCAATTGAGCGGTACTGGGCGTAAGGCTGGGTCAGATCCGGCACCAGATCCTTCACCACCGGCATATGCGGAAGCGGGCTGATATTCACGGCCCCCTTCACATCGTTAATCGGCTTCAGGCAGGCCAAGGTGTTGGTCCCGTCGATATTCATCGCACAGGAGCCGCAAATGCCCTCACGGCAGGAGCGGCGGAAGGTCAGCGAGGCGTCGATCTCGTTCTTGATCTTGATGATCGCGTCGAGAACCATCGGCCCGCAAGTGTCGAGGTCAATCTCGTAGGTATCGGTAACGGGGTTTTTCCCATCATCCGGGTTCCAGCGGTAGACCTTGAATTCCTTGACCCGCTTGGCTCCGGCCGGAGCCTTGTAGGTCTTGCCGACGCCAACGGTGGAATTCTTCGGCAGGGTAAATTCAGCCATGTTCGCTCCTCCCCCTTAGTACACGCGCTTCTTCGGCGGAAACACGGAGACCTCGTTGGTCAAGGTCTGCATCTTCACCGGCCGGTAGTCCAGCTTCACCTCACCCGTCACCGCATCGCAATGGGCAACGGTGTGCTTCATCCATTCATGGTCGTTACGGTCTGGGAAGTCGTCATGCGCCTGAGCGCCGCGGCTTTCCTTACGCGCTTCCGCGCCCACCATGGTGCACATGGCGTTGCCCATCAGGTTCTGCAGCTCCAGCGCCTCAATGAGGTCGGAGTTCCAGATCAGCGAGCGGTCGGCCACATGCATGTCCGGCACGGCGTCCCAGAGCTTGTGCATCTTCTCCACGCCCTCGGTGAGGGATTTGGAGTTGCGGAACACAGCCGCATGGGTCTGCATGGTACGCTGCAATGTACTGCGCAGCTCAGCGACGGACGTGCCGCCCTTGGCGTGGCGGGTCTTGTCGAAGCGGTCCAGGCTGGCCTCACCGGCACCCGCCGGCAGCGGCGCCTGGGTGGCGCCAGCCTTCACGGTTACGGCAGCGCGGTGGGCGGCGGCGCGGCCGAACACCACGAGGTCGAGCAGCGAGTTGGTGCCCAGGCGGTTGGCGCCATGCACCGAAACGCAAGCGGCCTCACCCACGGCCATCAGGCCGGGCACCACCGCATCCGGGTTCTCCGCCGTCGGGCGCAGCACTTCGGCGTGGTAGTTCGTGGGAATGCCGCCCATGTTGTAATGCACGGTCGGCAGCACGGGGATTGGCTCCTTGGTCACGTCCACACCGGCGAACACGCGCGCGGTCTCGGAGATGCCCGGCAGGCGCTCATGCAGCAGCTCGGCACCCAGATGCTCCAGATGCAGCAGGATGTGGTCCTTCTTCGGACCCACGCCGCGGCCCTCGTTGATCTCGACGGTCATCGAGCGGGAGACAACGTCACGCGAGGCCAGATCCTTCGCCGTCGGCGCATAACGCTCCATGAAGCGCTCGCCTTCGGAGTTGGTCAGATAGCCGCCCTCGCCGCGCGCGCCCTCGGTGATGAGGCAACCGGCGGGGAAGATGCCGGTGGGGTGGAACTGCACGAATTCCATGTCCTGCATCGGCAGGCCAGCGCGGATCGCCATGCCGCCGCCATCGCCCGTGCAGGTATGGGCGGAGGTGCAGGACTGGAAGGCGCGGCCGTAGCCGCCCGTGGCCAGAACCACGGTCTGCGCGCGGAAGCGGTGGATGGAGCCGTCTTCCAGGCACCAGGCCATCACGCCGCGGCAAGCGCCTTCGGCATCCATGATCAGATCGAGCGCGAAGTATTCCACGAAGAACTCAACCTCGTGCTTCAGGCTCTGCTGGTACAGCGTGTGCAGCATGGCATGGCCGGTACGGTCGGCGGCGGCGCAGGCGCGCATGGCCGGCTCCTTGCCGTATTCCTTCATGTGGCCGCCGAACGGGCGCTGATAAATCTTGCCATCTTCCGTGCGGGAGAACGGCATGCCGTAATGCTCCAGCTCGTAAATGGCAGGCACGGCCTCGCGGCACATATATTCAATGGCGTCCTGGTCGCCCAGCCAGTCCGACCCCTTCACGGTGTCGTACATGTGCCAGCGCCAGTTATCCTCGCCCATATTGCCGAGCGAGGCGCTGATGCCACCCTGCGCCGCCACGGTGTGCGAGCGGGTGGGGAAAACCTTGGTGATACAGGCGGTTTTGAGGCCAGCCGCACCCATGCCGAGAGTGGTGCGCAGACCGGAACCGCCAGCGCCCACCACCACCACATCATAAGTATGGTCGATGATTTTGTAGGCGCCGAATGAGGGGGAGGAGATCGCGTTCATGTGAGCAGGATTCCGTTACGAGAAAGCGAGTTTTAGGACGGAGATGGCCGAAGCAAGCGCCAGAATGGCGATGCCGCCCTTGACCACCAGCAGCACGAAGATGCGCTTCGTATCTTCACGGACATAGTCCTCGATAACAACCTGCAAACCCATGCTCAAATGGGAGAACAGCGTGGCGATAAGCGCCAGGAACAACACCGTGTTCCAGGGCTCGCCCATATAGCTTGCCATGGCGGCATGGTCGGCGCCGCGCAGCAGAATTACGGAGACGACGAAGTAGAGCGAGAGCGGCAGCAGCGCCACGGAGGTGATACGCTCAGCCCACCAATGCGCAGCACCGGTCTTGGCGGCACCCAGGCCACGCACGCGGCCCAGCTGGCTGCGCATAATGTGGATGGAGGGATTGTTGTCTTTGCTCATGTTATTACCCCACCAGTAAGGCAATGGCCCAGAAGGCCACGGTCAGAACGATCGCGGCGGCAATGCCCAGCCGGCCGCTGCGGTGCATGTCGGGCAACTCGAAGCCCTTGCCCGCGTCCCAGGCCAGATGGCGGATGCCGTTACAGAAATGGTAGAACAGCGCGAACGTGAAGCCGAACAGCACGAGCAGTCCGATCCAGGAGGCGAAGATGGCCTGCACGACGGAGAAGGCGTTATCCCCGGCGGCGGCACTCACCAGCCACAAGGTAAACAAAACTGTCCCGCCGCCGAGGGCCACGCCCGTGATGCGATGGAAAATCGAGGTCGCGGAGGAAATTTGCGGCTTATACACCTGCAAATGCGGAGAGAGCGGCCGGCGCACCAGCTTGCCCTCCGAGTTGCGCCCTACCATCAGGGCTTCGCGGACATCCTTCATGGGAAACCTTTCTCTTAAGGTCGGTTCAGGCACTATGTTGCAGTTGCTTAGTCCCCGCATCATGGCGGGTCAACGCTTGCACACGCATGGCATGCCACGTCCCTGTGAAACGCATGCACCCCTGTCTCAGGCCGGCGGCAGATGAAACAAAACGACCTGCCGGGCACGGGAATCCTCAAGTTCAAGACTTGTCGGCACGGTGATTTCGGCCAGCATTTCGCCCCTGCGGGCAGGCTGATACTTGCGCCCAGGGTCAGCGATGATAACAGGGATGCGCGTGGCGCAGGCGGCGAGCCAGGGCAGGATATGTCTGGTCATCGGCGCCTCATAGCAAACATCGCCGCAGAGAATGATATCCCAGCGGCATTCGGCGCCGACGATGTCGCCCAGGAACACATCGACGCTCAGCCCGTTGGCGCCAGCATTCAGCTTTATCGCCGCGGCGGCGAGCGGGTCGATCTCGGCGGCCTCCACATGCGCCGCCCCCGCTTGCGCGCAGGCCAGCGCCGCTAGACCGCACCCGGCGGCAAAATCCAGCACGCGCTTGCCGCGCACGAGTTCGGGGTGATCGGAGATATAGCGGGCCAGCGCCTCTGATCCGGGCCAGGAGAACGCCCAGAAAGGCGGCGCCATGTCGTTAGCCTGCAAAAACGCCTCGCTGGCATGCCAGAGCGGAGTCAGTTGGGTGGCGAGGTGGAGTCTAACCTCCGGTACCAGCGCGGCAGGGGTCAGATGCGTGTTGGCCGCGATAAAGGCGGCCACGTCATCGGGCACAGGCAGATTCAGGCGGCCTGGTGGAATTTCTTTGCGGTGTAGCGGTAATCTTCCGGCGCGCGGTTGGCGTCAGAAAGCTCGTTGAGCAGCTTTTCGATGCCCGTCCGCTCCGTGGCCTCCCGCGCCAGACGCGATGCCATCGGCCAGAAAATCAGGCTTGCCTGCAGCAGCAGCGTCACGCACCCCATAACCGGCCGGCCTTCGTCAAAGAATATCGCGCAGGGAAAAAATCCAGGTTGTGTTAAGGGTTTCATGGCAAAATTCCCTAAAAAGCAAGCATATCTTGGCGGGCACGTTAACACGCCGTCAAGGAATTTTAATCCGAGGCCCATTGGCCCCTCGCGCCAAATCCGCGCAAAACCCCCAATAATTCAATGCCCTACAACAAATCGTCTTAAAATAAAGACAAGCACTCCGCGCGCAATGTCAGCTATGTTTATTAAGCATATCTAATAGTTCTTTGATTTTTTAACAAACTTTTTACTCCCCCCCGATAGCGCGGCATGGATGGGAACGTTTTTGTGACGTTTCGGGGCTGAACACAGTACCGGCGGCGGCAAGAACACAAATTCGTTACCAGACATCGCGGCCGGTCCGGCGCTGATTAACCGGGTAACGGAGGGAGAGATTGTCGAGGTAAGTCTGCACCCGGCACTCACGCTCGAAGCGGCGGGCGCGGCGCACCGCCTCCGGCCAGAGTACCAGGCTGAGCTGCATGGCGAACAACGTCACCGCAAACCATAAATGCCCGGTGGCCAGCGCCCCGGACCATGGCTTCAGAATATACATACCCAGGCTCCACACCGCCTCTGGGGCGGCGTGGAGGCAGAATCGGGCAGTTTTCTTAAAATCCGGCTAATTTCCGCGAGGGCGGCTCAGCCGATGATGTCGCGGTCGGTATCGCCATCGGGCTTGTCGGTCTCCAGCGCGGCGACTCGCCTCTCCAGCGCCTCCACCTCGGCCTTGGCGCGGCGGGCGAGTTCGGCCATCGCCTCGAATTCCTCGCGCCGCACGAGGTCCATCCGGCGCAGCCCCTCCTCAACCCGCGCCCGCACCAGCGAGCTGAGTTCCTCACGCAAGCCAGCCAGCGCGGAAATGGCACCGCCGGCGACTCCGGCGAGGTCGTCGAAAAATTTCGGGCGTTCGGTCATGGCGCGGGCCTTCTCTGATGTGGTGGTTCTCCATATAAGCCCCTGCATGATATTGGTCACGGGTGGCGCTGGGTTTATTGGGTCCAATCTGCACGCGGCACTCGTTGCCGACGGGCAGGAGGTCGTGATTTGCGACTGGCTCGGGCATGAGGGCGACAAATGGCGTAATCTGCGCCACCACGCCCCGGCGGAGGTGCTGCGCCCGGAAGAGCTGTTTGCCTATCTGGAACACGACATGCGGATCACCGCCATCGTGCATCTGGGCGCCATCTCCGAGACCACGGCCACCGACGCCGACCTCGTCTGGCACAACAACGTCACCTTCAGCCAGAAGCTCTGGGCCTGGGCGGCGCAGCGCCATGTGCGCTTCATCTACGCCTCCTCCGCCTCCACCTATGGCGACGGCGCCGCCGGATTCGATGACGACATCTCCCTGCCCGCCCTGCAAAAGCTGAAGCCGCTGAACCTGTACGGCTGGAGCAAGCATGCCTTCGACCTCTGGGTAGCGCGGCAGAACGCCGAACACGCCCACATGCCGCGCCACTGGGCGGGGGTGAAATTCTTCAACGTCTACGGGCCGAACGAGTACCACAAGGGCAAGATGATCTCGGTGGTGAAGGTCAAACATGACGAAATCCGCGCCGGCGGGCCGGTGAAGCTGTTCAAGTCCAACCGCCCGGACATTGCCGATGGCGAGCAGAAGCGCGACTTCATCTATATCGACGATGTGGTGGCGGCGCTGAAATTCATGCTAACCGCCCCTGAGCTTTCCGGGCTATTCAATCTCGGCACCGGGCTGGCGCGGTCCTATGCCGACCTCGCCAGCGCTGTGTGCGCCGCCAATGGCAAGCCCTTGAATATTCAGTTCATCGACATGCCGGAGGCCCTGCGCGGGCAATACCAGTCCTTCACCCAGGCGCCGATGGCCCGGCTGCGCCAAGCCGGGTTCAACCATGAGTTCCACACGCTGGAGCAGGGCATCGCGGCGTATGTGCAAAACCATTTGCTGCAGGCGGACCCGTACCGATGAACCCGATCATCCTGCCCGTCTTCCCCAAGGGCTTTCACATCGGCCCGCTGTTCATTCATTATTACGCACTGGCCTACATTATCGGCCTGCTCATCGGCTGGAAGCTGGTGCAGCGGCTGGTGGCACGGGCGCCCGTGGCCGCCACGGCGGTGCAGGTGGACGATTTCCTCACCTGGGCGGTGCTGGGTGTGATCCTGGGCGGGCGCACGGGGTATGTGCTGTTCTACCAGCCGGGCTATTTCTTCACGCATCCGCTGGCCATCCCCGCCGTGTGGGATGGCGGCATGAGCTTCCATGGCGGCTTCCTCGGCGTCACCATCGCCATCATCTGGTTCAGCCTGAAGAACGGCCTGAACATGCTGCGCTTTGCCGACCGTATCGCCGTGGCGGTGCCCATCGGCCTGCTCCTTGGCCGCTGCGCCAATTTTATCAATGGCGAGCTGTGGGGCCGCCCTGCCCCCGCCTGGTTCCCCTGGCCCATGGTGTACCCGGCGGACCCATACCAGCTCCCGCGCTTCCCCTCGGAGCTGATCGAGGCCAGCCTGGAAGGCATCGTGCTGTTCTGCATCATGCTGGCGGCGGCACGGTCCGAAAAGCTGCGTAGCCATGCCGGGTTCCTCACCGGGCTGTTCATTGTGGGCTACGGGCTGGCACGCATCGTCAGTGAGTGCTTCCGGGAGCCGGACGCGTTCCTGGGCTTCCTGCCCTTTGGCACCACCATGGGGCAGCTCCTCTCCGTGCCGATGGTCCTGGCCGGGCTTGGCTTCATCGGGTTCTCCCTGCGCAAGCGGGCATAAGCCCATGGAACGCTTCGACCATTTCATGGCCCGCGCCAACGCGGCCTATTACGCGGCGAAGAACCCGTTCGCTGATTTCGTCACCGGGCCGGAGCTTACGCAGGTGTTCGGCGAGTTGCTCGGCGCCTGGGCCAAGGTGGTGTGGCAGGGCATGGGCGCACCGGAAAACATCCTACTGGTGGAGGCCGGCCCCGGGCGCGGCGTGCTGATGGCCGACGCGCTGCGGGCCTGGGATGCGCCTTCGGTGCATTTCATCGAAACCTCGCCCCGGCTGCGGGCCGAGCAGGCCAGCCGGGTGCCCCGCGCCATCTGGCACGATTCGCTGGACACGCTCCCCCCCGGCCCAATGATCCTGCTCGGCAACGAATTCCTGGACGCGCTGCCGGTGCGCCAGTTCGTGCGCCGCGCCGCGGGGTGGATGGAGCGGTATGTAGACAACTCTGTCTACATCGAGCAGCCTACCGATTATCCCCTGCCCGACGACCCCGTGGATAGCGTGCGGGAGGTGAGCGAGGCCGCGCTCGGCTTCTGCCGCCAGCTCGCGGCGCGGGAGGGTGTGGGCTTGTTCATCGATTATGGGCCGATGCAGAGTGCCGCCGGGGAGAGCGTGCAGGCGATCAAGGACGGTGCTTATGCCGACCCGCTGGCCACTCCCGGCGAGGCGGATTTGACCGCGCATGTGGATTTCGCCGCCATCGCCCGCGCAGTGAACGCCCAGGGGCCGGTGAAACAAAATGCATTTTTAACCTCTCTCGGTTTATACCAGCGCAGCGACGTGCTGGCCCGCCGCCACCCGGAAAAGGCGATTGACCTGAAACTCGCCGTGCAGCGCTTGACCGCGCCCGAAGCCATGGGCAGCCTGTTCAAAGTGCTCGCCATCTGCCCGCCGGGCACGCCAACACTGCCGGGGTTCGCATGATCATGTTCCACACCGCCAGCCTGGCCGCGCAGCACGGGTTCTTCACCCGCCATGGCGGGGTTTCCACCGGGCTGTACGCCAGCCTGAATTGCAGCTTCTCGTCGGATGACCCGGCTCTGGTACGACAGAACCGCGCGCTTGTGGCCGCCACGCTGGGGGTGGCTCCTGGGAATCTGCTGGGGCTGAAGCAGGTGCACGGGCCGGTGGTGATCACCGTGCGGGAGCCCTGGGCCGAGGGCGCAGGGCCGCAGGCCGATGCGCTGGTGACGGACATGCCAGGGGTGGGGCTTGGCGTCATCACCGCCGATTGCGCGCCGGTGCTGTTCTGCGGCAACGGCGTGGTGGGTGCGGCGCATGCGGGCTGGAAGGGCGCTCTGGCGGGCGTGCTGGAGGCCACGGCGGAAGCGATGCGCGCCCTTGGCGCCACGCAGATTCGCGCCGCCATCGGCCCCTGCATCAAGCAGATAAGCTACGAGGTGAGCGCTGATCTGCGCGACGCCGTGCTGGCGCGGGATGCGGCCGATAGGCGCTTCTTCACGCCAGGCCGCCCTGGCCATTGGTTTTTCGACCTGCCCGGCTATTGCGCCGCGCGGCTGCATGCCGTGAATGTGGAAACTGAAATTTTGCCCCATGATACCTGTGCGGAGGAGGAAAATTTCTTCTCCTACCGGCGCAAAACCCTGCGCGGCGAGCCCGTGACCGGGCACCAGATTTCGGTGATCCGCGCATGAAGCGGCTGGCCCTTATTCTTCCCCTAGTTCTGGCCGGGTGCGGCACGCTGCCGGAGCCGTTCTATGGCAATCC